>Ga0247810_10000217_pt1 | contig 86315 bp, 97 predicted proteins | sample UWRJL119311C1_FD_179918 | JGI IMG/M metagenome (GOLD analysis project Ga0247810, IMG submission 179918) | Plant litter microbial communities from Arlington Agricultural Research Station in Wisconsin, United States - UWRJ-L119-311C-1 | ecosystem: Environmental > Terrestrial > Plant litter >...
GGTTTTCTTTTGGTAAAGTGTGCGTGCATTCTGGTCTTTGGCGTTTTGAGGCTGAATGTCATGGATTACACCTGATCCAAAGCTCTGATACGTTCTTGGGTTGAGGCTCTTTTACTTGCTTTTCATATAAATCATGTCTTTCCCAGCTCTTCACCACTGGATCCAAAGATCTTCGCATCTATCAAGCATCTAAGTTATCAGCATGCGGTCCACACTGTTATTCCCAGTCTTTAGTACCATTGCCGCGGCTCTAAGTGTTCCATTGAGCGAACGTCAACTTGGACAGGATGCTACGCTCCCACGTTCCCTAGGTCCCAGAGATATCTTCAACAGACAGTCTTCTTTCAAATGCACAAGCGGCTACTTTTGTAACAGTGGTCAGACTTGTTGCGGAATTGATTGTTGCAATACTGGGTATACTTGTAGCAGTATTTTCACTTGTGAATTACCATTCTCTTCTTCGGTAAGTAGATTAACGAGCATCCGACTTACAGAGGAAGTTCTTTCTGATGCAATTTTAACAGACATGCACTCCAACGCAAACGACCTGTGGAACTAATTGCTGCGATGTCGGTGAATACTGCGCGACCGATCTCAATTGCTACTCGGATACGTCAAGTAGTAGTAATTCCATCTCTGTTAGTTGAATCTCATCTGCGGCCTGTGCGACCTTACTGACTATCCTTCAGACATGTTCCCCCACTTACACAGTTTGTGGGACTTTATGTTGTAGCTCTGGCGAAACTTGTAGCAGCGATTTAACTTGTATTCCAAACAATGGGTTTTCAAGCACAATTCCAAATGTAATTATAGCCTTCTCTACGATATTCAGGTATTTTTCGATCTCTACTAATGTTATAGCTTCAGACATGCCTTTCTACCCAAAGTACCTGCGGCCCTAACTGCTGCGATGCCGACGAAACATGTTCTTTTGATGGGACCACCTGCATATCTATTCCCATTCCCGAAGACCACACATCAGACGAAAAGAAAGCCAAGCCATCTCCTTCGAAACCGACAAAACACTCTTCCAGCTCTCCCAAGAAGCTAGCTCCCAAAATACTAGCAGGAATCGTGGTTGGGGTTTTGCTCTTGGTTGGTTTGGTTGTTACCGGCGTATCTTGGCTTTGCTGTGGATGCTTTGGGAGGAGGAAGAAGAAGGAAATCCAGGTCATGGAGCAGGAACCTGCCACGTACGGAGAGAACAAACGTTTAGAGCCGCAGGTGCATGAAGTTCCTCCAATAGTGCAATAAAACGGAACTGAAAGATATTTTCAGACACAACGATCTAGATTGGATTAATAATCACAAGTTAATATAATATTATACGGTTTTCGGATGTAAACTATTCTGTGTGTTAATTTTCAGAGCTTTTCAGTTCCTCTTCCCTTAATCATTTACTTGATGAGACATTACACACTTAACGCAAAATACTGATGACCACGATGGGTACCGCTCTGAAGTATGCTTTCGATGCATAAGAATACACCCCATGTTTTCAAATTAATGTTTTGCTTTTGAAGACCTGGTCGCCTTTACGCAACATATATTATCATCCTGCCAAATGAAGACAACTGGTCAAAATTTGAACTGTTCAGACAGCTACTATATTTCGAGTTCAACCAGCCTGTAACAGTTTGTCTTGAGCAGTACTATTAGCAGCAAGAACAAGAAATTTATGGTGCACAATAAGTCGTTAAAAGAGAATAAGAAAATACTTCTGGAAATGATTAGATATTGATACATCTAAAGTAGATACATATGGAAGTAGGAATGCTCAGACTTGCACTGACGAATGAGTTCTCCCATAGAAGCAAGCTAGAAACTTGAATATTCACTGGATTAGGCCCGTCTTGGAAAGAATTTCTTGTTAAGGAGCTCGAGCTTTGATCCCGCTTCATTCACTAGTTAAGTTGATAAGTTCGAGCTTCTTCTTCATCACATGCTAAGTTCATATTCACTTTGATCAAACTCAAATAACATAGGCCTGACTGATCGAATCACCTCCACCTTCAGCACTCTACTTTGCTTGAGCCTTGTTCTTTAACTCATTATATCTTCTCAACCAGCAGCGTAGGTCTTATCCGATTTATCACTTGCACACGGCTTCAGCACTTCTCCCTATCAGCACCTAACGTAATAAACTTGCCTTCAACACCATACGACTCCACACAGTTGATTCGTTTTCAATCTTGCAAATGTATAACGCTCAGAAGCTCGGAACGGCCAGTAACAACAATACATCTGGCTTTGCGAACATAAAGCCGGAGACTCTTAAGTGTATCTCAAGGGTGAGTTAATGCATGAGATTAAGCCTGAGTCGGTAGCTAACTTCACATATCAAGAAGCGATCTTTCGCAGAGATGTCTGCTGGCAGCGGTATCAACTGTCAAAAGTCTAGCCTTGTTACTAACATTGCCACGTACTTCGACTCGAGCAAGTTTTCTGACATGACAATTAAGTGCAATGGTCGCGTTTTCAACTGCCATCGCATCGTGGTGTGTTCTCAGTGTATGGCCCCATTCGTTTTCCTTAGAATATTTGCTAAATAGACAACAGCGAAGCCATTAGCGGCACATCTTGGCAATGGTTTTCTGGAGTCAGAAACTAACACCATCGAGCTTGAGGATGATGATTCAGATATCGTTGAGTATCTACTGAAATACCTTTACTCTGGAGACTACTCGGTCTCCCGACCGGTATCGAAAGGCAGCGTAGCAAGTACCTCTTCTTCTGTCCCATACGATGGTCAAGAGGTCGTTTGCCACACTTTAGTGTACATTATCGCGGATAAGTTTGATCTCCCTGAGCTTAAGATTCTTGCTGGTAAGACCCATTCCTGCTGTTTTATACTACCCAAGACTTTTAGATTGATGTATGCTAGCCCGTAAATACGAAAATAGCTTTCCTAAAGACTTGAAAAGTCCGTCGGCTATCAAAGCCATCATCCATAGCCTAAAATTCATCTTCACCGAAACCCACGTAGACGACCGTACACTCAGAACTATTGCTGTAGAGAGCATCTTCAATGTTTCAACGGAGCTTGACAAGAATGCCGAATATGTAAGTACACTTTCCGAAAACAGCTAGCCCATTGCTAATCTGATCCCATGTAGGATGAATTGGTCAGAAGAATACCAGAACTGAGCTACGATCTTTACAAAAGGGGTCAGATTTCCAGAACACAGAAGAAAAAAAAGCCTTCCGAGAAGGTAATTTTCCATGTGCTTCATTTTATGAACACGCTAAATGCCTGGTAGCTAACCATGCTAACTCGGAACGAGTAGATCATTTATTAGTGACAGTGGTCGCTACCTCTAGTGTCAATTTTATCATTCCTGGGTCCAAAAGAGAAGCCCACGAAAAATGATAAAAAGAGAAATACATCCAAAATTGTTGCGAGACCTCGTTCGAATAGCTACTAGGAAGCAGGAACGTTGGTATATGGTTTCCGGTCACGACACATGATATTTTCTGCTTTCATTGCGTTATTGCGAATGGAGATGATATCTACTTGATCGTAATAAGGGAATCCGATGAACATTTTGAGATATGATGGCACTAAATAAAATAATACTCTTAATCTATAACACTTGGAAGAAGAGCAAACGACGAAATTGCAGTATTTATCAGGGCTCAACATTTTTATGGCTGACTGTCCTCTCAGACCTGTGCATCTACCACATTTTACCCTCCTAAGATCTAGTTTTGCGTATCCCATTAGAGGAGAGAGTTATGTAACAATCATGAGTTTCTTCCTAGACCCAAATTCTCCGATGCCTTGACTGCATACAAAGTCAGATGAATTTCTGAATCATCCTGCTCATGGCTTCGACGCCTTGTAAATTAGGACAATTTGGCAGAGCCCGATTCACTTTCAAACCCCCCAAACAGTATCGGCTCACATAGCTCAATCTGTACCAGCGTATTAGTGAGGAAATACAGCTTAATTCAACAGTTTTTGACACGCCTTTAAGTTTTGTGGTGGATACCTCACCTGTTTGACGGTTTCCTCGGTATTTCCTTCCATCTGTGCTCATTAGCATTCAGGAAGTTTCCAATCTTATGGGGAAGTATTTACTTAGGCTCTTGCCTCATCTTGAGATCCTTCCGACCATCTAACGATCCTGAATGAATTATTCTAAGTTACACAATAATTTTCCAGCCTTAAAATCCTAAAGATTTCTCCAACAGATCTCAACACCAAAGCTTGACGAAAACTTTCCACATTTCTCACCTCTTCTAAAACCAAGAAACAATAACTCAATAACAAACTCTTCTTAAGTGGACTGTAAGGATCTAGAAATATGTCCACTTCATCGCTTTCGGCAGAGCGAAAGCTGGCAGGCAATGCCAAGTATGTTTGTCGTCTAGCCTGGTAAAGCTTGAGATAGTGGAAGTTGACTCTATCTAGGCTCCTGAGAACTGGGGAGTACGCAGACTTTATCATCAGCTCTGGCGATGTAGAATTTCGAGTTCACCGCAGCATCGTATGCCCACGCTCGCAGCCAATAAAGGATCTTATCGACGGAAAAGCGGTATGAACCATGGAGAGAACAACTCTCTAGACACAAACATTGACCAGTCGTCGTTAGGTCTTTAACAGTATTGCTACTGTTAAGATGAGCAATGAATTAGTTAAGGAAAAAGGAGAAGAAGACCTTAAATTAGATACCAATGACGAAGATAAAGAGAAGACACGACCTAATAAACGAACTAAGCTAGCTGATGATGATCTTCTTACTATCCAACTGTACGATGAACCTGCTTATGTTCAGAGGATTATTCAATGGATCTAGTATGGTTATTATCCTTCCGAAACTGCCGCAGTGCTAACTTTTGTATAGTACAGATGATTACAATGATAGCCTCAAGGTGATTGATGCACAAGCAGCCCCCTCATCAACAGCACGTTCGAATAGCCGTCCTTCAAATGTACTTATCGTTAACGCTCGAATGCTGATCCTCGCAAGTCAGTACGGCCTGGCAGGTCTCCCAGAGCTGGCAACCCAAAAGTATGATACAGCACTGGGCATCGAGGGCTTGACAGTTTCGTTCGTTGAAAGTTTGAAGTTAATATTTCAAACGAAGTTTCCATCAGACCATCTCATTAAGACGCGTGCCATCAAATACGCTGCTTTAAGCTACCCGGTGCTGGTGAAGCAATCTACATTCAAGACCTTGCTCCAAAATGACGGAAGAATGGGTCTTCATATCTTGGAAGTTGCAGCGAAGCAATCTCCAGGTAAGTACAACTTTCCAAACAAGAAATTCTGCAACTGAGCAAAGTAGCACAATGTTCGAAATGTGAAGAAGACCAGAACACAGCGTCGCGTCCACCCAGATTGATGAAAGAATCGCGCAAGAAAGGCTTCAATCACTATTGTTTTGGCTGCAATTCGAAGTTCTAAAGCGATTGGGGTTGCTGAAGGCGCACTGATACAAGAGACATTTGTTACCATGACTTCGATGTTAACGAGCTAGAACGGAAAAGTCAATTTATGGGATAGACTGCGATAGACTTAAGTTCAGCAAATCCTATTTATATACAAAAATTCTAGTACGACATATCCTCATCCTCCGATTGTAACAAAAACCATGGCGTATGTCATTTTGCATAGTCTTTAGAGTCAAAAATGTGAAATTTTAAATGATAAGACATCAAGTAGAACAGTAAAGCTTTGGATCTATTTTCCCGCTCTATATGCTGAAGACTTTCAATGACTGCCACTTGCAAAGGGACTCGCTTCCAAGTTGATGACGTAAACTTAGCTGTTGCAAAGTCAAGGTCGATTATAGTCAGATCACTTACTCCTGCTTAAGACCAATGCCTCTTCCTTGTCTCGAAATTAACCAAGAAAATAGAAGGCTTTACAACTGGCTTCCTAAATCTTGCTTTTCAAGACTTTTGCCTACAGCTATTTGCTTATTAGATGTAACACCAGGTTGCCTCTACACTTTCTCACCGTAGACATCCAAAGCATCTCACACCGTAATAACGAGCTCGCAGCTTAGAAGTTTCGGTTCCACGAACATCAGCCGTTTTTTTTCCACCTTGGGAAGTTCAGCGATTTGAGAATCATGTCCAGAAGATTCTGCCGTTAACTATGGGAAATCATTGTAGTGGTTCTCAAAACGAGATTCAAGGTCGTTCCTCAATATACGATCCAGCAAAGCTTCCCCACAGGAATTGTCATGATTCATATACAGCTGTGAATATCGAACTAAATAGAATTCAAACGGCTGGCATTGTCTTCACTCGCAATGTGAGCAAACTAAACCTGATATTCGTCCTGAAGCACTCCATACTATCGGCAGGGTAACAGTGAGGTCATTTTAGAAGAGATTCGGTCGAAGAAACGATTCTCACGGTACTTTTAGAAGAGATAACGTTGGTATTATACGAGAGGTTATCGGTTTTAGACCGTCTGACTCTTTGCAAGTCTAGAACACAGTCATGAGTCGCTTCAGCAGATTTAGATGCAGTGAACCTAGATATACAGTTCATTTTTTCTTCACATTGGCCAGGCTAACTCTTTCTGAGCAATAATATCACAATCGCTACTGTTCGCAATAGCTGGAATAATGGCAGGCTATAGAAATGTTGATCGTCTTGGCAATGAATTTATATACTTCTAGTGAGCTGCAGTACTACTCGACCAGAAGGGGTGCTCAACTAATACTGAGTTGTCAAACACTGTATTTTTCCACTTTCTTCATCAGTTTCGTAAAAGTATCATCCTCATACAGGTCCATCAACTTCTTGGCTTTTTCAACTGAGGCGGCTTCGATCCATTTCACAAGCCCGGCATCTTGGAAATCAACGTACGTTGCTAGCAAATATTCATCAGTCTCCAAAAAGGCAAGTAAGGATAAAGTTTGTGGACTTACGCTCTCCGTTACCATCCTCGTTCTGCATCCTCTCCTTCAACGGCATCCAGGATGACCGTATCCCCTCAATCACAGCAGCTTCGCCGCCTCTGACCGCCGTTAAGTCCTTCAATTCAAATTTGAGGAAGTCTTCTCTGGTGGACTTGAAGAACTCCTTTGACCCGTCGTTGGGATCGAGAGCATTCTCATATACGTCATTCAGAATCCACCACGCAATGTGCTTCATAAGATTCGGGGTGTCTGCTTCCCATTTTGAAAGGTCTTCAATTCCTTTCAGGTCCTTGAAGCCATCCTTTTCGGGAAATCTCTCGTTGAGGAGTACAGCAATAGGGGTAGAATCATTCAGAGCTCTATAATTAGGACCTAGAATTTCAATGATTGGCACCGTGTCATCTAGCCCTGTCATGTCTTTCAAAAGCTCTTGACACTTAGGCTTGATATCAGGATAAGCAACCTTGATGGTTTTGTAAGGAATGCCTTTATAGTTGAGAGCAAAACGTATCTTCCAGCATGGTGGCTAAAAGCAAATTAGTAGGGGAGATAATAAGAATAACAGAACATTATCGATAGCTCCCAATGAATTTATGAAAATAAGTGCAATCAGCGACATATTAGTAGAATGATAACTCACCGACCAAGACTTTGGCCCCGAAAGTTCGTAGAAATTAACTAGTGGTTCTTCTTTCACCATATTTTCTATCTAAAGCTTCCTGATGAACTCTTGTCGAGGTTTCAATATTCAGACTAGAAGTGCTTTGTGATGTATTTACCAAGACTGGATCGGGCCTAGGCGGTTTCTATTATTAATACACTTCATTGGCGCATAGCAAAACAAGTCCATAGTGATCAATCCACCTTCCTCTTTAAATTTACTCCGGAGTTGGTCGTAAAGATTACATCAACATGGATTGTGGCTAGGTCATTGATTTCCGATTAGTCCGCTCGTGAAGTCTGGCGCCAAGACTCTGTACTGAAAGCCATAACTTTCTACACATGAAAATACTTTGATTCATGGGATAATATGCAGCTATTCGAGCAAATCACAATTAAATATCGTTCTTTCTTGTGATTGGAATTCTAAACTTAAGGTTTGATTATATTCGCAGAATGATAACCGACTATCCGACCTATGATGCAATATTTCCTACTCACTATAACACCTGCACAGAAAAGGTAAAATTGACTTATGCCTCTTCCGGTTCATCGTATGTCTCCAACCAAGGATATTTGTACTCAGTGTACGTGGAGGATTCAATACTTGTTGGTGGTAACGGAAGACCAGTTGTTGCAGTAAACCTGTAGGCATTTATCAAGTGCATTTTGAACGACATAATGTTGTTCCTATCCCAGTGCTCCGGTTGGAGTGGATCAAGAATTAGTGTATTGTTCATCTTTCTGCCACGCTTTGGTAACGTCGCTATATCAATACTAGGGGAAGCGACTCTTGATCGTGGACGCCGAACCTTCTCATTTCGACTGCGAGAGCGAGCACGGGATAGTGGTTCATAAGTTCGAGTACGAAGCTCAATTGTTGCACCCTAGCTTAATCAACAAACAATCTTTTTCTTCCAGATATGATGTTATCTATATGCTTACCGATTTTATACCCATTGTTTGAGGTGTATCATAGCTTTGTAGCACAAGTTCGCCATAAGTTTGTTCAAAGTACATTCGAGAAGGATAGCCCGGATACATGCTAGGCTCGAGTGTATTGAAAGCGATAGCGAATCCTCCTACTTTGGTAATTCGGTCGTCGTCATCGAGTTCTAGCTTGATTTTCCTCTCCAAGGATTTAAAACAGATCTGAATGTCCTTTTCCCTCATGGGAATGATCCGAAACTCCATCGTCGTAAAGCTAGTTTTAATAGCAGCTGTAGGCGTTGAAGGTACCGAACTGCGTCTAGTAGGACGTGCAACAAACTGCTCAATATTCCCATCCACATATGCACAGCCGTCTAATCTATTCTGAATAGGGGAAACGATGTAGTGCTGCGATCCACCTTCGGCTGCAGAATTATAGCTTGAGACGGCATTAATAGAATCCACGAAGACTTCGACAGCAAATGGCAGTTTGCTCTTGAAACTAAGCCACATAGCCTCTCTCTCTGTACAATCCCAGTGAATGATTTCAAACAGCTGGTTCAAGTCTCAGACTTACGATAGACTGGAATAAACAGTCCCCCTTGGCTGACTATTTCATTAGGTAGTTTGTGTTCATGCTGCTTTACATGGTAAATGGGGAACCCCCCAAGATCAGGTGGAGAGTCACTAGGGCATATCCTAGAGGATCAGACTCGTTCATGTAGCGCATTTCAACGTTTGGTGGGAAAGAATGGCCTACTGCGGGATTTGAATAGTTCGTTTGAAAGAGATATCGAGCTCGTCCTTTCCATAAGTGATACGCGCAGTGTCAAGTGTGTCAGATGTAGTATTGATGAGAGAGAGCGAGAGTTTGCCTCGAGCCATGGCTCCAACCACTATTCGAATGCCACCAGAGGTGGAAGTTAACGAAAGGCAGGACTGGCGTCGGATTTTTTTAACTGCTGAGCTATAGTTGGGAATTGGCGGTTATTTATGGATTTGTTGTAGAGTAATGATACTGTAATGGTTTTGAGAGGTACCGTCTTATGCTCTTTGCATAGCTTGTTGAGATCGCAAAGTAGCTCAACTCCCCTAAAAAAAGACGTTACGGTTCTAGGCTGCTCTACTCCTAAATAATCACTAAGGATCCTATAAAATCAACGAACTGATAAATCCATTTCCTAGCAATTCTGATGAGTTGCTATTCCTGAAATATAACAAGTTTAGGAGTAAGAGGTTGCGTAGATAGTAACAAAGATTATCTATAGTGTAAGTGTTGTTGCTCGTTTGTAGGCAAGGACTGATATACTTAGGCAACAATGCATAAAGAGGGTTGGTATACCAACGGGCGTGGTGTGCTACGCGTGATACGCCATTGCAGTTAGAACTCAAAATATTCGAGGTTCATCGCGAGCGATATCATGGGAAATTACTGATAATAGTGGTAGCTGTCCTAAACAAAATGAACATTGCACTCTTCCATACACCGAATTGACACAACCAAACATAATGGTATTTGTAGTACAAAGTTGTTACAGGTCGCCCTTATGATTGCGAGTGGATACAGCCCATCGCTACTTTCTTCCCTTTCGCACCTTTCTTTTCCCTCCTTTAAGCCCCTCTTGTACTTTGTTTGTAGTGCCTCCACTTGAAGGACTCTTTGTCCTTTGATACTGCATCACAATATTCTGCACACTGCCCCGATCATGTTTCGGCTTGCGCATATATGTCAGCCTCTCTCTCCTTGCCCTCTTCTCCGCTCTCTGAACAACCTCAATTCCCTCTACATTTGGACTGTATATCTTGTACCACATCTCTACTCCAACCCTTGTCAACTGATTCCTCAACAAGATACCAGTATCTATGCCCCGTCTGCGGATATTTATGCAGACACCCGCAAAAGGGTCGCCATTCTTCAGTCTGACCAGTAGAATATCCCCGACTTTCGCAGACTCGGGATTGCTGCGTGCGAAGAGATTTGTTCGGGCGCCATTGGGGTCCAGTACACTGATCTGATCGTCTTGGAATGCTTTGACGGGGTCTTTGAACTTGTTGGCTGAGCTTGTTGGGGGTGCGATCGCTTTTAGCTTTCTCAATACTGTAGTGCATTAGCGACATGTATCTGGCTTCTAAGAGAGTAAGTTGTACCATGAGGTATTCCAGGAGGAGTAGGAGGAGGCTGTAAATTGGATTTGTGGTATGTGGTGGTCATCATCGACCTTGCCGCAGTCTTCTGTTGTCGCGTCCGTCTCAATATTGACTTCCAACAGCTCAATGGCCGTAATGTGGGGGCCATAGTTGCCATTTTTGTTGATGTATGTTGTATAGTTGGTTGTGGTAGTGCAGTTTGAAATTGAAGCTCCAAAACTAAGCTCGGCTGTGATTGGCTGTTCTCAACATCCAAAATATTTCAATGCAGTTCACTCCAAACACAAGCTCAACATTTGGAAACGTTTGACCAGGCCAACACGAGCAAAGAGATAGAAAGTGAAATCTTGGTGATATGGGTGTAGCCAGAAGAGGGCTTTGCACGGCTCGCCGCTGCTGCAATTGGTCTTCGAAACTTTCAACACAGGATTCGTTGCGAGCGTTTTCGACTTCTCTGCCTACATTCAAGAAAGCGGGTAAATCATGTCCTTATTTTAATATCTTTAACAGGCCAAGCTAACTCAGTGACAAGATCCAGTACCCAAAATTACACCAACATCCTCTGCTGAACTCAATGCTATCTTATCCAACCTCCGAAATCGAGTATTTCTTCCTCACCATCTCAAAAAGCCACAGCGCGAGCTCGTTTATAGACCCAACAATAAGGAGAAGCTACTATCAGAGCCAGTATATGCCACAGTTGTTGGTGAGCAATTTCGGCTGGAGCATATAGACATTACGAAGGATGTGCCAAACGTCAAGAAGGCTGTTCGTGAAGCGTACAAATTAATGAGAGAAAAGAAGGATTTCGACAACCTTCCTTCAATATTCAAAGGTGCCACTAAGTCCAAGTTTCCAATTGACAAAGATATGAAGCAAAGCATTGTAAGAGCAGCAGTAAATCATGGGCAATCGGATTCAATACTCGAGTGTATTAGACAGAAAGTTTTCACGAATGAAGAATATGGGGCCATCACATCAAGGTTAATATGGGAACTACAATCTCAAGCGTTAGAAAGCGACTGGGAAGAGCATTGCACCAAGAAGGCTCTGTTGTCTGCAGAGAAAGCCCTTTTGATGCTTTACGAGGATTACTACCGCCCCGAACATTCCGCAACTGATCCAAGAGGACGACCGGAAGTCATCGGTCAATTACTAGAGCTGGCCGCGGTACGCGCTTCGAGGCATTTGGGAGGAAAGGATGTGGACGGGAAAGTCGAATTATATGCCAAGAGCCTTCTCGGGACTTTAGAGAATGGTATCGGCACATATCGACGAGATGATCACTTTCTCAAGGAGTATGTCCCAGTGGTGTATGGTATCAGCGTTGCTGAAACAGTTTTGGGTTCGACTTCAGATGTTGTAGTACAATTAAAGCAGAAGACAGCAACTATCGAGAAAGAGCTACATGAAAAGGCAGCCAAGGTACAGGCTGAATTTCCTGGTGAGTAAACCTTGTTATAAAGTTAATCCTCTATTGTATTCCTTTCTAATTCCTTACATTTGCACTCAAAGTCTCCCTTGCTAACCAAATTTCAGATCGGACACTATTCGGCATCGTTGTTTACAATAAGCTTATAAGTCCAGTCCGGGCCAATGAGTAATGTAGTTATTAGACTTTGTATATTAAGTGTAACAAATAATTATGGAAGCACTATGTACTTCTCCAAATGCTTTGGTATAGCTTCCAAAAGCTTCTTCTCGGTAAGCCACTTTTTGGAGAATAACCTGTCAGCATATCTATATGCTCCATCACATAGAACTGTTACCACGGTATGGCCTTTGCCGAGTTTTTCAGCCACCTCTTTTGCAGCCGCAACATTCAGACAAGAGCTCGCTCCGAGGTACAACCCTTCTTCATCTAAGCACCTATACACCATTTCAATACTCTTCTCATCACTGATGTGCAATGATCCATCTAATAGATCTATGTCTGGCTGCAAATTATCAGTTACTCGACCCTGACCAATACCCTCCGTGATACTGGATCCCGCGCGGTCAATCAACTTCCCCCCCGAACTCATGTATGAATGTAATACACTACCTGGAGGATCAGCTAGGTAGCACCTCACTTTTCCGTCCGAAACCGTCTTCAGGTATCGCGTAGTTCCTGCAAGTGTTCCGCCGGTTCCAGTGGCACAAGTGAACGCGTCTATCTTTCCACTTGTCTGTGCCCATATCTCTGGTCCCGTTGTCTCAATATGTGCCCTTCGATTTGCGATATTGTCAAACTGGTTGGTCCACACCGCATTGTCTAACTTATCCGCGTGGCGCTTCGCCTGATGATTATAGTTTTGTGGATTGTCGAATGCCACTGCTGGGACTGGATAGACCTCGGCTCCCAACAATCGTAACAAGTCAATCTTCCCTTGGGATTGAGTGTTGGGCATGTAAATGACCAATTTATAACCCTTAGATCTACACACATGAGCAAGTCCGATACCAGTATTTCCGGCAGTTCCTTCAACAACAGTGCCTCCTGCCTTCAACAATCCCTTCTCTTCAGCATCCTTAACCACAAAGAGAGCAGCTCGGTCCTTGACGGATCCCCCAGGATTCATGAATTCTGCCTTTCCAAGCACCTCACAGCCAGTTGCCTCGGAAATATGATTTAGCCGAATCAATGGAGTGTTTCCGATAGCTACAAACTGTTAATTCTAGCTTTGTGTCTGTTAGAGGGGTAGATCACCTCCAGTGAGACCTTTGACTACTCCCTGGGCTTTGGAAACACCGATTCCGTATTGGTTATGTGCCTCCATCTGTGCGGCACTTTCTACGGCTCTCCGCCCAGCCGTAGAAAATCTTCGAAGCCCGATTCTGAACATTTTGGAATATGTCGGTAATGATTGTCATCAAGATAATTCGAGCTTGATGTCGCAATGGAGGAAGTTTATAGGCATAGAGGCGTGGTTTTATAAATGCCAAGGGCGATAAGATCCAGATAAACAATCTATGTTTTGGTGTCAACAATGCAGCGCGTCTTGCCACAACTACGGAACACAATTCATAGTGAGAACTAGGATTTCTCCAAGAGATAACGATATTTAGCACAGCTGTGTCATACGAAATGCCTTCCAAAGTAACTGGTACACGATCTACCAGGACCTCCGCTGCTGTATCCCATAAAGCGTCCTCACAAACACTAAATTCCCGCGCGTCAACAGCTTCAAGAATTTCCTCACCATCTGTCGAAGTTCCAGACGAAACACCAGAGAATGAATTGAGGATACAGGTTTTCTCCATTTTCCGCGATGCCCAAAGGACAACGGCATCACATCGCAAGTTGGTGATCAACCTTCGAAAAATACAAGAAGCTTGTTGCTATGAGCCCACAAGCAGCAGGAAGAACAAGACTGGCGCAGAGGATTTTGACGAGGAGCAATTCACACAAGAAGTGACACGATGTGTTTTAAGAGTAATGCCAGTCAAAAAGAGTGAAAGTGTAGGCGAACGGTCGATTCGGTTTTTAGGCCTCTTCTTGCGCCATGCCAATGAAAAGGATAGTGAACTGGTAGAAGGAAATGCTGACGAGACTGGAGTTATGATCGAGACCCCAAGCACTAGACTCACGTCGCATCTAATGTCTACGGTCCTACCGCTGCTTACCTCCAAGGAGAAATTTGTTAGATACAGGTCTACGCAACTTATCTCTCATATTATAAACTCTCTGGACTCCATTGACGACGACCTTTTCCAACTTCTTCGCCATGGCCTCTTGAAAAGAATACGCGATAAGGAAGCAATGGTCAGAGTTCAAGCAGTTTTGGGCCTTGGCAGGCTTGCTGGCAACGAGGCAGAAGGAGGAGCGGACGATAGCGATGATGATGACTCTGGAGCAGGTTTGCTTGACAAATTGTTGGAAGTCTTACAGAACGACCCAAGTGCCGATGTGCGGAGATCTCTTTTAGTCAACCTGCCCATTCTCCCAAGTACGCTACCGTTTCTGTTGGAAAGGGCACGAGATCAAGATCCTGCTACCCGTCGAGCGTTATACTCAAGACTCCTGCCAGCACTCGGAGACTTTAGACATCTATCATTATCCATGCGTGAGAAGCTTCTCCGTTGGGGCCTACGAGATAGAGATGAGAATGTCCGCAAAGCAGCTGGAAAACTTTTCCGGGAACGATGGATTGAAGATTGTGCTGGGACTGCTGAGCAGGAAGAGCCCATGGAAGGAGAGGTTGCAAAAGCGGACTCTAAGTCGCCAAGCTTTGATGGACTACTTGAGCTTCTTGAGCGAATTGATGTGGTCAACTCTGGAGTTGAAAACGGCGTAGCTCTTGAGGCCATGAAAGGATTTTGGGAAGGGCGTCCAGATTATCGTGAGGCGGTCACTTTTGACGATAGTTTTTGGGATACTCTGACTGCAGAAGCGGTATTTATGGCTAGGAGTTTCAACGACTTTTGTAGGAGCGAAGGCAACGGAAAATTTGAAACTCTATTAGAGGAAAAAATGCCGGAGGTCACAAAGTTAGCATTTTACCTAGACAGATATATATCTGTACTTATAGCAGCACTCAAACGCGTTGCAGTTCAGGAGATCGATGAGGATGAAGAGGAAGAGGATACCGTAGAGCAGGAATTCATCGTCGAACAGCTTCTTCATATGGCACGAACCCTCGATTATTCCGACGAAGTTGGCAGGAGGAAGATGTTTGCTCTCCTGCGACAATCTCTTTCGGTGCCAGACCTACCAGAAGAAGTCACGAAGCTTACTGTTGAGGTTCTTCGTGGCATATGTGCCCAAGATGCAGCAGGCGAAAGTGAATTTACTAGTGTTGTTCTAGAGGCTGTTGCTGACGTTCATGACACTATAATGGACGAACCAGCCCTGGAGGAAGGAGATGGGGATGAGAGTTTTCACTCTGCGAAGTCAGAAGTAAGTGGAGATAGCACTCCCACTAGATCAAGCAAAACCAAGAAAACCGAAACATCTGAAGAGGAGGATCAAGAAAAGGCGGTCCGAGTAATCATGGTAAACATGAAATGCCTACATATAGTTCAATGCATGCTCGAGAATGTTGAGGGGAATCTGCAACAAAATCCGTCTCTCGTGGCTATGCTGAACAATCTGGTTGTTCCTGCAGTCCGAAGTCATGAAGCACCAGTTCGTGAACGTGGACTTTTATGTCTTGGCCTCTGCTCTTTGCTGGATAAATCCCTTGCTGAAGAGAACTTGACACTTTTCATGCACTTTTTCAGCAAAGGACACTCTGCACTTCAAATTACTGCGCTCCAGATCCTTACTGACATTCTGAATCAACATGGTGCACACCTACTTGACACTAACCCGACTCTTCTAAAGGTCTATCTCAAGGCTCTCAAATCTGGAAGTAAGGCACCAGAAGTACAAGCCGCAGCCACTGTTGCCGTTGCCAAACTCATGCTGGGACGAGTTATTTCCGATTCCTCTCTCGCCATTGACGACCTTTTGAAGACCCTGGTTGTCCTCTACTTCGATCCTAGCACAGCTCACAATCAAGGTGTTCGTCAGACACTTTCATATTTTCTTCCAGTGTACTGCTATAGCAGACATGAAAACCAGGACAGAATGAGGAAAGTATCTTTGGATGCTTTGCACAAGCTTTTCGAAGTCCAAGAAAACCTTGATGACGAGGGAGATGCTGAAGCAGAAATGGTGACTATTGGGACAATAGGCGCGCACTTGGTAGATTGGACTGATCCCCGAAAATGCTATATTCCTGGAAACCAGTTCTCGCTCGCGGATGAGGGCAAGAAAGCAGTCAATGGAGATGTACACCTAGACTTTGCCAGAGACATTCTCGAGCGTTTGGAATCAGGGGCCACCAGTAAGTTCAACTCCAGATCTAGCTAATATCATGCAACTAACGACCGCAATAGAAGAAGAGAAGAAATCACTCGCACCCCTTTTGGGTAAATTGCACATCTCAGCTGCGTCTACAGAATCCAACATCCGAGCGCTTTACAGCGAGGTCTCCGCGGCCATCGACGATAAGCTCATCGCTGACGCCACCGGACGTAATGCATTGTTTAAGATTCACGTCAGCCTAGGGAAGATTGTCAACTCACTCGTGGAAAAGCCGACGTCTACCCTGGGTAGGAAGAGCAGTCCGATTTTGGATGATGCTGGGGAAGACAAAACGATTATTTCCACAACTGAGGACGACGATGCAGCGAGTGATCACACAGCTGTACAGTCAAGGGCAGCTACAGAGGAGATAGAGGAGGAAGAAGACGAGGCGACTGTTATAATAGAAAGGCAGAATAAGAGGGATTCGGTGTTGGATGAGCTGTTGAGTGACGAAGATGACGACGACGATATTGAGATGTCAGGGATGTAATGAGTGTACTTTGTATGATTTTTTATGAATAGAATGACTTTATTACGTTCAAGTATGCTCAGCCCAAATCTGCTTGTGAGAGGTAGATCAGGTCAAGAGCCTCCGGGGCTTGAGTAACACGAAAGCTATTGCAGAAGCTAACCGAGACACTCATTCTGCTCTCCTTTTACATTCAACTTGAAACTGAAACGGAAACGGGATCATATGGCGCCTATTCTTATCTGTTCTGTGGAGTGATACTTTACATCGTGAGAGGGGAACACTGGCACCGAACGAATGGAACTGGAAGCTGAATAGCACAGCTATAAGCTCCCACAACGAATTTGATTTACAGAAGCATTATTTTTGCTTCGTGAATCTACTTGCAAGGCTATGACCGCGAGCCGGGTTTTCTTGGAGCATTCTCGGTACAGGTTGGTGAGGTCGATTCCTACCGTGGGCACATGATCGAGGGGTGGGACTTTTATTATAGAATTATGGCATTAAAAGAACGTATTTAAGTCGACAAGCTCCGCAGCTTGACGACACTATATATACTTGTATGTAGGTATGTATGTATGTTTGTGTGTGTTTATGTCCATCTAACCAACGCTCCAATCCAGGGATACTCTTTAACACACCCTACAGACTCCCCATCCCAACCAAAAAGAAAATTCAACCCAACACAAATGTCCAACCAAAAGAAAATTGTAGAAAGAACCGCTTTTGATATACAAGGATAACCAAAAGATCGTCTTCCGTAACGCCATCGCTCTGCAAAATAGGGCCAGTCCGAAAAAGGCATATGCCCGACAAAGAACAAAGACTTAGGGAATGTGTTTAATACAAGTTGAGTCTATTATGTCTCATTCGCGGCTTCTAGAACGGGAGAGTTGTTGCCATCCTGCGCAAAGGTTCTCCGTCCCGAGAATCGACTTCCACTTCGTCGTGTGGTTGTGCGCTCCGAGTTCGTGGCATCGCCCATCGAAACACCAAAATTTGCGGAAGAAGAGTTCATGGATCCGGTTCTCGCCCTTCTTCCCCGTAAGTCGGCAATGGCTATGCTATGTCGTCGCCTCATAACAGTAGGATCGATGCGAACGTTATCAGGAATCGGTGGTCCAGCGTGGAAAACACTACTCAGAACATTGAAAGCCTTGTTATTGTCTCGGCTTCTCCCTCTTGTCGGGGCCGTCTTCATAGCAGTAGTGCTGATACCCGTTATCCCTAGCATCGTATTTGATCTCCTGACCGCAGCTGCTTGTCGTGCTGCCTCTATTTCTTGCTGATGAAGATGCTCGCTAGGTAGCAGGATAGCCCGATCAAGCTCGTAGGGAAGTCCACGATGACGACCACGAATCTGCATAGCGATAATGACAAGCTTTGAAACTTTCCCAAATTGGCCAGATAATGATGTATCCGTACCACTATACCCGAGGCTCAAACCTACCGTACCATATGCACTAACAATTTCGAAAAGAATTGCAAACATAGTAAAGTTCTCATCATGTTGAATCTTCGTGCCCTCCGCGATTGAGATGATAAAAAACCCCAGGAAAATATACCACAAATCAAAAGACAACTGGCGCCGAATATGCGCTCCAACGTATGAAGGTTCAGCCTCATCGTCGTGCTCTTCAGCAGCAGAACCATATATCCCTAGTGACTTCTCCTCGTAGACATTGGTACGTCGAACAGATATAGCAATTGGGAGAATGGAGATATACATCATAATGAGATACGAAACCTGGATACCTGGATGAAGATTTGCAAGGTTGACCACTGAAAATCCAGCGGTCCTAGTTGACACGGCCTGGAACCAACCATCCAAAACACGTGTATGAGCTGGCAAGGAGCTCACAGCCGCATTGTTAAGCTAAGTCTGATGTAAGTATTTTAAGATTAGGAGAGAATAGGGTGAGCTTCTTACATCGAGTATTATGAAAAATATTAGGTCCAAACCGTTCAAAATGACCAATATCCAGAATAGCCACCAAGTTGCCTTAGAGGGGAATAATAAGGTGAAGCAGCGACGCGGGTGATCAAGTAGAAACCGCAGTTCTTCAAAAATCCCACTAAAGATGGGGACACACTTGGAGATTATCCAAATTATGATACGAAGCATGATCGGAAACCCCGTATTTCCGATAATGATGAGAAAACTCATTAACAACAGAGGCCAGATAGCTGAACCGAATGAGACCATACTATCCGGGGTCAGAGTAAACCCAAGATCAGTAAATGCTGATGTCGCAGTAAATACTCCCCACCAAGGTCTACCTTGACCGTCCTCTTGAACAATTGGTCCGTATGTTTTACTTCCCAGTATCCAGGGTACCAGTCCTACTATTCCCAAAAGAAGAAATCCAAAAGTATATATGACGAGAATTAGAGCGAGTGTTTTTAGCGACCGGTATTCAATACCGCCAAGCTCTTCTCGCTGGTCCTCAGTGAGATCTGCAAACTCTGAGTTACGGCCGACAGTGGGCTCCCAACTTAAATACGGTGTGCCGTAATCAGATTTGCTTGAGGTCAAGGCTCGTTTTATACTGTTGAAAGTTCCCGCCCGTTTACGACCGCGTACCTCGTCCGGATTCATATTTGGTGTCCGCCCACCTACACTGGATGCGCCATTTCCTCGATGTTTCAAGTACGGAGATGGAATAGGTTGGTGAGTCCGGCTCCCGTCCTGAGTCAAGTGCTCGGTATCAGTTCGTGGTTCGGGCTCCTGTATGGTGACATTTCGCTGCACAGGTTCTTCAGTTACATGATCATCGACATTTGAGAAATCACTTCCACGCCTAGAATGAAGAGCCGATGTGCGTCCAGATAGCATGCGAGACAAGTCTGCATCAGCCTGATCAACATAATGGGGAATTATGCCAGCATCTGCATCCCGAGGGCCTGGGATACGCAGTATATCAGCAGAGTCGGGGTTTCTCTGGCGCTGCAGCACCGCGATATGCTCCTCTTGACTCCGTTGACCAGGAAGACGTAGGTCATCATCTGCCATGCCGTTACTACGCTTAACCTGGTCCGCAAATTTGATCTGCGGAGTATGCGTCGTAGTTTCAATCGGTTTCAAAGGCTCGTCGTTGGAATCTGAACTATTAGCTTCTCTGGTGTCGACCGAATCCATTGACGACCGCGGGCGCACTTGATCGTTTGCCGTGCCTGTATTTTCATGCTCTTCTCCACGTATAGAATTGGTGTTCGAAGTGCTTTTGGTCTGGCTATGGGATCCGGTTGTTTCATGCATAACAACGATACTTCGGCCTTGCACGCCCTTTTCGGCATGACTCGGATCTATTTCTTCTTTTGCTTTCGAGAAAGACTTTGCGATGCTACGTCTGCCCTTCTTTGCAAGCTTGACCACCTCCTGAAATCGTCTCTCAAACCAATATAAACGCAAGAATACCACATATGTGTTTATAGAGATAGGTGTAGTGACAAAGGTACATATCAGAATAGCCGCTTGCTGCCAGGTGTTAAGTAGGTTGATATCGATCGTATTAAGTCCACTCTGGGTAGCAGCGCCGCTTGCCTGGAAGAGAGCATCTATGTAGTCGAGTTCACTGCGGAGGTATAGGCAGAGTGAGCCAACTATAATAATTCCAATGATCCAAAAGTCTACATGGCAGGTTAATATAAAGGGCCTACATCGATAAGGCTTGGTCCAACTCACAGTGAACAGTGATAAAGTTGAAGTGAGGATGTCTAGAGAGGAATGCAGGTTTCAATGACTGGATATGCCCCCAAATATCCAAAAGAATAGAGAACATGGCTGCTACTGCAATACCGGTTCGAGCACCTTAGTGCGATCCAAAATCAAGCTCAATTGGAATCGAGTGCAAGACTCCAGAAGCTGTTGTTATAAGTCTATGGAAGACTCGGGGTGGACGGGGATCGACAGTAGCATTATCTCGAGGCCATTGGGAGACGGGGCGATGATTGTGTGGGAATTGGTGGACGGTGTGCCAACGGCGATGCAGTGGTGTTACTCAGTACTAAGTAACCGGTGACAGAGAGGGTACTGGAGACGGTGACAGCGATAGAAGAGAAGAGAGAGGTGATGTGGTGTTGTTGGTTCAAGATCACTTCAAAGGGTCATTCTCGTCCAGGGTTCTGGCTCCCAAGTCTAGAATTGTTAAGGCGCTAGGAAGACGATAACGATCTCGGTCTTGGCGATGTCGATAGCGAACAATTAATTAATGTGGGCGTGAACACCACAGCAAAAGATGCCCGTTAACTCGGTAGATGTGATTAAGAGCACCAAGACATTACGGTGACCGACAACAAGATAGAGACTTTGGGATGTGGAGGAATGAAGGTCGGGGAAGGAGTGAGAGGGGAAATTTAGGTGGTATCGTGAGAAATTAGATCAAATTTGTGAGGGCCTGTAATGAACGGTTTGACCGGAGTTTTGGTCGGTTTCCTCCTGGGGCTGAGCAAGTCGCTTAGGCCATATAAATATCCCCATCATCATCCCTGGTCACCGCTAGATGGGCTGATCGTAAATCTCACCAAATGGAGTGGGAATGTTTCGGCACGTGTTTCTGCACTGAAGAGTGGCATTAACACCTCTCACAATATGGCATTACCCTAGATTGTGTACTTGATGAAAAGTCAATAAACCAGTGACCGGTTGGTGTTTGAAGGCACACACATATACAGCTGCTTTAGCGCACCTGTCTTCGTACAGGCAATTTACATGCTATGTATTCTAGATCTGTCCCAATACTGACCACACTGACTGTCCCTATCATGATGTGTTAAGTCTGTGGCAGTGCTAATGGTGAAGTTGGCACACGAGTCAGTTTCCAAGAAACCCTTAGTCCCTTCGCACCCATTAAATCTTCAAACCTACCAAATACCTCTAATGACTTGAGACGAAACATAAATACACAAATCTATGATTCGGTTCTGACACGCAAATGGATGAGATAAGAACCGTCTTGTTATCCTGAAATAGTTCACGCAGCTTATTGCCAGCCCTCCTTTGTTTATCAAGATTTCGCTAATATGTTATTCCCTCCCTGATATCTCGCTTAAGAAAAGGGGTTTGTGATGTTGTACTTGGAGAAGGTGTATAAGGAGTAAATGAAATAATTTTAGCTTTTAAATCACAGTTTCAGATATGACTGTGATATCGTCGTAGGCTGGAAGTGAAGTGCAACCTGTTTCCCATTGTTTCATAATACATTAAATAGTGCGTGTCGACTTCTACTATACCAATCATTACTGCCTAGCTGCAGTATCTTCCGTCCCATTCTCAGTGTTCATCCCAGCCATCTTTTAGTATTAATTGTCTCTCATAATTCATCACCCTCAATGGTATCATCCACTGCTGGCTGCGATAGCCTACTGTCACCTTCTAGCCCCTTCAACAACGCCCTAACGCCATTTCCAACAACATCAACCTCCTGCCAAACCACCAGACCTAGTCCTCCACTCACCCTGTTCGTTCCTACAATATGGAATTCCTCCTCTCCCCACGCAGAGCAAATATATCCCTCTCCGTCCTCTTCGTCCGAAACGGTTATCACTGCTCTCGGCTTCAAAGCCGCCTTCTTGCTTCTTCCCGACTCTCGTCTCAAAACGTCAACTTCCCGTTCCGCATTTGCCCAAAACCTCATTCCTGCCTCCGGTCCAGGTAACCAGGCAAGTTGAGCCACGTGCACGATATCGTTTTTCTCCAAGCTATGATTTGGATTCCTGGCCTTGATGGCACTACATGTCATACTCAGTAAGCCTACCGGCGAATCACATAAAGCATAAGCCAGCGTATCCGGCTCTCGCAGTCCCAGTCCCCATCCTCCGCGCGCTCTCAGCCCAGCCTGCTTTGCAAGCTGGTTTCTGTTAGGACTTAAGCTCCGTTCCCTCTCCCTAGCGGCTTTCTCACTAATCCTCAACGCCGCAAAGTCCTCACTCGCGTAGCCCCAGACATTTGCGTGGAAAAATCTTGCAACAGCATACTTTCCCCAGGCCAACGGTTGTCTTGCGGGTGATGGTCGCGTAAGTGGTGGGTCGATAATGTGCACACCAAGACATTTCTCAGGGTATTGTTCGACAATGAGATGGAGAAGATGGTAGTCTATATTTGCGGGACTAAGACGGCCGCTCCCAGTTGCAGTTGCGAGGTAATATTCGTAACCTAGTCGGTTCATTACAGTGTTAAAGAGTAGGGCTGTGTGTCTCAATGGCGTGGCTGAGGCGTGTGCTCCGAGTGGGTCACTGAATCCGAGGCCAGGGATACTGGGGACGACAATATGGAAAGGTGCTGTAGTAGCGGGATCGGCAGGATGGGTCAGAGTTGAGAAGAGTGGTTCAAGACTCAAGTTTGTAAGAGGGAAATTGGGGATCAGGAGAAGTGGAGTTGCGTGTGCGTGTGGACTTTTCAAGTGTCTATCTAGTATTTAGTGGAGTTCGTTCATATAATGAATTAGGTGAGAATTGATGTATAGGGGTGAATTCAAAACTTACACAAAGTGTACTCTGGTTGATGATTTCCCCTCTTCGCCAGCATCGATTTCAATAGCTGTCCGGAACTGGGGCAAATCCTCGTTATATCTGTCTTCTCTCTCCCGCCATGAGTATGATTCCAACCTATATCACCAACAGCGTATAAGCTACCGAAACCACAAAGCTCCTACTAGCTGAAAAATATCCAACAAAACTCACCAGTAATCAACCAAAGGCTCAATCTCGCTTTTCGGCATTCCGTCCCTCCACTGACGCTCCGTACTGGCATCGTCCCCATCCTCTTCCCTTACGGACTCATCTTGCCCTCCGCTTTTCCTCACAACTTCATGCGGTAATCTAGTAAGCTCTAATTTGCGCTTGGTGAGATCCAAGTATTTACTCGATACCTGATGTTGAACTTTTAGGATCCTTTCATTCTACGCAATGCTTCGAAGAGAAGAAATCAAATTTGAAAGAGGGAAACTCACGTGAATTCTATAGGGTTTGATTTCCTGGTCCACAATTTCCGCCATCACTTTTCTAGATTCTTTAAGATCGCAAGCATGTATAGCCAAAGGTATATAGGGAAGTAAATAAGGTCAGTAGGTAGATCATTTGAGGAGAAAGCTATATATTTGGTAACAGATTAAGAAAACAGAGGAAAAGCAGTGAAGAAAAGAGGCAGGAATGTATTTTCAGATGTAAGAACAAGTAAAAAAGGCGAGATATAGCAACTATAGCTATAAAAGGCTGATCAAGCGGCGCTAGCCTATCCCTGAATGTGGACCGCTCCCCATCTCGCTAGTCGGTGCACCGCCACAGTGTGGCAACAAATTCAAATTGTATCACAATATCGGATTACATTGATTGGTTAATGAGATGGACGCGAAACCTAGCGCGTACCTCCGCGAAGCGTGGAAAGTGGCTAAATCAGGGGTCATTAATACTGTGCTGTATCACGGAGTAAGTACTGAAAAATGCTCCATATATTTACTTTACATCCTAGTCCTTCGAACGCCCAGCGATGAACCATGTAACATCAACCAACCGAATATCAGTCCGCCTTCCGAGATTTATCTTGACATCGCGGCAAGCGAGGCCCGGCCCTTTCAACTTTCCAATCATACAGGGCTTCTCTGGCCACTTCCGGAGTTTGGTCCGCCACCCTGCGTGTCGCCCACAGCAGCTGCTGATGTTCCACGAAGGTTCATATTCCCGATGCGAGAAACGATGTTGCTTCCTACTGCATCAACCGCTCCTCGTGGTGAAGATAACGTAGGTCCTAATGCTGCAACAGTTTCCACGCGAAAAAGCTTGATGGCCGTACCGTTCCAGACTCCCGCAGTCCCTTTAGCGACCTGCATCTCGCTGGTGAAGATAAATCCCCATAGAAGTGACTCGTACCAGCCTAGTGACAGCGGCGACCACTCAAAGTACTGGATTCGGATAGGCGAGGGGTCTATGCCCCGTATTTGAGCACCTTGAAGAGTTCGAAGGATGTTGGTTGATGGTGTATCGGTAGGCAGGTTGCCCATTGGCAATAATGGTGCAAGTTGTTCCATCAAGGTCAGAATTGTATGGAGCGGCAGGTCAGGAAGCCATGATTCAATCCAGTCCGATGTTGGCTGGAAGGCACCTGTGGCCGAGTAGCCCGCGGTGTAACTTCCCAGACTCGTAACACTGTTTTGCCTTGAGAACGTTGGCATACCCGCTACAAAAAGTTAGTTGCAATATTCTGGAAGAAGAGCACAAATCGTACCGGGCATCTTTCCTCTTGCCTTCTCTGACATTCCTCTTAGCTGTGTAGGTACGGCATCATCCACATTTGACGAGACTGACGAAGCCCGAGACGCGGTATGTGGCTCAGAAGGCGTATGTTGGTGTTCGTCATCAGTATCATCGTCTTCATCATCTCCAACTGCAAAGGTACCGTCTTCGGGTACGTCACTGAGTGCTGGAGCTTTTTGGTGACTTGCAGTTGGGCTGCGAATGCTATCTGCAGAGCCTCTTCGACTATCGCTTGCCAGTGGATCTGCCGGCTCATGAACCCCACGTTCTTTCCTGCGCCTATTCCGTCGCTCTATTTCCTCTTGTCCGCTTTCCAACGTAAAGGAGCGCAATCCTGTCGATGCATTAGTATGCCAGATGAGAAGTTTTTGGAGCCTATCCTATATAGTGGTTTACCTTCTATTCTCTTTTGATTTCTTATTATGGCATAAATGAAGTTGGGGTTTCCTGTTAGATAATTAGTATAATTCGCTCTACTTCAAAGCTCATATAGCTCAATTGGCTAATAGTCGTTGATTTAGGGTGCGAACATTCTAGAAGACACGTACTGGTATATTGATGTTCAATTATCGCGTTCATGCTTTCTAGCAATGATCGAAGCAGATCGTGATTACTATCATTCGCAAGTAGGAACCCCGGAGATGACATCGAGGAGAAGAGTTGCAGTAATTTGGATGAGGCTGAAACACCGAGATTCTCGAGGTGCGCGGCAATATTGTTGATTACAGCCAGTAGCGCAGGATAGATGGCCGTGAGTTTTCCCTGGCTAGTTGTAATTATGGTATATATAGACTGGCTTTTTATCAGCACTCTAAAATGAACAATGGCTTTTGCGTATGCTTACATGAATCAGGTAATCCGCATATGTACCATTGAAGGACTGTAACCTGATACTTGGTGGTAAGGTATCTTGTGCCTCAAACTGCTTATTGAGATTCTTGCCAAAATTTGGTTCTACACTCATTGTCTGTAATAGGAAAATACACATCCGCACTATTCCTTGTTTGGACGCGTCTAATTTGTATTCGAGAGCGTAGAATAGGATGAGAACGACAAAATCGTGAGATCTATCGGTATCTATGATGAAAGATCGAAAACGCTTATTACATTGCGTGATCTCCCAGAAAAGCATGATCATCTCAGAGGAGCACTTAGCATTTTGCTGACTGCCTGGAATATATGAAGTCGTGGCTAGTAATGGTTGGTTTAAAATCCTTGTCATCCCGTCCACGATGAATTGGAAATCTTGGGGTCGATGTAATCGACCCAGGAAGTGTCGAAAGTAATCTATCACATTAGCTTGCGCCACATCTGTGAGTTAAGAACTCACTTTTCTTCAGATGAGCCGGGTCTGATTCGGGTATCGGGTAAAGAAGTATAACAAGCATAAACTAGACATATTAGCAACCACTGCGCGAGCTCCTTGTGTCTTTACTCACCTGTAAACAATATGTCACCAAAATCTGTTTTGGATCTTTGAACACTTGGACATTGTAGGGGACTCTCCAGCTGGCTGGGTTGTATTTCAAGGTCTATAGTTTTAATTAGTAACCAGTACGCAGCTCTAGCGGAAATGGTTGTCTCACCGTATTCAACAAAGAACATAGAACTGACAAGACGACTTGTTTATCTGGGCATGTCACAATATACGTGATTGCCTTCACACCTTGGACAGGAAGTAGGTTGGCCGACATATACATGCTTCTACTAGTTAAAGTCAAAAGCAATCGCAATATTTCGGTACGATTACTCTCAAACTCCTTGCTTGTACCAACTGGCACATTGCACCCAACTCCACTTTGCCAGATAGCATAAGTGACCTTGCTTTTTCCATTGGGGGCTTTGTTGAGCGTAAACTCTGCAAAAAAGAGCATGTCTATTAGGGTATCGATCAACTCCTCTGCTAACGGCTTGACTTCCTCGAACTCTTCTCCGGCAGCCTCTAGTTTTGCAAATTCTTCCTGCGATTCATCAAAGAGAACGTTCCGAGCCAAAGCTGCTTTCCTAAGTTGGTTTAGCACCTCATACTACCAGGGAAGTCTGGCGGCCATACCTGGTTCGTTTCCTCCTCACTCCCCAAAAGAACTTGTCCTCCCATCCTTGTAAGTTATCTGCCTCGTACAGATATGGCAGAATCCTGGTAAGAATACGTATACAATTCAGTGCATCTCGTTCTGGTGCAAATTCGGGATCTGGGAATGAAGGGTGGTGCCGTAGGATGAAGAGCCGGCTTGTTATTGCTAAAATCAGAGTTTCGAGGTTTTCTAAAGATGTATCTCGCGTTCTTCGTATATCTGCTGGAGAGAAAAGACTGAAGATGTCCTCTGTAGACTCTGGGAGTTCCCAGAACTATGAGTACCGATTAATACAGTGGCTTAACATGTTATCAATGAACTTACAGATGCCCAATAGGGATCGTCCGCTGGGATCACTTTATCTTCCGAGAGCCTGAAGATTCCCTTCTTGAAGACAAGCTTCGAATCTGAGGCTCCCATACTGAAATATAGCTAGCATCGGTTGTTGTGACTTATGGTAGTTGTGTCAAGTTGAGGCTGGATTTATGTACCCGAATCCCTGGCAATGCCATCTAGCCTTGTCTACACGTGATGCGGGGAACTAAATTAAAAAGCTCTAAGAAAACGTTTTAAAGTTTGTTTATCTGCTGATTATGGGGTAGGTCTCTGATATCATTACCTTGTCACTTTGTCACTGCTAAGTCTTAGGATTGGCGCATGTACTACACCGGTAGTAGATCCTCGTGCATATTATGTATATTTAGTCACTATAAATCTAAAAAGGCCTATGCAGCAAAAATCCGAGCATTGCCTGAGTTTCTTCTTCCCTTCTCATACAGCCACCTATTATTGAGCCCAACACTTGACCCCTTTCCTGCCAAAGGTGTTGGTGTACTTGGTGCTTCTGGCAGAGTAATGTTCGCTCTTGACCCAACAGGCCCGAGGGGACTAGGAGAGCCATAAGAATGTCTTCTCGAGCTATCAAATCCTCCCCCACCGATCGCCTTTTGGAGAAATGGCGACTGCCCAGGAGAAAATGGTGAGCCTGCCATGCTACCTGACTTAGGACTTCCAGACAGCGGCGAGTTTGAAAAGCTGCCGATTTTGTTGGCAGGAGAGCCACTGGGGGTCGGTGTCCTGGCAACTCGTGGTGGCGTGCTATACTGTGAGCCTGGAGTAGGTGGTTTCGAGGTTGGTGGCAGGCCTAGAAGTTTTCTCTGGGCTGGAGTAAGAGGTATATCCGATAGGTCATCTGGTGTTCGTAGAAGAGGCCAGAATGCCACAAGTATATTGTAGGTCAAAGTGAGCTGAATTCCAAAGTAGGCGTATGTAGCATATGGGTGAAGGGCTCCATCGTGTAATGTAGTGGGGAAACTGACAAAGATTAGTACATGATGGATAACTGATAACATATAATTTACGTTGCCCAGAGCAAACGCCCCATGTACCAAATAACAATTAATCCAATCACGTTATAGCCAGCATTCTTGACGTTTCTATCGGTGAAGCTTGCGGCTTTTTGGCGCCTTGATATTTCATCCATTTGGGGATGTCTCCACGAGCCTCCTGATGGTGTTAATGGGGTCGCTAGGCCGGCGACAGGAGTCGATGGTCTTAGAGGGGTAGACATCTTCAGTTTGGTACTGTGAAGAAGCGTATTCTGCCGCGCGATCTTTTCTAGAGAGAGATCAGTCTAAGATCAAAAACATCGCCCTGAACGCTTCATACTTCAATTTATACAATTGCAGTAGTAGTCAAGAATTGCTGAAGATGGTATGTTAGTATTCTAGTCAATTGCAGTAGTAGTCAAGAATTGCTGAAGATGGTATGTTAGTATTCTAGTCCGTTGAGTGTCGTGTGTCAGCATTGGGCGATTTCCGTTGTCGTAGATGCTGTCATGTTGTTGTAGTCGAGTGAATGATATTGGGATAGTGTTGATGTCGGCGTTGCTTTGTTTTGCAGCAACTCACCTTGCTAGGCCAAGCTAAATTGACCCCTGCCATTTTGGGGGCCAGCTGTAGCCTCCCCGCCCTAGAGCCCGTTGATTTCACAGCCTCACCAACCTCAAGTCACAATTAGGGGATCTGACAGTTTGTAAACTTTACGAATCACAACTGCTTAATTATCATATTCGCACATAATTGCGTTCTTACTTTGCTATCCCAAGCATTTAAGCAATTAGCTGCCATCATGGGTGCAGGCGACAATTTCCTGATGAAGCTTGATGAAGCTATTACGGGTGTCTTTGGTCAATGGGATTCTTACACGACGCTCATCGCGGTGGCTTGCATTACTCTATTTGCCTATCAGGTGCTTAACAGTCGTGATCCAGATGCACATCCTATGCTGCTTGCCAGGCAGGCACAAGCTTCACCAGTTCGGCAACCAGGAGAATCCTCCATCTTCAGATCACATTCGGCGCCCCACGGTCTACCACTCAACTCCGGGCTGAATGTGAAAGATCCAGGAGATTCAAAATGGTCCCGGGGAAGAGATGGAGACTTGAGAGATGTTTGGCGCAAGGCAATAACCGGACAGGTAGACCGTGAAGGCAAAGAAACTGGAGAAATTGGTAGACTGTTGACAGTACTCGGTACTGAGAATGTTATAGAACATGGTTTCGGTATATGTTCTCTCTGGTTTGATTTGGAACAGCTATTAACACTTTACAGATGATGTTACAAAACAAATTAATACTATCGGCAAGCATATCAAGCAGTATGGTGGCCGAAATGTTGCAATATATCTTCCCAACTCCGTCGAATTTCTTGCAACTCTATTCGCATGTGCCTACTACGATCTCACTGCTATTTTGGTGCCATACGATCAACCTATTGAGAAGATCATATCCTTACTTCAAAAATCCAAGGCTGATACGATTGTGGCTGCCGTAGGATCGTTTCCTTTTGATGTGATAAGTCACAGCTACCCAGCTCTAAAGCAGTTGATTTGGGTTGTGGATGAAGGCAGCAAGCACCTCGACTGGAACGAGGTTCCGCGCGGTACTGGCGGTGCAATCAATGTCGCAACATGGCAAGATATTATTCAAGAACAATACGGCTCTCCAGACACGAGTTTACCTGTCGTAGATAGACACAACAATCTCAAGAAGGTTGTGGCTTTCTGGCCCTCTGGAGAACTTGTTGAATATACTCAAGAGAACATCATAGCTGGCATCGCTGGTCAACTCACATCCATCCCAACTACTCAACGAATAACTCCAGCGGACCTGTTTCTGCCAGCAGATTCCTTGACCACTATGTATCCTCTTGTTCTGACTCTCGCCGCTTTGTACTCCAACGCATCTGTAGCCTTGAATTCAATAGCATCGGCCAGTCCAGATCTTGTTTTTGCCACCCAAGGAATTGCACCCACTATAGTTGTCGCCTCATCCTCTGTTCTTTCAAAGACCCATGCAGAGACTGTTCGGAAGCTGAACTCATCACTATATCGTGCCGTACACTGGTTTCAGACACGAACTATGGTTCAGCAAGGCGTTATGCCTCTCTCGTCTGTATTTTCTCGAATTTACGATTCGCTGCGACCTATCATTGGCACTACACCTGGCAAACTTCGTTTAGTATATGTCTCAGAACAAGTCGGCGTGGACTCTACCCCATTAAGTGCCGAGACTTTATCGGATCTTCGTATATTTCTTGGAGCTAGAACGATATATGCGCTAACCGCAGCGAATGTTGCAGGTGCTGTTACTCAGACTGGCCTGTATGATTACAGGGTAGATGACGGTACTACTATCTACTCGCATTTTGGAGCACCTGTAACAAGTGTCGAAATCATGTTTAAGGATACTGCACAGCATAAAACCACAGACGCAGAATCCGCTGGCGAGGTAATGGTTGATTTCTTGAGACCTGGGTACACTAGCTAACAAGAAACAGATTATTGCTAAAGGTCCAGCTGTTGTTAATGGAGAGGCATCTCTGGGGCTCAGCGGAAAGATGAATCCAGATCATACATTGCGTTTACTATGAATAAGTAGCTGGCTCTGGGCCACTCACGATATGATGATGATGAATATACCGAATCAACCTAAGAATTTTAGCGTGACGACAAATCAGGCTCGACGATCTTTGAGCTTTTCACTTTATGCATCCAGAATGTATTTTGCTTTTTTGAGCCTAACCTTCCATAGTCAAGCCGAAAGTAGACAAAAGCTAGCCCAATAAATCTACAGTTCGGTTGTTATTCTTTCCTGGGCATATCAGAGGATATCCAATCCAACGCGTGACACGTCAACTCTGCAATTGAACCTCTTTTTAGAATATGACACGTTTATGACGCGCATAGTTTCACTTACGAAGCTAGCGAGCGAGTTGCTCACATTTTCTGGTTATCAAACTCAAACATCACCCTAGTTATGACAACTGAATTGCCCGCAAAAAACTCTCAAGAAGCAGAAGCAGAAGCATCATATGTCAATTTCAGTATATTCTGAAATATCTATGGTTTTTTCGTGGTCCCAGATTTCCATTTTTAAAATAGACCGTTTTCTATGGTTCATATTTGCACGTTTGAGAGCATGCGATTCACACATTCAGGACAGAAGTAATGGCAGTCTATACTAAACATGATTGTGAAGAACATCAAAACCTGGTTCCCAAACTTCCACGCCACAGTCTACCCAGTAGCAAGTTTCTTCAGCCCGGCATCATCCCCATTAAACACATCTTGATCTCCAGGGAAAACCCCCGAATCCGCAAACTGCCAAAAGGTATGGAAACCTACGATCGACCGTTAGCCTAAATCTCAAACACGCTGTCCGGTCTCAACGAGGGAGAACTTACTCCAGCCCGCCGGCAGGGTCCCAACCGTGCTTGCGTATCGAGCAATGAACAACGGGTTGGTGCTCCCAAACGCAGCAGAGTTCCCAGTACACTGCGTCCACCAGTTTGTCGTCGTATAAATGATCGGATACCTCCCCGTCTTGGCGCGGTAGGTGTCACTGAAATCCCGAATCCAACTTACCATCGATGCAGCACTGAGTCCATAGCAGGTCGCGCCGCTGGGGTTGTATTCGATGTCAAGCAGCCCCGGTAGAGTGCGGCCGTCTGCGGACCAGCCGCCACCATGGGCGAGGAAGTAGGTTGCTTGAGCAGCGCCGGAACTGCTTGCGGGCTGCGCGAAATGGTATCCGCCGCGGATCAGACCAACGTTTGTGGCCCCCGAGTATTGGGAGGAAAACTGCGGGTTTTGATAGGATGTGCCTTCGGTTGCCTGTGAAGAGGGATTAGCTAGGGTGGTTTTAGTAGGAGGGAAGAGGGTGGTGTCGGGACCTTGATGAAGACGAAACTGGCTCCATTAGCTTTTACTGTGGCCCAGTTGATATTAGGCTGGTAACCAGACACATCGCAACCTTTGGGCTGTGCTCGACTTTCAAGTGTGGCCGGAATGGCTGTTACAATGCTAAGAAGGCTTGCCGTGAGTGCAAGAGTTGCTTTCATAATTGCGGTGAACCTTCAAGATATGTTTTACTTTAGTCAATGCTATAGAACCTGAGATGTTAGCAGGGAAGTCAATCTTATATGCTTTCCCGGGCATCCCATTACCACCAGCTCACTTGAAGGAAAGCAAACAAGAAGAACGCCTAGCATTCAAGATGTTCAGCAATAATTTCCCGGGTAGGAAGCTACTGAGATATTTGGTGTAAACCATAGTTCAGCTAGGAATGCACCGAGGAATGCGGAGAAACCAAACACCCGTTGTAGACAAGCTTATCGGCTGCTGTTGAGTAGTATCAAAGTTTTCAAGTTACGAAGAGTGGCATATCGTGGCTTCAGATTATACTATTCTTGGTGTTCGTGTTATCATCATGCATAGCCCCACAAAGCTGATCTGCTGCCACCCGCCTCGTCCCGCGATCTGCGCAAGGCTTAACAGGCGTGTTGGAGTTGCCTTATAGGGCAGGTCGTTGAAGTTCGGCGCAACAACGAACCTTCTCACAGTACTGTGAGTGCCGGCTTCATTATCTATACTACAGTAGGATTGTTCAGCAAGAAATCCTTGATCTTATCACATGATCACCGGCTGTCCTCCTCCATGGCTTCCAGTCTCACCCTGACGTCTCTGACCAATGCTTTTGCCTCCTCCACCTCCACACCATCCTGACATAATTCTGTAGCCAGTTGCATTGCCCTTTGATAATCACCAGTAGACATGGCATATCTTGCCAACCACATTCGTGCTTTAGAAGTTGCTGCCGTGACTCCTGTGCCGGAGGTGCCACCACCACCGAGTGGTGCTCCAGTTCGTGATTCGTCGTCCGATGATCCCGAATCGGCGTGGATGTTAATGACGGATGCTTCGAGATTTTCAGCAGATCCTTCCTCCTGAGCGACACACATCTCCATGTAAGCCTTTGCTTCAGCACCATCTTCCAGCCGTTCGTACATCGAAGCAATCTGGAACAGGATTTCGGGATCCATCAAGCCTCCACTCTCCCTTCCACTTCCAAAAGAGCTTTCAACCCCTGCATTGAAATAACCTTCCACCACCAATGCCTTTTTCAGAGCCTTGATACCCTCGAGATCCCGTCCCATTTTCTGCAAACATGATCCTACAGCTGACCACATTTTCCCGTCCCACGGTCGTAGTCCAGCCGCACGTTTGAAGTACCACAGAGCATAGGCATGCATCTCTAAAACTTCATACGTTTGCCCCAAGCCATACCATGCTCTATAATCCCTTCTATTGACGTCAACTGCCCGTCGATATGACTCAATCGCAGCGTGGGTATTCTTCAGCTCAACATATTCATGACCCATAAGTGTCCACGCACTCAAGCACGTCCGATCAAGGGTGAGAGCACGTCGAAAATATTGGACAGCTTTTTCATGCTGGGACAGAAGTGAATAGTAGTTGCCGATCACAACACAAGATTCGGGCCGAAATTTATCTATCGAAGAGCAGAGATGGGCGAGAAAAGATAGCTTTGGGCGAGAGTTCATCACGTATAGTATATTAGAGTAGTGGTCAAGCGAATCAAGCCGATGGGGATTGTGTGCGAGAAGCTGGCCAAACTCAGTATCAGCACTAACAAAATCTTTCTGATGATAAGAGAGTAGGGCCCGACAGGTGAGTAGGAATGGGCTAGTTGGAAATATGGCAAGTAATTGCTCTAGCGAGGTAGATAGTGAGGAGCCTGACTGGTACAGTTCGAGGGATGTATGTAAGTGGAACACAAAGGAAAGAATGTTCTGAGGCAAGTGAGGGGCTATTCGGTTCAACTGCACCAATTAGCATGTGTAAATCGAAATTCTTGGGTGGTTATCCTTACGTCTTCCACCCGTGTAATTAGAGCAGTCATCTCCTGCCAACATGCCCAATTCATAGGATAAAGGTGCACACTCCTTATAAACCAACGTAAAGCCTCCTCTTCATTTTTGTCCTTAGCAAGAACCATACCATATCTGTAGTCGTTAGGCAAGGTCATCAGTATGAATTCAGAACTTACAGAAACTCAAGCCATCCTTGACTTCCAACCACCTCTCCCGATTCTGAAGTCCTCTTCAAAAACCAGGCTTCCAGAAAACGGCTTATGGTATTTAGCTGCTTGTTTAGAACAGCTCCCCCATCATGAGGCCCCATCACCATCTCACTATCCTCATCCTTCTTTTTCTCGCCAGACATAAACTTTGCATACAATGCCAGAAACAGACTTTTTTGGCTTAGTTTTGGAATGCTTAGATTAGCCCGCCGTTCTGACAGCGGCTCCTTTCCCTTGGGTTTAAAAGTGGTAGTTTTCTGCGAACTTTTCGTAGTTGCTGATAACACCCCAGCCAGCACTGTATCTGGCAGGAAAACGGCGGCGCACCGATCATATTCTCGACAGTCGAACAGTGACTTTGCGAATAGGTACTGATTTATCTCCCTTGCTTCCAATCGAGCTTCTTCTGGATCAAGATTCCCCATTACGACAACTGGGGGAAGTGCTACTAGGGGCACCTCTGTCATCTGCGAATCTTCGGGCTCTGAAAACTCGTCCGCGGTGGGCAGGGACGTTAAAAGTTCGGCGATCCTTCATTGCTGGTCAACGAGGGTCATTTGAGCGCGTTACATGCGGGCCAGTGAAATACATACCACTTCGCAGACTGATATAAACATCGCTCCGAGCACCTTACGACCGCCTCTTGTAGGGCAGCTCGAAGCTGTGCGATGTCATGGTCATTTAGGGCCATGTTTAGATGTCCTGGCCACAAAGACCTCGCCGAGCTATTGTCGAAAGTCTCATGAATCGTTCGTTAGAGCACATGTAGTTCTGGAATCGACAGTGCGACAATGGAATCGTAAATTGGCTGCAATTGGGTTGACGCGCCGCGTTTGGGTTTGCCTGATGGTTGTAGTACTCGCAGGTGCGGGAAGTCGCGTCGCTGGGTGACGCTACAGTTCATCAACCTTGTTGTACCTGTAGTAGTAGTAGTAGTAGTAGTAGTCAGCGCAGCAAGGGGATGGAGGGCCAAGAACAACCCCACCATTTTCACCGCTTCCCCTTAAAAGCCAAACCAGGGCATCAACAAAAAGTATTCCGCATCCCTTCCGCATTTTCCCTTCAGTTGACCTTCTTTCCCCGCCCACCACATTCATACATCCTACCTGTACTTACTTGTGCAGCTCTACTTCTGTACTTTTCAAAATCACAGCTGCTATCCTAAGCCATCGCACACAATGGCGAACACAACAACACTCAAGGAGTTTGAGGCTATCTTCCCCAAGCTTGTTGAAGATGTCCTTGACCATGCCAAAACATACAACTTGCCAGAAGAATTCGTTACCTGGTTCAAGGCCGTGAGTTGTACCGAAATTTGCAGAGGTTTGAAGAGCTTTGCTAATTAATCTTTTGCCCTATAGTCACTCAATGCCAATACTATCGGAGGAAAGTGCAATCGCGGCATGTCTGTACCGGATTCTGTCTCTATGCTCCGCGAAGCTCCCCTCTCCGAAAAGGAATACTTCGAGGCCGCCACTTTAGGCTGGATGACTGAGCTCTTACAAGGATTCTTCCTTGTCTCCGATGATATTATGGATTCGAGCATTACGCGCAGAGGGCAGCCATGCTGGTACAGACAACCACATGTTGGTATGGTTGCAATCAACGATGCTTTCATGCTTGAAGCCGCTATCTATATTCTTCTCAAGAAGTATTTCCGTAGCCATAGCTCTTATGTTGATCTCATGGAGCTATTCCACGAAACTACATTCCAGACAGAGCTTGGGCAGCTGTGCGATCTTCTTACAGCTCCCGAGGACAAGGTTAACTTGGACAACTTCTCATTGAGCAAGTACGAGTTTATTGTCATCTATAAGACCGCCTGGTATTCTTTCTATCTTCCAGTTGCTCTAGCTCTGCACCACCAAAACATCGCCACGCCCAAAAATTTAAAGCAGGCAGAGGATATTCTAATCCCCCTTGGAACATATTTCCAAGTTCAGGACGATTATCTGGACAACTTTGGTCTTCCTGAACATATCGGCAAGATCGGTACCGATATCTTGGACAACAAATGTTCGTGGTTGGTCAACAAAGCCTTAGAGATTGTTACACCAGAGCAGCGGTGAGTAACCTTAGAAATCCGAAGTCCTCTGGCACAGACGTGTTCCAGAAATGATCCTTTGCGATCTATCAGTCACGAGATTGTTCTAATTCAAAATTATAGTAAAATTCTAGAAGAGAACTATGGGCAGAAGGATGCAGCGAAGGAGAAAGTAGTGAAAAAGCTATACGACGAACTAAACTTGGAGCAAATATACAAGGACTTCGAAGAAAAGTCTGTCGGTGAAATCAAGGACAAGATCGCTAACTTGGACGAATCGGAAGGCCTCAAGAAGACTGTTTTCGAAAGCTTCTTGAGCAAAATTTATAAGCGAACTAAGTAGATGTGTGATCATCATGAATGTAGCAGGAACATTTGCAAATTAAGTGCTATGATAGCATTTTAGGGAGATCTGAGTCGCAACATTGGAAAAACTCCATGTTTGACGAGATGTCGTCAGCGCAAAGATTTAGTGTAGCTTTCTAGGGACTCAATGGTCCTCACACTAGCTCAACCAGAACTACAGTCACTAAAGTTATACCGATCGATCCATCCGTAAATATCATACCGTGGTGCCAGAGTATTCCTCCTGGCAAACGGCGAGTCTATGGAATCTCTGTACTTTAATAAAAGAGTTTGAAAATATCTAGCATTGTTAATGCACATGAAATGTAAGTATTTGGCACGCCATGTAGTCGCTGTTTCATTCCACCTGTCCTTCTTCGCTGAATTTCAATCCTTGTGTGATCAGCAAATCAAAATACTACACCTGCAGCACAGCAAAGGCTCCGTCCCCGAAATTAGGAACATGACGGCAATACATAGTCAAGTGGCGGAGCAATGCCTCCCCCGATCCCTCCAGCACCTAGAAGCACCTTGAACTTCTCCATCTGATCCTCCTTTGCTCTATGCCATTCCTCGGTATGTCCACTCCATTTGGGTCTCGACCACCTTTCCCCGTCACTGTTTACCCACTCCAGCAGCTCATTTACATAATCAACCTCTTTCCCCATCAGGCTATGGAAGCTTTTCCCAAAACCTTTTTCTTTCAACTTCTCCTGATATTGTCTTCTCATCTCCACCTCGGCTGGCAAATCGGCCCAGCCACCTAGGACAGCAGCTACTGCTATTGCTTGGAACTCAAATAGGGTAAAGTTTGCTGTAAAATATGGCACCCCAACGAAGATGAGGGATGGATCGGGAATATACCAAACATCCTTATGTAAATTATGGATTTGTGTTCCGTCTGTTACCAGAACTGTGTCACTCGCTTCGGTTAACGGCGTTTCGTCCTCGTGGTATGGTGCTAAAAATGGCAGAGTAACATGATACCCGGTACAGATGATGATAGAGTGAATATTGCACAGCTTTTCACCAGTTTCTAGCGTAATGGTTCCCGGGAAAGTACCGTCAGCTAGTCCATCCTCTTGAAACCTGTCAAAGGATCGTATTGGACCAATACGACTTGCATTTGGTGGTAAGAGCTTAGCCGGGAGTTCAAACTTGCCATTCCTACCACTTTGGAAAACTTTGTTAGCAACAGGTGCCAATTCTCGAGCAATATCTGTTGATGAGGTCCCAGCTCCAACTAGAAGTACGTTCTAAAAAAGTATGTGAGTATGATATTTACAATTGGCAAACGCAGGTGTTTGATTGGAAAGTCAAGCATTAAGCATACCTTCCCTTCGAACTCATCTGGCTTGCGGTATGCCTTGCTATGCCATATGCGAGATGGCCATTTCGCTTTCCACTCTGGAAGCCCCGGAATATCCGGCACTCGTGGTGCGTGATAGTGCCCCGATGCAACTACAACTGCATCAAAATGCTATCAAATGTTAGATCTCATCTTTCGGGCTGTGGTTGAGGCGTACCAATTTATGCGCTAGAACGTAACTCTCTCCAGCAAGCACTCGTTTGCGAAGTGTTTCGTAAACCAAAGTCCAGGTTTTCCCTTCTTTTTTCACAGTCGTTACTTTGGCTCCGAAAATAGTTGACTCTTCCACTCCTGTATTCTTCGCCAATGATTGGATATAATCTTTCAAGATCCTGTGATTAACATAGTCTTGTGTACCTTCTGGCCATTCTTGTAACTTGGTTTTCATCAATCGCGTAGCTACATTGTTTGTCAGACCATTATATGCCGGGCTGTTCAGGTTAACTTATATTGACTATCAGGGGATTTTCTACGGAAAGTTACCTCGGAGGAGCATGCTGAAGCTCAAGTAATGCATCTATTTTCCCATTACTGAAGTTACCCAAGTCTTCCCCTTTCGATGGTTTCACAGCCGGATACTTCGGCTCGATGGGACTCTTTTCATCGTAAACCCTATGAACGCATTAGTCAATATTCAATTCCGTAGATCTTGTAGAAATACCAAACACCACCGGCCACTTTGGCTCTTTCGAATACTGTAACATTAATTCCAGCAGCTCGAAGATAAGCCGCAGTAATAACTCCACTAAGTCCTGCTCCAATAACTGCGACTGTGGGAACTTTTCGTTCTGGGGCCATGATTTTGACTTCCTCGTATTCAAGGTACAAAGCACTCTAACTCTAGATCAACATCAATATAAACAATTAAAATTCTCTACCAGACTTATATTTTTTGAATTCGAACCACTATCAATTATACTTCCCTTTCCCCTAAACAGAACGAAGCATTACAAATCATGTGATAAGAATAGTCCGATATGACATCCCGAGAGCGATGTTGCAATTGCACGCAATACCTGCATACAATGGTGAATATGACAAAATGATACGACCACCAACTCTCTCCACGACTTCACCCCTGTTTGCTAAAAACCACGGACAGCTATTTGTACATCATTTCTGGTATGGTCTTGATAAGAAGCGGGTTATATTTCCAATACACCCCACTGATGCGTGAGGGGGATTTGGGGGAGGCAAACGAGGTCAGTCTCCATGATAACTTCTCTAGGAATCATCCCTCCGCAGTTGAATTCTCCCTTTTCAGTGTGGCGAAACATTCTATGTTCCCAAGGTTTCTGTTCTCTCAATAGTCCCAGCTCTTTACCTCCTTGTCTAGATTAACACATCTGATACAAGACATCCGTCCAAGACACCAACTTACCTGGTTGTTAATTGCTTAGTTTGCAATGGGTAAGTTGAATGACCAGACTGAGGCTGCTCGGGTTGCAGAAGTAGTGGTGCAGAAGGAACCGCGGAAGAAATGGGTGAGCTACATTTGGGACACTTTGGACAAATCGCCAGAGGAGCGAAGGTTCCTCTTCAAGGTGGATGCAGCAATTCTCACATTTGCATCTCTTGGTACGGTAGAAACCAAATTGCACCTTTCTGAATTTTCAACCACTAAAGAGAAGCTAACACGTTCAATTACAGGGTATTTCATCAAGTATCTAGACCAGATCAATATCAACAATGCGTTTGTTTCCGGAATGTCAGTCTCCATCCTGGTCTTCTATTTTCACATGAGCTAAACTTTAACAGGAAGGAGGACTTGGGCCTATATGGCAACGAGTTGAACTATATGCAAACTGCATGGACCGTAGGATATGTGGTTGGAGAAATCCCTAGCAACATTATGTTAACTCGAGTTCGGCCAAGATACTGGATCCCAACGATGGAGGTACGTAATTTTACATTGTGCCGCATTAGGTCAGAAAAGTGAACTGAATCTTACCCGGTAGGCTTTATGGGCAATCCTTACTTTTGGGCTGTGTAAGTGTAACTCGGCAACACAAATTTACATATTGCGATTTTTTATTGGTAAGTTATTTTCCATGCTTTTGTGATGAATTGTCACATAACGAGACACTTACTTTCCACAATTAAAGGTCTTGCTGAGAGTACCTTTTACCCGGGTATGCAGTACATTATTGGGTCTTGGTAGTAAGTTGAGCGTATGGTATGCCGAGATTATTGGTCGACTTTCTGCAGATCTTGAACAAATCAGTCATGCTAACTCTGTGCTCATCACCTAACAGTCGAAAAGATGAATTAGCCAAGCGTTCTTGTATATTTCACACCAGCAGTGCTTTGGGATCTATGTTCTCTGGCTATTTGATGGCAGGTGTCTACAATCTCAATGGTCGAGGTGGATTTAAAGGCTGGCAGTGGCATGTCTATCGCGTTTTTATGCTATGAGTGATTGCTGACTCTGTGATATAGGCTGTTTATTGTTGATGGTATCATTTCACTACCCATCGCTCTATTGGGATACTTCGTCTTGCCTGATATTCCTGAAATCGCAAAGCCATTCTACCTCACCAAAGAAGTACGTTCTCCAAAGCTTACAAGAAATATCTTCTTTGGTTTCAATGTAACGGTTTTGAAGCTAATCAAGCAAATTTTTAGGAAGTTGCTTTTGCTCAGAAGAGAATGCAGCTTGAAGGAAGAGAAACGAGGAAACCGTATACAAAAGCAAAGTTTAAGAAGATTTTCACCTCCTGGCACATCTACCTTTTGACGCTTCTCTATATGTAAGGTTATTTGCAGCGCTTTCAGTGCTTGGAGACAGAGAGACTAATTTAGATAAAGAACTTTCAACAATAGCGGCTTGGGTGCTGCCCCAGTTTTTGCCCAATACTTGAAATCAGAGAAAAAGTACAGCGTTGAGCAGATAAACACATATCCTACGATCACAAGTGCAGTACAGGTAGTGACAACATTGATTTATGCTTGTAAGTTGCCTTCCTCTGTCTTCAGACCAAGCTAACGTATTGCTCCAAAGGGACATCTGATTCAATCTTCAAAGGGAGAAGATATCCACCGATCATCTTTGGCGCTACTGTAAACATTATTGTCTGCATCTCACTCGCAATCTGGGACATTCCAGTGGGTTGGAAATGGGCATGCTTTATCCTGGCGGGATGTAACGGTGGTTTAAGTGGGCTCTGTATGGCGTGCGTACTTGCATCTTCTAATCTGACTAAATTGCTAATACTAATGCAGTTGGGCTCACGAACTCTGCTCCGACGACAACGAGGAGCGTGCTATTGTTATTGGTTCCATGAATGAAATGGCATATGTCCTTCAAGCATGGCTACCCTTGATTGTATGGCAACAGGTAGAAGCACCGAGATATCACAAGGGTTATGTTACCATGATATTCCTGTCTGCAACTTTGATTGCCACCGCCTTGGTTATTCGAGTGTTGCATAAAAAGCAGAAGCTGCGGCGAACGAGGTGAATTTCTCACAACACAGATCGTCCCAGTGTGATAGCTAATGAAAGTAGGGAGAGAGCCGCGGGTTATGCGAGTGATACTAATGGTACCGCTAGTGAACAGGTGGTTGAAAATAGATAGCGAATAAGTCGAGATAAGGTAAAGAAACAACAAGTCTTTTGGGTTTGGCGGCATTTCAACCGGCCACTATGAGGGCCTGCTTGTTGAAAAAATGTGAGAGAATTGTTCAAGTCTGATTGGAATGGGAAGTGGATCTTCAAGAGTAGATATTATCGAGCAGTATCGCCAAGTTTCCCACAACGAAATAGATACGATAGAGAATCCAATAAACATGGGTGATTCGCAATTCTCTGGAAAATTAAATGTGGATAAAAGCTCATCTGCTACTATTTCATTTGTCTAACTTAAATTTGGCCTACCTAAAATGGATTTGGATCGATTTACATGCAGCTCTCAAACATATACTTCCTCAGCAACCCCAATTATCAATGGATGATTTTCTTTTTATTAGTCAATACTCATTTGGATTCTTCGCTGATACATTACGGCAATAAACCTTTCTTACCTTATCCACTTCCCGTCTTATTGAAGATTTGAAGCCAAGCTCAATGATCGAGATTTATACATTGCAATTCAATGAATCAACCAGATTCAACAGGACCAATAAGTCTAAGTAACTAGGTAGATCGATAAATCTTGTTCAAAAATGTAGATTCCAGTAAATCAAGCGTCTCTACCTAATGTTATATACGGAAGTTCCATTTCAAAGACCTCGCTTATAAAATAGGGGTATCACGTGGGAACAATTTGCAACTAAATAGTTGTCTACTAGGAGGCTGTAGCGGTCAAATCATGAATCAAAATAGTATGTTATATGAATGGGCGATTATATGATAAGCGTGCTATGAACATATACTAAAACACCTAGAAGACCGAGTGGAACTTTAATCATGAATATCTAGGCATATTTTACATCCTACAAGGAAATATCAAGTATTCTTATGATATAATCTGCAATCAGACCCGCAGCCATCATACCACCAGTACTTTTACAACAGCCAACTTTGAACCACCAAGCACAGCTTTCTGGATTATGTAAATCCACTTTACTCAAGACTGTTGCGGTTGTTGCGGCAGCACCTGCTACAGTACCAACAAAATAAGCCGAGCTCTTGTCGCCTAGTGCTCCAGAAGCTCCAAGTAACAGTATTTGGCCGATACCCAACTTGTACAATAGGGGCATGGTCCCGAATTTGATGTCATTGTCAGTAGTGTCGGCATAAAGCAAGACTATATTCTTAACACCCGCTTTGATATCCTCCTTCGCATCTTGATGACTATAGATTATTTCATATAGTAGAGTCCAGAGCGCGTTCGCTCCATAGAACGCCCACAATGAAAGATCTTGACTGGCAAAGTTAGGAAGCGCTAGCCAAATACCGCGCAGGTCGAAACCATCTGTCAATGCCGAGTATAAGTTGGAAAGTGAAAGCGGATCGGCACCCATAGAGGCGGCACCCATAAAAATCCCCCAGGCCATCGGAAACCCAAGGATGACTTGAGGGTAGTAAGTGACACGCTTGCCGAGAGGATATATGATCCAACCAACAATTGCAGGGACGGCATAGATAAGACATAGGGGCGGGAGAAATTTTAGAGTCCATAGACTCAAAAATGTCTGAAAGGCGGTGAACATATGAGCTTGAGTGACCGACACAGCACCTCGAGCGACAGGACGGTTTTTACAGCGAGTGACGAGAGCGTCAAACGGAGCATCCACCGTGTCATTCCACGTGCAGGTTGCACCTCGCATAATCAAGACGCCCCATAGCAGAATAAGATTGACACGTAGTAAGTCTAAAGGCGATGACTTCTGTTGTCTTGCCGCGTGTAGAGTTCCATAGAAATGAGGGAGCCAAAAATACCAATAGCCGTTGGGACGATCAAGACGCATAAGTTGTAGATATGGAACAAACGGCGAGGGCACATAAGAGAGCCATCCTTGTGGTACTGGTTGGATTTCCGTCTGAGTGGCGACGCTTTCGCTAGGAGATGATTTTGTCATGGTTATAAGTTTTACTGCGTTTGATAAATTTTGCTAAAACAAAAAGTCCAATAGCCACAGACTAGATGAAATTGCAAGTGCGACGTTGCGATACGAAGTTATAGTTGAATCAAGATCTGCCGATGTTCCTTGACATAATTTATGAGGAGGATTTATGACCAAAGGCTGACAGGTGCATTTACTTATGACAATAGCACTATAGATAACTTGGAAGATAGTCCGAACAACTTTGTACTATTTGGGGATAGCAGATACGATGGTTATGTGATGAATGGCCATCCGTAACTGTAGACCGACTAACAAGGTTTGGACTGCCCATGTTCCCAACTTGCATGCTCATAACCGCCGGCAGCACACGGAAATAAGTTGCCGAGGTTTGCTCTCTATTGATTCTGCTCGTCATTTGATTATATGGCTGATTTCTGCCTACCTGGTATGGAGCAAGTGGCACGTATTGGTACATGAAGGCAACACAAGATACGGCCAGTGCTTACTGTGTACCTTTCTCACTCCTTACAGGGGGTATTTTTAATCACACCGCCGCTTCTAACGGCTGAGGCTTCTATCGTATCCTTCCACAGTCAGCCTCCGTGACTTCATGCTAGGGAAATTACATCTGTGTTTAATATAGTGGGGTCCTATTCACTTCACAGAGGTTGAGGCATTTCCACTCACTTGCATAGTGGTACTGAACTGAACTATTCCCTAGCTTTCAGCTTGCATTTCCCCAAATAGTCAACAAAACCAGTCATTTACAAGCTGATATAATCCATTCGTCTCATTTAAAGGCTATTCATTGGGGGCTAACCACAAGTGTAATTTCAACAGCCTCGAAAGAGATCATCAAAGAGTTGCCTTTTCATAGCATGCAGGGCGGTTGCAGGACGCAACCGTTGGTACCACAGGAGATTCTCGGAACGTGATTGCTTATTTGCTCCTGGGGTCTCTTACCAGAGCCAACGGCCCTGTTTTCAATTATGCAGGAGGTGAATTCAACCTATTGCACATGACTTTGCTGACTTGTATTGAGTATAACAATTACAGAGTCAGTATCCTTTCTCCTTGTCAAGAACTCAACCCTATCCACCGATTTTAAAAAGAAATCTACTCACCTTCGCCTACCTCTTTTCTTGGAAACATCATCGCTATGGACGCATTCTTGGAACAGGCAAAGAGCCTCGCCAAAACCGCTGGCGAGGCTGATCGCAAGAAAATCCAAGACACCCTCCGTGATCTCTCCTATTCTCTCGAGTCTACTCAGGAATCTGCCCAAAGAATTCTTTTCTCTGTAAGTCTGCGATGGGGTACATTTGGGGGATATTATGGCGACTCCCTCTACACATTACTAACAAGGACAAGCATATGCAACTAGCTCTTGTGCGCATTGGTTGTGACCTTAAGTTATTTAATCACTTATGTGAGAGCGATACTCCTTTGACAGTAGATGTACTAGCACAGAAAACTGGAGCTGCACCTGTGTTGTTGGGTAGGAAATCCACATCTTCTCCAATATTTGAATTGACATATCAAACTAAAATTTGGATGCTTAGCTCGTATTCTTCGCTACCTTGCCTCAAATGGTTGCATCAAGGAGACTGGAAAAGATACGTTTACCAAGAACAATGTTACTGAGACATTCGCGATTCCTGGTTTTCAATCAGGAGTACACCACTAGTGAGTAAAAATGTGTAAGTAAATTGAAAAAAAGCGCTAAGTACTATAGCTTTAACTCAATTGGCCCAACAATCCAAGCTTTGCCGGATTTTCTGATTGAAAACAAATACCAAGATATTGTCGAAAATACCCACACACCTCTCCAGAAGGCATGGAACACTCCGTTTCCCGCATTTATTTGGGTTCAAACAAAGCCTGAGAGCTTTGCCCACTTCAACCAATATATGGCTGTTCAGCGCATGGGAATGCCTACCTGGTTGGATGTATATCCTTACAAAGCAAAGGCCGAAGACCTCAGCCCGGAACAGCCATTGTTTGTGGATCTTGGGGGTGGGATTGGCCATCAAAGCATTGCTCTTAGAGAGCAACTTCCAAATGTTCCAAACAAGATCATCCTACAAGACATCCCGCAAACATTGGAACATGCAATCAAGCATCCTGGAGTCGACATTGTCGTACAGGATTTCTTTCAGCCACAACAAGTCAAAGGTAGAAGCTTTCACCCATTGAGATAGTATGGCAGGTAGCTCACTAAATTCTCGTGTAACAGGAGCCAGAATCTATTACATGCGAAACATCATCCATGATTACCCTGATGAGAAAGCCATTGAGATCCTGAAGAACACCGTTGCCGCGTTGGGTCCAGACTCGGTTATTTTGATCGACGATATGGTAGTACCTAACGTGGGAGCTCATTGGCAAACCACACAACTGGACATAGCAATGATGTCCGCTCTCGGATCCTTGGAGAGAACCAAAGAGATGTGGTATGCACTCTTGGAAAAGGCTGGCTTGAAGATTGTCGAGATATACACGTACACAGCCAGTCTTCAGGATGCCATCATTGAATGTGTTCCAGCCGGATCCACTTCGGCAGGTCATAAACTCTGAACTTTTCTAGTACAATCTCGCTTTCTACTTTCTATAGCTTGGAGATCCTTACATATTCTTGACGTACTGTATCTAGAGCTATGACACAGAGAGCAATCGTAGGCTTTATGCGTTAACCAAATACATACTTTTAAGCGTTAAATTTGTTTAAGACCGAACTTCTATATAATGTGAAATATGTTTTTCTACGCCCATGATATTACAGCATTATATGGAGTAGTTAGTAAAGGTAAGAATTCTCAAAATACCACTCGTTCATGACGGCATAAATATCACCCAATCGATTGATTTGGTTTAACTAAATGTACGGCTTCAATTCCGATCTCCAGTTTGTTATCCGATGCATACTTGTCATAGGCCTCACAGTTTCGAAAGTCTATCTTGCGATCGTGCGATCTTCCAAGTTCTCCAGCATTCATCTGCAGCTATTTTTGCATCGTAACTCCACAACCAGGTCTGAAATTTGGGATCGGCCCACGGATTTGGAAAGTTGTCCCCTGGTATCTCCTCTTTGAATACACGATCACGCTCTTCTTGTTCAGTGCCATCCACTAGTTGACAGATGTCATGCATCTGTTTACTGCGTTGGCGAGCACGAGAGGTACGAGAGCGCCGCATCTCGACATACGCAGCCAATAAAGAGGGCAACGATTTCGTGCTAGGATGGTGGGCAAGTATCATACTCAATGTATAGGCAGATTCTAGTGCCATGGCGGCGCCTTGTGCCCTGATTTGTATAGAAAATATTAGCTCGGTTTCTAGGAGGGAACGAATCTGGTTGCTTCTTACAAATAAGGTAGGCTTGCATGTGCAGAGTCACCAATGAGAATAAGTTTCCCGGAGGGGGTGCTCCAATGAGACAACTCTTGTGTTTCTAAAAGCGTCCATTTCAGAGCACGATCTGCCAGTTGAAGCAGCCTTCGGAATTTTGGATCCCATAATGCGCAACTCTTGCGAATAAATTCAATATCTGCAATCTGAGGGCCAATAGTGACCGCGCCAGGCTCCTCGGGCAGTGTGAGTACGATATTAAAAATGCCACCCTTTTTCAGCTGATAGCAAACTGCATGGGAATTTGGCCCATACCACGCGTGCACCATTGGCTGCTCGATAAGGCCAGAAACCGAAGTATCTGCTTCGATGAGCGCAGACGGCACAGCAAGGCGAAATACAACATCCCCACTAGATTGGGGAGCATCTTTTCTCTGGAGAAGAGTTTCACGACAAAACGAATGCTCTCCATCAGCCCCAATGATCAGGTCCGCAGAGTAGCGTTTACCACCAACCACCGAGATTGTACCCGTTGTAGGGTCGAGTGTCTGGACGCATGTATTGAAATGCACGTCAGCCCCTGCTGCATTGGCTTCGTCGTATAAAATGCGACGGATGTCAGCACGGTGAACTAGGAGATGAGGGTATTGGAATTTCTCCTCAATGGCGGAGCCGAGAGTCTGGCTGTAAAGCTCCGGGCCCCGATATGATCGAATTACCAATGCCTCCGGTCTGACAGAAAGCTTTCTAAGCTGACCCAACACGCCAAGCTCATGCAATATTCGCGAACTGTTTGCGGGAATTTGTATTCCTGCACCGACCTAGATCCATTAGTTGTGTTATCATTATTTGCGAGATTGTGAGGTAAAGTCGACTTGGTTTACCTCTTGCAACTCTGAGTTCCGTTCCAAGATTGTCACTGCGTATCCGGATTTTCGAAGACCAATGGCTGCTGCGAGGCCACAAAGCCCAGCCCCAATAACAATAATTTGTTTGACTGGCTTGTCAGTCATATTGACTTTTATCTGACTCGTGAAATGATTTAGATAGGTGCTTAGCTCAATATATGGAGAAAACACGGAAAATATCGTCTAGAGATTGTCAAGCATTCTGATACAAGGAAGTAGCAAAGCCCTGCTTTCATCAAATTCCATCAGAATACCAAAACATTATCCAACTACTGTGTACCAACGGAGATAGCCACGTCAACGGCTATCAGCTGCGGATTAGAGGCGCTTACCGAGGATTCAATAAACTTCATGCGCAAGAAGGTAAAGTTCTTACCTTAAGGATATCGGAAAATTCTCTTCAAATCGGCGAAACTCCGTAAGCACCGTTACAATAGACGCCCCATCTACTGTGGCCAAGCAATTCACCAATGCGATCCATGTTTCTTCATGTATTGTGAAGGATGTCAGAGTAAGCTTCTGGTACGCTTAGGGGTCTAGTAAGCTCGACCATACAAAAACCTCTCGCCGCTATAGCAGTCTCACAGTTATCAACGCCTTTAGTATCATGTCAATCCAAAAATACTTTGATAAAGTATGGCTCATCCTGAAGTCAAGTTTAGAGAATGGCGCACCACCGTTGAAATTTAATCTGGATGACATGATCAGCCAGCATAAGCTTTGAAGTCAGTCTCCTACTATTTCTCTTCGCTATAAAGCTCAAAGCTCTCCTGATAGAGCAAGGATACTGTTGAATGACTATAAGCATTTTTTTTTCAATATGACGCAGGAAAACTGGTAATATTTGGCTGACAAGTTCAGATATTTGTAGTAGCAATGCAAAACGATTGAGGCTGAGCTCTGCTAGTTTTATTGGACCAACCCTTGACTACTTAAAGTAACATAGACCACAATAGTCAAGAGGTAAGATAGAACTCAAAATGGTAGGGGTTGTTAGTGCTGAATCACGTTTTAGGATCCTATCTGACAGCTATTGGTTGTAAAAATAGCCACTTGTGATCCTTTGTATGTAGCATACGCCTCTCTCAGATTTCGAACCAGCCTCAGATGCCACCATGTAAAATTGACCACATGGACTATTTGTGAAATTGGGTAATTTCTTAGACGTGATATCACACATCCTTCAGATGCTTAGCCCACATCTACTGATGGACACGCTGTTTCTTATGTTGGATTTCATCTCCCAACTTATATCACCCTTCAACACCTCAATTTCATAGAGGATAGAGCATGTAAAGAAACCGCGAGTTCTACACAATATGACTTCCACAGCTGGCATAGACTTGACAGCAGACCGAGGCCCTAGTTTGATCGCTATCTACTGGGCCGAGGCTGCTATTGCGATCGTTGTTGTCGGCATGCGAATTTGGGGTCGCTTGATCATCCGAAAGCTGGGCCCAGATGACTATATCATGATATTTGCACTCGTAAGTTAGCCTCACTTCAAAATGCAGGAAGCCAGCTCATTTTTCTTTTACCTAGGTTCTTTTTATTATACTCGCTTGCTTCGTTAGCTACCTTGCGAGTATTGGTGGATGTAAACATCTCGCTGCCCTTTCCCCAGCACAGCAAGGCAAAGTGGTTAAATACAACTGGATCGCCCAGCCATGGGGAATCTTTGGATTTGCTGTGGGCAAAGTCTCAGTCGCACTCCTGATGCTTAGAATCATTGGTCCCAACACTGTCTGGAGAAAATGGATTCTTTGGGGTACCATGGTATCGGTGATTATCATTAACGCGGTAGGATGCATTCTCACATTTGTTCAATGTGATCCACCCAGGGCGCTCTGGAACCCTCAACTTGTGGCATCAGGACAGGCAAAGTGTTGGAATCCAAAGGTGCAGAGCAACTATGCCTTGTTTTTGTCTGGTTAGTTCCTAACCTCGTTCCCCTAAGCAAGTTGAGTATATCATGACTGACCTGCGTTCAGGCTGGAACGTTATGATCGATGTGATCCTAGCCACCCTTCCAATCACAATCTTCTATAAACTCCAAATGAGCTTGAAGCAGAGATGTCTCTTATCCTCCCTCTTGGGACTGGGTCTTCTTGCTGCAATTTGCGGCTCTATCAAAATGAAATACCTTGCTGGACTAAACGCACGCTCCGATCTAACATGTAATACCCCTTTGTCTGTGCAATGTTCATCTTCTAACGCTATCAACAGGGGAAACTTACTCTCTTTTCACCTGGTCAGGATCGGAGCTCTTTGTCATCATAGTATGCGGGTCTATCCCACCCATCAAACCCGTGTACGATTTGGTGTTTGGGAAAGGAAAACGAGCAGGATATACACAATCTCGAGATACTGCCGGCAGTGGCTCTAAAAGATACTACGCCAAAGGTTCGTTGGGAGAATCCACCATGAGTGATACGTCCCGAATTATCGAGCAGGATAGGGAAGGGGTCAATGCACAGGAGTATCATCGAAGCTACAACGGCGCACAAGGCATCATCAAGATGACGGATATCGAGGTTCAGCGTTCTTAGCAAGCCTACTAATTTGTCGAATTATGTTCTCTTTTCTATATTTAATGCTTTGAACATGTTGCTTTATTGAATTACCTTGTACCTCTATAGTGAGACTTGACGATTGTCTTATCTGAGTCGAAATATACCCACCCTAACTTTAATTATATACATTCCATCGGCTGAGATCCAACGAGAGTTGCTGCTTAAATCTTGTTACCTTGGATAGTGTTTGAGAACTAAAGATAAGATGGGCCAACTTTAGCCAACTTCGGCCGCTCGTCGTCGAGCCCCCATCATAGCTTGACGATACCTGAATATTAAGAAAACCCTCGTGAAGACTGTTGCCTCCTTTCCGCATACTAGAGAGGGGCTCAAACTGTCAAGGTCAGGAAAATGTATGAAAGACAAAATAAATATTTGAATGTCGATAAATTGGGTATAAAAGTTGAATCGCTTGATGTTGATACTCCTGCAATGTTATGCTTTCCAGTACCCAGAATAAACACTACAAGAGTTTCCTACCAAACTCCTAAACAATAATGCCGCTCAAGGAAATATATACAAAAAGGAAAACTGAGAATAAATTTTTAAAATATACATGAATCTTGACCTACTAAACGGTAGTAGTTCTACGAGTCTCAAACTCTTCCCAGCGAGCTAGCACCTCGCCAATTCGAGAACTACCAGTCACATTCTCGAGCTCCTCGAAATCAGATTTCGAAATTCCAAACGGCTTGCCAGTGATGTTGGGGATCCATTTACCAACTAGCTTGCTGACATCAACTTTTCCTTTCTGGATCATGTTTCGGGGGAAATTGCGGTATGAAGCAATGTTCTTCTCTAGAAAAGAGGAATGAAACGGAACATCGATTTGTTTCAAAGGCACTGTGGCGGGTCCGCGCTCATAATCTAGGGGCTTTGGCTTTGCTTCAGCAGTAGCTGCTAGTGTTGAAATAAGCGAGTTCAAAGCATCATCTGTGAGACTTGAAACAGCAGTTCGGTTCCCAATCAAGTGATTGGAAAGATCAGTAAGTAGAGAAAGGGTACGGGTTTCTCCCGCACATATATACTGCATATCCCTGATATTGAAATTGACGATTTCAATTAGCCAGCTGGTTTGCTCCCCAATGCGCTCGACCAAGTTCCGTAAGCTAGCTTCGTTGCGGCTAGGGATCTTGCTTGGGTTGATCGCACACATTGAATAATCGGAGCAGCCGTTCTCATCGTGGTCAACGTTGAGCTGCATCGCAAGGCCACGGAAGAAGGTAATGGCAACAGGAACTTCGATTGGAAGGATGCCACCACCAAGTGCTGCAAGTGCAGAATACTCTCCAAACGAATGACCGGCAAAAGAAGCGTTGGGAACGATAAGGCCTTTGGATGATAGGACATGTCTCCAAAGAGCGCGATTTCCATGAGAGTGAGTGCTGGCTGCGTGAATTGCGTAGCAGAAAGAAGTCCAATGGGAGAACGAAAGGTATATGATGTAGATCTTGGAGTTCTCTCCGACAAAAGACGGGTGGTAATAGTAGTGCCATCATGAAGGGTGAAGTCTTGTGTAAGGGCCATATAATTCTGGCGAATTTTCTTTCCTTTGGGACAACCAAAGTGAATGGTGAGCTCTTCGGCATCGTTCTTGACGATATGGGTGAGCGAAAAACCAAATGTTTCCATGAAGTAGTTGTCGGCACGGTCCCAAACAGCTCGAGCAACTGGGCTGCGATCACGCAAGTCCGTTCCTACTCCCTTGCGCTGAGATCCTTGGCCAGTGAATACATATACTGAAACTGGCTGATCGACCTCGCACTCTCCGGTAAGAACCATCTCGCCGGTCTCTACTTCACGTGCTTCCACTTTGATAAGCTTCCTGCCATCGATTATAGCAGAGTGATTGAATTTGACATAGATCTTGTCATGTGGCACGTGAAAAAGCTCGGGTCGGAATCCAACTGTGCTATTTATGCCGTCTTGCCTATCTGCAAGAATAATTTGAAGACGACACCGGTACATATTGCGGCTTGTGAGCATTCCAATTCCAGACGAACCGCCAGGTCCAAAATCAAGTATGTGAGTAGCAACTACAAATTTAGTTGTTAATGGCCAGTTGACGACTTCTTGAGTCATCATATGGACCATATCCGGAATTATATTAGAGGATGAACGACTCAGATCCTTCCCTGAGCTAGGATGATGGACTGACATTCGTAGATTCCGACCTATGATCTCAATATCCTTCACATCTTCAAGGATAGTGGCAGTGGCATCCTCCAGACACTTGCTATGGAAGGGTGCGGTGATTGGGAGGGAAGAGTGAGAAAACACCGGTTTCCGCTTTGAGTATGGAATTTTGGAGTTATTATCTCCAGAACCAGCTTTCGCGTGTCTAAGCATTATACTCAGTCCGTGCAATGACTTAGGCGGGCCAGCAATAACGAAATTTTGGAAGCTATTGATAAAGGCGAAATATATTTGTTCTGTTGCTGAGAAATGTGCATTCGCAAAATCTATATGCTTCTGGAGTTGGGATTGTGTCAAGTCATGAACACTTAGCATTGGCGTTGGAACTCCTTCTCCGTGGACCATTGAATCCTTGACCATTGCTGGAGGAAGAGTTGTCTGGGGTATGTTTGCTGACTACGGACACCGATCCAAAACAAATTTATCAATGCTGAACGTGAGACTGAGCCGAATGATTCTCGCGTATCAGCTGCGGCTGTTACCACTACAGTGATGATACCTTGTGAATGTTCGCTTGTTCCACTGGGGTGCCGCCGAAATGCATAAGGTGTTTCGGCCACTGACTTGCATGTAACCATATAGTTCAACAATTGAAGTAAACCAATTAGAGGAAAGCTAAACGGTGATGAGATGAGGCTCTCGGACGAAGGGGTGGTTTGTGGTTGGCGAAGCCATAGTAATATGTCAAGATCTTGAGTGAAAATTCCGTGGCATTTCTTGTGCCTTGATAAGCTGGAAAGAAGCTCCGCTGAGGATGTAAGAAATTCTGCTATAAATGGCATGTAGGTCGAGTATAGCTGCCTTAGCTCCTCAAAGTATGTAGACGTATTGCCTTGGCCACCAAAGATGGTGTATATACTAGCAGTGCCAATGTCCGCTGCTCTCAACAGTGCTGGGGCTCTAGAGTCAGCGTCACGTCTAGCAAGAGCACATGCTCTATAATAGATGCCGATGATGTCTTCATCTACTAAGTCGACGTCCTCGTGGCTGGCTAGACAATGAACATCATCTTGAAGTAGACACCTCTGTTCAAAAGCGATGATAACTGTGGTGAGGATCTCCACATCCAGAGTATGATGTTTAGCATCGACAACATATCGCATGAGCTTCACAATGAGATCCAGCAATGTCTATGGTGCTTTGTTTGGGGACGCATCCAGGTATCTTAGATACTGATCGATGAGCTGTGTTGTGCGTATTCAAAGTGTGCTTGGGATCTTAAAGATGAAGTCTAATGCTCCTAGCTGAACGAAAGCTAGCACGGCACAGGAGCCATGACTCCTGTAGTTTGGTGGAGGAGAAGCGCATGGGGTCGTGAATGGCGTATCGGAATTGAAGGAACCCGTGGAAGAAGAGGAAGACATATCAAAAGGTCGTACAGGGGCTCAATGCACCTTCTTGGTGATGGCGATAATAACGATATTTAGTTCATTGATTGGTAGGTATGGTAGAGCACTCCAACCCAGTGTGTCAATGTCTTCAAGTACCTTAAATTCTTGACAGAATAGCAAGAATATGAGGAGGGGAGAGAGTATGAAAACATGAAAAGATGAACTTTGGATGGAGAGAGCTTTCAGAAGGAATGAATCTGATAACCAGAACCTTGTTGAGCCATCCTTCTATGTGAACTAGCTATCAGCGGCCACCCAAGACTTGGTATCATGGCTGAGGCTTAAAACAAGCATGAAGGAAGCGGAGGATGAGCCTCAAAGCAAGGGTGAGGATCCTGACAGAGGTGATTTAAGTCTAAAGTTTGTGGCTAAGTGGTAATGGTGAGTGACATCGACCAAATGCTTAACAATACTTTGGTTGAGTGGATCATCCCTCAGTGGTGGATTGATGAGTAAGAAACTCACACAGCACTCGTTACCCCTTACCCCCTGACGACTAAATGTGGAATAGAATTTGATTAGCGAGGCTGTGAAATACATCGAAATACTTTTTGTCATCTAGTAGAGAACGGTCTGTATTTGTACAATGAATCAAAGCAAACCGAGTAGACGATTGGCTCCAGAAGCAGCGTAGACACTAGATCCTGAATCTTGTTCTGTAAACTAATATTCTAGCTTAAACATATATAACACGTGATGCATGGTGTATTTGGGTCACGTGTCGTGGTATTTGACTCATGCCCAAACTTCGCTGTGTGATCAGAGTTCTCTTTCTATCTCATTGAACCCTCATCCAATTCGTCTCCTCCGTATCTCAAAACATACTAATCTCTGCTAGCTCAAACTTCAGATTTTATTTTCCGTAAATTACTTTCTCCCAATGTCGAACGGGTCGCCCGTTTCAAAGGAAATTATTTCACAAAAAAGGTGACGAGCAAGCTGCGGAAGGGCGGCGGGGGTGTCTCGTCCCATCGCACTATCGTTTCTTTGACAGAGTCGCAGAACCAAATTTCCCATCAATCAAGAAGCAGTATCGTTCCCCACCTGGTCGACTATCGACGCCAACTGCCATTTGCAAAGGAGTTTGAAGAACAAATTGGATTTGACACAGGTAACAAAATCCTCCAAGAACATGATATGTTTTTATTCCTTCTGTGGAATAAACTCCACCCAGAAGGCAAAGATCATGCCAAACACGTTGTTTCTGTGTTTCTATACTTCTTCATGTTACCGACTGTTCGGAGCTATAGACATGGGTATTTCTGTTAGTGACAGAAGGAGTGACATGTTTCGGATCTCACCCGTGAAGCGAGAGATCTGAGGGCAATCATCTGAATTCTTCGTACGTCCCATCATAATCACACATCATTTCTGCTCCTGTTTCGTATCCACGATCTTGTTAGCGCCAGGTCCGGCAAGACCTATCATGTCTTCCACTACCTCTGCGGTTACGCGAGTTGAGGTCCACCATGGTTCAGAACCTAGGGGGACATCACCTTCAATGTTACTTACCACTGCAGCAGCAAACAAGGGCCTGGAACACTATGGCTCTTCCGTCGAAAATGTATATAATCTTAAAGTTTCGGCACGTTGTTTCCTCTGTTCCTTCTATCTACATTCTTTTCGTGCATTTTACACCTTTAATTGAGTTCTGTGAACTATTGCATTCTTTACTTTCAAACTTCTTGACTTCGGCTGGTCCAATAATTTTCAAAGACACCACCTGAATTTATAACCATTCTCAATCCAAACTTAAAAATGCATTCCAGCACATACATCATTGCACTCCTTACAGCTGTCGCTGAGGCTCGGTGAGCTTTTCTCAAGCCTAGCTCTATGTCATGCATCTAACGTTGTCAAAGTTTCGGCCAAGAGCAAGGAAATGGAGCGGTTGCTGCCATTTCAGCATTGAGCGACCTAGGCAATCCAGGACAGGCTGCAGGACTTGCCGGAGGCTCTATCCAGTTTCTTTTGGCTGCTGCCAATCCATGTCTGAGTAAGCAGTTCTACATTTCAGTGATATTGAATCTAAATGCCGGCAGAACTTCAACACGCCGACTCTATCATCGCCGCACTTGGTAAAAGTGACAGAGCTATTGCTGCTGCACGAGGTTACGTCGCTGCTGAACAGAACTTCAACCCTTTCGTTGTCACAGTTCCTTCAATCTGCTCGGATCCTACTCTCCCAACTACTTCCGAACTCCGTGGTGTCGTCCCGCTTATCGACCCAGCCGTTGCTGGCCAAGATGTAGAAAACGCAAACTCCGCTACCTCTGTCAAAACTCCATTTGAAGCTCAAGGATTGAGCGTTGCCGACGTCATGGTTGCACAAGGCTTCTCTAAATTTACATCCGTCGCACTTGATGGAAGCAAGTCGGACGCGAGTGCTGGCGGAAAACCCGCCGTAGTTGCTCCAGTTGTCACTTCCGCTATGGCGTCTATGTCTGTCCCAAAGGCAACTGCCACAGCAGGTAGTGGGGCCGATCAGTGTGGCGGAACTACTTTGATCACTATTACACGTGTTGTGAGTGTTCTCAGCATCCTTGGGTGACAAACAACTGATCAATATTAGGCTGTCGCAACTTCTGCTGCTACATCAGTCGTCGCATCCTCAATGGCCGCTCCTGGTAAGTCTCATTATCCAATGACACTTTTATAAACCACTTCAAGCTCCCAATCAGGTCCTGCTAAGGGTTGAAAAATCGAATTGAAATAAACTAACTCTATATCTTCTAGTTGCTACTGGCGGAGCTACAGCAGGATCAGGCGTGGGCGCTGTAAAGAACGCCGTTACTGGTAACTTTGACGGATTCGTCGCCTCCAGCATTGCAGGTCTCGACTTTGGTACCTGCACTCCAACCATGAAGTTTGAACTTGGATTGAACGGACGCAAAGCCACCGAAGCCACTTTCCAAGCTATCGACCCCCTCGTCAACAAAGGACAACAAGAAGCACTGAACCCAAACATCATCACCAACAGAATCAAGGATCAACTCACCAATGTCTGTGGTGCTAACCAGGCTGCTAAAGATGCCGCTGTTGCTGCTCAGACGATGATTGCTGCGCTGGGTACACGTGACAAGAGCACAGCTGATGCATGGAACGCTGCTCTGGGTTTCGCTGGTACCAACACCAACCCTGACAATGCACCAGTTACTGGGCTTGTTGGCCACACATAGATGGTTCACGGTTATACATTATGGGGAGCCGTGTTTGTAGTTTTATTCAGTTCTTGAGGATGAGTTTGGTGTGTTTTATGATGATAGTTTATATAGTTAGGGTGTTGTCTGAGAAATGAAGTCTTGAAAGAGAAAGTCAAAGTAATCTTCGTTTCCCCCGTATTAATTTGATCCCTATAGTAGCCTTTCGCAAATAAGAGTGTAAAATGTATTCAGCAAAGTGTCGGGAGTTGTAATTGGAATATGTGCACATGTAACATGCTGCTCTAGAGCATCACTTGGATAAAAGGTAGCAGTGTGGAATAATGAGTATGATAATGTGTATATTGCTTTTTGGTATCTATGTAATACAAAGTCTAAACCTTTGTATGATGCCTATCCCAAACGCCATTCCCTATGCCTAGTCCTGAACACCAACGCTAATATCGTTTACCAAATCCAAATAAAAATATAAGAAAAGGACATGGTCCTTAAGAAGAAGTTCGCCTCTTTGGCAGGCTATGACCGAGCACCAAAGACATTTTTCATCCTATCCCCCAAGGGCTTGTTCACCAACCCAAGTTCTACCACATCCGGTCTTGCGCTCTTTTGCATAGGCGCCGCACCGCCCACTACCATAGGAGCTCCGTACCCACCCTTAGTTGCGAAGAGGTCTTGTTTTTGGACCGCCATCTTATAGCGACCAAGGAGGGTCTTCATGCGCCACTTTCGTGCTGCGTGCATGACCATCACCTCTTTTTCTCTCGGGCTGCGTGGAGTGCGAGGAGTGCGAGGGCTTTTGCTCATCAGTCCGTCTCGCTCGCCCTCGAAACGCTTGCACTCTTTGAGGATATGGCGGGTAGTCTGGCGGCCTTGGCCACAGGGGCAGCCAACCATGACGGATGGAACACGGCCAGTTTGGAGAAGAAATTTAAGGGAAGAGCTTCGAGCGCGGGTGCCCTGGGCTTCTTGGACGGTTTCTGACACGGGCGATGGTCCGAATGAGGGGAATGTCGATTCAAAGTAGAGACGTGAGGATGGTGTGATGGGAGATGGTGCCGGTGTTGGGTTTTTGAATTGGAATGGATGGGGAGAGCTGGTGAATGGAGAGTTATTGGATGGGATTGACTGAAATGAGTTGAGGATCTGGTGTTGCGGAATGGTAAGAGCCATGGGGGATCGGGGATCCATTGCTTTACGCATGGCCAAGGTAGTCGCCATTGTGATATGTAGATTATATTGAGAGGTTGTGTGACGTAGAGGTGAAGGACGGTTGAAGCAGACAATTGCTGACAGTAACACAAACGATGAGTGTTGTTTCAGTTGAAGGAGAGCCAGAGCAAGTAGTTGATGTTCTTCTTGATCTCAAAACACAACAGAAGTCAATGTTTATGTTGAAGGAAGAGAAATCGTGGTTCAGCTTGGGGACAGTCTTCAAGATATCCCCATCAAGGGAAGCCGCCGGCGGCTTGACAATAGCCCAACATGATCTATTTTCTTCACACGTAACCGCTCGCGATATTAAAATTCCTTCGAGAGGCTATCCAGTCTTCCTATTGATCCCCCTCTCACTGAATTGAGGACCTATGAAACCGATCATTCGATTGTGTAAGAATGGGCAGTGAGGTCCACAGTTGGCGCTGAGTCGTGGGATTCGTCGCTTAAAACGGGACCCCTGAACCTCGGCCTAGCGTGTTGCTATTTTGGACATTTTCCGGGGTATTTTGGGGCATTGCTTTCAGCCCGCAGGTAACCAGTAAGCACCGGTAACCGCCAACATGACCGATATTCTACAATGCCGTATTGCGCAACCATCCATCACTTGAAGCTGCTATTTAAGGCATATCATTGCCATGTGGAGGACAATGAGGCTCAGATCATCCATCGCGGCGTGTTGATGCGGCTCGATCTGCTATTGACACAGACCCGTCACAAAAAGTTGTGGCGATACATCTACGGGCCTCTAGAAGGATTCATGATGAAGAGTAAGCACGCCTTTCTCGGTTCTGTTAGATGAGGCTCTTTTTGTTTTCACGCTTCTTTTTCTTGTTGTATCTTTATCTGTAGTTTTGTTAGGAATTTCTTTTGTGTCATTTTCTTTTGTGTCCTGTCAAGATGTCGGAGTATACAGATGTCGACCAGGAGCTGGCACACGAAATGGTCGTGGAGATGTTGGCACCTCGGTTTGCCTATCCCGTGAAGTGGTAAGATACTCCTTTAGTGTGTCCAGGATTAACATTTGACACTCGTAAGGATCGATACCCAGGATGTCCTGCTTGAACAATAGAAGACTGAGCGCCTCATTGAGGTTGGCCCTTCGGATACCTTAACTATTATGGCGAAGAGAACTGTCAAATCACAGTACCAAGCCAAAGATGCAACCTTGTCGATTAAGAGGCAGTTGGTCAGTGGAGATGGTGATGTTTCAGAGATATACTATGAGGTCGCTCCCCAAGCAGAAGCAAACCCAAGCACCAGCAGTCAGGATGTCCCCTCTCCACCTTATACTGCAGCTGCACCTGAGAAAACAGATATTGCCAGGCCAATTGGAGCACCTGTTTTCATGTCTGGAAATTCGTCAAAGAAGGAAGATTTACCAATAACCGCACTCGAGATTATTATTGGCATTATCGCCCAGAAACTGACGAAGTCCTCTGAAGAGATCTTAGTTTGCAGCACCATCAAATCATAGTGAGCGGTATGTTATTTAGAAACGGGCAAGTTTTCTTTTTACGTAAAACGGGTACTGATATATCTGCATAGGTCGATCTACTCTCGAAAATGAAATAATAAGGGACCTCGTAAATGAATTTGGTTCAGTGCCGGACCGGTCCGAGGAGGTGGTAATCCAGGATCTAGGAAATACAGTTCAAGCGGGCTTCAGTGGGAGACTAGGAAAGCAGACCTCGCGAATGGTAGAGCAATTGTTAGCGTCAAAGCTGCCTGAGAACTTTTTCACAACAGGAAATGGCTTCAAACATCCTTGCGCTTTTGTCGTATTCGGTGGTCGATATATGTCAATCTGAGCCTTTCTATGCCGATCTAAATGGTGGACTCGATAAGGTTCCTGACCTTCCACAGGTCTTGAGTCAGATTAGGAAGTCCATAAACCAAACCGCAGATATCAGACGAGTTCTAGCCAAAGAAAATGTCTTGCGAGAGAGTGGAGATTTCACTGAGCCGGATGAACTTTAAAGCTAGGGCAAACATCGAAATTGGGTTTCCAGACTTGCCTAGCACAGCATATTTAGAATCTCTTAGCCATCTTAAGGGCATGGTAGATTTGGAGAGGGTTGTCGTCATCACAGGTTTTGCCGAGCTCGGTCCCTATGGTAACTCCAGAACCAGATGGGAGATGGAAGCTCATGGCAAATTCTCTTTAGAGGGTTGCGTAGAACTAGCCTAAGCTATGGAGCTCATTAAATACACGTCTACTGCGGTGATCAATGGTCAGCCATATGCCGGTTGGCTCGATACGAACACCAATGAACCACTTGAGGAATGGGACATAAAGAGTAAATATGAAAAGTATATACTAGATCACACTGGTATTCGATTGGTAGAGCCAGAGCTATGGGGTGGATATGACCCACACAAGAAACAGATGTTCCTGGAAGTTGTAATCGAAGAAAGTCTGAAGCCTTTTGAGGCCTCAAAGGAAACTGCTGAATCATTCCTCCGAGAACACGGCTCGAATGTTGAGATCTTGGAGGTTCCTGGATCTTCTGGCACGACTTTCGCAGTCCGCATTCGAGATGGTGCAACACTAATAATACCCAAAGCTCTCAACTTCGGGAACGATGTAACAGGTCAAATTCCATCGAGCTGGGATGCTCGTACGTATGGTATTACCGAAGATATCATTGACTCAGTTGATCGTATAACACTGTTTGTTCTCGTCTGTACTGTTGAAGCCCTGCTCTCGTCTGGGATTACGGATCCATATGAAATCTTTCAATACATCCATACTTGCCAAGTAGGCAACTGCATTGGAACAGGTGCAGGTGGGATTATATCACAGGAGAAGATTCACCGAGGGCGTACTCAAGAAAGGGAAATCTCGCAAGATGTTCTGCAGGAGACGTTAACAATACAATCGCCGCCTGGGTCCACATGCTCCTTTTGTCTTCTGATGGCCCGATTAGAACTCCGGTGGGAGCCTGCGCCACTGCGATAGAATCAATGGACAATGCGTGTCTTACAACGTCAACTCGAGCATCTCGGACGTTCAAAGGGCAATCCTGTACTTGGCGTCTTTCAAAAGTACCTCACCGGCCATCCGAAAGGTGCTGCTGGTGCATGGATGCTTAACGGTGGCTTACAGATCTTGCAAACAGGGCTCGTTCCAGGAAATCGGAATGCTGATAACGTCGATGCCTACTTGGAGCAGTTCGATCATATTGCATTCATCAATAAGCCTATTCAAACCCGTGGCGTGAAAGCATTCTCGGTGTTCAGCTTTGGCTTTGGTCAAAAGGGGGCTCAGGCTGTGACAGTTCATGCGAAGTATGTGCTCGCTACTCTTGGGATGATGAATATAAAACCTACTAGAGAAAGTTGTAAAGAGACAGCGTCTAGCATTGGCTGCGTTCAACAAAGGACTCATATCAAATCGAATTTTTGTTGCAAAGGATGAAGCACCTTTGGAAGGAGACTGTGAAAAAGACGCAATGCTGAATTCTAAATCAAGGTTAGGAAATGGATTGTGAGTACTCTGTACTTTTATTGTATATTTTGGGATTAGGATGAACCGGGGACTTTTGTATTTGCCGGTTTGCGGCTCCTGTCTAGCTTCAGGGCCAAGGTTTATAATACCCATTTCATGCAATTGTTATGTCATAGCAGTACAATAAAAACAAAGACTAGTTGCCAAATCTTTATACTTTCAGTTTTAATTGTAGCAAAGATTCTCGTTCATCATCTCAAATTCCGCTCTGTTATTCTTGGATGAGTCTTCCTATCATTGGCTTAGAAATTTGCAAACCTCACCATGATTTGAACCAGTAAAACCTCCCAATCTACCATGTCGTTAAGTCATAGCCGTTGCCCTTCTCAATGCCACGTTTCCAAGCATCTCTTTCCGAAATCATACTTCTCCATGCCGCCAACTTGGGGAATCGCGTCTCAAAATCTACCCAGCGTCTTTGCGCCATCGTATCCAGTGGCCAAATCAGCATGACATCACATCTCCCCAGCTCCTCGCCATTGAACCACTTCTTGTCTCCTAACTCATTCTCCAAGAAGGATAGTGTATTCTCAAGTTCTGCAGCGGTATAAGTCTTTTGGATACCTTTCCGTACGGCACTCGCTATATACTTGAGCGGCCACGGCGTTTGCTTTTCAGCAATGTCAAACAGGAGCTCAATTGCGGTCGTTGGGCCCAAGGTCGCACTGGCAAACGAAGTCAAGATTTCATCATTGATCCAGTCACGACTTGCAAAACGCCCGTTGGTATCGTACTGGCGTAAAAGATAGGCGGCAATGGCACTGCTTTCGCTGATGACTTGTTTGTTTGCAAGTTCCAGGAGAGGTGATTTGCCAAGTGGGTGGATGGCTTTGAGCGATGGTGGGGCTCGATGGCTTTTAGGATCACGTTCATAGAGGGAGAGATGGTATGGAATGTTGAGTTCTTCTAGAAGCCAGAGTATGCGCTGCGACTGGGAGTTCTGTGGATGTAAGTGGTGGTGTTATGGGGAGAAAGGAGGTTTTGGCGGACGTTGAGATGATGAAGGGTAGGAATCCCCCCGCCTGTGGCAATTTCAGTTCCTGGAGTAGCCATTCCCAACTGATGATCGAATAGGTGAAGAGTGTGAAGCAATGAACAGCGGGAGTTCCAAAAGCACGCAAGTGGTTTCCAATTGGGTTTCTGTGATCAATGTTCTTTTTAAGCATGTATGTATACACAACGGAACTGGCTGTGCTGTAGGTGCTTGGCTACCACGACTGTTTCAACGTTTCTTTTGCCACTGTGCAACCCTAAAACAACCAGACTGAACCCTGTTCACCTTAACCTTATTGTAACCTTAAATGGCATACTGCGAGTACTTACTTGACTCAGACGGCTTCCTCATCTGCCTTGAGTTGAATCATGCAAATCGCATCTCTGCTCCTGGAATGTCTGCTCGAGCTGTACATTAGCTCTGCGACTCTTCCAAATTGCAGGCATTGCCTTTAAATACATCTCATTCAGCTGTAACCCCACGGTAATTGACTTTTTTACGCTAACCCCCGCGCATGAACATGTGCCGGCGGTTAGATTTTCCGACAGGACGTCCACCTGCTTACTCGAATATACTTCAAACTTTGTCCTTGTGTCTTAAATATTATAATCGTTGGAATCAGCTCAGCTGGTTCTATGAAATTACTAAGTAATATTATATTGAAGAATTATTATACCGAGGGGAAGTACCGCAAGAGAAAAAGTTGTGGTAATGTCTTCTACCAAGCCAATTGTACTTCACATTGGTGATCCCGTTAAATGGAACAACGATCAATACGAACAGTTCGCAAAAGATTTTACCGTTATCCGCCCATCGAGCGTGGAGCGTGAACGTGACTTATTTAAAAAGGGATTGAAAGAGAAGACGTGGGGAGATTTTAATGCTATCTTCAGACCGTTTTGGAACACAGGTGGAGAGATGGGTAGAGTAAGTAGTTCAACCACATCTAAGTGGAAATTTGGAGAAGAAGGTCAAGCTTTACTGTTAGGTTTAAGTTTTGAGACTTTCAATTAAGACCGTTATTGAGGAAAAGAAGAGCTGCTAACTCAAAGTTTGCTTCGCAGTGGGACCAGGAGTTGATCTCTTTGCTACCTAAATCGTGCAAGATATTTGCATCGGCAGGGGCTGGTTTTGACTGGGTAGATGTTGATATATTGGCAGCTCAAGGTATATCAACTCATCCGTTGAGCTTCACCATGGCTAAAAGTTTCCAGGTATCATATACTGCAACAGGTAATACCACTTTCTTGGATTTTTCTATGGAATATATCCAAATAATTACTCTTAGTGCAGCAGCATCATCAGAGTCCGTAGCCGATTTTGCGATATTTCTCATACTTTCCACATTCCGCAATCTCAACTGGTATATTTCGCCCTTCACGCTCACCACTGGCGTCATCTAATGAATTCCCAGGTGTACCACAGCCGCGCGTGCGTCTCCAGCTGCCTTTCAAGAAAGCCACAAAAGTACAGCAGCAGCCTCGCTCAATCCACGTGGTCATACCCTCGGAATCATAGGACTAGGTAATATCGGATATCTAATTGCTCGCAAAGCACTCCTGGCGTTTGGTCTTCGTATTGTGTACCATGATATCGTCCGCAAGCTTCCCGCCCAAGAAGCCGAACTCCAAGCTACCTTTTACTCGGATCTTGACGAAATGCTGGCCATAAGCGACTGTGTTGTTCTGGCAACACCAGCCGCACCTAAAGGCGAGAAACTGATAGGTAAAGATCGCTTGCAAAGATTCAAGAAGGGCAGTCGGTTTGTAAATATTGCACGCGGGACGTTGTATGTATTTGCGCTTCCTCTCCTCGCCAAAGTACCTGAATTGGGTATTATAGCAGCAAAGGATTGCTTTCCAAGCGAAAGTTACCCCCTTTTTCCTAGTGTATAACTAACCTCGGAAACGTAGGGTCGATGAAGAAGCCCTTGCCGATGCCCTCGATGAAGGCATCTTGGTCAGCGCTGGTCTCGATGTACATTCCAACGAACCAAATGTAAATGAGCGTTTAAAAGAGATGCGTCAGGTCACTTTGACATCTCATAATGCCGGAGGCACTTTAGATACGTGTGTCTACCCTTTCATACCTATGGCATCTGATCTCTGATTGCATGTTGTTATTTATCATCCCCGATGAGAATTATCTGAGATGATGTTGCTGATTATTATAGACATATCGGCTTCGAAGAGCTGTCGATGCGCAATATCGATGTCGTGTTGAAGGGTGGTCAACCATTGACACCTGTGAACATGCATTTGATGGTTGTTCAGAATGAATCGGTACCTTGAATTTTCGCGTTACAAATGCTATTAAAATAGAAAATAGTCCAACTCTGCTGAGATGCTAGAATTATGAGACTTCCAAAACAGATAATAGTTTCAACATCTTGCAAACCCCGCAACTATAGTGGACGTCTCTAGGATTATATACGCAAACCTTAGATGATTTTGGGAGCATTATAAGTTGTTTTGATTTAAATAAAATTCGTGAATTGCATACTTAAGTAGTGTATCAGTGTTAACTTCATGAAAGCACCTACAGTAAGGGCAGTAGTCTGGTTAGAACTCTCCCAAAAAGGCACATGAAAAAATAATTCCGATGTACCATAAACCAGTAATACCAGCTGAGCAGAAGCCACAAGGAAAGTATGCGGCTATTAACCGCTGTCTTTCTATTCCTGGCGCTTCCTTTTCGCATCCACCTCCTCGAGGTTCTTCTTCCCCTCCTCTTCTACCTTTGCCGCACTATCATCATTACTGGCGGAAGGCGGACCATCAGGGCCGGCACTCAAGTTGTACAACTTCTTAATTCCCTTCAACATCGCCTCAAAGTCAACTTCCAAGTCCTTCAACAGCCCATCATGCAAATCAAATACCCACCCGTGCACCACAGGATAGCCGTCCTTCTCATAACTCTGCTGCACCGCAGCAGTCTTGATCACATTCCGACACTGCTCCACCACATTTAGTTCTACTAGCCTCCTATATCTTTCTTCTCCTTTCAGCGCATCTAGTTCATCCTCGTGCAATCGATATACATCGCGAATGTTTCGTAACCAGGGATTCAGGAGCCCCATATCCGCCGGCGTCATAGCAGCAGCTACACCACCACATCCGTAATGACCGCATACCACGATGTGCTTGACGTGCAAATGACGCACTGCGTAATTGATGACTGACATTACCGAGAGGTCGGTGTTCGGTACTAGATTGGCGATATTGCGTGTAGTGAACACTTCGCCAGCACCTAGGCCCATGATTTCATTCGCGGGTACACGGCTATCTGCACATCCGATATAGCTTCATACATCAGATACTATTTTAGAATAATCAGAGGAAGAGAGTGCTTACAGGTAATCAGGAATTTGGCCGGAGGAAAGCTTAACGAAGTACTCCGGGTCGGAAGCTTTCATGGCATCGACCCATTTCCGGTTGTTATCAAAGATTCGTTCATGGCTCGTCTCAACGAATTGTCTAGTCATTTCGTCGTCTTGCGTGGGATCAGAGGAAGCTGAGGATGAGGAGCAATATCGGTTTCCAGCCTTTGTACACTCTTGATAAGAAGTGAATGCGGGGTTATGAAACGATGGTTTGAAGCTTATAGGATTGCAATTGAATTTACGAAAGGAAGTTAAGTTTTGTCTCAGGGGTTTTAAAGAAGGTTGAAGAGCTCGGAACATTGGTACAGATCTACAGACAAGAATTGTTGAGGAGAAGGAACATTGTAGTTGTTGACTCAGGTTCATGCCAAGCCAACGCTTTCCCAGCTTTGTGGAGCTATAGCTGCACGTGACTCCGCGATGGATCCACCATAGCTGATTTAAACTGCGCGTTCTTGGGTGGTTTTCCTAACCTCAAACCTCACGTCGCTCTTGAAAAGATTCATTTAAGCCTGATAGATCCAGCGCTCGTTTTCTCTTATATTCTCATGCTTGATGATATGATGTTCACAATACGGCCTAAAAACAACCAGAAAAATCCTAGCTCAAGGAATGGTCACCGCGAAGCAACAGTTGAAACTGTTGGACCAAGAATGCGCAACTACAATGCCCATATTATCTATTTTGCTTTCGCCAAGGCAACAGGCAGATTTTGGACTCTCTATAGACTGTCTAGAGACATAACTTCTCTGAGCCCAATCTGGTTTTCTAGCACTTTGGTAAGATCAAGCCTTCAGTGATGAAAATAGGGCCTAGTACTATTTCCATCCAAACGATATACAAAATACAAGTTAGGCGCAAAAACATGACGAGAATACCGGCGTCTTTGAATCACGACAGCAAAATAGAAGGACGCCCAGGAAATATCATATTAGATCCTCCAAGACTATACGCAACTGACAAAGTGAACTGCAAATCTTTAGATGGTTTGTATGGGACATTAACCGTGGTACTTCATGCAGTAGACAATTGAGCCTATTTTGGTGCATTATCAGTTCCCGGGAACAGAGGAAATCCAATGCAGCAAAACTTGGGGGCAGCCACTTTATCAGACCCCAACGTTGAAGCCACCACATTTCAAATCGCTTAGGAGACTAGGCTGGAGCACCATCGTAGGAGAAAAAATGAAGTCCGAATACCTGCGTGGTGCGCAATCTGCCGACATCTGGGGCCCTAAATGTAAGGATTCTCATGAATTAAATCGTTATTCCAGTCCTGGCATCCACGCTCCCAATCCTCAGGAATTGCGCACACCTCAACATGAGACTTTGTCACACGATACCTGACCACCAAAGGACGGCAATACACCATCGCTAAGGTCCTAGTCTCTTGATCAATCAGGATCTACTATTTTATATACTTGTGCCACACGTCATCCTTCGCTATCAGATTCGGAAAGGCTCCCCGTGCAGCCCTAGGCACACGCTCTCGGCACGTACACAGATCAAAATCCCCAGCCTCGAGGTCCCTGTCAATAATTATTAGAATTAATGGTGGGGTGAGTTGCAGACGAGGATAATTATAGAAACGATCCCTCAAGTCCGGTACGTGTTCTGCGATAAAGAGCTGCTTTGGTTATTGAATTTATGCAAGATAAGCTTCAATGCATCAAATAGAATGGTGTTCAAGGTGTTGTGGATGGACTTGGAAATGGTACGTAGAATATGATCCCCTGGGGGTTGGCCCAGAGAGCCAGTCGTGTGAAGCTTCGAGACAGAATTGCTATCGTTCAGGGCATCGCAAATCTCGGTTCAGTGTTTGAGGGAATTCTGAATTTAGGTATTAACATGTGAGTAATTTAGTAATGTTTCGCTTTTATGATAAATGAAGCTATTTACTATCCAACACAAGGTATCTTGTCATTATGGCCCCTATAAACGCCGACATCCTACTTTCTGGGAAGACATGTATCTCTAATTCCGCAAGTGCATGAAATGCAGCAATATAACATAATCGTAGACACAACCCGCACCATTATTTTACCCAAACCCATAGCCATGTGGCAAATGTACGCAAGTTGTCTTTCGTGAGCCCATCATCTGGGAACTCCAGACGTCCTTTTCTCGTTTCGCTAGCTACTTGCACTGTATTTCGCAGATCGTTTGACCGCTCCGGACCCCAATTTTGTAGGCGGAAGCCATGCTTTCGGATCTTGTAGCCAATTATTAAGAGTATGAAGACGGGGACCTAGTTTCAATTTAGTGTGGTAGTTCTAATGTATCATCTTAAGACTAAAACTCACGCTTATGTATTGAGCAACGAATTCGCGTTTACTGAATGGGTTTTGAAGAAATGCTTTGGTCCCGTTAAATAAGACCAGAATCACACATGCTGATAGCCCATATCCAGCTTTGAGCCACTGTCCGTGGGATTTATATGGATATCGTGGATGATTGCGATCGTAGCTTGCTGCTTGAGCTTCTGACGTGTTGCCATATAATTTGACATCTTCCAGTCTGAAAACTTGTCAGTAGAGGTCCCAGACGATTGGAGCCTACGTACGTCCGAAAAAAGCAAAGATAAGTTGCGCAGATGATAATGAACACTATCAAACATGATACCACACAGTTGGACGATAATTCATTCATTCTCTGTCAAATTGATTAGTATACGGGATGTTTCTGGACATATGAACAACATACCTGACCAGGTGCTCCTGTGCGTCCCATATAACCGATCAACATAAGTGAACATGTTACCAACACGGCTCTGATCGGAACACCATTGTGGCAACGCTTCAGCCTACGGGTGATGAAGTTTGGCCCAGTCTGGCCTTGCAGTGCTAAAGTGTACAAAACCCTGGAAGCAACATATGTCGAATTGATGGCGCAAGTGAAAGCGGAAAAGACGAATACAGCGTTGAAAAAATGTGCGGCGGAGGGAATGCCAGCTTCAACCACAGCAATGATGAAAACCGAGTGAGAACCAACAGATTGTCCACCGCCATTGATGAATGGATGGTCATATGGCACAACGAAGGACGCCGTCAGCATTGCCAGCGTATAGAGAATTGTGATCCGCAAACTGACTTTGCGAGCAGCCATTTTCATACTTTCTGAATTGGAGAGCGATCTTGATTCGGCAGCCGTAGCTGCAACAATGTCCATGCCAACGTACGAAAATATCGAGTTGACGATACCGGTCCTTCATATAAATCAGCAGGAAACTCTTAGACTCATGTTTAACTTTTCATACCAAACACCTAAGAATGTCCCTACACTACCTACGATAGTCCGCTGCACATCTCCAGACTCTGTCTTGACTTGGAAGTCATTTCGGAAAAAACCCCATGGACCATTCCAGTCTAACCAATAGCGTTAGCACTGGTCATTAATTATGATTAACTATTTAGTTTTACTCACACTTGGTCCCAATAGGTTCGTCGTAGTATGCATTTGCTCTTGCTATAACCAATTAATTTTGTACACTAGCAGATTAAGCTCAAATGTGGTCACTTACGTTGTATAGTAGCCAGAACAAGCATCAGTACAATGAGCATAACGATAAATATCAATTTAATGCAGCCGAAAATGTACTCAAATTCTCCGAAGTACTATTAGATCAAATTAATTCTAGCTGTTGACGAAAAAAAAGATGCTGCCAGTCAAGAAGTTACTAACCTTCACAGGGAACATATTTATGATAATCACCAGTATCAGGAAGAGAGAAATCCAAACGACAGGGTCCACATCTTGACCAACAGTCCATTGTAAAAATGTCTTGCCATCATCGTAGTGAAATCTCACCGATTGCGAGACTGCAACAAGTTCATCGGCGGCGATAATAACGTATGCAAACCTTTTTTAAGTTAGATAGAGTCGATCCAATGTACTGAGAAATATCACTGCAACACTTACCAATACATCCATCCTATTGCAAATCCAACACCACGATCTAGGAAGCGCCTTGGAAATTCCATCACCGGGGCATTTACCGGCATCAGGGCTGTCATCTCGCCTAGACACGAGATGACCGAAGATATAACAGTTCCCATGAGAATGTAGCACATAACTGCGCCTCCGGGTCCAGCACGGGAGAGCGTTCTGCCACTTCCGAGAAAGAGTCCTAAACAATCAGCTTCTTGTCTTTTCCGTTACAGGTTAATAGAGAACAACCGTACCGTTTCCGATAGTTCTAGAAAAAGATGATTGTTAGTCTTTAAGTATAGAGCTACAACTGATGATACCTACCCTGAGAAAGCAATCATCTACCTCAGAAGTCAGCTAACAAACGCAAGGCCGCCATATATCAATTAACTTACATTGATCTGACGTTCATTCAACACTCTCCTAGGTACATGTGAGCGTGCAACATTCAAAGAACTTTTGATCAGTCCGATACATACCACACCTTCTCTCCTCGACGTTCTCTAGTCTCCTCCACCTGCTCGACCTCGTCCAAATCGATGATAGATGGCGTGCGTCCATGCTGCAAATCTGAATAATCAGTTGAGCGACTCATCTCACCACTTTCATATTCAATCGTAAACTGCGACACTGCTTGAGGCTTTTCGTGATCCATGGCCTAGGGGAAGTATTCCAGTTTGTGTTTCTCCACAAAATGGATGGAAGAAGGCTAGGGGATTATAGACATAGATATGTACGGCACAGTCTAGATGCACCAAGTCAATTATAGGAGCAGACCCTTGTTAGTATGGCACACAGACCAGCGCACATCGTGGTACCCCTACAGTAAGTCGCGGGGTAATTTCCCACCGCTTGACAAGTGATAGCTGCAGCAACAGTGCAAAGGAGGACAAACCGCCACTGTTTATGCAAATTTGCGCCATCACCTACATGCATTTTTCTTTTTCGAATTTTTGTTCGCAAAATTGCTTTGTATGAGCATCATCCAGAAAGAATATCTCAATCCCCTTTTCTTGTCTAACATGTATTTTCTCTGTTTTCTCGGCTCTGTGTAACGACGTCAGCTGCATTCAGCTCGTCTCCCGAAACTGGGATCGCTAGCCACAGATCATCTATTTGGCGGAAGCTCAAATGTTCCCGGTCGATCTTCAGCACCTTAAATTTGCGTTTTCAATCCTCTGAATGGGGATTGGCCCTTGAACATGATGCCGGGCTCGAGCTCGAGGCCAACCTCACCACTACCGTACTCTACAGTACCACCAACTCTTTAGTATTTAGTTCATGGTGAGTAGCAGGTAGTCGAAACAAGACGAGCAGGAATTCTAGCTAAATTCGAAATGGGGACAACCCGTTTCTGAAGGCGGAGAGGCGACCCTGGAGATGAGCATGGGTAGGTAGGTAGTTTGTTTTGTACTAGGTGGTATAAGTGGATTTGGAAGTACTGGGCAATAGAATAAGCATTTCTCAAATAGAGGTCTCTGGGCGACAGGGCATTGGGTACACTGGGGCTTTGAAGATATTAACCTACTCGGCTTCCACGATGGAAGATGCACCTTTCCATGAAAGAAAAAGTGCTGTATTACCAGGAACGCTTTGAAGTCAATCCAACGGTTCCTTGGAGAGCCGTGATTTCTCCTGTACAGTAACTAAGCATATAGCAATTAGCATAATTCAAGTGGGAGAGGGCTTTTACTTTGTCTCTCCCGCGTGCCCTAGGCGTTTTACACAACAGTTCAGTAGACTATCAGAGCACCCCATTTGTGGGAATTTAACCACACAGCTCGCAAGGGTCGTTGTCTCGACTATCGAGCTGCGGGCAGATCAAGGTCAGACACGGGAGGCCCTGTTGGCGCTATCTCCCGATTCGAGGTTACACGCATAGGGTAACTTTGTCTGGTGGTTATTGCATGGCTACATAGCGTACTGTAGAGGATTCACACCTACACAAGACGAGAAAAGACAGACACAGCACCCTTTCCCTCCGGATTCTAAACGGTCTGACATTGCCACTTGCGGCTGAGCGCCACTTTCCCGATCAGCTTGTGCATGCTCTGTACATACGGTACTTGCGTAGTCCTGGACGGTAGTAACCATTGCAGTATTCCGTACAGCTTGTCAAGCTGGCTCTTCAATGGAAATTGGCAGCGGGGGCCAGGCACCTTGCACCTTGTCGTTATCGCTTGTCACTTGGGGCAGCCCAGGCTTTGCGACAAAGGCTCCGTCTCTCTTAGATCTTCAGCCCCGCGAATCAATTTCAATCATAAATCCTTTTTGAGCAACGAAACGCACTATAACAACGGGCAAAGGTTCGGGAGACGGCCCACGTGGCGGTCAACGTCAAGGTGAACCCCTCACAATGGCGGTGCCGGCCTCGTCGTCGCTGTTCATGAGCCTGGGAAACACCTGGAGACTGTTGTCGTTGCGCAGCGACGTCGACGACATCATCCTCGAGCTGCTAGGCCACTTTTCTTTGGAGAAAATCTATGCAGACGGGGACAAGGAAAAGTACCAGCATTTGGTGCTAACTTTGCTCGCGCAACTGAATGCCATTTTCCAAAATCAAAGATTGACATTGCCTTCGGAGAACTTGCAGGTGGGATGGTATCTTGGGTTTCTTGCCAGCTGGGAAGTTACTCTGCGGTCAGTCGAATTCGTCCTTCAGATCGTTCTGGAAGGGAGAGATTCGCTGTGGGAAGCACAATCGCTCCGGGATAGATATTTGGCAGAATTCCTACTATCTGCACTCAGGCTCCTTACACTCCATCCCAAAGCGCCTGCAAACCAACGTGCCAAAGACCGTCGTGAGCGGTTTGCTCGAGTCCACAGATCTCTGGAGAGGATTTTTGACAGTTACCCAGGAGCAAAGTCGTTTCTTTTACTAGTATGTAAGGAGATAACCAACGCTCTGCGGACCGAGCCTAATGCACTTCAACTTCCCGCACGACTAAAATATGAACTACCGAATTTAGCGCAAGAATTGGTAAGGACACCCCATATATTTCACTGACCGGGGAAGATAAAACTAACGACTGAATGGCACAGTACCCGCTTACGGAATGCCTTTCCTCACAATATGTCTCTACAATGGTGCCTCAAGACGGGTTTATAGGTGGAAGTGACTGGCTAGCGCAGTTTCTAGCCCTTAGAGACGTTTCGTTCTTCGTTGTCGGTGCATCCGTTCAATATACTATGAATCGAGAAACCCGCGATGTACGGCTCCAGTCATCTTCAGCAAGGACTAGAAATGCTGTATTGCATGCCCTTGAAAATCTCAAATTGCCTCCTCATTTGTCCAAAATTGATTTGGTGTCAGCATTTAGCGAAACTTTCCGAATCATCCTTCCTGATACGCCAACTCTTGTAAGGCGGAAATCAACAGATTCACAAGGTGATGAGAATGAAATGGATGCCTTAGATCTCCTCTGCGCAAGATTAGGAGAAAGACAGGTTGTTCATCGAGTGAGTGATAGAGAGATGATGCACGGAATATCCGAAATTACCAGAAACATTGCGTTGCTTGATGACCCCAGCGGCCAGCTTAGGGCAGTACGCCCGAGGTTATATATGCTCAATTGTAGAGGTTGTCACTTTGCTGGAGATTCTCAGCTGAGATATATGGAGAACTTCAAGCTCCCGGTAAATTCTAGCACCTTTGACTCCCCTGTTGAATTGGGATCATTCTCAGCGGTAATAACTCGAAGTAAAGCGCTAACTTGTTTTTAGCATGATACTGGTGATGGCGCAGATCTACATCTCCCGCCCAAGTCGAAATGCTTACATTGTGGGGAGGGTATCAGCTTGATACGAGAACTAACTCTTGCAAGACACACTTGGGAGATATTAAAACCACTCGAGTCAAATGCAGACACGATCAATGTCGAAAGGCACCTATCCACACAGTTTCGGCTCGCTGCTCCGAAAGCAGATGGTGCTATGTTTATTAATTCCGAATTTATGATCAACAATTCTGGACAACGCTCACCAGATATTGATCCAGTTTCACCACACCAGCAAGTTCGATCGACATTACAAGGATCCAGCTCAGAGGATCGCTCCCGCTCGATATCGCAATCTCTTTTAACCCCAGGCTCACCTGGGTTCCGTCAACGATTAGATACTCCCAGAACAGAATTTTCATCAGACAATTTTACTAGTAGTGATGGGGCAACTCATATGGATAGCTTAACGGCGTCCGATCCTCAAACTGCCACCAACCCTGTGATGGAAACGCCATTTTCGCCAGATTCAGTAGGACCTCGACAGGCATATCCACCGCATAAAATAGAACGTACTCCTTCAAACGTTGCTTTTGATTCTGTTCCGGTGGTCAGAAGTCGCACCGTCCCAGTAATATCTCAACCAGAGAAGGGAAAGACAAGTTGGTTCACCCGGTCAAAGCTAACAAGATCAAGAAAAGAGCCATCCAATAAACACTCAGGTGACACGAGCTCACTATCATCGACCACTCTTGAATCTCAGCGCCTAGAAGAGATTACCTTGAAAAGTCTCTCAAGCAGCAAACCATCCAGAAGCGGAAAGAGTGGCAAAAGTATCAATGTCTACCTTTCCCAAAACTCCACCCACGCACTATTTTGGACCCAGCCATCTATACACATAATGGATGTTGGGTCTTCTCCTCCATCCATAATAAGAGCAGTCTCAACAGAAAGCACCTGTGTTTTGGCAGCAGTTACAAAGGCGTATCTGGCATATATCATTGGAACTCGAGATCAGAAACTCACAGTAAACACATCCTGCATTCCTTGTATTTAGCTGCTAATCATGCAATAGTTGCGAATTGTAAGCCTCCTCCAGCCGTCAGCCCCTGCAGTAGAATATCGTATGTCTACATCGCCTTGGTGTAAAAGCATTAGTATATGTCCCAAAGAGAACTATGTCGTGGTCGGCTTCGAAAATTCCATAGTTCGGTTCTTCAAAACAACCAACTCGGAGCAGTCACGCATCGAAAAACTCCACCATCATGATGATTGTAGAGATTGTCCTCCAGTAGAGACTTTATCATTTTCAAACGACGGGCTTGTGCTACTTGCGGGAACTAGAAGCCCAAGAACAGGCACCATTATGATCTATGCTTCCCGATTTCCATTTACAGGCCCAGCTTTCCAAGAACTGTCAACCTGTAGATATCGAGTACCTTTACATGAATCGGAAGATAACGGCATTACATCTGCGATCTTTCGAACTGGGGGAGGGTCTGGCCGGGAAGATAACTTAATTTGCGTTACTACGTGGACGCAATCTGGAACTCCAATTTTGATACAGCCTGATGACAATCATAGAAGTGAAATTCGGTCTATAACGTCCAGTCGACAAGGGACACTTGGTAGTCGAATTCAGTGTGCAGCTTTCTCTCCTTCTGGGAAAGAGCTCGCTATGATCAACGAGAAGGGCCATCTATACCAGATATCAAGCTTGAATTCCAATCCTATGGACATTCGACGAATCGCGACATCCAAGGAGCTGACCACTAAATCAGAATCTTTCGCTATGTCATATATGAACCTATCTGACGAGGATGCTATTGTTATTGCATGGGCTGACTCGTCAAAATGTATGGGATATATAAAGAAGATCCCCATGAAATTTGACGTAAGTAGTTCTAGTGCCGCAGGGGACACTGGCTTATGCGACCATTCCATGCAGGGAGACAATTGTGTCCCTCCAACGCCTAACCTGCTGCACGCAACCATATCTGGCAATTCTATGTCAAGTTCATCTCGTGCAGAGCTGGAAGGTGACAAACCAGCAGTCGAACTAACAAACGACGAATCGTCCGCTGGCACTCCTAATAACGAGATTGACAACCTAATGGCCGATATTAAGGGAAGGCTAGGAAGTGGGTATCAGTAAGATGGACTGGAAAGTCGTCCGGAAGAGTATACTCCAACGCATGCATCGCAACGTTCGCAATCATTGTAATAACAAAAGAGTCAAAGCGGAAGGAAGCTTTACCAAAGGCGAACTAAAGCCTAAAGAGGACGATATAAAGGGCGAAGAAGTAAGATGAAGCCCAGCGGGTCGAAAGACTGCTTGCGTAACAGGAAGGTTGCGCGAATCAGTCTAGGGAGCTGACGACTTGTATTTTGAATATGGTCGTTTGATGAAACGACGCCAGTACGGATGTCTGGTTAAAACCATGTGTGAAATCACATTGCAAGATACCAATGCCAAAATAATTCATGATAACTTATTGAAAAGCACCTGGGAATTCATCCTACTCATTGTGACATCAGTGTATGTTTGTTCGAGTGCATTAGACCTCATAGCTCTTTCCAAGTCTTAGCCTACATGGCAAAAAGATACATAATCAAGGAATCAGCCTGATCCCGCTCACAAATCATCTTTAAGTCTACTCGTTTCGGGATATTTAGGTAGTGCTTTCCCCCGAACCGTCGAATCACCCTCCCACAAAACCTTTTGAACCCAGTCAATCCCGTATCTGCAGTAAAAGTGAGCATTAGGTCTGACTCCTGGCATTTCTAAACTATCTCGGTCTAGACTTCCACAGTTGATATCGATCTGAGAAACCCTATCTTTACCCATATCCTTAAGGCACACGTAACTCAAATTCGATCCACATCTTGTACAGAAAGTCCGCCATGTTTCAGGTGAAGAATTGAATGCTGTCACAAAACCGTCCAGGGCAGATGGTCTTTTGATGTAGTCCTCGGTCGTCATCTCGACGCGTTCTCCGGCGTTGACATCTGCGCCTTCCAAGCAACCTTTTGGAACTGGAAACTCTGATTTGGACATGGGAACACTCCATTTAACCCAAGATTGGGGACACATGATCCACGATGGAACGATTGTGCCGGTCGCCTTTCGACAGTCATTACAGTGGTCAAAAGTGATAAATGGGAAACGAGTTTGGCCGCTGTCGGTGTCTTCCTCTTTTGTGCTTGGAAATGGTCGACCCTGGTATGGTGGTATGTTAATTTGATAACGAACAGCAGAGCAGTAGCATCCGCCGTTTAAGATGACTTTGTCGGTAGGAAAATCCGACATTATTGATTTGTGCAAGCGTGGGGATTGGCTGGCTTTCAGAAAGGGTGACACCTAATCTATCACAGTGTCTTGAAAAATACTTATGGCAGAGAACCCATGAATGAAAGAGTTGAACCTAAGCAGTCTTCTGTTTATATTAGGGAGATTGGATTCTAGTATGACATCATACCTGAATTATATGTACGATCGGGTGATGCATCTCCGTAGAGCATTGGCTGATATCCTTCTTGGCATCATATGAATCACGTGGCATTCTGCCAGCCCAAGTCATCAGTAAATAGCATCAAAGAAAGTACTAGAAAAGCAAAATCCAAGTTTAAGTTAGTCAAAAAATAGTATCACGTTTAGAAAAAGATCGACACCGCCGTTACTTTCCTGAAGTACAACATCGTTTTTGAAACACCTAACAAATTTTCCTGAAATGAATAGGCGAGGATAAAGAGAAAGAGGTACGTTGTCAAAATTGTAGCACTAACACAAGACTCCCCTTTTCTCTCAATATTGCTTCCAAGCCCCATAATGATAAATTCTGGAGCAATATAAGGCTCAATATTAAAGGGTTATAAATTTTACCGAGTTTACCCCTTTCGCTTAGGTTTCCCTGCCAGTAAGAGTAAAGAACGCTTGCAGATGATAGCCAACGCTACGATGAGGCGTTATCTAGGCTTTAGTCTTTAATTATTCTCTCCAAACTCCATCGCTTGCTGTTATGAGCTTTAACAATATCTTGAATTGCCCCGCTATCTCGTATTTCACCTCACTACCACGGAATGAGGTTTTTTAACTTACAAGGCACCAAATGATTATCATATTGGAAAATACTCCCCTCCGACTCCCAGGTCCGTTTTCACTGGCCCATAAGAAATCTTGCCAATTAAAATTTCCAAGTGCTCAGGAGCAAACTAGCCCAACTCTAGTATTAAAAGATGGAGAGGGTTTGATAAAAGGGAGAACGACAAATGGTCTAATCATCACCATTGATAGAGGCTAGCATCTTTCAAGCTTCGTCAGATTCAGTTACAAAATTCCTGCTTCTGTCGGAGGTATAACATGTTGCCAATTGAAATGTTACCACTCTTATGGAACAGTTATACCGTGATGCCTGCCCTCGCTTTGTCTCTATTGGTAATGAGACTTACGTAGATACACTTACCAGAGCTAAAACTTCCTGCGTACTGCCTCAATACCAAAAAGATTCTGATAGCTTTAAGCACATCGACATCTATCACATTTAGTAATCTCCATTCCCATAAATACGCACGGTATTGGCTTTGCTTCTCGTGATAGCGGGCAAGATAAGTGCTCTCAAGTTGATGGAAGCCAAGCCAGCCATTTATAGAACGTGGGGAACATGGGGGTTTGTAGTTTGTCTTACGCCTTGGTAAAGAGTTGCTCAGCCTAAGTTTCTGAAATATATCTATGCAACTTCCAGGATGATTGAGCCAGAACGAATCAGAAAGCCCTCGTCCAATACCTGTCAAGGCTTCGAACCCCATCGACAAGACTTCTCAAAATCATGATCCCTTGTTTAAATTACGGGTCACAATATTGTCCTCGAGATAAGGAGTTAGCCAAGTTGATTAGAGATGTGTCGGCTCTAAAGACATCGAAGCCAATACGCGTAATCAGATTGCGCTGTAGTCCTTCTCTAGAAATATCAAGGACATCTAGATGAATTTCAGAATTTGGGCCCCGACACTGGATGTGATTTTTGATGAAGATTTAGTAATTGGGAATAGTTGTGAGTGATGGCTCAATAAGTAATCGTTGCCCATGGGAGATTATACACGTGACCATCAAGATAAGGGAAAAGGGGCCTAGGCGAGAAGCGAAAATCCTCCACTTCTGTCGGAAATTTTTAAGAAGTGGAGGAATCCACAACTATGTATGACCAGTACGTTTAATTGGATTGACACTACTTCAACAACACTTTGTGCAACTGGTCTACATGATCTTATTTGCATCAGAATCTCACTAACTACTCTGTACACGGTAACACGAAGCGCATTCTTCTACTTGGCCGGGAACACAAGCTGCCAAGTTTTCTTATCTGTGTTACCCAGCCCGCTCAATTCAACAACATCTTTGGAATATGAGCACGTAAACTCCCAATCGAAATGCATATGAACTTTGTTTCTCGACAATATTTATAAAGTTGAACTATTGCCTTTTGCTATTTTCAACGATGACGACGGACATCGAACGAGGCGCGGGCGGCGGGCCAAGTTCAGTTGGATCTGACTCCGAAAAGGTAGCAAATACTGGACTCTTCGAAGCGGCACAAATCAATAGAGTCAGAGAGAGAGAACTGCTTCGGAAGCTAGATCTTCATTTAATTCCCATCATCATGATATTGTATCTATTAAGCTTCCTGGACCGAGGTAATATTCATTCTATTTTATTTACCTTTTTGCATCCACTAACATTGCCCAGTTAACATTGGTAACGCAAAGCTATATGGCCTAGAGGAAGATCTTGGTCTCACGGGAAACCAGTATCAAGTTTGCGTTTCTATACTCTTCGTGACATATTGTGTAAGTTGCCAGCTCCGAGAGACTATTCTTTTCTTCTCTTTTCGGAATAGATCAAAGACTTATCGCGACTCATAGCTCCTCGAGATACCATCAAATCTTATCATTAAAAAAGTTAAACCAGATCGCTATATTGCATTCATCTGTACTGCTTGGGGCATTATTGCAACACTCACGGGTATCGTTCAAAACTATGGCGGCCTCATTGCAATTCGCCTACTTCTAGGCGCGGTGGAGGCAGGTCTGTTTCCAGGTCTCGTAACGTATCTGACAATGTTTTACTCCCGGAATCAGCTGGCTGTTCGAGTCGGCTATCTATTTATTGCCTCTGCAGTTGCGGGCGCAATGGGAGGCATCATTGCTTATGGAATTGGCTACTTGGATGGGGCGCATGGATTAAGAGCCTGGCGATGGCTCATGATCATTGAAGGTAAATTTTTACTCCAGGTCTAGTTTGACTTAATCAGTTTCTAATGATCCAGGTATCCCATCAGTGGTATGTGGTATTGCTGTATACTTCATCCTGCCTACAAATGCTCAATCCGCCTCATGGCTTACTGATGAGGAGAAAACGCTTATACGGACCATCCGATCACGAGAAACAGGTCAAACTGAGTCGGCTCAGAAGTTTCATTGGAATGATGTTAGAGAGGGCTTTAAAGACTGGCAGCTATGGGTATTTAGTCTTTCGAGCTTCACAAACGACATCATGTTCTACGGTTTCAGCACATTTTTGCCAAGCATTATCAAAGGAATCGGTAAATGGTCAGCTCCCCAAGCTCAAGCTCTCACAGTTCCTGTATATGCAGTCGGGACTGGAGTTTATCTTGCAGTGGCGCAATTGAGCGATCGACAAGGACAACGTGGGATATATGCAGCAAGTTTTGGCTTCGTCTCTGTAGTTGGTTATTGCATGCTGATTGCCAATGCTAATGCAGCAGTATCATACACTGGCTGTTTCGTCGTCGCTATTGGGCTTTATGTCACCGTTGGTCTTCCACTCGCCTGGCTTCCGGGAAACAAGCCACGGTATGCGAAGCGCGCGCTATCATCCGGTATGCAGTTGACGTTCGGTAACATGGCTGGAATTGTCATGCCATTTCTCTACTCGACCAAAGATGCTCCAAAATACTATACAGGGTATGGAGTATCAATAGCTTCTGTCTCTCTTTCGGTCTGTATTTTCGCATTTATGACGCTGTATTATACAAGGGTGAACAAGCAAAGAGCAGCAGGCAGTGAGGATTGGAAAATGGAGGGCAAAACGGATGAGGACATTCAAGAAATGGGTGACAAGTCTCCTAAATATGTCTACCAGACGTGAGGAGTAGGTCATTATTATGTGACCAAGTAAACCTACAAAAGGTCGTTTTCTATAGTTTTGCATTGCAAATGATGAGGAAACGGTGCGGAAAAGAATGATTAATAAATGATATCACGTTGCATAGTGGTATCATGCGAGACTTTATTGTGTTTATTCGCTTCTCAATCCAAACTCACTTTTGGACTCGTGCATGCACTGGACAATGACTGAGTAAATAGCGCAACATAAACTTCCATAGAGGAATATGACTGTAGTTATCTCAATGTAGAAGTTATAAAAATAATATTTGTGGTAATAAGTGCCTTTCGGCTTCAACCACCTATCTATTACCGTCTAAACACTCAACAGACTGTCGGTTAAGGCCACACTACCTTACAATGGCACCACACTTCCTTCGTCTGGTGAATTATTATACCAGCCATAATTTACAGATTCGCAGGCAAATCTGACCACTGTAATTTGAGTCCCAGAAAATAGCAAAAACTCCAGACATACATCCATCTTTCGCTAAGTTATAAGCCATGCCATGAAGTTGCTTACAAAAGGAACCATGCAAAGCCAGCAATACCAGCTACTGATACAGCGAATAGGTTCATACTGTTGTGGGACGCGGATCCAACGAATGCTATAGGTGGCGAAGTACCGTTTTGTTGCTGAACTGGAGTTGCACTAGGTAGGAATGAAGTTTGAGCAGTGGTAGGTTGTAAAGCAAATGTAGATGGAGCAGCAACGGGAGGAACAGCAACAAAGGTGGGTGGAGCTGCAACAAATGTAGATGGAGCTACAGCCGGAGGAGCAAAGGTTTCGACGATTGGAGGTGTAACAATAGTTGCTCCAACCGTTTCTGTCACTTGAGCGGTTTCTAGGACTGTGGTAGAGACTCCTGAGTGGATTTCAGTGATGGTTGACTTTCCTGGCATAGGAGCTGCCAATGTCTCGGTGATGTGAGCAGTCACAGTTTCAGTGGTAGATGGGCCCCTTTTCATTACGGTTAGTTTGCTGCTGACATTCCTCAGTAGAGCCTAACTTACATCATGTGTGTCTCGATTATAATGATAGGTGTTTGTAATTGATGGGAAGTCTCCGTAACTGTTTGAATGACAGTAGTCTACAATCTAGTTAGCGTCTTTTTGTTCTCATTGAATAGAAAAGTCAACTTACGTGATCAGCGAAGGTCTTGGTGATTTTGCAATCGACCAACGTTTTCTCCCAACTCTTTGTAAGTGTCACAGTTTCGGTTTTGGTCATCTCGTGCCCATTGTTCTTACCATCCTCATACTTTTTGTCGTCCCCATTCTTCTTACCATCCTCATACTTTTTGTCGTCCCCATTCTTCTTACCATCCTCATATTTTTTGTCATCCCCTTTCTGATTATCATGTGCCTTGGTCTCCTTGGGTTCTTCTTTTGTCTTTGTTGCCTGCTCGTGCTTGTTTTCGGTTGTAGTTGTTTTATCAGCATCCTTTCCTTTGCCAGCGTCCTTGTCTTTGCCAGCGTCCTTGTCTTTGCCAGCGTCCTTGTCTTTGCCAGAATCCATGTCTTTGCCAGCGTCCTTGCCTGCATCTTTACCAGAATCTTTGCCGTCCCCCTTGTTTGAATCTTTGCCAGAGTCATATGGGTAGCCAGAGCCATTGCCAGAATCCTTGCCAGAATCATATGAGTTGCTCAATGCTGTGGACGAGTCGAAAGTAGGGTCTGGAATTGCCACTGCAGAGATAGAGGAGAAGGCTAGCGCCAAAGTGAAGATGACTGATTGACGCATAATGTCGATGTTAATTAATTATAAATGGTCTGTTCTTTGCAGGTGGTGGTTGGAAATAGAATAAGATGTAGTGGGTTGAAATAGGCGGTTGTTGAAAAGAATGAACAAGATGGCCAGCCAAAAGAATGAATATCGAGCACGAACGAGAGTGATGTCTTCGAAATAGTAACGACGAAAAGGTTAGCAAACCATGGCTTGGTGGCAGACCAGGTCTATATACCGTCTCATGACACCGGATAACTTAAAACCAGATCGGTCGCAGGGGAGAGAAAATCTCATCTCCCATTTTCCGGCGAGTCTCGGTATGAGACGAACGTCAAGGTAAAAGGAGGCGCAGAAGCATGGAAATGTGATACAGGAGAGCCGCGGCCGTCACTTGGCGATAGGAAAATAGCAAGGTATATGGACTTCGAACCTAAGTTGGGGATGATCGCATCCGAATTATTTGGCTATTGGCTGGATTCAGGAGTAAAAATAATTTCAGTGAAGCTTGACCTAATGGCGTTTCGAGACTTCTGGAGATTTTCCGTCACTCAGCCTCAGCCTTATGCGCAACAATTGTATGGTCTTGATGCTATTCCCAATAAGTGCTATCTTTGAACGGCTTCCACATTGGATGTCAAATAATACCTTACAAACTGATGCAAGTAAATATATACCATAGCTGCAACCAATTGATCATAGACTAATAGAATTCCGGACCTATTGTAAAAGATTTGAGTAGTACGTTGCTTTCTTGGGTGCCAACAATTCTCTAAGGGTACGGCACAAAACAATGTCTGTGTCAGGTTTGCCAAGGTGTGTCGAAATAGGGAACCATAACGAATCGGGCGAATTGTTTACCAGATTAAGGGGAGCAGAGAGCCTGGCAGTTCTCGGACCAAATCATGCTTTGGACGTCCGGGAAGTGTCAACACCGGTTGGAATCGTCATAATACTGGACATTTCTACTTGCGCTACATGGTGAAATAGAAAACACCTTGGGACGATAGCAGCCAAGACTAAACACGTGACCAAGTGTGTTTGAGATGCCACCAACAAACATGAACATTTACATCCTCTGTTTCAGCCGGACACACCGACATCATTACAGTGTTTCGAGGCTTCCCGGAGAGCGGTAGGATCAAATGTAGCAAATGCATCGAAGGGCTGTATACATCTAAATTCCAGTAGCCATTAGGATTGTCGTGTAGCAGAGTTGTTATCCAGTTCCAATTTCCAGCCTTCATATCGTTTTGATTGATTATTTAATCTTTTCCGTGCATCTCTCTCCATTATAGCCCCAACTACCAAAAGAACTTGAGCCTAGATTGGTGGTGGATAGAATTTATTTCTACGATTCATGGAGGAAGGATACAAAGCATTGATGGCCAAGCAAAGATGGCCACTTCTGAATGTACACATTAACACTAACGTGAACGTGAACGTGAATATATAGACATTATGCAGCACCTAAGAGTATAAAGTACTGATTATACATCCCATCAATAACATATGAAGCACAACTAGCATGACTTCAAGAAGCATCATCCACTAGATCCCTCATTTGCTTTCTTTAATACCTTTCTTGTCAACAAACACAGCCTCTATATTATTTCCATCTGGATCAATCACAAAAGCTGAATAGTAAGGCTGCCGGCTCATTTCTGGTCGAATTCCTGGTGGCCCATTATCTGTTGCACCGGCTTCGATTGCAAGCTTAAAGAACTTGTTGACAGCTCCAAAGTCTGTGTCGTTTAGAAAAGCAAAGATGTTGGGTTTTTATTAGCAGGCATACCTGGTGCGTCAAAAGCCACATGAGTTGGCATCGAAAGCTTCCCAACAGGAAGTGCTTTGAGCCATAGGTATGGGTAGTCAGTTCCATATCCCACAAATTGTTCGCTGACATGGATAATCTCGGTATATCCAAGAGGCATAAGAACATTTGTGTAGAAGCTTCTCATTGCAGGCATTTTAGCTTGGGACACAAGGAGGTAAAAGTGATTGATAGTCATGTTCGGTTCTTCAGCAGGTGAGAAATATATGGTTAAGATGTGGAGGTTTGAGTCCTGACAAGAGTTTACCTAAACTTTAGCAGACATCGGAACATTCTTATATTATTTAACTTATAGCATAGAACTTGTACTCCGTCAGTACTTGTTAAAGTTGTGTATTAAGCCAGGTTAATGTTCACCTGAATTCAAGCGATCAATAAAATTGATCCACAAATATTTGTCAGCCAGAACCTACTGCCTCACCACCTCCAATCATTTATGTTTCTTCGCTGCTAATCATGGCACTATCACGAACTGATTTGTGAGAAAACCCGGAGTCCCGAGTACACGGTTTCTTTGATGCGAGTTAAGATCATCTGTACCGTATAGTTACACCTGCCCCTCATCTACTAAAGATTATCATGCTGTGCTCCACTCCGAAATAAATCAAATTCCGGGACCATATTCTTAGTGAATTTTTTTTTAAAACAGAAATATTGAAGTATGGCTCTTAGGTGCGAAAAATGCGGCTTCAAATTCTCGCAAAGTAAGTCGGTTGTGTTTCGTCCTTGGCCAGAATACTTTCATTTGATATGCGGCTCTTGCTGGACGACAGCATTCTGATTAGCTGCAGAATCATCTCTTGTTCGACATTCCAAAATCTGTTCCGACAGAGCTCACAAGGCTCGGAGTGCTCGACAGAAATCTTGTCGTGAATGTTCAGCTGCAAAGACAAGATGTGATTTAAGGCGGCCAATCTGCTCTCGATGCTCAATGCGCGATACTTCTTGCCAATATGCAATATCCGTAGATGGTTCGGAGTTTGAGGATGTTTCCCATGCCCACCGTGTGGGACCAACGATAGAAAAGCAGAAACTCGGAGGTATGAGTATCCAGACAGCTATACTTCCTGAGCAGATTCCAAGAGTTGTAAGCCCGGGCCTATCATCACTTCATCTTTCTGATCAACATACCTTTCTCGAATCGTCACTCATTAATTTTGAGGACCTTGATGCCAACTTGGTCTTGACCGGGGCTCTGGACCTAGTTGATCACCCCCATACACTGGCTCACCAGCTGCCTCCCACCACAACTCCGAAACTGGTCCACCACAGCATGGAACTAATTCTTAGGATTCT
>Ga0247810_10000218_pt1 | contig 86129 bp, 81 predicted proteins | sample UWRJL119311C1_FD_179918 | JGI IMG/M metagenome (GOLD analysis project Ga0247810, IMG submission 179918) | Plant litter microbial communities from Arlington Agricultural Research Station in Wisconsin, United States - UWRJ-L119-311C-1 | ecosystem: Environmental > Terrestrial > Plant litter >...
CGCCAACAGCACCCCCCCCCCCCCCCCAAAAGAGACGTACTCACTCCACATAGGGACAATTCTTCCCCTTCTTCATCGCTACACTCGTGGGGATAGTCACCATTCCCCTTACCTACAATATCCTCAAACCTAGTAATGATCCGGCAGCTTCTGCCCCGAGGGTGAAGTCGGACTTTCGACCTGAACATGCAGATCTTATCGATGGCCAGCGAAAAGCACAGAGGCGCAGAGAGAGAAAGCTGAAGCGCATAATCACAGTCATTGTGGGATGGGTTGTTATAGCTTTTATGGTCTATTTGATCAACGTTACAGCGAGATCGATTAACAAAATCTGGAATCCATATGACATTTTGGGGATATCTGATGTAGGTGTTTCTTCCAAACTGCTAGAAGATTTTACTGATGGAGGATAGTCTGCCACCGAAAAGCAGATCAAAAGTCACTACAAGCGCATGTCTCTCAAATTCCATCCTGACAAAATCAGACCTGATCCTGCAAAGAACCAGACTTTGGAGTCCCTTAACGAGTGAGTTTCTCGGGGAGCCCATATCACAAGAATTGATTTAGAAACCGAAGACCGGGATGTAGTACACCTACTGACATGCTATAGTTACTTTGTGGAATTGACAAAGGCTTACAAGGCATTAACTGACGAAGAAATTCGAAACAATTACATCCAATATGGCCATCCTGACGGGAAGCAGAGCTTCAGCATCGGAATAGCCTTACCCAAATTTATAATCACTGACGGAAACGGAAAATATGTTATCCTTGTATACGCGGTTATGCTGGGAGTCCTCCTGCCCTACCTTGTCGGTTCGTGGTGGTATGGAACCCAGCGAATGTCAAAGGAGAAGGTCTTGATCGAGTCTGCCAACAACCTGTTCAGGGAGTACAATGACGAGATCACGCAAGGTGGCATCATAACTGCGCTTAGTACCGGTATTGAATTCCAACAGACATTGAAGGGTGACAAAGCTGAGTCCCACCTCGGGAAGCTGGAGTCAAGAGTTCTTGCAGAAAGTGAAACATCGGGCCTCGCTGGAGGATTATCTACAAAAGACCGCTTGGCTCTCGATGATTTGGAAGGTGGGGTTCGACGAAAGACTCTAGCGCTCATTTGGAGTTATCTAGGTCGCGTTGAGCTTGATGATTCTAGTCTGAATAAGTCAAAGGTCGAGGTTGCGCCGATCGCACACGCGCTTAACAACTCTTTCACGGCAATTGCACTGGCATTCGGTACCACTGCTCCTATCCTAGCTTCTTATTCTACTGCACAAAACTTGATGCAGGCTGTACCTCCTGGAGCTTCGCCACTTTTACAACTTCCCTATTTCACAAAGAAGATAGCCCAGTCCGTCGAAGGAGTCGACTCGAGAACGCACTTAACCCTACAGCAGTATATGGGTCTTCCAGAGACATACCGAAAGAAACTCACCGTTGGAAAAGATCTTCTTACGGAGAGTCAGTATCAGACAGCAATGAACGTTGCCCGTCAATTGCCAAACTTCCAAGTTGAGAAGGCTTTCTTCAAGGTCACGGGCGAGAAATTCGTTACCCCCTCATCCCTTGTTTCTTTGGTTGTCAAAGGCCGATTCGTTCCCCCTGGATCTCAAAACGTGCCTGAAGTAAATGCGGCTGATTTGGATGATGTGGATGCTGCCGAAGATGACCTTGAAGCTATACGAGCAGAGAAAGCTGCCGAAGACAAGCTCGAACGCCCACCACTTGCTCATGCTCCTTATTTCCCCAGAGACTATAGCCCCAGATGGCACGTGTTTCTTACGGATTCCAAGCAAGGAAAGATGGCTGTCCCTCCTTTCACTTTTACCACGTTTGATAAGCCTATTTATGATCAGAGTGGGAAGCCCACCTTCAACGTGCAAACTTTGAAGGCTCAATTCCAAGCTCCTCCTCAGGCAGGACAGTACACCTTTGTTATGCATCTTGTGTGGTAAGTCTCAAAATCACCAAGCTCCTTATCCAACACTAATTTGAACCAGTGATTCCTATGTTGGATTTGATACAAAGATGGAAGTCACTCTGACTGTTGCCGAAGCAAGCCAAGCCGCAGAGATTGATGCGGAAGACGACATCAGCGAGCCTGATGAGGATTCTATCGCTGGTCAAATGAGCATGCTGAAGAATGGCGGTGCCCCACCACCAAGACGCAAGAAGCCAATTGCTCAAGACTCAAGTGATGAGGAAAGTGATACAGATGGCGAAGAGGTGGCCGATGATACCAGCGAGACCGATACCGATACTGACGAAGAGTAATCTAACCTCCAAAGTTTGCTTTTATTTATTGTTTGCTGCGGCGCACTTTGGCGGTTCTGTAAAATAGGGCTTCTTTTGCATGATGGGGGGCGTTATATACACATTCGGTGGATGATTGGTCGTATTGCCAAAAGAAGGAGCAGCGACTGGTAGTGGTTTAAGCGCTAGAACCTATTACTGGAAATTTCAAATAACTTTCCACCTGTGCTACTTGTTGTGCTAACTGTGACGGATTGAACATGCGGGACTCTTTTCCTTCTTGGTCTTTAATAACCTTGACTCACAGTAAAATGGCTAAAGATGCAGCAACAAAATAGCTAGAAAGGAAAATAGACGATCACTCCAGTTTTAAGCGAGTACAAATCAGATGAGTAATGAAAGCAGTCACATCGAAAGAAGTCAATAACGGTATCTCTATTCTCGAAATGATTCTCCATTCGAGTTGGATTGCCCGAAGAGGCCCAAGTGCAAGTATCCAAAAGCGCCCCTCCGCCGATTAGACTTATTCGAACGTAACATACACTCCCTCAGAGACGTTCCCGCCGGGGGCTATGATTCTACATATAAATAAGACAAATAATATCAACAAATCCTTACACCACATATATCCACAGTTCTGCCTTCAACAGTCGCTCTACGGCCGAAATATTCACTCGCTACCTCTTCTATGAATTGGTGGTCTGCTGCACTCCAGACGTCTAGCCCCATACGTTCCATATCTGCGCTACTCACATAGACGCTAGGTCCAATGTCTTCATGATCCTTGCTTGAGGTGTCGCTATCTTCTCGCTCGTCATCCGAATCTGTTACATCGACAATGTCGCTTAATGTAGTCAGGATTTGGGTTGTGAGACGATGGAAATATGCTATGATACCCATCTCTTGTCTTGCCGCCCCTTCGGCTTTAACAGTAAGAGCGGATTGATTTGGAGTTTTTGGTGTTCGAGGGGTGGATGGGAAGAGCGAGAGACCAGAAAGAAGAGAATCGTCGGCTTCGTATTCTTCTTCAGACTGAAGGCGTTGTTCGCCCGCTGAGGCCCACCACATGAAGCCAGAATATGCAAGTGCAGACCAAGAAGTTGGCTCGACGATGTTCTCCGTATCAGGGATGTCCAGCATAGGGGCATCTCGATGGGGAGAGTGAGAGGATGTTGCGCGTGGAGTGCTATGGTCGACGAGAATGGCGTTGGGTTGAGGAGTAGCTGGAGGTGAGGTGTGATGTGACAGACCCCATCTAAGAGCCTTATAACGACGAAGGTCACGCTGTGTGGCTTTCATTTCGATACCTTCGGAGGATTGTACTTTTGGCCATACTTTTTCCGAGGCGTCTTCTGTATGTAAAGGTGGTAGGGTGATTAGGACATCATAGAGAGCGACTTTCATGGCAAGAATACTGTCCGTTGTACAGGCTATCCACCCACGACCTACTTCATCTCTGCTATCTAGGTCTTCGTGTTCAGTTGTACCTAGTATCCTCGCTTTGGAAGCTCGAAGGTCTTCTTCTAAAAGAGGAATGTCATGTACCCCTATCGAAAACAGAGGCCTAAGCCTTTGTGGAGGGGCATCTGTTGCTAATAGATCACTCACGGCCAAGGGAATATTGGAGAGCACCGAGAGATCATAGACTACAATTTATTAGGTTATCTGCACGAATATATATACATTCAAGCTGCTTACCGAAGTTGCAAGTCTGCTCTACTGGTGCATGTGTTGTGATTAATATTCGTTTCCGTAGAATGGCCGCACGGTGTATAGGAAATATTAGAGGTCCAAAGGTCTCCAGTAGATGCAACAAGCTCCAAGCTGGATGGTATGCGGACAAATTGTTACCGGGAGGTAGTAGTGCTGCTCCGTCAGAAGCTGACCGAAGTCTGCCATGTTTTGGCTTTCCAGGTGCTCTCTGCGGTTGACTAAAATGTACGCCGGTGACAGGTGAATTCAAAAGAGAGTCAGATTCACCCTCTGGTGCGGATGTGTCGTAGCCCTTATGTTTTCCCCAGAATTCTTCCAGTAATTGTGTTTTCGAGGTATTTCCAATAAGCTCGCTATGGGTAGTCGCATTAGCAATGATTGGTGACATAAAGATCACCTTCCACCTACCTGGCCATTGACTTTAACCCCTCCGCATGTTTCCAACTCCTCCCAAGCCGTCCATAGCTTAAGGGGACCATGACTCCCACAGCAATCATACGCGCATTCCTGACCTCCTCTCCCGCAGGCCCATTGACAAAAGCGCTGAGGCCAGCATATTCGCCGTGAACGAAATATATCAGATCCTCCTTGACCGTGTGCAATCCTGATGGCAGACTTTTATATTCTACAATGCCCTCGAGTTCGATCCCAGGCAGTGAGCGTTTCCACCCAATAGTATAACCAGCTTTGATGTCGAAATAGATGAGAAAGAGAGCTGAGATGGGGGGAAGGTCATTTGATTCGAGGGAAATGTTCATAGGCCCTTGGCCTCTTCGCACAGATGCCATGTTTCGATTGGCATGTCAGACAGATTTGGGAGAGATATGGTCTATTCCGACAACCGTCAGCTATGCTACCGACCATGAACCTCGCCGCGAGGGGACAAGGTGCGGAACCTGGAGGTGGGGGCCTAGTCTGCTAGCGTGGCACCAACTCAGGGGTCCTCGAATTACTCCATACACAGCCGACCCGAATTATACATTCTCTCGTTGACAGGTATTTAGTTTCGGGTTCTTGCTTGGTTCACTCCTGGGAATCTGTTCAAATCTACTTATTTGCAATCTTAAGAAGAGTATCACCGAGTTAAGCTTGATGGCAATGTTGCAAAATAGCTGCACCATGGTTACCGAAGCTTTGTTTGACTTTCAAAGGATATCTACCTCAAGACCACAAAACAACCAGTTTCTCTTCCAGGAGTCCCGTAAAGAAGTTTAGACTTTGATGGATAATTTTAAGTTTCACAAGGAGATAACCGTAGTTATGGAGGATAGATTACTTGCAGGAGCAGACGCTGCCATATCCTTTCAAATAAACCTTTGATTCTGGTTCTTTATGTAATGATATTCAGTTGCATTTTCTATGGATACTGCTCATCTCTGCCTGTTAAGCTACGTATGCCAGTCTGCTGCTCTATATACTTGCTTAAATGAGAAAGACTTTCCCATTTAGCAATCTCTTCGACTCTGAATAGTGCGTGAGCGATCAACTCATATTCAGCGAGCTACTTCAGCTCGAAAATTTCAAACAGATCATTACAGCTATCACTGCGCTTGCCAATGAACCAGCTGTGAGAGCACAATAGACTTCTTATCTCGTAAGGAAGGTTTACCTTTTTGGTATGCAGAAGCTAATATTCGAAATGATGTCTCGGGACATAACGAAGATGAGAACTTGTAGAAAAGGTAGAAGCTGGATTAAGAGAAGAGATTGGTATAACTTTTGGAGAAGATCATATGCTATAGTTGCGAAATCTTGAGACAATGTATCCATTATTGCTTGTCGATTCTTTATCATCATAAGATGAGATCTGACGCTTCGTAGATAAAGTTGGTAATGACTCAATATACTTGCTTACAGATGACTACCTTGCAGGGTGCGGTGGCAGCATGGCTGAAGAAGCTAATTCGTCGAATGATACACACAGTGAAGAGCTAGAAGAAATGAGGAGAGCTTGAGATGGCATTCTGCATGCTTTGCAGCTTCGAAAATAGCAAGCTCTCCAATACAACGGCACAGTTGGTGCAAAGTTCAAACCGCCAGCTGATACAAGTCAACACTGACTGTATTGACTTCTAAGCTGAACTTACAATTTCTAGAACGTAATCCTAGAAATACAAACAATTTTCTGTCGTCATTGCAACATTCCTGTCTTAACCTAAAATGAAGTCGTAACATTGATGAAAGAAGGTGTATAATCAATATCTTTATTTCATTGTAGGTCCATACTGTACTGTCTCTCATAATAAGAGGATCACATGCCACCTGTTTCAGTTTCCACCAGCCTCAAGTCACTCATATTTCTCGGCTCCTCCAGTTATGAGCCAAGTATTAGCTCCGTGACTTGAAACTTGGCGGTTTGATCCAGGAGAACTGGGCTGCATTGTGCTCGTTAGTCGGTCATGAGGTAGGAAGCGCTCATTAGAAATACATCGGGCTTCTGGGGAGACGTGCTTGGAGAGTTGGAACTCAAGGTATGCCACTAGACTAGTGATTGATTTCCCTTGGGGTGAGATATCTGGTTTGATATCATCTTGTGGTAGAATGATTGTTGACAAGGTGTTGTAACAAACATAGCTGCAGACGACGAAGCGAGCAGTTATGGCTGTTACTGGGAGAGACCAACGAGAGATGTCCGCAAGTATGAGCAAGCAGAAACGGTTGAGGGGATAAATTCGGTGCTTAAGATGTACATGTAGATCGGTACCAATTTCAATAGCTTTTTAGTCCCGTGCTCTGGAGGGAAATTGGGTTGCATAGAACATCATACGCAAATCACAGTTCGTAGGGGAGGTGGATCACAAGATTTTGTACCTAGAGATCTATGAGTGATAAGAACAATGGAATTACGCAAGCCATAGAATTGTCTATAGATATCTTACCAGGTACATACTGCATTTACAGAGTGCTATCTACAGGCTGGTCGTTGCCTACAGTAAGTATCTGTAATAAACGGTTCGCGTGAACCATGTGCCGAAATTTGGCAGTACAGGCCCCAAGCTCATGCCTACAGTACCAACATGGCTACCAGATAGATGCTCGGTATTTTTAATAAAAAAGGTCATCTGCCTTTTGTCTTGCTTGACTTGTTATCAGATGCTGCTGGTGCCGTGTTCTTTCCTTGTCGATGTATTTGTTTGCTTCATAGATAGAAATACACGTTGCAAGTCAACATCAACGTACCGACCTCCCCTCACCATTATTCTCGAGTTCACTTTGTTGACCTTCACCTGCAATCCAACCGGAGCTACTCTATCATTGTAAAGCGAGAACAAAGAAAACGTACAGGGTTTGCCACAATATCACCTTTGCCATAACCATTGTCATTGCGCACCCTAGCTATAGATATCAACGGTCGGAGTACTGTACTACCTCCACTTTCATCGCCTCGATATTTTCACCCAATCCCATATCCCACTTTGTACTCCATGCTAAGTTGTTGACGGATAGATCAGACACAGACCTACTCCACGACAGCGACGATCATGATGAATCCTCAGTTTGGCGCATAGCATAACCGAGTTACCTGAACTCTTCTCTTTCGCCCGGCTATCCTAGTCATACCACATTCCAAATTTTACACGATCCTTATATACCAAGACTGGCTTGGTGCTACTATTTTGTTTACCTTTCTTGTCATTTCTCAAATTCCCTAAAATTCTGTCAAGTCAGGTCCCACCTACAGATACTTCTTCCTTTTAAGTTGAGACAGCGCCGCTCTCATTTTGCTTACTGGTCACCCGCGCATCGACGTCCCATTGGAATATCACACCTGGGTCTTTGCCATTGCACACTGAAACGGATAGTCACGTATTCGAAAAGCTAAAAGCCCCAACTCCAGTGCCTTGCCGCTTCTATAGCATATACGATTCTTGTTGGTCCAACATTCGGCGCGTTGGAAGTATTGGCTTAGGTGGTTACACATTTAGGACCCCGCACTACCGAACCCATCGTCTCTTGCGAGACCAGTTTGCGATTCTCTCTGGCAGTATATTTACGCGAATTATGCTGGAGCCAGATGGCCCAAATCCAAATGGTGAGCAGTTTTTGAGCGCGTTTTGAGTTCGACTCCCTTCTGCTAGTGCTAAATGTTGGGCAATGAGAACGGCTTCTCCGCGCCATCCGTCATTCACTCCTAAATGATGGCAAGTCACCATCTGCGCTCTTCCTTAGACGTGATTATAAAGTACTGCTAGCAGACGTTAACCTGAGTTGCTCTCCAGGCGTCGAACAATCTATCGAGAAGGAACGGGGGAGAAGTCGCATCACGAACCCACCAAGCGAACTTATCATTCCCAAGAACCGCAGCACCGGGAATTTACTTGCACATGGGACGGGAGGCGTGGATAGATCACGAATACGGTTCTCGTTTGACGCGGCGATGGGCTATGCAGACTTTGATTCTCTCACAAGGTTAGTCTTGTCTTGAAGATGTTACACATGGTGTTCTTGGAAGCAAGGTAGCGGAGAGCATAGAACGCAACCGAATTGCTATCGCGCAGGGAAACAAAGTTATAAGACATGAGGACCACCTTGGCTAATTAGCCGCTATGGCAGATCTCCTATCATGACGGAGCATGAACATGGACTCGGTACATCTGGACTACGTAGAATACGCCAGCAACCTGGCCTTCGGACACCAACTTTACCTTCAGGTTCTTCGTCTCGCAATGCCTCAATAGGCCCACGTTCTGGGTCGATGAATCTTACACTCCCAAGCTCACGGTCTGGGTCTATGGTCCTTACTTCCGTCCCCTCGTCTCCTACGTTGAATTATGGTGAAGATTTAACTCGATTTCCCTCTGAATCCTTGCATTCGTTCTCTTTTGCCCATCAGTCCGAAGAATTCATACAAAATCGACAAAATGTTCTGAAAAGATCACTCGAATTTATGACACAGAAGATAGCATGGGGGACAACAAACAACCTTGGGCTTGCGAGTGCGCAAGCACGAGTTAGCGGAGATCAGGAAATGCAGGGTATGCTGGAATTACTGGCAAGAGCAAAGTTGGTGACGGCAAATAATGTATCAAGCTACGGTGGACCTCTGACTGGGCCAGCAGCCACCGAAGATGCTGATAATATATTTGACAAGAGTTTTATACCACGGTCAGAAAGCCCTGAACTCTATGAAAGTCCCAAGTCTTCCCCAATTACAAACAGAAAGCCAGTCGTAACGGACCAAAGCACCAAAGTGCAATCCAAAGACGATAGCAAATTAAATGTTCAGTTTGACTCGCAGGCATCATCAAGAACCCTATCTGAGGAAAGCCAATCAACTGCTAGAACTTCACCTCCAGTTACAAGGCGGCCAAGTTTGATTCGTACATTTACCGATACTGGTCCTATAGCTTTACAGAATACTCTTTTAGACGCGTTGGGGCGGCCCTTCGTTTCTGGTGATACGTTACATGAACAATTTCTCTCTCCAACAGTATCTGGGACCGGGCCTTCGTCTTTCGTTGTATCTACATCCCATCCCATGGGACCTGCCGTGCACGGCCACTCAAGTCGATGGGCACCAGCGGCACAAGCTATATTCACAACAGAGAGTACGTCACCGTATACTATACTAGCAGCAAATGATCTCGCATGCCTCGTCTTTGGAGTCACAAAGGCAGAGGTACGGAAAATGGGAATTTTGGAAGTCGTAAGAGAGGAAAGACGATCCTGGCTTGAGGAAAAGCTAGGCGCCACAGGGACAGCATCCGATTTGGGAAAGCCTAGCTCTCGCTCACCAGGCGGTCACAGTGCGCAGCCAAGTCCAACGTCAAGCACATCGTTTCTTCTAGGACGAGGGGGTGTTACTGCACAGCTTTTGAATAGACCAAATTCTCGCCAATCAAAACAACAGCAGCAGCAGCAACAGTATCGCCGAGCACAGTCGGATGATGGGGCAGGATCTAGTATCGTAGCAAGAACGAAGGCAGCCAAAGCTGGTTTATTCCATCCAAACAACAAATCCCGTGGTGTTCTGCTTTGTGGTGACGTGGTTCCAATACAGAAGCGGAACGGTGCCACTGGATCAGCTAGTTTGTGGGTGAAAGAGAAAAGGGGAGGTCTAATATGGGTGTTGGAAGAGATCCATGAAGATGTAGCAGTTATCGGCCTTGATGACGATGCAATACTCACCAAAGTTTCGGGATCAATAGAGCCGATATGGGGAGAAAGGACAGCTCGGGTCGGCGTGGATATAGGGAAGATGTTTCCTCGAATATCTCGTCAAGGTATCGATGGCAAGAGTGGTGAGCTTGACTACGCAGAGGTGGCAAAGCGGAGATATTTTGCGGCTAGAAATTCAGGGCGAGTTAATATTCCTTGCGCAGTAGACAGAGTACCTGGCTGCACTGACCTAAGAGTTTCGAGCCTTCCCCATATTGCTGGTATCATGGTACTATCGGCCAAAACTCTAAAGATTGCGAGTTCCAATTCTGTCTTTTCAGGTGCTCTTTTTGGCCAGGAAAAGCCTGATGGTCGACCTATCACTGATCTCATTCCTGACTTCAGGCGCATGTTAGATCTACTCACGAATGAGGATGGCGTGGATCTTGTTGAGGGCATCGTCATACCTGAACATAGTTTCAGGCGTGCCAGTGCCATCTTAGCTGTGCGAGAGGGAAGAGCGGATGCTGCTACATACTTCTTGCGACCAGATGGGCTACCTGCGAAACACCGGGATGGCTCAGAAATTAAAATTGATGCTCAGCTAAGAGTCGTGAAGTCCGATACATCTGCTCCTGCATTCGATGAAAATGTGATCGAAGAATTAAGCGATGAAGATGAAATTGATACGACAAACTCGGAAAGTCACACAGAGCTTGTCTATGCTCTTTGGATTACGTACTCACGGCATATTCATGCGAACCAAAATGGCCATGGAACTGCATCGCCCTTTATTTCTGGTGTCCAAAGCCCCTTGCATCAGCCTTCACCAGGCCAGGCTACCGGAACGAGTCCGATTGAAATGGATTCGGATGAGCCCAAGAAGGAACAATCCCATGCTTCTCTGCTGACAGCTCAGCTCAAGGCTGCAGCGAAGAAGACTGTTGCTAAGGTTACCGGGCGTGAGATGGCACCTCCTCCAAAGCCAGAGAAGCCAAAGGAGGCAGAGCCTTTACCAGTAGCAAATCTTCCCAAAAAGACCATAGATGATTTTACCATTCTTGAAGAAATGGGGCAAGGTGCTTATGGACAAGTAAAGCTTGCGCGGTACAAGAAGAATGGTAACAAGAAGATGGTTCTCAAGTATGTCACCAAACGACGCATTCTTGTTGATACATGGACCCGAGATCGACGCTTAGGAACCGTGCCCCTGGAGATCCATGTCCTTGATTACTTGCGTCGGGATGGCCTCAAGCACCCGAACATTGTCGAGATGGCTGATTTTTTCGAAGATGACGTCAACTACTACATTGAGATGATTCCTCATGGATTGCCTGGTATGGACCTTTTCGACTATATTGAGCTTCGTGTAAATATGGAAGAAAACGAGTGCCGGAGCATTTTTGTTCAGGTTGCAAGAGCCATTCACCATCTTCATACCAAAGCTCTTGTAGTCCACCGAGATATTAAGGATGAGAATATTGTTTTAGATGGCGAGGGCAATATCAAGCTCATAGATTTCGGTAGTGCTGCTTACATTAAAAATGGCCCATTTGATGTATTCGTTGGAACAATTGGTAAGATCTTTGTCAAGATAAGTTTAACATTTACTAATTAATACCAGACTATGCAGCACCAGAAGTGCTTGCTGGTAAACCTTACCGTGGAAAGGAGCAAGATGTATGGGCGCTTGGGATCCTTCTTTACACTATTGTGTATAAAGAGAATCCTTTCTATAGCATCGACGAAATTATGGATCGTGATCTTCGAATCCCGTACATCATGAGCGAGCATAGCATCGATCTCATTCGAATGATGTTGGATCGGGACGTAGAGTCTCGAACTACCATCGAGGAGGTCATCACACACCCTTGGTGTTTACCCCACGAGGATGATTGAGGGTTAGTGAGGGAAGAGATTAGAAGTATGTTTCGAGGCAGAAGAAAGATATGATTGGCCAATTCGGCCCTAGGAAGATAAGACCCCTAGATGAGGTCCCAGCCTGATGAAATATTCTAGACGTCGAGCATCAAAGATTAAAGCAGCAGATGAGGTGATGATACCCAAGAGGAGCATTTTCAATTTGACTTATGGAGCGTCGGCGCGGAAATGGGGAAAGGATAGGACACTGATGGAGTTTATATTATGGTGTATGGTATTGCTAGAATGGAGAGATGTATTCATACTAATCCTTCAAACACCTTTTCCTGAGGCAATGAGTGATTCAAGGTGATCAAGACATTGCGCAATAAGCCTTTATGGTGTTTGAAGACGGACAATGTCATTATCCAAGCTCCCAATGAGATGACTTAGTGCACGGCCTAGTCTCATTACTGCCTGATAAAGGCTGTTGTCTCATACAACAATGATTTCCTTTGATGGGGTCAACCTTTGGTATCAAATATGGCCAGTGCTAAGCTTGTTCATGAGATTTGAACAGCGCTGAAATTGACGATATCAATAAGTAAGCTCTCCCACCATGATAAATTTTCCTCCGAAGTGTTTCTTTATCGTTTCTCGTTACATACATTTCTGTATCTCCAAAACGAACAGCCAATATATACATACCAACAAGTGGTTGTGACCTGGAAGATGGAAGGTAGAGGCTTCAGCCCGTGCCCCATACACAGATATCCGTCGATGTTAGATTCCAGTTGCTCAATATGCATTGAAGTCACCAACACTGCTGAAAAGATTTGTCCTCCTAATTCTTTCCATGATCAAAGCTATAATCACCACGTCAGAGATCCGATTAGACCGTCATTTGAAACCGCACATCTTGATCCACAGTTCAGACAAACACGGCAATATGATCATCCAAGAGCCATCGATACATTGGATTCGATATTTCCGATTCCGAATACAACTTGGGATATATCAAATTCGAATACAATTTGGGAAGCTCCTGCTGCCTACCCAACATTGGAGCAGACGGGGTCGCAGCCATCTGGAATTGCTCCAGTCTTAGACCCGACCTTAAATTGGATGCAATCAGAAGATATCGCTCTGGGAGCACACACGAATATGGATCACAATCAGCCAACAGGCAACTCTTTGGGAGATTTACAGTGGGATGGAGCTCATTGGGCAGATTTTATTGACCCAGCTCTGGCCAGCATGACACAACAGAATTCTGCATTGCTATTGCAAGGTCGGTATCCCGGGCATGATAACGCGCCTCATGAACATGTGAATGAGCATGGTCTAGCACCGACTTCAGTTGCAGAAACTACGTGCGCATTACAGGATGGAAAATCCAATATAGCTGCTCATGCAGCACTTACCGTAGCAGCAACAGCCCCAAGAGGGAATCACACTATACGACGCAGGCACAACAATACCCAAGCCAGTGATTCTTCCCTTACAGTTGACTTGAAGATGGAGGTACCCCTCAGCACTATGAACGAGAATCTAGGGGGCAGAGAGTGGCAACATGAGGTTACAGACATTGAGGCTTATGTTACCCGATCTACAGAAACACGCCTTAGTGAAGTCGGCACAGGCAAGCAGCCCGGCAAGATCCGCCGTCCTCAAAATTCGTTCATGCTGTACAGAAAAGCCTATCAAAAGCGCGCAATGGAATGGTGCAAAGGGGTAACTAGTCAGACGGCTTCTATGGTCGCGGCAAAGAGCTGGGCTATTGAAACCGACGATGTGAAGTTACAATTCAAGCAGTGGGCTGGGATAGAACAAGATCAACATCTTATTGCATTTCCGGGGTATAAGTATCGCCCGCGGAGAAAGAATGGCCCTGTGAACTCTAGATTGAAGGCTGTAGGGCATGTGGATAAAGGCGAATCATACAAGCAAACTAATGCGGTAACGAGATGCACTCGGGAAAACCAATGCTTTCCCATGCCAAACACTCAAAGCCATCCACGTTCTTTACGGTACAACACTTTAGTCGATCCGAATGCGTATGACAGATGGTTATTTAACACGCCGTGGCAGCCAGATTTTGAAAATCTTGGTGGTATTGAGGAACCAAAAGTAGAGGCACCCATCAACAATAACACTCGAGGCCAGAGATGTGCTCAAAGAGCTAAATCATCTGCTAGCAAGCGAAAAGCAAATAACAGCGATGAAGAGCCTGACGATGATGAGTACACACAGGCTCATCAATTCAACCGTTCCCGAACTCCTCAGCCAGATATGAATTTACAATTCTCTAAAAAGCGCAAGATGGAAGTCGTGGAAGATTCAGAAGAGAATTAATGCTTGCATTTATAAGAAGGCACAATATGAGTGAGCTGATAGACGAATATGACGATATGTAGGGACGGGCGAGAAGAAAATAGATCCGGGATTTTAGAAGGCGTAGACGCATTTACGGTTGACACTTTAATCAGACCTTAAATTTGACTTTAGGCTTCCTTCGTGTGTTTCTTCCTTCGTTTTTGGTGACATATATACCACGAAAGCAGGTAAGCGATACATATAACTGACACTTTTCCAGTTAATGGACGACTAGAATAAGGTACGCCAATACAGCCAAACAGTAATTAGGCATTTGATGATTAGATCTTATTGGATCATTGTTAAAACGGATCGAGTTGTAGGAGGGAATTTATCGCTAAATTAAATAGCGGACAGATAGGCAGTCATCATGATTTACATTGTTCTGTTACATCCCTACATTTGTCAATATAAACCTGTTTTCGGTGATTGATATGTTTTATTTACAGTGATTCTTATTTAAACATCTTTAGCACGAGTACAAACCTCCCGATAAACCCCAGCTCCGATGCCAATAACGAGAAGTATAGCATTGAAGATTGCCATCATGTAAAAAGGCGCCCCAGTAGACAGGTTATCGAACAAATAACCGCCTAGTTTTGTAAGAAGCAGAATTGCTGCACCACCCGAGAGGCTATAAACGCCGGCAATGGAGCCCTTGAGGTGGCTTCTCGAGGTGGATTTACTGGGCGATGCAGTAACTAGTAAAGACGTTTCAAGAGCATCGCTAACCTGTGGGGAGTTTGTATGTTCAAGTTGAGACGAAAGGTTGTATCCTCCTTCTTCTCCTAAAACCCCACGACCGAGAAGCCCCAAACTGCACACTATGGCTCCAATCTGGCTAATACCAATAAGCGATACTATCAAGAAAACAACTGGACTTCCACCCCTTCCCTCAACATCTTTCATTTCTGGGCTGGTGAGGTTCGCAAAGGCTGTGTATCCGACTATTCCAAATACACTTGCAATCAGAAGAGGAAAATTGAATCTACGATATCGATCTGATAGATAACCGAAGATTGGCGCGCACAGTAGAGCAACTAACTGCGATACCCCAGTCAATTCAGCTGACAATATGTACGCTACCCTGCATTCTTTCTTCAGTTCGGGAGAAGGATCATTTGGAGAACCTTGACAGAATCCATTACGTATGAAATATGCGTTGATGTAGAGAGGAATGAAGAGTGAGATACCAACTGAGGAGGCTCGAGCAACAAAGCCTCCTAGGTATCCTAGGCCAATCTGAGCATCTTTGAACCCCAAAGAGGTCGAGTCGATCAAGAGCCGCCAGTATGGAAGGAATGGGGCCCTTATGACATCCTGAGTCTCGGATTGTGTCACGGCCTCGTATCCAGGCGAAGTCGATTGTATCCCAAGCAGTAACCGCCAGCCCTTGCCTTCTTCTCCTTCTAAGCCACGTAATCCAAAAAAACAGAGGCATGCCACCAATAGAGCTATAGCTCCAACGACATAGAAGCTATCCGCAACGGCCTGGCCTTGTGTCACACCATCCAAATTTGAAAATCGCGCTGGCAGTGGTAGGAAAAGAGACAAAGCTACTAAAGCACCACACCCTGTAAAGACGCCAACTAACCCAGCCAGACGCGGTGGGCTTGAGGAAGATGTTTTATTGATATTATTGGTACTCCAGGGTTTGGCATATCTCGAAGGCGTAATTGTAGCTTGGGAATCCAAAGAACCTGCAATACTATTTCGCACTTCCCGCGATGTTATCGAACTTGGAGTAGCCTGACCATTACTCTCATTAATACGCTGTATTTTTTGTTCATTCCCGGTCATCGTAGGTAAGATGGCAGTAACCATCGTAGCTCTAGGCAATGCAACTGTTAGTATTTGAACACAAGCAAGCGGGGATAACTCACGTCGCAGCACCCCCTACACTAAACAACATTCTCGCCAGCAGCAACTGTGGATATACATTTCTGGCTTGCACAAACAAGAGAAGGGACAATCCCACGATTGTATATCCCAGCACACAGACTATGCGAACACCAAGTCGGTCGGAGAGAATGCCCCATAGCGGACAAGCAAACAGTGCAACCAATTCATCGACGAAGCCCAATGTGCCTACCAGATCTCCTACTCCATCCTTAACTCCAATCAAATCGGTGATCACAAAAGAGACGCTGCTATTAAGGAATACCAGGAAGGATATTGAAAATAAGCAAACAGCGAAGAGGTACGAGCAAGCCTGGACGACCGTGGTTGAAGATGCAAATGGCAGGTATTTTGATATGTTGATCATTGTATCTCTACAGGTACCAAATCGGCCAACTTGATAGACTCAATGGTTAGTATATGTGGTCATATTTGTATGTTGGTTCGTTCGTTTACACTAGTTTGTAATTGTGTTGACGTTGTTGACGTTTGTTCGCGTCATTTCGTTAGTGATCAGCTTCCCCACACTTTTTGGACCTGACCTCTCCATACAACTTACTCACCATCAATAATAGCCAGTATTCGTTAGTCATCAACAGGACAGTGATAAAGCTGAGTGCCTCAGTATTTTAGAACAATTCAGCGTCAGCTCAGAGCAGACACTGTACGCTATACAGTGATTGCGGGGTCGTGTTCTTGCATTTCAGAGCCTAGAAAGTGTAATGTGGTTGGTGGTCGAAATTCATATTCAATATACTTTCAGATCTGCCCGCGTAGGTATCTCTTGGCCTCTGTCTCCGTGCCCTTGAACAGGAGCTAGATGAAGTAGATATTAATCGTACTTTACTGTCTATTTTACATGATCGATGGAACTAAATTTCGCGTGCAATTTGATACCTCGTCAGAAAACAGTCTTAGTCCACGATGTCCTAACATTTATGGACCGTAGGCTATCAGTATTATCTATGCCAATGCATCATATTTAAATATAGTTTTACCGAATGAAAGTGCACACATCTTCGCACTTTGGCATATAGACACGCGTATTGGGCTAAACTTATTCTTTACATCTCATATTTTCACCGAACTGCGTTAAAATCAGGTCTCCTTAGCTGCATCTTCCACATGAGCTTTCATAATCCACTTTTCTCATACTATGACATAGATATAATAGATTTAGGGAAGGCGGTATGGATCTGATATGGTTTGCTGTTGCTAGACACATGTCTTACTTTAGCACTGTACTCTTAGCATTGGGGCTTATGTCCTACATAGAAGTCTTACATATGATAAAGTTGATCCGCAAGAATGTACCACGACAATAGCATAGCGTTGTTCTTTGCTATAAGCTATCTCAGATTGAAACCAAATATTTTAAGATATAAGCTCTTTGGAAATACAGTTGAACAGACCAGAAGAAGAAATGTGACGCCCACCGTCTAAATGTCTTGGCTTCGCTGAATGAGAAGTATGGAACTACAAGACCTAAAGCTTAGGTAATCCTTGTAAACAATTTTCAGCAAACATATGCAGGCCAGAAGTAGACAAAAATGTAAATAAATTTCGGAAACTGCCGTAGCCATTCGAACAGTACGATAGATTTGGAGCCTTGCTATAGATGAGCTTCTACTGATGAAGCTATTTGTGTGGAGAAGTGATTATCGCTAATAATGCACGCGATTTCAGTAATGCTGGATCTGGGATGGACTCTGCAATATCATAGAAGGGACGGTGATGCCAAAATTAAGAACAATTATACATTGGTTTCTAAAGCAAGAATATAGAGTAGAGCGAAATAGAGTTTACCGCTAGGCTCCAACGAAGATCGCTAGATAGTTACAAATGCCACTTCAAAGTACTTGTCATAGGAAACAAGAAACATATCAGCTCTTGAAGCTCTAGTTTTGGCTTGAATTTCTGGCACAAAAGGACATTGAGGTCCCTAAGGAGGTGCGTTGAGTCGACTTGACTAAGTTAAGTGAGATTGTCGGCCTCTTTATGCACATCAAGGCTTTAGGTCTCAACAAATATGTCGATTTTACTGGATTTCCGTTTGTATTCACATGAACATGAATGAATTACCAATCGAAATCTAATATGAATCGCGCTTTTAGACCCTTAAAGCATTAACTTGCCAAATCAAGGCTTTCCTAGCCAGAGTCTCCCTTTCTCCATATTCGCTTAAGCCCCTTTCTTGGCATTCAAGACTCTAGCTTCAGTAGAAGACCGAATTTAGAACTTTTTGGTTTTAGATACTATCAAAACCGTTATCCAGTCTATCAAGCTTCATTATAGAGACTCTTCGACCAAAGTGTCTTTGCGAACGGTAGTATTTATTCATTTTTCATGTTTTCGAATCGATTTAAGTAAGAGAAACTTGAAGCACACATTACTGTTTTAGACAGATGGGCTCATCAAGGTGTGAAAAGAACAAAACTTGATTTGTGAGGACATCCCCACAACCGTCCACACTTTATTGAATCAGGCCAGGTTATAAAACCCGACAGTCTGGTACCAACAAGCCCCGATGAAACGATTATGTCATCGAAGCCGCCCAACTTATTACCCCACGACAATGTTTGGCTTGGAATTCTCTCGAAGATCTTACATATTGTCTGAGAAATTCAATACAGTTTGGAAAGCCATTGAATTTAATTTTGAGTTTCTAGAAGACCACAAAATCCCAGTATCATGCTTTGGCAAATCATTGCAATTTCCCTATCGGCGCTCTTCCTCGCACGTCTTATCTACGTACTTACAGGACGAGCGTATATTACTCCTATTTCAACGTTCTCTTCCTCAGCGACAAGGTCAACAATGCGCCATATGCCTAGGTCTTCTAAATCATTGTCTCATCAAGAGCGTTTCTAAAGATGAGGTTGGAAGAAGATAAAGGAATACCGAGAATTTGGAGAAATCATCTTAATCAGAATCACACTTGTCAAAATATCGCAATCTCAAGAGAGAAGAATTCAATCATGGTATTCTTCGGTGGAATGTGTCAGAGTAATGTGTGGTCTGAATGAATGGGCCATTTTCATAGGTAATGAACTCCTGTTACTCAAGATATGGGGTACGGGACCTACTAACTGATGGACAAGGAACTCAGAATTCGCGAATTGAGAGGTTTTTTTGAGTGTGTGTCAGGGCTGGATGAAAAGGAAATTTGGAACACAATTTGAAGGTTTGTGGTTGCCAATAACGATTTAGGTAGCAGATACATGATCAAAGTCAATTGTATCGAAATATAGAACTAGCTATCCAGCCTCCCAGTACTTTGATTGAGGAGGGCATTTGGAGCTTTTGACTTCACTTATAGCCACATCATCTCCTGAATCGTTGGAATGTGCTGAATATGTGTATACTATCATCCCAAACTCTTCCAGGTCTGGTGGACTAAACTTAACAGATGGAAATCTCTAATTCCATCGTGTCCCTTAAAACTGGTATAATATTAGTTCAGCTGTCGGCAATACTTTCTAATATATAAGTCACTTCTATGTTACCACATCCTGTTTATTCTTACTGGAAAGCACATAAATAATGTATTCAGCACGCGACAGCGAGCGCTCCTTCTTCCTTTAGTTTCGAGTCGGAGCATCCTTCAACAATATCGATGTTCTACAGATGTTTTGGTTATGGGGAAAGACCGCATGGACCATATGAAGCCTCTAATCATCCAGCAACCGGCAAATTACTCCATTGTGGACTTTCAATCAGGCAAAATCCCGTGCAAAACTTCTCCGCCATGATCATTACAAATCACATAATTCGTTCAAAGTCTCTCATTCGTTCAAGCAATTCAGGAAGTATCTCTATATTGAGTCCAGTGCATCCTCACATTGAGAGGCCACATAGGTGATCCTGCAGATTTGACCAGTAGCCATCTTAGTTCCAGTAGATACGAAGACAAAATTGACATCGGACTTAGTAATTTGGTAATCCAATATGCCGTGCTACATCAGGAATATCGCGAAGCAGAATTCACCAAAACTTCTGTTGGGAGGTACATTAGGTTACCATTTGTATGTCAATTTAGCGTGAATTTTCAACATTTCTTCCGTCACTAGTATGTGACGAGGTGAGAATGACGGTAGCCGCGAGTCGAAGGATGCTGCCTCACAGTCTGAGCTTCCAAGTCACTCTTTCGAGTCTTTTGTGTAACTAGGTAAGGATAATGGGGTTTTAAGATAGTGTATCCGCCAGGCTAGACTCATCATAACTGTAGGATGTCAAATGAGCTAATTAATTTACTTATTCTGGGGTTCCCACCATTTCTCCAGATATATCTAATTACGAATGTGAAACTTGACGTTGGAGAAGGCTTCGCTCATGCCAACAAGGGTACCTAAATGAATGCTCGTTAATATTTGTGTGCAACTTACCGCAGACCGGGGTGGTTTGTTGTACAACATTTCAACGTTTGTGAATGTTTCAAATCCGTGGAGGCACGCAGATTTTCTAAAGGATGTGAAGAGAAATTTGAAATGACTAGAGGAGAGGCTTCCTCAGTCTCTGAAACCAGTATTTCGGGGTGAAGGATAATGGCAACGATTTCTGATCTAGCGAAATTTGCTTGTCGATTTTACCAACGGAGTGAAAGTCATGTTTGTCTAATTTTCTTAGCAAGTGTGTGTAGCGCTATTTCCTTTTCACATCATCAGGCAGAAATTCTACCTCCAACTCGGAGGGTTAGGATCACTACCCCTACAATTGACCAGAGCGGTAAATCCTGCAGCGGGAGGTTAGGCAACACATGGGTCGTTTGTCGGATGAGGTTTTACAACCCAAGCCCGGCCATGGGGATGCATCCAGCCGTGAGTTTGCTATACGTCAAAACGGCTGGTTCATGAGCCCATCCCCGATTTCCGTGAACACATACCACTTTCGGCGAATATGATACTGGTGAACGAGTGGATTCGCGTGCTGACATCTTTGGCTGGTGGCCACGTGCGTCAAAGGTCTACCTAAAAGTTATGACTGCTAGAATTAGTTGCAACGTGCATATCAGGCCACAAAGTATCAACTTGAATGTAGTATCGAAGAATCAAAAAGCAATACTCATAATACAATGTGAAAGATACGGAGATAGAGATCTGACAGAATCTTTTGTTTCTTCTTAGGCTGGTACGAGTTCCTTGTGAAGCAGTGACAATGGCTAGCTCGCAGATTATCAAAAGTCCTGAAGCAAGTCACAATTCGCGGTTCATATTCCGGAGAAGGGAGCACGGCTCGGATGTAGAATTCTTCCATGGTATCTCTGGAAGGCCCATATTTTGAAGGTTCCCAAACAGTGTTTTACCTCTCTTGCCGGCGTGACAATTAAGACTCATTTTGATTTTTCAATCACTTATGCTTCTTTCTAACATGAATTCTTGTTTAAATCTTCTCGGGTGATTTCGAAATTACTTAATTAATTGACTTATATTTGCTATAATTTTGTCGAATTCGCAATAAGGAATATTTTCGATTAAACATTTTTGCACGCATTTCAAGAAGTCTATTAATGACCAAAACTCGGAAATTATAACCAAAGTAAGCATTACCACTCTATCACTGTACTGGTTAGTTAATGATAGGCAAAGTAACGGTATCGTCCTCTCATTTACTGGCACAACATACCTCTTGGATTGATTGCGGTGCTCAATTAGCCTCGACCAGTGTGCAACAAACCATTATCAACTAGTGAGTGCGGATTCTAAGGTTGGTATAAGCGGTAAAGTATTGCCTCCACTTGACCGCCTCCATATCACCTGGTGTTTGGAGCGAGTCTGCATTACATCTGGGGTATGTACATAAGTTCGGCTTCTGGAGCACGACTGGCATCCGATCCCAAGCAGTACTCCCGCGAAGGTACTTCCTTCTCAGACATCACAGCGGTGAGAAGAAACCATAATGTTTATGAACGCACGACTCCGAATTGTCTCGAATGGTTCGAAACTTTTGTGCCTAATCGGGGAATCAATCCTGTACACCAAAGGTGTATCGAGATGAATAACAAGGTCGATACTGGTAATGCCATCTGGCCCGTGGCCATCACGGCGAATGACAACTGGGATTACAATATCGATGACTTTACTTGTAAAGAGAATACTGCAGTCAGTAAAATGGCTTCGTCAAACTTGAGATGATATCTAATTTCAATAGATCCATACACAAAACTCAGCTCATATTCAGACAGTGAACTCATTCCATCCTCAAATTCCGTTCTTCAACTATGAGAACCTGCCAGCACATAGTTCTTTATCTCATACCCACACTCAGTTCCAAGACAAGCGCGCCGGACTTCAACAGGCTTATGACGAGCCGTACACTGACCTGAACTGGTTCGCTGAGCACAATCCAATGCTCGAAGATGGATACTATTGGAACTTCAGACATCTTAACGGAAGCCTTATCGACTCCACAAATGAACAAGATGCTACAAAGTTCGTGGACTCACAGCCAGTGTCATCCGGCAAAGATCTCAACTCTTACACTTCAAGTTTGGTATCAACAAATACGTCCTGCCAGAACAAGCCTGAAAAGAAACTTGTTCAAAGACTTGGTCAACAAAACGATAATATAACCCGGAGAAGCTGTCATTCCCACCCCACGTCTATAAATCCTTCATCATCAACAAATCCAGCAGTGTCTAGAATCGACACTTCAACCACAGATTCATGGTACTCAGAAGCCTCTAACATCAGCAATCTCTTGTGCCAGGACTACTGTGATGCGACTCAATTCCACGACAATCTGCCTAAAGGTCAAATGTTAGAGGAGCACATCCCAAATCGTGAATGCTTTGGAGATATCTGGAGTATGAATTATCAAGCAGGTGGCACATGGGCTTCACAGCCATACCCAACAAGCTCTGGGACAATTTCTCCTAAAGCCTTGACGCTCAATGTTCCATCAGTGTCTTTGTCATCCTCTGAATCAAATGACCATTTGAACTCAATGTCAGATCTGAGCACAGGCGCAAGCTCCGAAGATGATGACCACTCGATCCCTGAAAAGTTGACGGTAGAAAAGGAGGCAGCAGTTCACTTTCGTCAAGTACTTCCAGATTCTCTTCCCACTTCACGAATGATAGTTCCGTTACTGGCAAGTAATGACCACAGTACCCCAAAACCAAGCAGCAAGAACAAGAAAACAAACGCCGTCTCAGGTACCCAGGAAAGAACAAAAGCCAAACCACTGTATACCAGTAAACATAAAGATCTAACAACAACTCAACCTCCACAGACAAAATTGACACCAAAACGAATTGAACCAAAGCACGTGGATCCACCAAACGAGGAATTATTGAGTAAGGCGCCACATTCTACCAAGGCACTACACCAACGAGATGCTAAGGACATTTTTCTTGTTCAATCAAAGCTGGCAGGCATGTCATATAAAGACATCCGGAAACAAGGGGGCTTTACTGAAGCAGAGTCAACGCTCCGAGGACGTTTTCGCACACTAACAAAAGCTAAGTCAGCGCGAGTACGAAAGCCAGAGTGGGACAATAACGATGTGAGTACTGCTATGCAATTTTCAACAAGGTCAAAAGAAGCTGACACCCAACGAGATTCGACTGCTAAAAAAGGCAGTTCGTCGATTGACTACTGCGTCAGACTATGCGCAGTCTCGAGTTCCTTGGAAGCAGGTTGCAGAGTACATAGCAAACAACGGGGGCTCGTATCATTTTGGGAATGCCACATGTCGGAAGAAATGGGATGAACTCAACGAAACCTCTGATGAAGCAGCATACTTTGGGTACGCCACATTGTAAGATAAACTTGTATAATTATGGGACTGATGTCTGCTTCGATTTAAACTAGATTAGATCTCAAACACTATCTTGAGCGTGAGTCTATATTTATTGAACTAAAATCTGAGCTTAGATCTTTCCGCCATGATTGTTCCCAGAGGGGTAAATTCCGACGGAACTCAGGACGTCCTTCAATTTTGACTCGTTACTTTTTAACAGATCCCACTCTGCTTTACTCTTCACTAAAAGTGTCCCTCCAAGGAGCGTGCCATTGAGAGATACTGGCCCTACACTCTCACCGCTCTCGCATTTGATCTTTATTCCCTCGCAAGTGCGTGGGCATATAATCATGGCAGTGTTAGTGAGGCCAAGATTATAGCTAATTGGAGATTCAATGTCTTCAAATGCACCTGTAGCCAGCTCACCGGACGCGACACAAGCTTGCCGATGGAGACCAAGATACATCTCATATAGCTGCTTTGTTGTAGTTGATTTCTGAATTTCAGAGGCAAAGTACATAAATGGCATGGCTATTCAAAATAAATTAGTCAAGCACATTACGATCTGTTCATATACATACGAGGATTCTCAGTCGCTAGGATATTAGCAAGTAATTTCCAGGAATCTTTCTCATCCATGCCAGTCATCATAGAATCAACGGGCAAAAACTGAATATGACGATGTGGCTGACTTGCCCCAGATACATCTCCAGAATTGAAAAACCCAAAAAGTTCTTCTCCGTCATCACGAAAAGCTGACAAGCACTGGTATGCAGCACCTATGTCAACTTCTTCAAGCAGGCGTGTCTGCAACTTGTATTGTTTTGTTGCCAGTATAAAATGATCAGGAATCACGGGAAACTTGTTAAGCACAATAAAATGCAAGTCTAAGGCGTTGCTGACGAGAAGACCTCCTTCTGGATTTGAAAATGGGTCGACAGGCTTCTCGTTAGGATCGCGAACTTTGTTTGACTTTGGTTTGTTTGCTAGGGCTGGAGAAAAGCGTACTTGAAACTGTTGAGATTTTGGTCAACATTAGTAGACATCATGGCTAGGTCCTAGTGTTATCTTTACCGGTATTCCATTGCATTGTAATATGGAAACTTGTGTCTCATAGAAATTCAAATCTCCATTGATTCGGGCAGCCTTAAATCTTTCACGTACAAGAACAGGCAAATTACGGATTAATGACATGATTGAACGTGGTTGCAGTGGAGTTTTTGTGGTTATTTCTGAAGCTATCGACATTGTTTACGTTTCTGCAGGGATTCACACTAGCGCGACCGACTACCGACAGCCAACATGTCATGTTTGGAAAAACACTCATCACTATCAGAGTCACTGCACAAATCTAAAAAGGGTCTCGTTGTAAATATCGTGTTGGCTGGAGCAGGCTTAACAACTGTAGTAATCTTTAAGTCATGATCTGATTTCTGAAATGGAAAGTTTTGTCTATTCAATTGACTAGCTATGCTAAAGAATTAATTAGAGTTTTCTTGAGCTATAGTAAACATATTCACCCGAAGCTTTCCAATCTAAGGTTCAAAATGTGACCCAGTGTTGCTAAACAAAAGAGGTGTTTGGCATTCTCCTCCTGTAGTATGGTTACCATCACATGATTTCACTGGAACGTGATCAGGAAGAGCAAGAGCAAGAACTGAAAGACCCTGGCTTTTCCATTGACTGGTTCAAATGATAAGTAGCAGCTACTTAAATCTAGCTTCGCATTCTAAACTTCCCAGCTCTTTCCTAGCACCTCCGCAGTGAATGCCCTGATTTCTTCACATCTCTTCCGTTCAGTACATGACCCTAAAAGATCAAAAAATCATTATTGAATGATATACAGAATTCAGTTATCGGTCTCCTCGATCATTTTTATGTATTATTGATAGCTGGAAATCTAATGGATAACGTTCAAGGCACTTCACTGAATACAGTGTCCGAAGTCTCATCATCAGCACTAAATCACACGAAGCATGGCTCAGAAGACAATGTCACAAACAGAAGTTTGGACACAACCTCATCATCATTAAGACATGAGAGAGAAATATCTCTTGTAGGAGCACTTGATGGACCACCACCCCGCCAACAAGGTGAATGGCTATCCTTGCACAGCGAAGAAGAAGCACTTGGAAGTGTAAAGATGATCCAGCTCACCCCCTCCGATCATTCATACGTATGCCAGGCAATCGGTGCAACTAGCCTCGATGAAAACCACACTCTCCTCTACACAAAATCGTTTTGGTGGCCTCCTAAAGGACTCCCTGATGGTCTATACAAGGACGTCATTTCAGCGAGATTCCTAAGTCAGTGCCGATATCATACTTGCGCTGTGTTTTTCAATTTTTCACTAGTTGCTCAGTACGATTTACATTGTCCCTTTCCTAACTTTTAGTTAACCATAAACTAGGTTGATAATTGGCGCCATCATTACTGCACTTGCGGCATCTAACCCACCGCAGAACTTTGCGATTACGATTATTGCAGCATGCAATACCGTCAATGCGGGTCTCCTGGCTCTAATTAATGGCTCCGGTGCGCCTGATCGATACAAGAACGACGCGGTTGAGTTTGAGAAGGTGGAAAAGTTCCTAGAGGAACTTATGTATGGTCGCATCGTCAAGGAAGGCGTTACTAAAGAGCATGTCATCGCCGAGTGCTTCGATCGATACGCGAAAGCTAGAGCAACACAAGCAGCAAACAAATCTTCAACATACACCGCGACAGCTGCAAACAAAGATGGCATTACTGCGTCTGCTAGGAATTAGAGAGCAAGCTTTCTGGGTCTTGGCTTTGGCATGAGTGAACTGAGAAAGGACGTGTTAAGATTGGACGAAAAAACATCCGGTTATGTAGTCTGCAGTCAGATTGTATTGGATTGGATTCATGTTATGAGGAAGAATTCATCAGGGCTGTATTGCGATGCAATTCCGATGAAGAGATTGTTGTCGTTGCCCATAATTTCACACCAAGACTGGCGCTTCTTTAAACTTAGCCGGTACCCAACCTAGAACCGAATGAATTATACGATCTTTTTTTTACACTTCCACCTTCTTGCAAATAAAGAAAGGGTTTTGTGCAGGTAGTTTTCCTGTATAAACTTGTTCTACAAACCGCACCAGGCAATAAGCTTATCAGCAGTCCCAGCCTCCGTCGCCACCATATACTGATCCAGTAACATACGTGCTCTCTGGACCAAGTAGAAAGCATATAATGTTGGCTATCTCCTCTGCAGTGCCTTGTCTTTTGATCGCGGTTGGATTTCCAATACCTTCGTTAGGGTTCGCTTCTTGAGCTTTCTTCAACAGAGGAGTCCAGATAGCTCCAGGTGCGACGGCATTCACGCGGATTTCTCGATCTCCAACCTCTTTTGCGGCAGAGCGGGTTAAACCAATAACACCGTGTTTTGAAGCGGCGTAGGCTCCTGCCCCAGCAAATCCCATTACTCCCTGAATTGAAGATATGTTGACAACTAGTAAGAAATATCAGCTGATGTATACTCTATTTTCTTTTGTTTTAGGCATATTATCCTTTTCCTTGCGAACAAAATTATGGAAACCATGAATGTGAAGAATTTGGAGACATACTTGAGCCAAAATCAGCAATCTTTCCGAGTTCCGCTCGCAGCGAGTACATCATTCCAGTCAAATTAACAGCAATGATCTTATGCCATTCTTCATCTTCTAGCTCAGCAACAGGTCTGAGCCCGTGATGTTTCCCGACGATTCCAGCACTATTTACAGCACCATCTATAATACATCAGCGTCAGTGCTCTGAACAGTTTCATTGAAAATTTGCAATTATGGAGTCATAGGGAACAAAAATACCTAAGCGACCAAATTTTTCTACAATCCCATCAACCCATGAATCGACTTCGGAGCGTACTGTAACGTCAACTTTTTGTACGAAATATGGGAGACCATAGGAAGAAAACTCTTTCTCGGCAGCAGCGAGAGCAGTTGGGTCACTATCTGCTATGCACACTGTTGCTTTTCGACTGGAAAGGAGTTTTGCAGTTGCCAGACCTATACCGCTGGCACCTCCTGTTATACCGATGACTTTGCCTTCCATAGACATCCTTAAGCTATTCAGTTACGCAGATGGAAATATTCTCCAATGGTCGTAGATATAGCTATATATCTTGACGAACCCCTCATTTTGGTACTAGCCTGTATCCGGACTAACATTTTTCCTCCCACAAACCCACCAGATATTCTGTACTCCGTAAGTGCTATACGGTAAATATGTATTACTTCTGAAACTTGGATTATAGAAATCTCAAGAAATCACTGCCCAGAATTGCTAGCAGCACTTGTACAAGCTAGGCCGACAGGATAACACACCGATCTAAAAGTCATAGCACGAACGTCAAATAACGGCGTGAGCAACTACAAAATCAAGAGCGCGAACTAATTAACCTTCCTACCACGGCAATAGTATTAGAAAAACTCCAGATAAAAGTTTAGACCTCACAGAGCGTCTAGGGGTAAGAAATAAATGATATACAACAAAGGCATTAAAAGCTGGTAATGCTTGCATAAAGCCATGCATAACATTACATAAAGCAACTGCACAAATGCGCCACTTCCCCATGTTTCGAACAAACCCTGTCGAATGACCGCACTGGGGAAGGAATCTCACATCGCCTGACAGACTGCCCGCTCTCCATGCGTTGCGCCAACTGCAGTTTCTAGATTTCTATTGCTTCCTACTCTACTCTCGTACTTTGCACATGCTTATTCACCTCCATTCTACCATATACTGCTTGTAGTTTAATTGCTGTGCCCTTACTACTTGTCCAATGAAATAAATCATCTTGATTCATAAACTTACACTTCTCTTTCTCAAAATGCGCTGGTCGATATACCTCGGAACGGTTCTGGCGGCTGATATAGCTAGAGCATCAACCTTAACTCCTCCGGTTTTGCCTCTCGTTGTCCGAAATCCATATTTGAGTACTTGGTTAGGCAATGCAAGAGAGCCGCCTTGGAATGCGTGGCCCATATTCTGGACAGGACAGGAGCTAGGACTCTCAGTCCTTGCAGCTGTTCCCAAGTCAGATACAGTGTATCCTCTACTCGGCAGGCCCCAAGATTCTTTACCCAAAACTGGAGAGCAGTGAGTAGCAAATGCGTTCGAGTGTTGGCTCCTCCTAGCTGACATGCTCTCTAGCTTCAATGTATCCTATCCAAGCTATCTTGGAGCTACTTTCGATGCTTCGACGACGAACCTCACCTACAATATTCCTGCGCCAAACTCCTCCCATTCACCGGTTGAAGTGGTCTTATCTTTCCTCTCTCCAATTACCCCAACATCCACGCTGCGACAATCCATCCCTGCTTCCTACTTGATGATCCATGTCAGTGGTGGATTTAATATTGATATCTACGTTGATATTAATGGACTTTGGGTAAGCGCCAACAGAGGCAGTGATATTGAGTGGTCTCTGAGCCTACCAGAAACAAAAGACGATACCAAAGTTCTACCATTAAAAACCTGGAAGATCAAAAGGAGAATCGAGCAATTGTTGACTGAGGATGCCGATCGAGCAGAATGGGGCACCTTACATTTCACCGGACCTGCCGACGTTGAACATGAGGCCGGAGAGTCGGTCTTACTTAGGAACAGATTTTCATTAAGTGGAACTTTACAAAACAAAATAGATGGGAACTTCAGATCGATCATGGACAAGGAGCCAGTGTTCGCATTCTCTAAGTCATTCAGATTGAACGGTACCTCCAGCTCAAGCTATAGTGGAAAGGATCATGATAGTGTGCTCTTTACGATAGCTCATGTTCAAGAAACAGTGATTCAATTTGCCTCAGCAAGAGGCATGACACTGATGCGTCCACTATGGGAATCTTATCACCCGACAGCCGACACTGTCTTGGACTACCACTACAATGATTTCAAAAATGCTTTTAGTCTCGCTAATAACTATTCGTTACAGCTGGAGAAAGATGCACTGAAATCAGGATCCGAGGACTATAAAGACATTCTTGCACTGAGTGCTCGCCAAGTTCTGGGTGCTGCGAGCTTTGCAGGAACGCCAGACGCTCCTCTTATCTTCTTTAAAGAGATTTCTTCTGACGGTAACATGAACACAGTCGACGTCATCTTTCCGGCTTTTCCGTTCTTTCTTTACACGAATCCTAGATGGTTAGCATATCTATTGGAACCATTGATAGAGCATCAGCTCAGTGGTCAATATCCGTAAGTTACCATTACTGTGTAGTACCTGACTCAAATGCTAATTGACAATGAAGGAATGACTATAGCATGCATGATCTTGGCTCTAGCTTTCCTAACGCAACAGGGCATCCTGATGGCCGGGATGAATATATGCCTGTCGAAGAGTGTGGTAATATGCTAATCATGGGACTTGCACTTGTAAACGCTCTCAAGTATGACACGCAACCAGCAAGTATATGGTCCGCAGCTGGAGAATCTGTCGAATTAGATATGTCCTCAGAGTCTACGTTTCCTCTCTATGTTGATGAGCAAGGGCTGGACGATAGTTTCGGAGGGCCAATTCTGTCGAAAGGAGAGAAACAAGCCCAAAAGTGGGTTAAGAAATCATACAAGCTGTGGAAGAAGTGGACAGGCTATCTTGTCCGAGAAACTCTCATCCCAAGTAATCAATTATCCACAGATGATTTTGCTGGCTGGCTAGCAAATCAAACGAACCTCGCATTGAAGGGTATTGTTGGCATTCGAGCCATGGCTGAAATATCAGAACTTGTCGACGAGTCCGAAGACGCTAAGGCATACAGTGACATTTCTAGCTCATACATTAAAACATGGGAAGAAGAATATGCTATTTCACGAGATGGAAGTCATGCTAAGCTTGCATATACTTGGTACGGGTCATGGACAACACTGTATAACCTATTCGCGGATTCCTTATTGTGTTTTCATATTCCGAGTAGCGCCTCCACGGCCAATAGAGCGATTGGTCAAAAACCTCTTCAGGACGCGGATCTGAAAACCTCGAAATCTGGGTTTGTTAGCAAGAAGATCTACAAAATACAGAGCGATTGGTATCACCAAGTACGACAGAGATACGGCTTACCACTTGATAGCAGGCATCTTTATGCTAAAAGTGACTGGGAATTCTTTGCTGTTGCGGTTGCTAGTAAAAGTGTGAGAGAAGAGATCGTGGACTCCATTGCACTGTGGGTAAATGAGACCTCGACTGGTAAATAATCCTATTCAAGGCACTGATTCTACTGTAACTAACAAAATATTAGACAAACCACTTACTGATCTGTACGATACGGAAGGAGATGGAGGATTTCCAGGTATTGCTTTCAAAGCGAGACCTGTTGTTGGTGGTCATTTTGCATTCCTGGCCTTAGAGAGGGCTTGCGGAGGCGAGGCTGTCGCCGGCTTGGACTTTTTGAATGATGGAGAGTCAGAGACCATCAATGACATTTGACCGTTGATGAAGCGAGCTTTTAGATTAACAAAGATGCAGAAATAAGAATAACACGGAAGGGAGGACACCATGTGTAGACTTATCAAAACTTCTTGGTACCTGCCTCTGCCTAAAAGATGCTATTAGCGTTTATGAACATATGAACATAAACCATAAAATTATGGCAACTAGCTCCATTTATGAGTGGTTTAGTGAATTAGTATCCCCATATCTCTATTTCTGTTTGCGGCGAGTGGGGCCATGTTGACTAGCCCTTGTTCGGCTCATGGTTGTAACACGCCTTACCCAATGAGGCTAGAGTCTTACGAAGAGCTGTGGCCTCAAATAAAATCAACTGCGCAGTCTCAACAGCTTCCTTTCCTTCACAAACAACGGATTCTTTGTATCCATCAAATCCAACCCGCACCCATCGGATTTTAACAGTAATTGCACTGCTACTAAATTACTTGACCTGCACCAGGCATAATTTTTTCGCCATAAGCCTTGAGACTCCTATCTCGACATCCGCAGCCCTTCATTAATCATGGCTTCCATGGATTACGAGAACGAGAACGGTACTCGTGAGTATGGTATGTTATTATGCTGCCACCAGCTCATCTTCTTGCCTTCCTCGAATAGTCGTAATTCGGAACCTCAAACTGACTCGAATTGTGACGCGTAGAGGAAGCTCCTCGTTACGAGCGTGATCGTAGCGCGTCCCCTCGCCCAGCTCGTCGTAATGACAGCCCTCGAGGTGGTCCACGCAGATCTGCCTCCCCAGGTGGAAGTGGTGCAGACAGCCGGTCAGTAGCACCCAAATTTACAAATCATGAAACCTTTTAACACCCATACAGTGGTCCTCCTAAGAGCGACCGTGCTCCTCAAGACGATGGCGCAATCAACCCAGGCTCCAACCTCTTCGTTACCGGTATTCATCCTCGTCTCTCCGAGACAGAGGTCACTCGTCTCTTCGAGAAATATGGTGATGTTGAGAAGTGCCAAATCATGCTTGACCCACATACCAAGGAGTCTCGTGGTTTTGGTTTCGTCAAGATGGTCACTGCCGAGCAAGCTGATGCCGCCAAGGAAGGTCTTCAGGGCGAGGTTATCGAAGGCCGTACCTTGAGCATTGAGAAGGCTCGTCGTTCCCGCCCACGTACTCCTACCCCAGGCAAATACTTTGGCCCACCAAAGAGAGGCAAGCACTTCCTGATCCCTTTATTTTACACAATTAACTAAAACACCAGAAGACGACCCTCGACAAAGCCGTGGCTACGGCCGTGACGACCGATATGGCGACCGTCGTGGAGGTGGAGGATACGGAGGTCGCGACTACCGTTCCGGACGAGACTATGATGACCGTGACCGCGGAGGATACCGACGTGATCGTTATGACGATGGACCTCGTGTCGATAGGTACGGTGGCGGTGGAGGACGCGACGACCGCTACGGAGGCGACCGACGAGGTGGAGGCTACGGCGGCGGGGGGCGTGACGACAGATCCTATGACCGAGGTGGAGACCGCCGCGATGGTCCTCCACCAGCTCAATATGGTGACCCAGCTCCTCGTAGAGAGGCCCCGGATCAACCTTATGGTAGCCGCTACTCAGATGAGAGAAACTATTCTCGTCGCGATTAAATGCTGACAATCATAGGGGAGCGCCCTGCTCGTTAAACTGCAGGATCGACAGCGAAACTATAGCTTTGGATCTGCGGCTTTCATTGATGCGGGTGCACTTCCACTTGTGCTTGGGTTTCTTTTTCTTCTTGTTTTCATCGTGGTCCAGAATTTCGCGCGACGGAACATGCAAAAGCAGAATTAATAGCGACGGATCGAGAATATCTTCGGGTCATGGAAAACTTTCGCGAATGCTGGGATTTCATTTTCATTCAGATTTCGTCGGCACGACATTCGGTCAGGGGTTTTCAATCGGCGCAAAATTGACCTTGGGGTTGATGGTGTGTTCTGGGGCAGTGTCTAGTTATTTCTCGTCACTCGCCCTTAAGTTGAGCACCTCGCATTACCTTGTACCATATTCAGCTTTGGCTGAGCTTCTATTACACCTTTGAGTTTCGGCCATTTTGACCCCTTCGATGGTTGTATTCGACTTCCTCATTTTTAGTCGCCAAGAGCATAACAAAATTCGAAAATCAACCTTCAGAACAATCCCGTGATCAGCAATACTCGCACATCGCAAGCAGAAAGAGTTCTTTATTGACAGCTAGTGCCAAATCATTTCGAAGTCGATCTTAGAATATTGCAACCCCTTCGCCTCCCTCAACCCCTTAATTTAGGCAACTAATCGTAAATCTTGCACAAATCACAGTACTTCGCATAGGCCTCTCGTGCACCTCTTTGGATACATCGAAAGCAGAAAGGTAATGCCCCTTTGTGAGGATGCCGTGGCTGATTTTAGGGACAGGATGCATTTCATTGCTTGCGGGCATTACATACAATATTGTGCCATCAATGACCAACTCTCGTAATCAAAATCTACACAAATTTATGCATAAACCCGATGCTCTATAGACAAAGCTGCAACAATACCTCAAGAATATGTATTGTTTAATGCCAGTTATTAGCCAAGTTCATGGTCATCGGAGATTGTTGTCTCGTTCAATTTGCTCCAAATACTACGGGACAAGTGTCTCGCCAACAGTGTTTTGGGCGGATACTGATGGTAGGTCTGCTATACCATTTTCCAACTACTAATTCTTTCGAAACATCGAGACGTTGCATCGTCTGCATTACTAGATTGGGAATTATTTATTCAGTCGCTTATATAGAATTATATAACCTCAATTTTATCAAACTTAATGAACATCAGTTGTAGTGTTAAATATTACCTACTGATCGTTCTGTTTGGTCCGCTCGTTGAATATCTCGACGAAGTTTCCTATGGAGACCTATGTTGTTGTAAATTACTGCGTGTTTCACCTTACTTCTGAAGTATTATTCGATTTTAGAAACACCTCGCTCGGCTGTCCGTTTCAATAGGGACCTGCCTTCTGCATTGTTCGAGATAACGTTTAGAAGCGATGATACACGGAGTTCAGTATGCAAGTTATCAAGTCGAATATGAGCTTGAATCAAGGGTCAAAGGCCCTTCTATAGGTGTGGGAATGATTGAAATGTCGGTGCTCGCTATTTCAAGCTATCTAGGAGAGTTTATTTGCACGTCATATTATACTGTACCACAATGAGGAAATATGGCTCTTGCGAGGATGGAGTTAACTATAGTAAAATAGACTAGGATTTTTAACAGTCCACTTATCCTGGAGAATTAATCCGACTGTTTGGTTTTCAATTGCAGTCTGCTCTCGTTCAGCAGAAATTTTTGATAATCTGGTTTTTTTGTGCTTTCCCTTCTCGGACAGTTTCATCGCTTAGGAAATTGTAGCTCTTGCGATCTTCGCGAGGTTAGAGGCGATTATTGATTGTGGACGCTGGGTGACTCAAAAAGAGAAGGTACCTAGGACAAACCTACATATATGTAGGAGCTCTGCTTCGATTGGGAAATAAGAGTGGTTCAAGTATAACGTTTACATTTCGTCGTAAGAAGTACATGTAGAGATCTTCTACTACTACTGCGAATAAATCCCCTTTTCAACATAGCACAAAAACACCCATCCATATGCAAACGACCCTATTAATGGTCACCCAATATCAAGAAACAAAACTCCCTTCCATCGAAATGAACACCAGCCATGCTTTATACAGTAAACTCCACCACCATGCGATTGCACCCATGACAGCATAAACCTGCCATCCAGTCTATAGAAAGAGAATTGGATCAGAAAGATCGAGAGTACTCATTTTGACGCATAAGATCAAGGAGAGAATCGGCGGCAGTCTTCTTCACGACACTGCTTGTCAAATCTCTACCAGATGGATCCTTTCGAGTTGGACTTACGGCCCCTGGTATATTGGAGAGACCATCGCGTCGACGGGGCAAGAGAGGAGTAATAAATGCCTTTTGGGGAGACACGGATTGCTCTTCTTCCTCTTCATCTTGGGGTGGAGGTGAAGATGGGAGTGTAAGACGCGATTCGGATGACGGTCTGCGGAGTTTTATATCCGGGACCGTAGATGGGAGGGGAGTACGTGTGCGGGGTCTTGGGCAACTGAATGAGCCGGAGTAGCTTGGAAGATTGGGTAGCCTTGGTGGTGAGATGAGTTCCAGCTTTGAAATGGGGACTTCAATTTGATTAGTCTCGACTTTGTAGTTGGCCAGGCGCAGGCGAAGGACCATTGATTGTGCTCTTTGCCGTAATTCTGCTCGGGGGATTTTGGTTAAGGTGGAGGAGGTTGGTGTAGAGCGAGTATATCCAGAGTGGGAAGGTTCAACTACTATTGATCTTAGTAAGTCTACTATGACAGGACGCGTAAGCTTGCAATGAATAATAGCTTACCCTCGATATTTTTGACAGTTTCCTGAGATGAAGAAATACTATAGAAATCCGCCATTGCTGTGTCCGAAGGAGATATTGGTCCTAATGTCTGCTGAGGTAGCGAGTATGAATCTAGTTCAATACTGCTATAGACATCTCCAGCTCGTCTCTTGACTGGTAGTTCTTCTGGCTCCTCTACTCTCAGACGCTTCCGGTCACCCATTTCAGCAACCTCTGTATTTCCAGACTCCATTGTCTTATACAAGGTGTTGTGTACTTTATATTCTTGCTGTGATGTATTCTCTCCCCCTGTGGCAACGATAGATTTGGTCGTAGTCTTAAATAATCACATATCAGCAACTACTTCCAAAGACAACTTGCCCAAGTGTGTTGAGCTTCGGATGCAACTTACAGGAGTCAGTCGCGCAACATTGGAGTTGACATTCAGATCGGATAACACGCGACGCGCTGGTGTTGAGGCTTGAGTGGCCATTGAGATGGAGGTGGAAAGTACTGTAGTGACAGTTTTGAAACTAAGATAGTTTGACAAGGCGTGTATGCTAATAAGTACTGTTGTTGAATGTTGGACGCGATCTAAATAATCGCGTTGAAATGATATTGGTATTGGTACTAATAATATGAGGTTACCTTACGAGCCGAACCGAGAAGCTAATGAAGCAAGGCTAAGTACCCCTAGACAAGGCTGACATATCCTGGCCTCTGACATGAATATAATTTTATGATAAAACCACAATGACACAAAGACAGGTTGTTAGCTTCAAGTTCCAAATAACTAGATGTCAAGTGAGGCAACATTTGAGAACACGTTGTTTACGCTTAACTTCCTCCTAACATTTTGTCGTTCCAAGGGAGGGCTTTTAAGCAAAAAGCAACCTCTATGCGCAGCTGCACAGTCAATGTAACAAGTTCTAGAGTCATGACACAGAAAACCAGGGGTAGATGGCAGTTGAGGTTCTCGGCGGAGTTGTTTAGCATATTGAGGCTCTTATATGACCACTGCTCCATCCCAGATTATTTAGATGACAATTCACTCAGTCATAATGAGCGTATATTGCAGATAGGATAGTTGATTTGTAGACGTGCAACAAAACAGACTGATAAAAAGAAATTAGTCATAACTACAATGAAATACAACTAAAGAACTTAAAGAATGCCCGCTATGTTATCTGATCAAACAGAAAAAGCGGGCGAAATGTGGTATCATCTAGCTCCCAATCTATAAACTCCACGCTATGCTTTGAACCCTGTAGTTTCCAAATATTACTCATAGTCTCAAACGCCCATCCTGCCTTCCTCCAAACCAACTTGTGAAATCGCTCCCACTGCGGCTTGGACTCGGTGTCTCGTTGTCATTGCCTCCCATCCATTTGGGACGCTTGATACCTTCACCCACGTTCTGTAGCCACTTTGGTGTCTGCACAGTATCAAATGTATTCTTGACTCGATGCCCAAACGCTTCCAGAAAGTTCTCATCCTCCACCTCTGTATTCTGGCCTACTGGAGTATCTGCAGAAGGAACGGATCTTGAGCCAGCTCCCTGTCCTAGAGAGCGTTGTCTCTCCGCATGAGGAACTGATAGCACTGGAGCTGTACGGTTATTGGGATTGTTCGGAACATGTGCACGACGATCGCTGGCCCCATCTCTCAGTCTTCCCAGAGATGAGTTGCCAAGTTCTCGCTCAATGAGGTCACGTCCTTCACGCCAGGAACCTGTCCCATAGCCCGTTTCATTCTCTTCATCGTCATCCTCAATCACACCTGCAAATCCAACAAGCCTCTTGAACTTTCCATAGAGGTTGAACATGGTAGCGCACACAGGTACAAGGATAAATATAGGAAACAACGCATCGAAGCGTTCGCCAAGGGGTGTGAGGTTGATGTAAACACCAAGAAACTTATAAAATACTGTATCGTTTCCAATATCTGGTCGATCTGGTGGCTGAACGAAGGTGAGAAAGTTGAAGGCTAAAGGCACAGAAAGCTTCGCAACTTGCATTGCATACCACATAGCGCTTTCTCCATGTGTGTTTCGTCTCACCAGAGCTCTTCCTCTCCAAACTTTGACCTCTGTTAGAGAGTATAGGGCGGCGGTGCACATATAAAGAATCCAAGCCGAGGCAATGACTTGTCCCGCAAAGCCTATTTGGCCCTTTTCGCTGTCTGGGTGATGAACCACAGTAAGGGCAATAATAGAGAAATAAGGATTGATGGGTTTGATCAGCTCGGACCAGATGATACATATTGATGCTAGGCTTAAGAAGCATCCTAGAAATACCTTTAGGTAAGGAACGAAATAGTATTTGTACAAATATCTCGTGTATGGTGTAAAAATGGTAAGCCGATCCACGAACGTAGAGTGAGGTAATTCTTGGCCGATTTCAATCTTTTTTGATGCTGCCGAGTCCAAAATCGTTTGGGTTTCTACAGCTTCATAGAGCAGACGATCCCATTCATCCAAGAATCTTGCACGACTATGCCTTGCTCGGTCAAGCTTACGACTCAAATCTGCCAAGTATTGCTCTGTCAAAACATTCGGTACCGTTACAGTCGGGGTTGACATCCGCCTGGCAAGTGTACGAGGACGGGACTCGGGAAGGTGTAAATCTTCTGCAAGTTCTTCAATCCAATCTTTAAATAATTTTGCGGTTCCGGTTTTGCGGCTTGCAAGCACTGTGACCTGCGCCTCTAAATCTTCCAGGTTCTGAATGGCGTCTTCCATTTTCTCGTAGACTTTTGCAGCATTTCCTTGAATTCGCTTGAGCCTGCCGCTAATACTCGCATTCCTGAGCAATAATCTTGGAATCGCCACCAATCCATGTCCCATCAGATAGATGGCGAGCATCAGGCCCCAGCAATATGCCAATGCCATAACTAATCCTTTGAGAGACGTAGGAGACACTCCAGCGTAAATAAATATGTATATTCCCCCAATGATGGCGCTTCCAAGAACAAGCGCTTGATACTGTGCATTTTGGCGCAATGAATAAATTAAACGTCCCTTAGGTTCTCTGTATCCGGCGTCCGCATATTCGGCGAGGATAGGAAGAATAAACCTGTTGGTAATTAGCTTCCTTCGAGATAGGTGTGCTGGGACGAGCTTACCAAGTTAACGCAAATGTTAGCCAATATGATATGCGCCATGAAACTAATAGAGTCCTTTCAGGAAGCCATATTCCTCTGCTTCCAGCATCTTGGTTCCTAGCACTAGATGCGAGATCAATTGGCACAAGCAACACTATGCTCGCCGGCAACCATAACGCAAAGAATATGGGCACTAAGAGGTAGGCTGGAGTGGTTCGTAAAGGTAGATAATGGCGAAGGAGGAGCAAGACCACCAAACTAAGTACGACAAGGGCGATGCTGGCAAATATGACGCTGCCAACGGGCGAAGACGTGACCATAGATATGTCTACCATACTGCTCACACGTTGAAAGACATTGATGGAGTTTCAAGAAGAATCTGATATACAACGTAGTACAGATTATACTTCTCTTCCGGAGTCAGCGGGATGATGAAGGGATGGGCTGGCTGCTAAGACGGTTCCACGTGACCGTCAGCCGGATCTCATACTAGTGGTAAGCAGAGCTGCAGATCAAGGACCCCACTTGTGTTGTACTGAAACTCTTTCGCCGCAGAACAATCCAATCACAACAACACACCATTCCTATTGCGATGACTTTGCACCATTTGCACTTTTCTACCCAAGCTACGAACCTCCATCAGTTTACTATGGCTAACAACCACTCCCAAGCCAATGTCTATAATTCTTCCGACTTAGTTCCCAACCTCGATTACAATCCTACTTCCTACAGTTCACCTGTTTATCAAGAACGGCACCTACTTTCCTCACAAAATTTGCACACATACTCTTCTTGTTCTGGAGATGGAGTCATGTACAGTGCCAATCTCGGCGAAAACCAAGGTCTTAGAAACCAAGCTCTGGGAGATGGTAATACTGCCAATTATGAATGTCCATTCTATGAGAGTTATGCTTACCCATACACAGCTTTGCGCAGTGGGGAAGGAGACCTGAGTGCGGTATCATCTATAGAGAACCTCGATGTACCCCGCCAGAGTATTGAGCAGCCTACCAGCCATGGCCAGGTCGCCAATTACTCAAGGGCTACAATAAACAACCAGTCGTACATGCAGACAGCGCGCGTAGAATCTAAACAAAGAGCGGGAAGCAGCAACTCGCAGACATTGCTGTCAAGAACCCCAGAACCGCACCTCGACAAACCAGAATCCAAAAAGCGAAAGAGCCCCATTGCGCCCCAACCAACAGCTAACAAGTGTCGGAGGACATCAAATGAGGATAAGCCCGAAGATAAACAGCCAGTTTTTGCAAATAGTTCTGGGTTAAATACAAATACCCATAGCACTCCAGAGGAGAAGCTTGTTGGGGGAGCAATAGACCCAAGCAAATCAATGGAATACAAAACACAACCAGCGTCAATTGGAACTCAGAGACTAAGTACGCCTACCCCTAATATCGCAACGGAGAAGCGTAAGCTTGATGCGACTCCTCCATCGAGCAATAAGCGTCGAATAAATTCATATGACAAGTCTCCTGAGCAGCAATCCCAAGATAAAGGCACTGAGCTAAATGATGATGTTGCTACAAATGTCGTATTCGTAACCTCGGACCAACAGCCTGGTGCGCAGTATGATCAAGCAGCTATGGTTGCCAAGGCAAGAGAGGTTGGAGTGCATTCTACCGTTGCTCTATTCCGTCCTCCTACAGAAGCATCGAGGAAATATTCCCGTATGTGAACCCATTGGATGCCATTAACATCTTATATGGCCTCCAAGGTGTCTATGCTAACACTTGCAGGACCGCCTATGTCTGAATTATATGAGAAGCTCCAGGTTACACCTGATCAGTTTCTCCATCTGCAAGCGGCTGCCAAAGACTACATGCTGGACCCAGAGCACCCCGAACGGCGGGACGTCATCGGCAAGAAGAGTTCAATCGATCTCCCTTCATCTAATTCGGCGAAAATCAAGCTTTACCGGATTACTTCTGCCTTCTTGTGGGAAGAGGGATGGGGCGACAAGTGTTGGGGTCCAAGCGCACCTCGATCGGTCCCAAGAGATATCGACTGGCCAGAGGCAGAGCCTGAGTAAGGTTCCCACGATCTCAATATTTAGGAATACTACTAATATATTGCAGAGTTATTGGGATGATGATCCCTCTAATGCGACGTATGGTGACAAATGAAAACCAGCGCCTATACGCTGAAGAACAACGGAAAGCTAGAGCTCCCTACACGTCCGGCGGTGGAAAAAGGGAACCTAACCCAGAGGAGATTTTAGAGAAGCTCAAAGGACAGATTTATAAGCCAAAAAAGACACAGTCCCCAAACATCGTCAGTGGATCAGAAAAATCAACCTCCCCGGAACCTGTGGGTATAAAACCACAAAGTGGAGGTACTGTTGCCTCTCCGAAACCAAAAACACTAACAGAGTGGGATGGTATGCATTTCTTCATTAACTTCATTAAAGACGGGCGTCGAGCTATGCCACGAGTAGAGTTTGCTGTTGATAATGGGGAGGGATTTACCCACCTAAGTCAACATGTGGATATAATCATCGATGATGAAAAAACCCACAAGATCAAAATATTCGGACCTGCCGGAATGGTAGATGTCACAGATGAGGCGTCGTGGAGAGGAGTTCTGATTGCAATCAAGGAGGCTGATTGGATGGATGGCGACGTAAGGATATGTGTTGATGTAAACACTTAAGGTGATGGATTTCAAGTGAGGATTAGACGGGAACATCCTTGACTATAGATGATAGAGTGCTGGCGTGGGGGTTTGTTGGATTTGTAAGGATAGCATACTCTGGTTTGCAACAAATTTTGGCGCTGAGGCTTCTAAACTACGATAAATCAGCATCTTAGTTACAAGGGATGAATGAACTTACGATACCGACTCTACTTTAGACAATCATATCTCCATACCAACTTTACTGCCTCTTCCGTCTCTTTATCTATTGATTGTCTATAGAATTACACCTCTGCTCTCATTAATGTATTCAAGTACCTCGTCTCTTTAATATCCCAATCACCAACCATCTCTTCCTCTCCGTGATATCCTCTCTTCCCCGATCCTCAACCCAGCTCCTTTCCTTTCCGTCCGCATTCTTCTCCCATATACTTTCTATCTCCAAATCGGCCGCCTCGAGTGCCTCCGGCGCATAAAAGCCCTTCATCTTCTCCCTGCCAGTATGGAAACCTGCCACAACCCAAGCCCGCCCCTTTGGTGCAAGAAACCAGCGAATGCTTGAAAGAAGATTTATGTGTTGATGTGGCACTGTGTCAAAAGTCAGTACTTTGCTTTCAGAAAGGGGAGCCTTGGAGCAGAGGAGAAGCATACTCCATAAACAATCTGCGACCAAAATCCTATCAAACGCCTCTTTCTCGTGGATCGAAAACGAGTCTGTCAAAACTCCCCATTCATGTCCTTCCACCCTCACTTCGCCTATCTCCCCTCGCGCATCCGCTGCTCTAGTTTTGCTTGCATCTGCCCGCCGGGTTTGGATGTTCGCAGCCACATTCTGTCTCAGATTATCCAGGACCTCTGTTGCTGGATAGTCCGTGATAATCGTCCTCGTCGCCCCTTTCAACGCAGCTACTAAGCCGGCTAAGCCCGTGCCAGCACCCAACTCCAGAACCCTCCTGCCGGCTACGTCCCAATCTCCCAGCCTTTCGCCCTCGTCGCCAACCTCTTTTACGGCTGTAGGTAACGCAAGTTCGGGACCTTCAATCAGAGCAGCGAGCTGTACCGCAGCATTCCACACGAAGTGGCTAAACAGCCCTGTGTTTTCCGGGTCCGGATCCGCGAGCGACAGATGGATGGCGCCGAAGAGAGGAGACTGATAGATGACGGAGGTATGGGCGTCACCGTGCTGGTTCGTGATGTCGTCAGGGAAGATTACCTACCAATGACATTCTTTTTAGCTTATATACATATTGAACCTAGACGTAGGATTGGTAGTTGGGGTCTGGAGGGTTTTGGGGTTTTGAGAGCGGGTGGGGAAGCAGAGGAGAGGAAGAGCTTACGCCTAGAGCAGAGGACAAATAATCTTCTGGTTCCCTGTCCGTGGAGGCTTCGTTTGAGAGATAGATACGGTCAGTAAGGAAACTGGCCATGTTCTTCTTAAATACAAAATTTGTAGTGACCGGCGTGAGAAAATTAGAGGAAAATTAGAGGATGAAAGTGATGGCGGGGTTGTTTTCATGTATATTAAAAAATATGTGCCCCTCGATTTTGGCTTGGCGTGTGACGTAAAAACCAAGCAACAAAAGGAGGGGATAACTCATATTTTGATGAGGTTGGGAGTGCTTTACGATTTGTGAATAAGGCTGAATATCATCTAGCTTTCCAAAAACAGCTTTCCCACATACAATTTTCATAAAATTGCGCTTTCCAAGTGAAATGAGACTTGTAATAGATATCTAGATGTTGAAGGCATACTGATGTATAATAAACAAGACCCGAATTGTCCTACTTGTGCATCTTGAACATCTCGTCACAATATTGAGCACATAGTTTGTCCCTAGTCAAAAGGTGGTTGCAATATTGAAAACAAGATATGTATGTAGATAGTTGTGATCATATTCATCTGAAAGAGGTTCTCTCATTTATAATTACTTTACTTCTAGACATGGTTCTTCCTCACTGTTCTCTGCTATGCAAACATGACACCGGACCCGCCGACAACTATTTCAACACAATACAGAGAACGAGACCTGTGAAGGAAACAAGAATACATGATGGGTATGCTCCCACAAAACACAACTAACAACCAGACTCTTAGGATGCAATACAGCGTGGAGTTTTTTTGCAAAAGAGCTTTTGTCTTATCCCTTCAGTCCGCCTCGAACGGAAACTGGTAAATTGGTATCGTAATGCATAACCCCTTGAACTGCGCCAATAAACAATAAACAATAAAAATGAAAAAGGGAGACAAGCTCGAACTTCCACAAGGAATCAAAATCGGAAGCAAGAAGGTATAATTTTTCTTTCGTCATGAGCACATATCATCATTGAGTTGATGAAGAAGCGGCAATATTTAGGTATGATTCATTGCTCACGCTTAATCTCCATCAGCTTCTCTAGGTCCACTTCGGCAAAGTCATCCGAGATCCAAGGGCCTTTCTCCTCTTCCGTGGAGTTGTGGAAAGCATCTGCTCGGCGCATGGTTTGTACATCGAGATCGGTGACATATGCCTTCTCATTGTTTAGCTTCATACGGACCTCATAGTCCGTATCTAGCATCATGTCGTCTTTCCAAAGACGTCTTGGCCCGTCAAAGACACAAAGCACCCGCTTTTTCATTTTCATTTGGGTGGTTGGGCAGCCCCAGGAGCTGGGGTAGTCCTTTCTCCGCTTGCGGGACTTCGTGTTCAGTGTCACTCCGCCCTTGGAGTGAGTAAGACCTCTGGACTTCTGTACCCCGTTCTTGGGGTTGCCTCTGCCTTTGCGAGATGCCTTGGATCGGAGGGGAAAATCATCATCATTGTCGTCATCCATCTCCTCCTCGTCTTCATCATCATCCGCCGAGTACATATGGGTAGTCGTGGGAAGAGAATTATTGCGGAGAGTGTCATGTACGTTGGAGTCTTGCTCAACTTCCGCAAGGCGTGCAGCATTGATAGCTTCAGAAGGCTCCTCCTGTTGTACAATGCGGAGGACACAGTCATCAAGATGCTCATAGAAGTCCTGCGCGTTGTAGAAAGTTGCTGAACATGTCGAGCATTTGCCGGTCGCATCTGGTGCATATCCTGTAAGCTTCTTGCTGTTGTTGATAACTGAAGAAGTCTTCTTCCGGCTATTCGGTGGTGTTTGTTCGACGGCATGAACAGAAGTTAAATGGCGTTTAAACACATCAGCGCGGTTAAAAGATTTTTCTGCCGCTGACCCAGATCCCGGACAGAAACCACAGACCATGGTTCCCTTGTAATGAGTCAGAGTATGGCGATTCTTATCATACTTTCTCGCGAATCCTTTGATGTGGTAGTCGCAAGTCTGAATTGGACATTTCTCAGGTCGCTCATTTTGATGGGTGAGCATGTGAGCTTTGAGGTCCTTGAAGACTTTGCCACATTCTGGGTATGTGCAGCGCCCTTTTTCGCGTGATTCTTCGCTGCTGAAGTTGTCACTGCTGAAAGAAACAACGGATGGTCGGCGAGGTGGTGGGTAAGGATATGGATTGTAATTGAGGTATGGTGACTGACTCCCCTGTTTGATAGGAATAGGGCTACGTGATTGTTGTGAGAGTGGAGAACCAGGATAGGGAGTGGGTTGATAGCCAGAAGTGTCGTGGGATTGAGCAGCAGACGCTGGCCGGGCGGAGTATGCTCCGTGCAGGATTGATGGATCTAGAAAAGGTATAGTTAGTTTAAATGTAACATGAAAATAAAAACTCTTTCAGCACGGGATCGACAGAGGAAACCAACAAGAAGATTCAAGAGGAGGGACAAAGTTCCCACTTGATTGAGAAAAGAAAGGCGAAGAATGATAATTTGAGAAAACTGTCGCGTCCGAAGCAAAGGAGGATTGTGAAACTGCAGAAATGGGCGTTGAAAGAATATCCTGATATCGGCCAGCGACACTTGGAGAAGGAAAATGGGACGGGCTAAATGCAAGTGACGGCCGGCGCGAGGAAACGGGAGAATTTGAAAAGGTAGAGATAGAAGATACAGGTATTTCAATTCGCGAGTCCCTCCTTGTCACATTGACAGGTGATATGGGCGAAGCCATTGACCTTGAGATGGAGGGACTTTTCATACTCCCCGTTGTAGGGGTCATGACAAGATTTGACATAGAAGAAAGTGACTCGGTATTGGATGAGATAGAACCGTGCTGACGAGATACAGATGCAGATCTAGTAACGTTGTTGCACTCACCAACAGAGAAACCGGGTTTTGCTGGATTGAACTCTAATGTAGCAAATTCTTCCATACCTGAGTGAGGAAAGGTATACTCGTTTCCTTGGCCGAAGGTGTTATCGTAGCTGACTATGCCGGGAGTCAATGCAAGACCATTTGGTCCCCATTCCGGTGCATTGTGAAGAATGGATGGTGGGGAGCCAACGTTCGAGGAGGTTGCTGAAGGACCGGAAGCAGTCGAGTAGTTTGATGGGGCAGTTCGCATCTCTGGAGACTCATATTGGGGTGCTTCTGAGTACATGGTGTGTGACTCAAAGCCTGTGCTGGCTGGGTATGCTTCTCTTGTATACGACCACGGATTCTGATCCATCTCGAAGTTCTGAATGGGGGTGAATGGAAAGGGTTGTTGAGGGAACATGCTTGCAGTTGGGTCGGGGTACAATGGGAAATCTGCCTCCTCGTTGTTCAAATGGCGCGAAGCCATCTGGAATGTCTGGTCAACCATAGAGCACATGATGTCGATTGGTGAAGACGGAGATGAATGGCTGATGTCTTCAGAGAAGGCCACAATCGCCGGCTACGTTCTAGAGTTAGCAAATACTTGGTGAGGGATCGAAAGAACATACCTTCTACTTGGAGTTACTCCAAGATGTCGAAGGTCGCGTTGTCTAGTCAAGTAGGCAGTGCTCGTCCTTGAACCAGATTTGAAACTTCCACTGAGTTGGTAGCGAAGCTTGAAGTCAAAATGATCTGTTTCGATCTGAGACAGGAGGCAAAATGAGGGAAGGCCAGGCGCGGAGAATATATACGCGGTATGGGGGCCAACGAGATCCAAGCGGGGAGAAGGCGAAGACAGTGAGAGGGTTGAGCAAGTAAGATTAGCTGCAATGCGTTCTGTTGTCGATGAAGTGTTTGTTTTGGGGGTGGTGTAAGAGGATGTGAAGGAAGGATATAGGAAGTCGATGTTTATGGAAATGATCTCTGGAGAAGGGAATGGGACGGCGAGTGGGAGGGATGGTCTGGGATTAGATATAATTGTATCGCCAGGCCACGAGCAAAAAGCAGAAGCCATCTAAAGGGCTATGCCCATGCTTGTTGCTCAGATCCATGCCTCCCCTGCCTCACATCGCACCACACACGGTGGACCCCAGAGGAAATCCACGTTCTGCCCCTAACCTACTTGGTTTGCATCACATCGTACCCATGCCTCCCAAGCATCAAGGGGGGGATGTCTTGTCTGACCTGCTGGTCGCCTTGACTGACCCCGACCGCTGGTGGTGGCTGCTCCGTCTAGCCACAAGAGTGACTGGTGAGAAAAACGATACTCTAGATTTGGGGCTAGCATCGGTGACAGACGGGACCTCGTGGACGGTAGAGACAGGCAGAGTGGGTGCACCGTAGTGTAGTGGACAGTAGGAGGAATAGTCGTGACTAGTGAAGCCGGAAACATACTCCGTCGTACGCTGGATCTTCACCACGTCCCAAACCCCCGCAGCCCAAACTCAAACTCTGAATGCGAACCCAATTCCCCTCTACCACTCAAGCAGACTCCTAACTCGTCACCTTCCGAGCCCCGTTATTGGATCGAATGCGGACAATGGTAGGAAAGTCTGTACTGTACAGTAGCACAAAGTTTGAAACAGTAAAGCCATCTCCACCACAAGACATCCCATCAAGACTATCGAAGCTGCGACCACGCGCGAGCACAGATGCCAGCGAACGTCGGACGCCCCCGTTCGTAGAATTGGCGAGTAGAATGGATATCGACAGGCATACCCAGAAATCCGAGCCCGAGTTGTCGGCGACAACGAAATCGCATCGACAACCGTCATCATGAAGGAGTGGCCGCATCACAGAATCCTGTAATCATGTAGGTAGTAGTCATGTCATCACCGCCTGGCGTGGAATGGGTCGTTACCATTGATAATTGATGGCGGACGTCGAAACCATGTTCAGGAGAGTTATTGTTTATTTGCCCGTGGCTGCACGTATTGAGTGTCGAGGGCTCGCATGTCCATCCACTCAATCCTCCACCCGCCCACTTACACTTTGGCAGAGCAGCTTCATTACTGCCGCATTCGCTGGACCTTACTCATTAGCCCATTGCACACTACACCGCATTTGCCAATTTGCAAATGAGCGATGTGTAAGGAACGGGGCCTCATCCGGGAGATTCGCTTGATCTGCTTCGGGGTCCCTAGCACAAAGGTTTTTGCGCCTAGCCAAATCACTTGCTGGTTGCTTGCTGCTGGCTCCAGACCTGGTAACCCTCGCTTCTTTTCTCCCAGACCAGACACCCATCGAGCCAGGACGGCCACATCCAAAACCCCCAATTCAATCTACACTGGTGATATTTATAGTTTCCAGATAGCATGCGCTCGCACTCCATCCAACGACACCCAGTGCTGGACCTCGACGGTGGTGCGCGAGGACAAAACAACCGAAGATCGCCAGGTTCAGACGGTGTAATTGAAGTGGCCTTGGAAATTACAATTGATATCGTATCTGCTGCTATCGATGCACCGACGCGATGTAATGTCATGATCCCCAAAGAGCAATCGTTCGTTTCATGGTTGCATTCATGACACCGGCGCCTGTGCACTACACGCACACAATAATGCATAAGTACAGATTGACGTGGGAACCACAGTAATGCACCACCAGCCCGACAAGTACTTATTACATACAGTCTTTGCACACTGAACCTGGATCGGATAAACCCAATTAGGTCCCTGTTCAGACTTCAGACCGGCACGCCGTCGTCAATCATGTCGTCACAACATTGGAGATTTGCAATAATGCTACTCTGCGACTTGAGTATTGGCCCCTGGAATCTATCGACGGAGAAGCCTGGAGTGGAGGCAGGAGCCTGGGGGCTTGGAGTAAACGGGTATCAAGTGACAGAAATCTGCTACAATTACATGTACCTACAGGCATCTCTCCAAGAGTTCGACGTGATGGTGGAAAAAGCAAGAGACAAGTCCACAAACTCCACAACTCCCTCCTCAATAGCCGAAAGCATCCGAGGACCCCTTTGAACTCTCGTTCCCAAAGTGGACGGCTACACTTTACGTGCACTTTGTTATTGGGCACCACTTGGTGTCCTCGCTGCCCATGCCCTCCCCAGACTACGACCGGACAAGTGCCAGTTCACTCGTTATCCATCCAATGGCCGTTCTTTGGGAGAGGACCCCCAGCCACAGGCAGGTAACCGCATTATCCTAATTTTAGGCCCGCTTCGCTTTTGCTGTCTCGAAAAGAGGCGCAGCAGGCGCAGCCTTTGCGGTCTCATCATAGAACAGCAACACAGGCTTCATAACTTGATCGCACAGGCATGCATTGGCAGCAGCTTGCTCCTCTCCACAGTTTTCTTTCCGGTGCTCTACAAATAACCCACGTCATACTCCAGGAGTCAACTCTCGACCATGGACAACATCGTGGCAGGGCATCCAAGATGCTCTCCCCGGCAGCGGGAGTACCCATCGTTATTGGCGAGGCAGATTTTGTTGCTGTCTGGAGTTCTGAGTGGCCTGTTGGCTCACCGATACACTCTCCTCCCTAGCTTCGACCCCTTATTTCGGTGCCTTCAGGCCTGCATGAGATCTCTTTCACCTCTACCAAACGCAGCGCTCTATCCTTCTCTGCCAAGCCAGATCTCGTTCTACACACTGTCTTCTCCCTTCAACTCCTGTCTGTAGGTTGTCGGAAGGTGAGATTAGCTAATTACCTCAGGATGAGCATCCCACGGATTTCGACGAACCAGAACGCACTCAGCCTTATACAGCCTTGGCCGGGAACCTTATCCCATAGCTAACACTTCATGCGAACGGGGTGGTTGGCCAACAGCTATCCAACGGATTGCTCATCGGCGAGAGACCGTTGAACTATTGTTGGTTTCCCTCTCGACTGGTGGCTGGTTGGAGTCAGCGACATTGTGATAGTGCTGTAGGAAGAATCCCCTATTCCCAGGAGAACTCCGCAAGGAGCACGCTCCATCTGTCAGAAGCCCTCGTAGCGGGTGCCCTCGTCCCTGACCGGGATCAGAAGTAGCTCTTATAAATCCCAAAGAGCGGTATGGAGGCCAAGTGACTAATTACTCGTAAGTTTGGAGGGGAGCGACGTGCCTGCGCTCGCATTTCGCAGGAGTCGCACTTCTGACCTCACATCACATGTATGATGATATTCGACCGCAAGAGCAACGGGGTTTTCGAGATGGGAGGGTGCTGCACCGGTCAGAACTCAAAAGCGGTGTGGCTTGCGTTGCTTCAGACTGACTGACTGACTGACTGAGCATACATTGCTGATGCATCCATACATCGGATAAAAAGGTCGCACAGCCTCGTCTCCCACCGTCTTCATTTGATCAAGCCTTGTCCGCCCAAGACTTTCGGCTAGCCCTACGGCGCTGGGATGTGCGGGACTACAGGGGAGCTACAGGCAGTTTCTACAGGGCCTACAGGGACTACGGGGTGACACCTGCACGCTGGACCGCTACCAGATTGGCTCGCTACCGGCTTCGGAAACGCCGCCCATGGCACATCCCTTACTGCGTCCCAAGTTCCTTCGTACAAGCGTCTGGTCGGTCCACCGCCAATTGAACGGTGTCGTATGCCCGCCAATAGGTCCTCCTTAGTGCCTGCATAGACTTTGGGTGAGGTTGGTATCTCTGAGGGCAAAAACCGAGGATTGAGTGCTGACCGCAGACTAATTCACCGACAATCTGATCAAGTTGCGCCGGCAGAGGCCAAACTGACCACTGGGATATCTCGTGCGCTGGTGAGTGGTAAACCAAGTGCAACCCGGCGACGCAGTGAGCTGCCAGCAAGAAGCAACGTTTCACACCAGAACCTTCCATTCAGCTTCCATAAGGTTATAGGGCGTCTGCATCTCCGTCTTGATCGTTGCCTACTTTCGATGCTTTTACGTCCGTAAAGTATGCTTTCATAATAGCACGGTGGTGGCATTGATGAACAACTTTGATGAACCACTATACTTCACCGATTACTCACTCCGACCTCCCAAAGCTCGACAATTTGAGTTTTGGGTATCGAAGATGATGGTAACGGCACCCGCCCGCCCGCAATAAGATTTAGGCACAACCTACTCCCGGCCGAAAGTGGTTTGAGTTCTGGTACAAGAACCTCCCGTGCGCTTGTGAATATATCTCGAGATCGTACGATAGCGCCTACCCAGCAGCGTCGGCGATGCGATCTTCTATAGTCGTGGTTGGCAGTACCCGTCGCTGATTACTAACAAAGAAGCTTTACCCGGCAACCCCATAATAATGCGAAATGCTTCTTCTCGCAACACTTAACGACAGTGCATCAGTTTCTCCCTCTGTCTCTCACACACTCCCTTGTGTTCCGTATCACAAGATGCAATAACCAATACAGATGCCGACGCAACCCGCTACTGCTGGAATGCCCTCGTGGCTTGTCGACGAACAACAACCGACCCGGAAGATGGGTGGGCTTTCCTCAGGTCCCAAGAACAAACAACAATACAAGATCGACATACCGTAACTCAAGTTGAGTCAAGATGAGCACTATCAGACACTATTAGATACATTCCGACCGACGGTAGCTCAAAAGTCAAAGAGAGGGGAGCTAAATCTCGTAGCTTAGCACCTGATGTCGTATCCCGTAGGGTGAGGGGGCCATCCTACTCGGCGTCCAAAGTCAGACCTTCTTGCTTTGGTGGTCATCACACTGGCGCTTGGATAAATGACCCGGGTGTGTGAGGTCCATCTTCCTTCCGCGTCGATCTTTGTGCACTGAGTCCCAGCAATCTTGTAACCCTCAGGGGATATATTTTTGAAACGGAAGGCTTTGCGGCTCTTTGTATGCTCGTACCAGCCCTTGGAAATGAGAGTTGGTGCCCTATCGTACTATGCACCAATCGAAGGGCTAGCACCCCATACCCCAGTCAACCAGTAAGCCTGTCTTGGTCTATGCGTTCAGACAGAGAGCATAAGTTAGTCTGATATGAAAGCAACCCCACGGTTACTTAGCGAACCATACTTTCGGATCACGTTGGCTAGGGTTCATGTTTGTCAGATTTATGTTCAAGGACTGAGCTATTTACGGCTACTGACCAATGTGACGAGAAGACCATGTCGACTTCCCCTACCCGAATTAATGTCCGGGAACCATGGTTTTGGATACTAAAAAGTGGTTGGGACATTACACATATGGCCATGATGCTACAGAAAGAAAACTCTATGCTCTCCATTGCCGTGTGCAGAATTTAAGGTTAGCCGCGAATATCAAATAGTGATGTCCAAAAGCCAAGTCGCCGACGTGAAGTTCCACTGGCGAACATATTTGATTCCAGAACTCTAACTTTGGGCCGGGAGACGGGAGCATGCATATAATTTGGCGTACACGAACTGTTTAGATTATGATTGTCGAACATGCATATTAAATCTCCCCCTTTATTCAATCCCGGCAACTTACTTGCACCCGGTAATATCATTAATATCACTATAATGTTGTCGTCGGGGCCGGGACTTGCGTTTTACATCCAGTAGTGTAATTGAATACTGGTCATGATTAGAACGTACGCCCTAAAAATCTGGGGGTGCGCCTTCTTGTCCCTGCTGCTGCAAGGATCGCTCTAGGACCTGCACTTTTCCCCTTTCCTAAAAAGCAATACGATAGGCAAAGAGATATTCCAAAGGAGAGTCGATGGGTGGGGTCGGGTTGTACACGTAGATTGTATCTCTCCAGTACTACTGGCTGCGGCAAGCCTTGACCTTCCAAATCTCTGCCACAAACCTGGGTGCCACGTTGTCGAACTGGCCCAAAAAAGTCGACTTTACATTGAAGATTGGTGCTCAAACGGTCGATGCTTGCGAGCCATGTAACCACCGTCAGTGGTGTGCTCAGGAAGTTAGAAGGTCGAAGGTCAAAGGTGTTAGACTAGTCTATAGTTGATTTTAGACCCGTCTAAAATATAAGAGCCAAGATGGAAGAGGACACTACCTCTTCACAAGCCCAGCGGATTTATCCTCGTGGTAACGATATGTGGCTACCCGTCGAACCGTAGATCTGGACCATCCCATTGCGGGGATGGTGGACTGTTGATGCATTTGCGATGAATCAAAATTGATATTCGATGTCCCAGGTGCTGGATGCTGGATGCTGGGTTAGAATCCTGTCGAGAACCAGACTTGCTTGGTATTCGCAACCATCACCTTCGTTATCTTTTGTGGCTATAGATAATCAAGCTGTCCCAAATGTAGCATGGTGGTGGTACGATGTTAAAGCCCGGTACGAGGTTCTGTTTGAAGCACCACTGACACTGGACGGAATAAGCCGTGATCACATTCGCCATGTTATTGAATCCGACCATGGTAACAATCCACGAGGCGCCTGCAATTCACCAGGAGAATCAGAGAGTCAGACTCCGCGGGACCCGACCTCGCTGACTTCTGTGAGTAAAACACTCGCGGGAGCGTGTTCCCCGTACGACTTTTGACAAGCCATGGCGATGGAACATTCTGTGTAGAAAAATTGCATGCAGGTGCTGCTTCTCTTTCAGTGGCTGAAGCAGAGTCTGGAAACCCGACAGCTGCGTGCTGCCGATCGCCCTTGCATTAATTGGAAACCACAGTCCAAAAAGCAAAACACTTAGCTATGGTGGAAGAGCAGCCTCTCTGTGGCAAAACTCCCCTGGTGTTTCTGCTCTGTCTGAGTGTTTGCCTCGAAGAATTTGTTTGTTTCTATTCAAGATGATGTGACTGTATGGGTAGTAATATCGCATCGGATAGTGATACGGTGATTGCATTGATTTCAATTTGTTTGATACATTGAACACTGGCATAACTAAGGGGCAGTCCGCGCATTGACATGGAAAGCATTAAGTGAACGACCTTTTGTCAGGATGGGGTGCTTCAAAACAGTGCTTTTACGGTTTAAGAGTATCAGATAGTCAGAAAGATTGGGATACTAAGGCACCGTTTGACATCCAGACTATAGAGTAGTTCCGTCGGTATGTCGAATATCAAATAGGAGCAACACTTTGCCCATGTCGCACGCCTCAGCAAATCTCAACGTCTTCAAAAATTTGATTGTAGGTTGATCTTTTTGCATTGTAAGAAGATGAACGTATTTTTCACTGCAGGGTATTTTCTAAAAAGGTACGAAGGCGACTGGACTGTGATTGGATGCACAAGTATATACTTGCAATTGAACGTGGTCAACGACCTGCTCACACAGGCATATTATGTTCCTCCTTTATCCACCGCTTTACTTACCTCTTAACTAGCGCTGGGAGCTTTCGGGGTTCTCGCAGGAGTAATATTTATTCAACCTCATTTTAGCCTAGAAAGAATGTGAAAGCACCCCTTTTACACCCACTGTCTACACGCTGAGACGAGTCATCAGTCAATGCTCTGGAGACTTTTCGAATGACCAACTGGCAATTCTACGTCAAAGAGTACAACGGAGTTTTGACACTTAGATACCCATTGTACATGTTAGCTCTGTCTTCTAGCTGCATATAAGCAAGTGCAATGGTTCGTGTATGTTCATGGACAGGTGTTGGCTATGGAAATGTTATTAAGATTTCAGTCTCAACCCTGCTTCTTTTTAGGCTAGAAAACCAATCACTGGCATTCATACCTTTGCCAAACCATTGATTAATTCGGAAGACTTTATATTGAAGAAGCATTCCAGAGTCTGGGGAAACTCATAGCGTTTTCTTAGCTGGCGCCAAGACGCCTAAACCCACCATCGTTGTGGCGTAAGTGGCTGAAGCTCTCCCTCTCTGACACGTTTACCTCTTGAGAATCGCATCACAGAACGATAACTTGAGTTGGTTGAAGGATATGTAGCCACGTGGAAATTGCGAAGGGCAACCTCTATCTCAAAAGAATATCAAAAGCTATTGATCAAGCACAATGGGCCGTCTCGCGTGGTATACGGGGGTAATGTGGACATGTTCTCTAGAATTGGGAATACTGCTAATGCCCACAGGTCTCGACGGCGCTGGCAGCTGGCGTAGTGGTCTCTGCCTTCAATCAGCGGGTGAATTTCTACTCAGCATGTGTGTACTTGGCGCAAAGTAATCTTTGCTTGATGGTAAGGCGGAGCAGGCTCAACTATGACTGAGGGGGGAAGTAGATGCTAACTTGCCACCAGATTCTCATCAACCTGATCCTATTCATCTATGGCAGCTTCATGTATGGGCTGCAGCGGCTCTGTTATGGAGAGCTTCGACCCATCGAAATCGAACAGCTATACGAAAAGGCGTGGTTTGCGATCACAGAAACATGCCTAGCCATGACCATATTCAGGGAGGAAGTCGGAGCCTGGTTCTTGGTCATGTTTGTTGCTCTCCTTACCGGAAAGGTGTGGGGATGGATTGGAGATGGCAGAGTGGAAGTCCTAGAACAACAACCTCCGGCGAATCCGAGACTATTTCACATTAGATTGTCCGTATCCCTAGCAGCATCTATCCTGTATGATATCTGGATGATGTCGTACATCATCAACGCAGTAATCCAACAGGCGCGCCCGAATATGATGGTCATGTTTCTATTTGAATTTGCAATCCTCACTACGGCTTCCATGTCAACGGGCTTTCGATACACAATATCTTTGATCGAGGCAAGAGTTGTTGGAAAGCAGACCAAAGAGAGATTGATTGAAAGACGGCGAGAAGTTCGGGAAGAACGCGCAGAGATGATAAGAGAAAGAGAAGTAGCAGCGGCAGCAGCAGCTGCTGAAGGAAATCCTGCACCCGAAGAGTCGGAGCCTCTCCCCAACGAAGAAGATGTCGATGAGATGGACATTGAAGTTCCAGGCTGGGAGGCGAAAGGTCAATGGATTTTGACTCTTGCGCTTTGCACAGGTATGAAACATCTAGAATCTTTACATGGTACCAGCTAATATCTACAAGACTTCGTGAAACTGGCAATCTACTGTACCTTCTTCATCATCTTACTTATGTTCTATGGCTTGCCAATCCACATCATGCGTGATTTATTCATGACAACCAGATCTTTCATACAAAGATTGACAGCATTCTTGAGATATCGCAAGGCAACTCAAGACATGAACCAGCGCTACCCAGATGCGTCAGTCGAGGACATTGAAAGGGAAAATACGTGTATCATCTGTCGTGAGGACATGAGACCATGGTCAGTTACCAATCCAGAGGCTCCACAAGTAGCTCCTGGAGAGCTTCCGCCAGCTCGTCCTTCATCTACGGTCAACGAAAGAACCCGACCTAAGAAACTGCCTTGTGGCCACGTTCTTCATCTAGGTTGTCTAAAGTCCTGGCTCGAGAGGCAGCAAGTATGTCCGACATGCCGGGAACCTGTGGTAGAAGGCGCTGGCAACAATACGCGTCGTCAAGGACGGAATAATGTCAACCCAGCAGGAGCGGGAGGTCAACCACCAGCTCCTGGGCAGCAAGATGGTGGTGGAGCTCCAAATCCTGCTCCAGGTCGAGGCGGTCGGGGAATGAGAATGCTCAACTTGGGTCCTTTGAGAGTAGGCTTTGGTCAAGCCAATCTACAAGACCTCCAACAAGGCATTGCGGGAGCACAACCTGGTCAGAATGGCATTCCTCAGGGAGCAAGAGTATATGGACTCGAACTAGGCTTCCCCAGGCGTAACCAGGCTCAAGCACAAACTCAAGGTACAGCACCTGCATCATCCATACAGGAGCAGGTGCAGCAAATAGAACAACAAGTCATGGCAGAAGTCCAATCGCTACAGCTTACCCAACAACAACTGCAGGTCATCCACCTCCTGCAATCTGAATTAGAAAGACTCCGACAACTACAAAATGGACAGACCGACCAAGGAGCAGCCACGTTTGGATCTGTAGCTTCAACAATGGGTGTAAGGCCCGCCGCAACATATACGATGCCACATGTGCAACGGCACGGAGCACGCTCTAACACCGCAGCCATACCCGCTGGTAGTGCCGATCTCCCACCTGGAGTGACCATCCCAGAAGGTTGGTCTTTATTGCCGTTGCAAAGACTAGCTGGCGTTACACAAACAGGAGAGCCTGCATTAACAGGATTGGCCCCCACAGCCACCACCACTCAAACACAAACACAAACATTCACCAGCCCTACGACCGACGCATCTAATAATACTCCTTCGGGGATCCCAAATCCCGCTATCCAACCCCAGACTTTGGGTTCTGATTCGACTGGCCAGAACGCCACGAGCCTCCCACGTCCAACGGCCCCCGACCAATCATCGGATACAGAGGCCACGTTTACCATCCCAGACACCACGTCGTCGAATGCACCTTTGTTGCAGACTCCCCCAGCAGTGCTACCCAACTGGGGTTCATCGCAGCTATTTTCAGGACCAACACTCACGGCTAATACGAACAATGGCGTCGGCACACCGTCCGGTGATGCAACACTGCCCACCGCCTCTGGGGGAGGTAGCTCTGGAATCGCGAGTTCAGGTGGTAGTGGCGCTAGCGTTAATGCGACTGACCTTTCAAGTGAGGGGGGGTATTCAAGTTCTGTGGCAGCAGTAGGTGAAACTTCGAGTTCTGCAGAAGAAAGGAGGAGAGACAAGGGTAAGGCCAAAGCTGCAACCGTAGAGGACACCGTTGATGAAACGGATGCGGATGAACTGGAAGGGAGCTCGAGCTAGATGGCCCTCCAATTGTCTCCCTTTGCGCGTATCTTGGAACACGACGAAATGGGCATCGGCGGCGTTTATTTGGGATAGGACAAGAGCTCTCAATTTGTATGAAGTCATGTCATGGAATGTATATATTAGCAATGGAATGGCATTTTGAATCAGTGTAGAACCATGACCTAGTTGAACTCTTGAATGATTGTAGTGAACGGATAGGGTGTGCTGTTGATCATGCGTTTTATTTTGTATCTGTTACAAACTCGTCTATTCTCGCTGAATTTGCAATGTCGTTTTCGTGTTGAATTCTTGTGATTGGTATCTGATTGCCCATCGTTATTTCGTTATATGGTCCCTCGTGAAAATGCGTAACCCAACACCACTTAGACATGTATCTCTATCCACCTTCCATTGCCAGCTTGCATGAGCATGCAATAATAAATTATCCTTCCTTCTCCAAGAGAGGCTGCTCTCGTCCATGCCTACCTCAAAACCTAATACAGAGCCAGCAGATGCAACCAGCCAACGATCCAGAGGGGAAAACGGGTGCGGAGAAAGAAGGGTAGTTAAGGGAGAGGTATGTTCCCTGTGATAGCGGCGCTCATCGAGTTGTGAAATGCAGACATGGTGGCCTGGACAACTTCTCGGCTTGCCCAGTCTTTGATATTAAGGGCGAGGTAGTTATCAGGGGAAACCGGACTGTACTGGATATCTTGGGCTGTGAACCTCTCGACACTGGTGGAGGGTCAGTTGTGAGTTAGAACACAGGAGGTTGAATGTGCGGCGACTCGTGATAGATAGTAAATCATACGAAACTCAATTGCACTCAGGGAACTACAGTTTAGTCTTTCTGGAGGCTCATACGGAACGGAAACACTGAACTGCTTGTTGAGGTGTATAATACTTGGCTACTCAAACACCTTTCGTGGCTTGAACACAGCACACTATTTAGAGCAAGGCATCTTGTAGGGAATCCAGACATGGCTTTAGAGAATATAAAAGGAAAATCACTTACATGTCAGTTCCTGAGACAACAAACTTTGCGTCAAAGCTACTCAGAGCCATGGTCTTGGTCTTGTAGGCTATGGTTTCAACATGCGGTATAGAAGACCAGCGAAGAGACATAGGGAAGCAAATGAGGTATGCTGGTCCTGGTGTCAAATCTAGGAAGACTGTAAAGCGATTCTTTCCATAGAGAATTGGAGTGCCTTCTTTATTGATAGTACAGCAAGCCTGGAGGATAGCGACTGATGGTTTATTGCCTTTGGCACGTTGAGAAGCCGATAAAGTTATGCCTTCTTCCACAACGAGGAGGTGAGGGTAGATCTAACCATAGTTAGTTGAGCTTGTTCAAGTTCTAGATTTGAAAGATCAAACGCACCTTGAGCCGAACCTCCGGTGGCAGGTCCATGAAAGAGCCTTTTGCTTTCGTGACACTTATCTGCTGAACCTCCGAACAATATCCCATGCCATCTAAGTTATTCTTTTCCACTCCTGGCCTTTTAGGATAACTAGCACGGGACTCAACCAGGTTGTCACGTGTAGATATCATCATTTTGCTCAATGCTTCACTAGGTTCCTCCATAGTCTACAGTTCTTGGAGGCCAGGAATTGTAGACAAGGCTTGTGTGGAGATGTGTCACACACTCTATGTCCAATGTCACAGTGCAGACTGCAGTGAATGGGGGACTTTTCGATAATGGTGCGCTTGTCGTCGTACCACAAGAAAAGGCAGGCTAAAGGATGCGCATGCACTCGTTCAGGCACGCCACCAATATTGAAAGTGGGTTACCAGGTAAATCGATAGATAGACCGACAATTTGATAGTGCCGGTCGCTATCTCGACTACAATTTTGGACTACCGTGACCGTCCCGATTTGCTGCACGTCCGGAGGAGCTCTAGCTATCAGTAGTCGTGAAGTCGCGGCACGCCTGTCAGACGACCGTGATAACAGTGGGATTTAGTGGCGAAGGATGGTCGTTTTATGCACGATGATATATGCGGGGTAGCTAGAGGTTCAGACAAAGTGTCAGAAGTTGAGCTTCAACATGGGGCCGCTTAGAGTTCGAGGTTCACGTTGAGGTCTTGTCAATTGAATGGTTGCGGGGTTGCCTTTTCCCCCAACCTTTGTTGACCAGCCGTCCTGTGTTGTTGTACCGAATGCAAAGTTGAAGCTGGAGCTTGCTTCAGGGACCTGCCGTACCCTCAATACATAATTTGAAGCATGTTAAATGAATGAATGATTGATTTGCCTGTCGGTGTTATTTGGCTAAGCGCTCCTACGTTTAGGGGAAACGAATCTCCCCCGCCAAAGTGCGTGCAATGGAGTTGTAATTTCTTCGGTGGCATCTTTGGATATCCCCAACAGTTTTGTAATTTAAATAAGATGGGAAAACCTGCGGACGTCTGTGTTAAACCGTAGCGGAGAGTAAGCTAGTCTCGTACCTTTGGGCTTCATTCATCCATCGCACGCACCACAGCGGTCAATTCAATGCCAGCGACAACCACGACTACGGTTCGCATGCCGCAGGATCTTGTACGCTTCCTCTCCGTATCTTTGGCAGCAATTGCCCCTCCTCTTCCAGGAAGCTTTTCTCAATTCATGGGTTTTTCTTGATCACAAGCACCGAGCGTTCAATTCAGTTGTCATTGTTTGGAAGCTTCCCCTGCAAGCGGAATATTAGCCTGGTCAAGCCTGGTCGAGCCTGGGCATCCCTCGTCATCCACATTATCCGATCCCATTGTTGTGCTCCTCCATCTTCCACCACCACCTTTTCCATGCTTCAATCGCCTCGATATTGACGGGTTACTATCGAGAAATCTTGCTGCTATCTTACCTGACAGCAATGGCTTCCCGAGCCGAAGATGTTTACGCGACGGTCAGTCCACCCGACCTGCGCCGTTGCTATGGGCTCGTTTCCAGGTTCTAGTATACTGACCTTGTTAATAGTTGCTGTTAAACGATTACTACCTGCCAGGTACCTTTCTCCCCCAAAACAAAACTCTGGACAACTTGCTAAAGCTTCATTCCAGGTGCTTTGGTATTGGCACATTCCTTGCGAGATGCCGGCACGACCAAAAAACTGGCAGTGTTTGTGTTGGATAGCGTGTCTGCAGAGGCAACGGTCGAGTTGCGGGTATGTACTCGAGAGGTCATAATCAACAAACTATTCTCTAATTTCTAAAGAAAATATTCGACTACATTATCAAGGTGGAACGAATCGTCAATGAGACACCCGCCAATTTACAACTCATGGATCGTCCCGACTTGCACTCCACATTCACCAAAATCGTGCTGTGGAAGCAGACTCAATTCCGGAGGATAGTATATGTAGATGCAGATATTGTGGCTCTTCGAGCGCCGGATGAGCTATTCGACCTTCCCCAACCATTTTCTGCTGCTCCAGATATCGGTTGGCCTGATCTCTTCAATACTGGGCTTATGGCCCTGACACCAAATATGGGAGATTATTATGCATTACTTGCCATGGCTGAAAGAGGAATCTCGTTCGATGGTGCCGATCAAGGTCTCCTTAACATGCACTTTAAAAATTCCTACAACCGCCTGAGCTTCTCATACAATGTCACGCCTTCCGCCCACTATCAATACCTACCGGCGTTTCGACATTTCCAGTCCAGTATTAGCATGGCTCATTTCATTGGAAAGGACAAGCCATGGACACAAGGAAGAGAGGCGAATCAAGGTTCTACCCCCTACGACCAAATGGTTGGCAGATGGTGGTCTGTCTATGATCGACACTACAGAGATTCAGTAAGTTTAGCCAAGATTTTTGAACGAATATAAACTAAACGTACATAGTCAGCAGATGCTGTGATTACGCCGTCGATAATACAATATCATACGAAGGGCGAATACCAACAGCCAATTCCAGAAATAACTGTGCACCGACCTTCAGTGACGGAAAGCGAGATCAAAGATCAAACCAACAGTGAGATGACCCACCCAGCGTCGGAAGAGCCAGTTGAGGATAGCTCCCAAAAGCTTCCTGAAGTTGCGAGAGAGGAAGAGAGAGAAGTAGAGGAGGTGACGCAACTAGAGACAGAAGCTTATGTTCCCCAAGTAGTACCAGATGTGGTAAAGGAGGAGCAAAAGCCCCAGTATTCGGCTTGGGATGCCAGCAGGTCAGTCCCACATATCCTAAAGAAAGTCTCGAATTAACTTTGCAATAGAGCTCCTCCACCCACTGATTCGAAGCCTGAAGCCCATAGCTTCCCGGCAACACACTACAGCATGTCGTCGGATCCAACACCGTTCAAGGCTCCGGAAAGATACCCAGATCCTCCCAAAGATATGTATTATGAAGTTCCAAAGACTCCAACTTACCAGAAGCCCGCACCAATTTTCCCTTGGGAGAAACATGCTGCAAAACCGTCGAGAGTTTTCCCAGAGGATAGCGGTTTTGTTTTTGAAGTGACCGAGGAGCAACCCAGCACTAGCGAATCAGGCAGTGTCACGGTAGATGACGAGAAGGCTCCAGTCACACCTACCATTCCAACTATCTCAAGCGCGCCCACTGATCCATGGCAGACTTTCACATCCAAAAACGCTTGGGACGATATTCCCGAAATAGAGCGCTATATCGGCAATCTCCAGAAGAATCGCAAAGGCAATATTCAGATATTACAAGGTATGGGCGCTGGTATTCAACAAATATCTAGCCCTGGTGCGAGGAGACATAGCATAAAGCTCACCGATTTCCCGACGGAGATGGAAAGACCAAGTCTCCCCGTAACTCCTGCACCGATTCGACGCCCCAGCTTCTGGGGTGAGGAAAGAGACGACGAAGGGGAACTTCCAGCCGCTGAAGGCGTTCCATCACAAGAGGATTGGGTTAGTTTAGTCCTCGTTTTGACCGACACAGAACTCCAACTTACATCAGCACAATCAGGATCCAGTGGATCGTCTGGAGCAGCTCGCCCGGCGACAATCAGATGTACTTGCAAGCAAGCTTTCGATGGCTGGTGGACCAGCTCGCGAAATCCCTATGAGACCGTTACCTTATGGATCCGAGGGAGTTATATCGCCCACCTACGTACCTCAAACTGCGCTCAGTAGTGGCAATAAAGAAACGGCCGAGCCTAGCTACCACGGCCCTTCCGTAGCTTTCGAAAAGAACGAGACCTTTCCGACTTCTGTGCCTTCACTCCCTCCATCGGAGGAAGAGAAGGATATTCTTGAAACTTGATTCGTCCATTTGAGGGCTAATAGTGCTGGAATTTATGTCTTACGGTGTCGACGCGACTATGTATATTATTTCCCTTATATATGACCTGCATTTCTCGGCCGGTTTTTCTCCTTGTTCCTTAGCGAGCATATATTGCATCAGCAGCTCTTCTGAAACTTTGCACATTTATATAGTTCTTCGCTACATATTCGCATTTCCATCACAGTGTTAATCATTCTCGGGTTGTTCATTGCTTGAGGCTGGATCTAATGTTTATATTGAAAAGGGCGTTGTAATTAGCAAATCAGATACCCTACTGAGTGGAAGCATTTTGCAAGAAAGTAGCAATCTCAATCCTACCATCCATTAACCTGCTTTCAGTGCTCTTCATCAAGTGTAGATGGCTATGGTGCTCCTCTTTGGCTCCTTGCATGAGTGATACTAGAGTCTACCGCTGAATAATCAAGAACTAATGACCGTTTGCGTTAATTGGAGGAAAAGAAGCGGAAAATAATATTGTTGCCAGTTCACATGCACTTAAATACCACTCAATTCTTCTTTTCCAAGAGTACACCTGGCCGTTTCAAGGTGAAAAATGTAAATGAGGAGCTGCGCAGCAAAGCTTAGGCTTCTCTGTTGTATCGCGATTTCATGGTCCTGAACCTATAGGCGCTGTGAAGGGACGCTCCGAGGAGTTGACAGTGTAAGTAGAGGTAATTGTTGGGTTGATTCATGGTTCTGCTGGCATCATTTGAGATTATGGGTGGTGAACTGGTGCTCTAGCGTAGCTGAGCTCTCTAGGATCGACTGCTGGCATCTCCGTTACTTGGAAGAGGGGGAATAATATGGTGAATATGCGTATTGAAAGGCTTGGGATAGCTGCTGAGAGATTATATCTTGCTCTAAAGCTACCGTACGTATAATATTCGTGGCGCTCACTTATCAGTTGTCGCTCTTCAGGATTTCTTGGAGTCGTTGGTTGTGAGCATCATTATAGGCGCTTGTGTAGATGGTTGTGCTGGATGCATATATAAATATCGCGATGGATAGAGGCATCACCCAGGAATAGGAGCATATTAGCTACTCAATGGCTTAGCTATTCTAACGAGATTGAGCTATTCGTATACGACTTGGTAGATTTGACTCTATTAATCACTTGTTGTTGATGCTCTGATTGCTTGTGATTTTATGACTCCTGTGCCTATACTTGATGCTTACACACATATCAACACCATCGTCAGCCTTTCACTACACATCATCGGTTGATGGTATTAGCTTTAAGGGACAACCGTTATAGCTTGCGGATTAGATGTAAAGTTACAAGAGTGCGAAAGGAAGAAGAGGAAGAGGAAGTAGTCAAGAGGAATGTGTCTATTGGGTTCATCAATACTTTTCAGTTAGCTTCGCTGAAATTATTCATTGAAACTTTGTTATCAAGTAGTTTCAGCTTTCATCACCACCAACAGACCCCCCCCCCCCCAAAAAAAAAAAAACGCTCCGTGGTCAACATGGGTGGAAGCCATTCTACTTACTCTCTTCCCCAACACTCCTCCTCCCCATCTAGTGTTAAACTAGTTTAGATCAGTAAATCCATGCAAGCAAGATATTGAAGCACATATTTTTGTGATTTTTTAGCTTTTACAGTTTTTTGGGTTGCTTTTGTGTTTTCTGGTGTCGAATGTACAGAATCTAACAACTGTTAGTTGTGAGCTTGAAGGGGACACAGACAGTTGCACCATGGAGCGTTGTTTTTGTGCTACTGATTTTTAACCAGAACTATATCTTTCCTAATTAGACAAGTTTAGTTCAAAGCTGAGTTGCCGAGAAAAATGGTAGAGTAGAGTTTGACCCCGAAAGCCTGGAGAAGTTTTGAACTGGTTGTTCTAGTAGACCACCAAGACAAAGGCCATCCGAGCCCCTATCGTAGCAGGCTGATAAGCGAGATCACGTGACGCAACAGATATTATCTTATATTGGGATCAGATTATATCTCTTGTAGAATATCATCCTCTATTTAAACATCTAAAATGCCATTCCCTATATTGAGTGACGTCTTCCATTTCGAAATAATATCCCGATGATCTTTACGAGATGGAACTAACAGCTGGTCCATGCAGCTGCAGGTTACCTTCTGGCGGGGTTGGGCTTATGCTGCCAAGAAAAAGAGACCGAGTAGATAAATCTCATCCATCGTCAAATCCCCATCTTCTTTCAACCTTACCTCACCTGTTCTGCTTTATTCCTTCCAGCCCAATTGAAGTTTGTACTGTTTTGATCTCAATCGATTGGAGGTGGAAGATGAGTCGTGAACATGGACGATTACATGTTCAAGGCGAATGTTGACCGCTGCAAGCATGTCTCGGAAGCTACAAGCTATCTGGAGATCTTCGTATATTCGGTCAGCAATTGAAGATAAAGGAGTAGACGGACAAGACTGACTTTGGAATAGGACCCATCGCTGAATTCTACTGAAGAACATCCATTGACGATAGATGAGTTCGAGAATTTTCTAAATCGCAGAGTTGGTGCTACCTGTATTACCTAATGATTGACCTGAAGCTAATGTCCTTGAAGGGAGCTTTTGCTCCTCCAGTACTACCGCCTGGTGTTGAGCAATTGGCCTGTATACGATTGATGTGAGTGATTCTGAGCACTGCATATAAACGACAAATTTCTAATCGCTTTACAGCTTACAGCAAAATGCCAAACACCCAGAAACCTTTGCACCTCACGTCATAAGTTTACGACCCGAAGTATATAAATCCATGGTGAAAACGATGAACCTCCCATATAGAGGAATTGAGAGTACAAGTGCCGTGGGACCCCTTTTCTGGTGCGCATACGACCAAGATGAAGTCAATCCCCACCTACGTAAGCTATGCATCACCATGCCAAAGCCTTTCTAACAGCTACCCAGAAATCATAAACCGCAAAAGCGACGTCCGGAAAAAGGGCTACACGAGAGGTTGGGAACTAATGCTTTCCCACGACATAAATCGTGGCATTACAAATGGCTACGCCAAAGGCACTTCGAGTTCTGACATGGTGGAAAGCATCAGACATCTCCGAGCGTGCGTTCTCCAGATTGGTAATCCTTTACTGTTGCCCATGATTATATTCTCCCACGATGTAAGTAACAAAACCGAGATCAAACAACGTGAGGCACGAGACTGGCTCCGAAAACTTGAACACGCCGTCAGTATGCGCACCGAAATTCAAGAAAACGAAGGCTATGTTAAAGATGGTGTCGTCGACCTCGATGCCGTGAATCGCGATCTGGTGGAATGCCATTCCCAGGTTTTGTGGAAGAGGCCCAAGGCATATATTGAGATTTTGGCGGGGATTGAGAAGGGGCTCGATGATTTCGAGGAAATGTTGCCAGAGCGGAGAAAAGATGAGACGATGAGAAAGCTATACAAGAGTATGAAGGCACGAATGGAGTTTTACAGAGTCAAGTTGCAGGGCATAGATAGTTATGCGTACACGACTTTACAGAGATTGGACATCCAACGAGCTGCTGTAAGTTTATTTATCACCCTTTTCTTTCGTTTCATTTCAAGCCCAAAGGAACAAGTTGCTAACAAAAGGACTAGCTCTACAACATCATCGCGCAGAAAGAATCCAAGCTTAATTTCCAAATGGCTGGCGAACAACGCAAGCTGGCCCACGCTTCCAAACGCGATTCCGCAGCTATGAAAACCATATCCCTCCTCGGCGCCATATTCTTTCCCGGAGCTTATCTGGCCTCTGTTTTCTCCATGACCTTCTTCAATTTCCAGGACGACAATGGAGGGCATGAGATAAGCGGGAGGTTCTGGATATATTGGGCGGTGACTATCCCGCTGACGACCGTAATTGTGGGCATCTGGTGGATTTGGGAGAGGAGGAGGGAGCGAAGGTATGAGAAGCAAGACGAGGATTTGGAGAAGGGGAGCGAGGATATGGAGAAGAGGATTATGGCGACGATGAGAAAGCGGACGATGAGCAAGGCCAGCACGTGGGATACGGGGAATAAAAAGAGCGAGTGACTTGCAGGGGCAGGGAGCGAGAAGAGGCAGGTCAAAAGTGTCGATTTTGCGAAAATTGATGTGAAGATGATATGACTACGACTTTGGCTATGATCGACGAGACGAGGCAACGATTTATGACGCTCACGAAACTGATGATGATTGATGGAGCTGTAGACTAATATACAAAACATACAATCATAAGTACAGAAGTATATAGATCCCAGGGGAAGAAATATAAACTCTTCGACATATACGTTTCAATTTTCCTTTGTCTTGCCTTTTCGGGCTCACGATGTGTTGTACCAAAGCCATCAAGCCCTTTTATAATTTGTCAGCTGCTACGTGTTGCGTGAGTGTAGAGTATCTACTCGCTGTGTTATATCAAGCTGGTTTGAGGGTTTGGTAACATTCTATTTCCCGATGTCCCAGCCCAGTCAGTATCTATCATATCTCAATTTGCCAGACGACGTTATACAGCACCGAATTGTAATTATTTTGCAGTTCTCGAGTTTCTTTGTGTTTGTTCTAAAACACCTCACGCACATACTGCTACAATTCCATATTCATCCATATCGTTCATAGCGAATCACTCGCGCCAGTTACACTTTTCTCGAAAGCTCCGCCACTTAACCAGGCTCAATTCTTAGTGTCAACATCCAATATCATCAATAATCTCAATTTACCCCCAGCGCCAATTAACAATGCATGTTTTAACCCCAAAAAGATACTGCAGCTTATTCCTCGTTTCCTCGATCAGTCTTTCCGTCTGCACTCGCACCCCCGGCGATGCTAGCTACGAATTCCTGATACTTAAATACCTCCCCTTTCTTGCCCAGCCCCATCCCCCCACCAGATTGTTTTTGGAATGCCCTTCTTCCAGTAAATCCACCCATAACACGATCAATCTCCCTCTCCGTCATCGGTTGCTCCCCCGGTTCAGGCGCCGTATGTAAAAGCGCATCTCTTAGCTCCAACAGGTCCACTTGTCCACTGTCATCGTCATCGAATGCAGAAAATGCAGATAAAAGTTCTGCAGATGGGGAGAGTGCCGCGAGGAGTGTAGCAATCGAATTCATGAATGCTGGGAGCGTGAGGGTCTGTGGAGTTGATGGCGGGAAAAAGGCGGTGATATCTGAGCTATTTGCTGAGAGTCCTGGCCGCGTATTAGTACGCAATTGCTTGAATAGACATTCGAACTACAAACCCAACTGATTCAGCATATCCGCAACATCATCCCGCCCAATGTGGCCGTCACTATCACGATCCAAAACTTGAAAACCCTCTCGCAACTCCCTTACCTGCGCCGGCTGCAATTTTGACATGGCATTATTATCACTTATCCCACTTGTTCTCCCACCACCCATCATTTCCCCTGATGTTTTGGAACTGGCCCCTCTAGTAGGCGAAGCTTGTCTTTCCCTAAACGCAGGAGCGAGCCCTTGCGGATTCCATTTATCGCTTTCTGTAGGTGTAATGGTCTCGTGATTGGCAAGCCTTGACGGAGTGGTAGGTGCCAGTGTTTTGGTTGGCGACTGCGTAGGTGTCGTTGCTTGATGTCGCAGAGGAGAAGGAGAGTGAGGGGACTCGGGACGGCGGAACGGAGACGCTCGAGGAGAGCCGTAGGAAAGAGGCGAGGGTTTGTAGGATGCAGCCATTTTGAAGACGGCGTGGTGGTGTTGTAGAAGAGTATCTGTGATGAGGGATGTTGCTGTACGCTGGGTTGAGGTGTTGATGGTCGATTGTTGACCTAGCCTAGCATCCTCCAAAGCAGCTGCTGGTAGCCCAATGGTTCAAGTGAGGGAGGTCGAGTGTTGCGCTGGTAGTGGATAGAAGTCCACTGTACTGAGTTCAGGTTCACGGTAATAATGATGTAGCGACAACAGACCAAAGTAAACAAACCACAAGGCTGAAAGCTAAGCTTTGGAACCCACCCGGTCGCTATTGGTGGACACCAACCCAACTGAACAATACCCCTGAATGCCGATTGGGGATCGAAATCGCCCCTGAAACCAACTCTAGCAAGCCCTGAACCACTGGAAGTCCGTCCTTTCAGCCCATTTTCAGAATCGATCCTACGTCTAACAAGCCACGAAGTGCCTCCAAATGGTAATCATCCATGGCTCAGCTTCACGACCGCTCTCCCCCGTGCAATCTGGAGGATCTTCACCCACCGTGTCGCAATATCCGGGATCGGCAGCTGTTGTTTTGGTTGTGCTACAGCTCTTATACTGTTACCGCCTAGGATCAGCGGCATATGATAGAGTTCTCGGGCACGGTTGTGGGGACGAACTGAAGCAGTTAGGCCATATGCCGGACGTCTTAAGACCATGGCTTCATCAATTCCCCTGCCCGCGATTTACCAAAGGACAAAAGTTACCAAGATAGCCATGGCCATGCAGCGTCCGACCACCAAGGGAACCGCAGAGGTGACTGACAGTCTGACAACCTCCAGTTCCAATGGCTCCGTGGGTGTTAATCGTAGGACGTCCCTATCGTCGTTTCCTTCGAGTCGCTCCCCCTCCGCAATGTCTGCAAGACATTCCCGGCCCTCGAGGAGCCCCAATCCCCCTATGATTGATACAGACCATACGTCGGATCCAAGTTCGAATTCGAAGACCCCCTCGAGTGGGGTCTCGTCGCAGCATTCATCTTTGTCTGCGATGCGCAAATACAACCCAGATGCGCACAACAAGAGAAAACTTCGGTCCCAGTACCCTCGGGGGGAAGTGGAAAACCATGTCGAGTATATCTTGGTGGCTTCATTCGATATCGATAAAGGACCGATCATGGAACATCAGTATCCTGTTGCGATTACTGGGGATGAAGCTATGCTAGCAGAATTGATGTTACCGGATCAGGCGCATGTGAGAAACCAGGACTGGACTATATTTTTCCTCCACAAGGATACTAGTCAGGAAGAGGAGGAGGCAGAACAAAAAGAGGAAAGGCGCAGACGGAGACGGAGAAGAAGAGATAAGGCTAATGGCATTGCGAACTCGGACGACGAAGGAACAGATAGCGACGGGGAAGAGCTTGACGATACATCAGGAGAGGAGTCAGATGAGAGTGAAGACGAGGGTGGAGCTGGACCTCCATTGATATACGTGTTGAATCTTGTCAATACGAAACAGGACAAGACGGCCAAACGAGGAGCGGTGGTAAAGGCTATGGCAATATGTACTCGACATCCATTTTTACATATATATAAGGTGTGTTCCATTCTCTTGAATTGTTGCTTTTCTAACAAGAGAGTAGCCGTTACTACTACTGGCGCTTGATGAGTATTTCAAAAATCCTCATCCTGCGACACTGGCGTCGCTTTACGAAGCTGTCAACACTATGGATTTATCACTAATGCCGAAGTTAAGTTTGCTTGAGAGGTATCTTTTACAGGCTAGTGACAACAAGGATCTCTTCGTCGAGAAATTTGAACTAATGGTTCAAATGCGAATGGCTGAAGATAGAGGCGAGGCTCCAGAAGCCATCGCAAATATGGGTGGAAGCCCAGAAAGACGTGTGGATTTACTTAGGAACGGAACAAAAGCACACGTTCAGGCACAATCAACCTATTCAATCCCTCGAGATACTCATGAATTTGAGACCAGGGTCGTCTATAACGGAATTCCAATACCGATCAAGGTTCCGGTTGCTATTTCTCCCGAAACTGTTGGCGATTTTTCTCTGATCAAGCTCATCCAAACCTTTGGTGATCCTCACGCCAAGTCTCCGCAGCCATTCGCTCTACATCCCCATCTCACTACGGCTGGCGCGTACACTCACCCTATTATTGTGCTTGCCAATGCCGTGTTAACGCAGAAACGTGTCATATTCCTTGGTCATAATCGTCCATCTGGCGAAGTAGCAGAGGCTGTACTTGCAGCATGTGCACTTGCCTCTGGAGGCATACTCCGAGGTTTTACAAGACATGCATTCCCATATACTGATCTCAGTAAGATAGACGATCTTCTGAAAGTACCTGGTTTCATAGCCGGGGTGACAAATCCGACGTTTGAGAATCACCCAGAATGGTGGGACGTGTTATGCGATCTTCCAACTGGACGAATGAAAATCAGTAACCGGATTGAAAGTGCACCGATTACGGAAGGACTTGCTCAATTTCAACAACAAAATCCTGCATATGCCACTGTTGTAGGATCCATCGGAAATTCTACGAGTGCTACCACAGGGGATTATTCCGGTGATATTGCTTTCATGGCGGATGTACTTCGAAGTGTTGCAGCTCGACACGGAGAAGGTGTTATTCGTGCGAAATGGCGAGACTGGGTTGAGAAATTTACACGAATTGCAGCTGCATTTGAAGAAACCGTATACGGAGCAAGTGCCCTGTACATTGGCGTCGAGGAAGCAGAGCCTGGAAACGAGAGCGTCAGTGGCCATGGATATGTGTGGCCTGATGAACCGTCCAAGCTTAAAGAGCTGGCGAGTGGAGTAATGCGTATTGAAGGCTGGAGAAACACAAGAAGTTATTACAGCTTCAAACAGGTAATGAACTCCATCTAGGTGGGGAAAAAACTCAAATCTAACATCAACTAGGACCTTGCACAGCTTTATACATTCCGGCCGCTGAAAGCACTGGATCTTCACCACTTACATGACCGTCTAAGGATGACAAAATTGACTCCAACTGCGAGCCGAGAGATATACATTGCGCTTTCGAAGTATACACACTCGTATGATGAAATATGTCAGCTCTTAACAGTTGCACCGGAATCACATGCAGGCCTCTTCTACGTAGCTCTTGGGTTATTTCACAAAGACAAGGATGTGAGGATAAAGGTAGTAGATCTACTAGAAAGAATAAGTGAGCACGAAGCTGGAAGACATTGGTGGAAAGCATTGAGCCGCTTTGAGAAGTTGGCTTATTATAGGATACGAAGAGAAGCAGATGCAGAGATGAGAATTCAAGTCGGAGGGGAGAAAGAGAATATTAGTAATGGGTTGATGATGAGACAAAGGATAAGTTGAGCTTGACCCCCATCCTGGATGATGAATTATGAGGCTATGATGGATAGATACCATAAGAGATACCCAAAGCTATGAAGAGAGAGAAAGAGAGAATTCACTTCATGGGAATTATTGGACCTGATTTTGGGTACATCGGCTTCAATTTTTGAAGGGTGATTATTCATAATTTTTGGGCAGAGGCGTTACTGCTTCTACAAATATGAGTTTGGGCGTTACTTTAGGTGAATGGAGTAACATACTATGCGAGCAGGTGTTTTGCAGCGTATTCAACGTGGTCTTTGGCGAATGTTGAAATAAAGAAGTATGAATGATCATAGTCCTGTTTTAAATCAGCTTTCCACGTCTGGTGCTATTCTCACACATCACATACCTCTTGATATCTAATCACTAATCCCTTTGATTTGCCAGATTCCTTTGCTGCTGCTGCGAAGTTCTCCGGTAATAATTGCCCTTGCTTGTAGAAATTGTCACCGGTTCCCTATTCAAATCACACATCAGTGGATGCTCTTCAAATGCACTGGCCATCTTCCGCTGAAAGAAAAGTGACGGGGAGAGGAGACGGAACATACCACATCAATCAACGCATCAAAATCCCCCTTCCAATTACTAAGCAACTCCGTGGCATCATGTTTCTTCCACTCTTCCTTATCATCCCCGAGATATCCTTTAAACGCTTTCTCTCCCCACGGACACTTGCTTGGATTCGCAATGGGCGCAAATGCACTCACACTCTTATACATACCAGGGTTCTTCAAGAACAACGTTAGTGCACCATGTCCTCCCATCGAATGACCCGTTATGGAGACGCGGGACGAGTCGAGTTCTGAAAAGGAGGAGAAGAGCGCCTCGGGAAGTTCGCGAGTTATGTAGGATTCCATTTTGTAGTTTGTGGACCAGGGAGAGGCGGTTGCATCGATGTAGAAACCAGCGCCACTGCCAAAGTCGTAGGAGTCATCTTCACCTGCTATCTTGAGCCCTCCTGTATTCAATGATTAGCTGTGTTCCTTGCAATGGGACTTTGCGTGTGTAGAGGAGCGTACTGGGAGAAGTATCAGGATATACGATTGCAATTCCCTTCTCTGCGGCAGCAGATTGAAAGAACCCCTTCTCGGCGCAATTATCTCCGGTACAAGTTAGGCCGGATAAAAAGAAGAGAACGGGCACTTTGGAAAGTTTGGCTTGAGGTGGGAGGAAGATGTTTACAGCCATTTGGCATTTGGTGGTAACCGCGTCATGGGTCAACTTATGGAGCTTGCCGCCAAAGGAAGCGATTGTTGCGGTGGTTTTGAATGACATTTTTTGAATGGACAGATGTGAATTGGAAGAGATGAATTGTTGTAGAGGGAAAGAAGAAGGCTCAAAAGAACGTATCTTTATGTTTTATGTGAAGTGACGTTTTGAATATGGGAGGACCCCTCCATTGTTGCCCCGCCTTCGGAGATGCTCCGGCATTTGAGGAAGAGCACCTATCAAAACCCAAATAGGCTATAGAATCCGAATGCCAAAATGCTTTATACTAATTTATCAAAAAAGATGTCTCACTTACTCTCAATCAGTCAATCCCGAGCTTTAGTTCTTGGACAACGAAAGGATTAGAAACGCTATGGATGTAATCCTGTCATCGGAGAAGTGAGAAGAAAAGGCTCAATATCGTTGTTCATTCATATTATCAAGAAGTCCGCCAACAGGCTCCTAATCCAAAACGCCTTTTCTTGCGCCGACCAATCCCTTTGCTATGCATTTCTAGTCTTTACTCGCTTATCTACCATATCTCTTATTGTAGCAACTCTTCACAAGTCCAATCCTCATATTTCCCATCTGGCATATAGCGACGCACGATCAGTGGTATCTTCTTTTCTCTCAGCTCCTTGATGGCAATTTGAAGTGGGTCTGTGGCCCCTTCAGTATCGACAAGAACCGGGGCGTTCATGCTATAGTCATCTAGGTCAGCAGAGTTCCAGTCTAGCCAAATACTATCCCTTCCCTTACCTAATCTGCAGAGCTCTTGTTCCTAATATCCTCGCCCGCTCATATTTGGTCATATATGGTGTAGTATTGCGGTTTTCCTTTGGTATCTTCATGTTTTTAGATAGCTTACTACCACTTGCAGCCGCAGCAGCTACATCTCCCGAATGAACGATCTCTCGTGCAGAGTCACCAGTCACGTTGAGCTGGTCTGGGTTTTCGCCGATCTCGATATCGTCAAGCGCAACAGCTGTCTCTGGTTCAGGCTCATCTGGGTCGTATTCCGGCTCTTCATCGTAGGCTGGAGAAAAGCTGTAAGGTGAATTTAGCTATGCTCAGGTTGTTTTGTTCTCTCTTGGGTTAATTTACCCTCCATCATTTCCATCGTCTCCCTCGTAGTCAGACATAGTTTCTGCTTGAACTTTAGAGTCGCGTGAAACGGTGCAAGGTTTTGCGAGTGTTTGCTTGTCTTGAAGATGTGAGTTGAGATCTTTGTGTAAGATTTGCGTCCAACAAAGAATTTGGTTCAGCCTCTTCGTTGAGCTTGGAGATTGGCGCCTGAGGAGCTAAGATTTTTAATGCCAAGATTTCGCGGCTAGACCCCACAAAATTGTTTTGTACGATTTTCAACTACACAGTTCACCCATCAGCTGTGTGTATGGAGTTCAATGATATTATCCTATGAACTCCAGGGATGGCATCAAATACTAGGAAGCGGAATGGAGCCAGTGAGTTAGAAGGCTCTGCGAAAAGATTGCGTATTGATCACACAATTGTCCCTGAAGGTACGAGTAACTTAGTTGAAACAGTACAATGAGCATCACTAAACCAGTTGCAGAAAAAAATACCTTCGATTCAGAGAGCGAATTCAAAGACGACGACAATGAAAGAGATATATTCTCTGAAGATGAACATCACACTTTCAACAGTCCTAATACCCCCTTGTCACCGGCACCCTGTCGCAAGAAGTTTCCTTCCGAGTTGAAAACTATCAAATGTACCTGGGACGGGTGCGACAAAACGTTCAACAGACCAGCACGATTGACTGCTCATCTTCGGTCTCATACCAGTGAGAGACCATTTGCTTGCACTTGGGAGGGCTGCGAAAAGGCCTATATGGATAACAAGCATCTCAAGGCACATATAAAAGGTGCACATACCAAGGAACGGCAATATATGTGCGATTGGGAAGGATGTGGAAAAAACTTCTTGACATCAACTCGACGCAATAGACATAGAGCTACACATGAAGGAACTCAGCGATTCATTTGTACAGGCTACCCTGAATGCTACCAAGCGTTTCGTAAACGCGAGACGCTCCAACGACATATTCGCTCTGACCATTTGGAACTGGCTCCATTTCCTTGCGCGTTCGTCGACCCAATCACCGGTGAAGCTTGTGCTGCTGGTTTCGACGGCGCTGGAGGTTTGCGAAAACATCAAGATCGCGTACATAGCACTCCACGGTTCTTTTGTCCGGAGTGCATACAACCTGGAATGGTAAACATTGATGGATCTCCAGCAGCTCTCGGCTTCACATCAGAAGGAATGCTTCAAGCTCATATCCGAAAAGATCATGTCAATTGCCTTTTCTGTGATATGAGATGTTCTAGCAGGCGCGAACTGGACAAGCATGTTGAGAGTCAGCATTCTGGCACTACGCTTGTCGAGCGCAGAAATATTCCATGTACCTACCCAGGTTGTACTAAAATGTTTACAAAGCCATATAACCGCAACCAGCACATAGCTACAGCTCACGAGGAAAAGCGCTATACTTGTGGATCATTTGACCTTAGCAAAACTGCTGATATCGCGTACTGGGACCAGTCCGACGCTTGTGGAAACGAATTTTATTCTAAAGCTAACCTCGAAGATCATGTACGAACCGCTCATCTCGGCCTCCAAAGCACAATCAATACGAATCGTATAAAGGTTGAAGAGCAGAACAAAAATTGCATGCCCACAGCTCTCCAAGAGCTTACTGGAACTGCTTATTTGAAAGATGAACGTCGGACGATCGCCTGCTACATGCCAAAGTGCATTCACAAATTCATTCGTGAATATGATCTACAAAATCACTTGCGTAGTCATCACCGACTGACAACACCAGTCATCGATGAGATTGTCGGTTCACGGATTTCCGCTGTTGTTCCTGACGACATAATTGTGTCCAACGTCATCGACAGTGATTCCTCGATACATGCTTATACTCCCTCCTTCATGGATGAGATGATGGAGGAATCTGTATCAGGCGAAAATTGGGCTCTTAAGGTTCCACGAGATGGCACCCAAACGCCGTATTGGATTGGTGCTGAAGATGACGCTCAGCAGGGAGAGCAGGCAGACCCATGGGCCGAAGAGGAGAAAGAGATGCGAAGGTTGATTGACGAGGAGATTCTGTTCAACGGAGGGAGTTTTACAGAGGATTTCTATGCTGCTTAGCGCACTCGTGTCACCAGGACTAGCTTATATATGGGTGCTAAGGATATGTATAGAACGGCCAGCAAGTGCTGCATTGGCTCTGACTAGATATTTGTAGACCAAAAAAAGATTCATAGACCAAAATGGACTTTGACCATGAATTCTGAAATTTCCTATACTGGAGCACTTCAACGAACGACTGCATACCAACAGTAATCTGATCAGGTGGTAATTTTCATCAGCGTAACCTCCACCCACTTCCAGTTCTAATAATATCGAGGCCATTTTTACCCACATTTAAATCATCCTCCAAGAATTTGTCTCGTATTGAGATGTTTTCTTGCCTTCCCCTCTTCTTGTACTCTCATCAGACATGAGCTAACGTCCTTCAATTCTTAAGTCACATGAAGCTCTTCCTGTACTGTATCCGTAACGTTGCTCTCTAATAGAACCCCTAACTCAAATTTATCAAGCACATATGTCACCTTTCACAAAGCTTTTACAAACTCTATTTCTGAAGTTTAAAAACTTGGTATAAAATGCAGGTCAATTATGTACGACAACTTGTTCGTGGAATCCTTTTCAGGGCCGTAGAGATCCACCTACTTCGACGTTCAGCTTCACGTGAAATTTTTAAGCTTCTTATGCGAGTTACGAGCGTGTTACGAGCAAGTGCTGTTCTATTTCCATCGGCAAGGCACACCATCAGGCTTGACCATGGTAGAATTGGTCAAATTGCAGGTACGCTATGTGATGAAATTGCATACGCAGGCGGAGACATTGAAGGCGGAGGGAGGTGATCGAGCTGAGCCTCACGGGTTGCAGAAATGGTCGGTACGGTTGAGAATGTAACGGGCTAAGTGGCAGTGGATGGGCTGAGGTGTTTGGAAATTAAAAAAACCCTTTTTTAGTTTGATTGGAGGTTCGCACTTATGGCCATAGTGGTTCGGAATCTGGGAGATGGCTTTGCGATGGAACGTGTCTAGTAGATGCGGTTTTGAGCAATCAGGTGTGCGAACCCTGCGAGCAGTCTTCATCAAGATCAACTTTGGTTAATTCTTCATCTCCCTTGAGCTCAATGAAATTAAGTGTTTTTGACCAATACGACTACTTGAAGATTTCCGCTAACAGCAAATGCTAGAGTATCTAAGTCCTAAAAGGTAACCTCAGCGCAAATATGTCAAACACCTTGGCGTGGCACATCTACGAGAAAATAATAAGAGAACTTTGTAAGGCTAAGGCTAATTTCTGGAGCGTCGTAATGTTTGAGGCGATAGTGAGCTCTAGTTTTATGAATTCGGGCGTCAGTTTCCACAGCCGTAAGGTAGTCTAACTATCAAGGCACATGTAGTGTGTCCGGTCATGTGATCTCAGCTCTAGTGGCAGTTGTCAAAAAAAAAAATTGGGATTTCAACGGGAGATCAACCTACAGCGGGAATTACTGAGGAACGAAACATATTCGTAGTCACTTTCATGAATTTCCTCGCAAAATCCAAACACTGCTAGAGAAGCTTTAGGACTATGTGTTGCTCATAACATCTATCGTGCTAAGGTGTCACAAAGAATCCTCCTCCTATCCCCAATCCAGGAAAGCTACAGGATTGTAGTGTGTGTGCCAGCAGTTGCACAACAGCTCAAGCCTCGAAGTCTTGATCCGGCACTTGGGGCGTAAGATTAACAAGGCTTGCCTTGCTCTGGCGTGCTCTCGCCTCCGTGGTCTTCAGGTCTTGGTGTGTGTGACAGGCCCACGCAGGCTTATTGCGGCCCCCCGAATGATATGGCAGCACTAGCGATTTTAAAGCCCTGGGCGCACCCGCTTCTGCAGATAGGGTTTCTACTAAGAAACTCAGATCATCCTGAGATCTGGGAGCATTTGGAGCGATCGAAAGAGAGCGGACGGGTGGCCGTGACGGCGGGTGGCCAAACCTTTCTTGCCGCTGTAGGAAGTAGACGGTAGCTCGCAGGGTCGAGTTCGGTGTTTGGAGGGGAAGAATGTTGAGAGCATTGTTTGAGATTTGGTTTAGTGTTTGGGGGATGGTTGAGAGGGGATCGCCTTGCTTCAGGTTCAAGTCGATGATCTGCGGGCAGGGACAGCTGAGGACCCTCATATGGCCAGGGGTGGACGGCGGCGATGTTACCCTACGCGTATTTTGGTTGGGTGAAAGAATTGTGGTGGATGTTCTTTGGGATGCGGTGCGCTTCACCGGTGCTTCTGTTCTTGCTCCATTGTTCCTGGTTCTTAACGATTGCTGATGTTTTCTCATATGTAGCACAATAGCTCTCAGAATTGTAAGAAATTGAACAGGTCCTGTTCTGTTGAAGCGGTTAGAAAGAGAGGTATGGCGTGGCGAATAGACGCTGGGTTGGCGCATATGAAAATCCCAGTCGGAAACCTTATGAACCCTCCTACATACGTCTTCTGCCACGTAGTAACCCTGCCGCGAATCTTTTCACGCTCCTGCGACTTCCTCCCTCTCTCGAGACTTGACCTGACTTGAAGCGGTGGTGTCGAGCAGAAACCACAGGACTCCTTCTGATCGAGCCGTCTGTAGTCAGATGATTGTGCTGGGGAAAGTAGTAGGAGGTAGGGAGTCAAGGTAGACAGCCGTGCGATGCTGTGCAAGTAGCGAACCAAATTCATCTTATCCTGTCTCCTCCCTCCTGTGACCTCTCCAAATCCGAGGCATTCTCCAACATCTGTCGGCCTCCAATGAAAAGACCCTTGATGACATGGCTGGTGGGTGTCTGGTTGTGACAGGATTTGGGCGGGCGTGCCTCAGTAACAGCATGTCATGCTCGGCGTGACAAAGAAAATTACCTATAGCGTGTGTGTGTGTGTGTGTGTGTGTGTGAATATCCAAGAAGAGACTCACCGGTCCTTGCCCTCTGGCTGGCACTTCTTGTTCGTCTCTGAAAACACCGTGACGGAGCTGAGCTGAGCTTCCAACTGTAATTACACAGTGCTTCTGTGCCAAGGGCTTTTGGAAATGCTGGCGTTCATGGTTGATTCGTCAAATTCATCACATCAGCTCTTAAGAATGAATCTTTGCCTGAGCGTCGAAGACAAGTTCACGGTGGCTCCAATAAATGTCTCGCGACGAGAGGGTTTTTCAGTAATGATATTCTAGGCACAAGCAAGTGTTTAGATCTCCAATAGGTTTGCAGTTGTATTTGTGTTGTCTATATTGTACAGCCCACTCAAAAAAAGTACACAGCCGATCCGGGCCAGGGTCGTTAGTCCTATCCTACTGTAGGTACTTCCGTCGAAAAGTAGCGCCTAGTTCGACACCACCCCCCAGTCCGTCCCATCCCATCCCCCATCCCGTCTCTCATCACTCATCACTCATCACCAACAAACCTTCTCAGTACACGGCACCTTTGAATTCTTAGCTGGTGGGCAAGAATCGACACCACAGCTTATCTCTCGCTTTCTTCGCGCTGTATCTTTGTGCTTAATCCGCGCCGCTACTTGTCCAATATTCGTCCTGTTACAGCCTTGGTTCCAGTGTCGCAAAGTAGTCCGCTTTGACTTTCCAGCCGTCCACCAGTCCAAACCACACACTCCAAAAGCTCTCGCAACACTTCGACCTCAAGACTTTGACTACACGAAAGCATCGAATGTGCTGTTTGCTCCTTTTCCCGAATTCCGTTGCGTACAGTCGCCGGCCTACAACCCTTGCAGCCTGATACTATTTGTTGGAAGGCGACTCTTTCCATTCGATCCGATCACCTTAGACCCCATCGCAATCGACAACATTCGTCTCTGGTACTAGAATATCACGCGACACAAGTCCTGGCTTCGTGTGGAACCAGCAGAAGTAAACACAGGGCATCGTACGACTCGTTATCTTCTATTGCTAGAACGGTCTTTTCCTTCCCCCGCCGAACCCCAGTATTCGAATTTACTATTCTGGCAGACACGAATCGGTCACGATATTTTGTGCGCGATACGGCATCGTCTATATCAGCCAAGGCCGGGCGCCAGCCTGGACCAACTATCCCGTCAGGGACTCTGTTCGCAGGAGCGTGGTGCTGCTACCCCGAGTTAGAAAATGGCAGCCAACTTCCAGCCACAGATGAATAATGGAGGGCAAATGATGATGCAACAACAGCAACGAGGCCAACAGCCTCAACAGAGGCCACAGCAGCCGAACCAAAGCATGGTTTCTGGGCAGATTCAACAGGAAATATTCCGTAGTCTCCAGGACAACACAGGGCCACTAGAAGGCTGGCAAGCTAATGTCATGATTCAAGAGCGGATAAGCATGGTATTCAATCTGTAGGTGATATTTCGTTTCATTGCACGCGGTGGTTGATCTCTTGCGCGCGTACCTTCACACGAATCTGGACTAATGACCTTGCCTAGTGTTGGAAATCTACGACTTGCGAGCCAGTCACAACAAAATGGCCCAACGATCAATAAGATGATTGAGATAGGTCTGAAATTCGAGAAAGAGATTTTCGAGAGGTCCCCGGATAAGGCATGGGCCACCACATTCTACCTACTTTGGGCTCTCCTTGCTAACTGAAAATAGGAACACTACAAGCACGAAATTCAGATGAAACTCGATCAGTTACTCGAAAGGCGCAACCAGAACATGCAAGGTCTGCAGCAATCGATCAACGAACAAGCTCGAGCTCAACAAGCAGCTGCACAACAACAAATGATGAACCAAAATGGAATGCAAGGGCAAATGACGCGACCTCAGCCTGCACAACAAGGCTTTCATCATCTTCAACAGCAGATGACTGCATCTCCTATTCCAGGACAAGTAAACCAGCAACCTGGTGGCGGAATGCCTAACCAGGGCATGCCTCCGAATATGACGCCAAATCAGCAACAGCAATTCCAGATGTCCATGCAACAGCAAGGCCAGCAGAATCTGCAGAATGGTCTTGGAAGGCCACAAAATGGTCAGCCACCGAATATGCAACAATCGCAACAAGAAGCCATGGTAACTCAACTGGGTCACAAGTTGATGGCCCAAGCTAGCGAACAGGAGAGGAATCAAATGAGGGTCAATCTCCAAACTGGGATGGATGCAACTGTTTTACAAGGCTATGCTGCGAAAGGCATCGATCCTCTTTTCCTCTACTACCGGAATCAAGCCTTACAGAGGCTAGGTGCACAGCGACGTCAGCAGCAACAGCAACAGGCCCAGCAAGCCCAGCAGGCCCAAGCCCAAGCTCAATCACTTATCACGCAACAACAGGCCCAAAACATCCCCGCAACTGCACCACCAATGCAACAGCAAAGATCAACTAATCGAAGTCCTATGAATGGACAGACACAGCCGCCAACATCTACGGGAGGTAATGCCGATTTCTTTGTGGGCAACATGATCGATCAGCAGCAACAGGGAGTGATGGCGGAACAGGCAGGCCAGACTGTAGTTCCAATGAGTAACGCTCAAAGAAATGCTACCCCACAACCGGGTCTTATGGCGGGCCAGCCGTTAAATATGAACGACCAGCGGGCGGTTTCAAACCCTAATATCACGGCTCAACAAAGGCAGCAACTTTTCAATGCGCAGCAGCAGAGAGTGCAGCAGCAGCAAGCTGCTCAGGCACAGCAGCAGCAAACTGCGCGCGCCAATAACCAGGCGAAGGCTCAGCAAATGGCTCTCCAAGGTCAGATTGGAGGAATGGGACCTGGGCCAATGCCTCCTCAGCAAAGTCCTGCTATGGCGACCCTTAATGCGCCTCTTACAAGAACTCCTGGGCAAATGAATCAACCAGACGCAGCCCAGGTAAATCCGAACGTGCAATTTGGACAACCTCTTGATCCCCGGTTCTCTCAGGGGAATCAAAGAGCGCAGATGAATGCGGCCATCATTTCTACTATGCCACAAGAGATGCAGAACAAACTTGCCAGCTTTCCGCCGGAGAGAGTGAACGAGTTGGTCATGCAATGGCACCAACGCCAACGTCAACAACAAAATGGCCAACCTGGAAGGCCTCAAATCCCAATGCAAGCCAATAACCAGATGCGTCCTGGCCCGCAGGTCCCTCAAGAAGGCCAATTTAACTCCCAAAATCCTCTCAGCCAATTTATGATGGCAAATCCCGGCCGGCCACCCCCAGCACAATTGATGAACGGAATGAACCCTCAGCAGCAAATGCTGCTTCAGCAACAGATAGGACGCATGCATCCAAACCACCTACAACAGCGCAATGCAAATGGTATTCCCATGAATCCGCAAGCAGCTCAACACATGGATCAAATGGATATACCGCAGCAAGCTTTGGCCCACCCGACTATGCCTAGAAGCATACCCCAAGAGATCAAGAAGTGGGGGGCTTTGAAAAGCTGGGTACAACAGTCTGGAGGTCTTGCTCCCGATAGTCTTACAAATGTCATTACTCTCCAGAAAGCACACTACAATCAGCAACTGCGAGCTCGCAATGCAAACCGTATGGCTGCTGGAGGGATGCCAGCGGGTGGCCCAGGAGCGGCGGCGATTCTACCTCCCGGAATTGCTCCTATGGCAAACATGGGGAATCAAATTCAAATGCCTGGCATGAATATACCCCAATCTGGAGTACCACAGGTCACTGCGCAGGATATACAGAGTGCACGTCTCTCCGCGCCTCAGTTGGCCAATGCTTCAGACGACCAGATCCGTGCACAGATAATGAGAAATCGTTTCAACAATCATCAGCAGCAACAACAGCGTCAGAATCATCTGATGCAGCAACAACAGCTGCAAATGGCTCAAATGGCTCAAATGAATAATCAACAGCCCCGTCCCGGGATCCCTGGGCAAATGCAGCAACCTGGGGGACAAAACGTTCCTGGGCAGATGCAACAGCCTAATAAGCCACCGCAAGCTCTGGACTCCGTTCCTCCCGTTGCAAATCGTGCAAACAGGCCCACGCCAGTCAGTCGAGGAAATCCACCAAACTCCTCTCCTGCTGAGCCTGTCAAAAATAACTTGAAGCGGCAGAATAGTGAAGACGTCGTAGAGGTACCAAATCCCAATTCAATGGGCCAGCGGTCCACGCCTCAACAAAATCTCGGCTTGAAAGCTCCATCTCAGGGAGCTACGCCTCAGCCACCGCGCCCACAACATTTATCACCGGAGCAGATACAAAAACTCGACGTCGAGGCGCGGAAAAGATATGAGCATGGCATCCGGATGTATCAACAGAGTCAACAGAATACTAACTCGGCAAGCTCTCTCATCGTTAAGCTGAGACAGATCGCCTCGGAGGAGAACGCGCGTGGCCAGAGCAGTCCAATGCCTGATTTACCCATGAACGCAGCCACGAAGGCCTCCATACAAGCATCGCTACCAATGGTTGTCAAGCCCTTGAAAGGCATGACACAAGCAATTGGAAAGTGGTATGAAGCTACTCATGATGACGCACGGGCACGAAACTTCTTCCGCATGGTGAGTATCTGATCCTTAATATTGAATATCATACTAAGTTATCTAGTCATACCGGATAAGAAAGCAATATCACGACGAAGGGCAGTATCAGCAGATGAAGGAGAATTTTTCAATCACTCCGGCCGAGATTGAAGGAGCTCGTCGCGTTCTTGTTACCATGATAGGAGATCTGAGCAACATGATGCCTGGAAAGATGAAGCGACCAGATGCACCTCAACCCGACTCGGCAACTGCTTCTGCCCCAACACCGCCTCAGGCTGGACCAGCATCCACAATTCCTCTGAATGCAGCTAACCTTCAGCAACAACAAAAGCAATTGATGAACCATCAGAGAGCACCAAGCCGTGGTTCAAATGCTCCGGCCGCGCCAACTTCTACTCAACCTCCGTTTCCATTTGGTGGGGCGTCGCCACATGGCACACCTGCTTATGGTAACGGAAAGCAATCTGTCACTCAAGCTGATCTAAAAATTCCTCCCCGGAAAAAGCCGAAAACTGGTAACAACCCCTCGGCTGAACTGGGTACTCCAGGATCAATGGCCTCGCCTTCAGTCAACAAGACGGTCTCGCCTGAAATTAGAAGACAGGTCATCGTAGATACAAAGCAGCAACCAGTCAAGCCAATGCTTTGCTGTTCAGAACCGGATTGTGATAGGCACAAGACAGGGTTCGAAAATGAGGAGGCTTTGAAAGCGCACAGAGAAGAAGAACATATTAAGCCATTATCAAATCCATTGAAGTATGCGCAAGAAAACCTAGCAGCTGTATTAGGTCTAGATCCTGAGGGCCACCAAAAGTCGTCACTTATGGGTGAAAAGATGGTCCAGAGCGAATCACGACAAGGCCAAACGCCAACAATTAAGGCTGGTACACCTATGAGCCGGCAGGACTCAATGATTCGGCAAGGCAGTTCCACTGGCAAATCAAGCACAAAACCCCAGATAGAGGCAGCAAAACTCGCTGCTACCTCACAGCCGACGGTTATTGCGGATTCCTGGGCAAACGCTACTATTGATCCACAGGAACTCTTTGCAGCTTTCCAGGGATTTGAAACTGGGGCCGGAGGTACCATCAGCGATTTGACCGTTTATCGATCAATCACACCTAACGAGTCGCCAGAGAGTAACTCAACCGCCGTGACTGATACAAGTGATATTTCAGACGGTGTCAATTTAGACATTAACCTGGAACTTAACTTTGATGAGAGTTGGATGCCATTTGGTGGTAGTGACATTAATGGCTTGGCCGACCTGAACAACTTCGATTTCGGCAACGAAGACATGCCAATTCCACTTGAGGACGACCAGCCCATGGCAAATTACATGAGTTGGGATGACATGCAACAAGAATTCAACAAGCCCTTTGAATTTGATACATCGATGTATTTGATGAACCCTGGTCAATGATCCTTCATCATTGAGAATTGCTGGAAAATGGCGTTTTGAAATTTTTATTATACCAATGTTTTTCGGGATGCGAAATGGACGATTATGGAAATGGAGGGAATTTATACCAAACACTTGGCGTTTTTACTTCTTTCTTGAACCAAAATAGCATGAAAGCATGGCGTTTCGGTTGGAACTATTCATTGAACAATACTTTTGTAATTCCATTTTCGGAATGAGGCGTGGTTATGGATCTCTTCCCGGTTTGCTCGAGAAACTTTTATAGGATGAATGTGTTTCGACGCACAGCGATAGGGTTTTGATGTATGAGGATTACTGGCCAGGGAGTGCCATGTGTACCATTGTATTACTGTAGATTTCTCAGATTTCGAATTGAATTACTTTCATAATTGAGAATTTATAAATTTTAACCAGTGAGTGTTTCATATATTAACGTCGGGCTGTTTCACCACAATTGTCATGCTATGGTTGCAAAAACACTCCCATGGTCTCACCATCTTTAAGCAATTTGGTTGATGGCAGATTCCGCACACTTCCATCTTGTGCATGTTTCCGCTCTGATGCGCTGTCCTGGTTGTAGACTATAAAAAGGGGCTCGGCTATTTTCGAGCATGGGGGCAGGCAATACAACAGAGAGGAATGGAGTAGCATTAAACAGAAACAACATTCACCGCTACCCCTTTTATTTGCATCTCCAAATAGAGGGGAAAACCTCTAAGATGGTTTTCACTATTTCGCATAGATTTTACACCGAAGTGACTAAGACATTTGGGTGATATCGGTGGTAGACGCTCTGCTCATGTTCGATGGTTTACACAGGAAGTCAAAGCTGAAATGAAGTCGGATTCTTCTGTTGAATATTTGCGAAAGGTCCCCCAATCTATTGTTTTTTGGTTTAATACCAACCCTCCTGTTCAACAATCCTCTAGTATCTTCTAGACTATAGCAATTACTACGTTCCTGGCATCTCTAGTCTAATCTGAGTCCGTAACTACCTTAGAACCTCATCAGCAACTGAAACATCCACCTCTTCTCGGACGTCGTCCCAAACATCCTTATATATAGAATAATCAAGTCTCGATCTCCAGCTCTTGTTAGGGAAGGGACAGAACCAAGACATATAATCTTGTGCCGAATATCGCTGACCACGGTGAGTTATCTCTTGAAGCGCGCATCCAGAGATTTTGTATCCATGCCTCCATATCACAGGACGTTTGATTTTGGATCCATGCTTAACTTTACCTTGATGAGTTGCTTCGGGCTTATACTGCCAGCCAAAAGCACGAGGATTAAATCTCCACCTTCCGCCACACCTTCGACAACATGGCGGTCTTCTGGGCCACGTCTCCTCGTCTAATCGAAAGCGAGCCAAAAGCTCTTCCCAAACTCCACATTTCTTCATCAACTCATCATCTGCAGTAGGTGCTGCCGCGCTATCTAGCTTACGGGGCCCTTCTTGATACCCCCGAAC
>Ga0247810_10000219_pt1 | contig 86085 bp, 81 predicted proteins | sample UWRJL119311C1_FD_179918 | JGI IMG/M metagenome (GOLD analysis project Ga0247810, IMG submission 179918) | Plant litter microbial communities from Arlington Agricultural Research Station in Wisconsin, United States - UWRJ-L119-311C-1 | ecosystem: Environmental > Terrestrial > Plant litter >...
ATTCATTGTCGAGAAATATTTATAGATTGGATCCGTGTTGTGAGCTCTTCTAAGAAACAATCTGTTATAAAGTCACAATGAGATTATTTTGCTCAAATCTGTATGAGGGCTCAGAAAGGTTTCCTTTCTAATGAAGCTTGATATATGGTTGGGTGGCTGGGCATTTCATACATATATTGGGCTCTCCAACGTGTCACGCATATCAAGAATATGTAGGTCGTTTGAGCAAGTGAGTCAGATAGCTTCGTGACACTTTCTTCTTAGATGTCAATGCTAGTCCAATCTCGCGCAAAGCTTGAAAGCCACGAGTGATAGGGAGAACAAGACCGGTGCGTAGAAACGGAGAAGAAGGCAAAAGAAAGAAAAGTCTAAGTATAACTAAGGGCAGTTTTTGGAGGTTTTGTGATAGGTGGTTGTCATTGTAACAGGGGTAAAAATTAAGGGCCAAGCTGTGGAGGTTGATTTCAAAATTTGGCGTATATGTTTAATTTACGCTAGGATATTCTCTGATAGCATGATGCTTTTGAGCCCACCAGACCCCCAAACGCCGGATATACCGTAAAGTTGCTGGATTAGTCAATAGAAAAGACCTCAGGCGCCGGTCATCTCTTCATCTTCGCTACTTGCATCATCATCTTCCCAATCATCGCCTTCTTCCTCTTCTTCGACCACACCTCCAAGCTCTTTATTCAATACAGCCAGTAACTCTTTGGCATGTTCTCCCAGACGCTCATCTTCATAGTCCTGTAGGTCAAATAACCTTAGACTATGCTGTAACCACTGCCGACTCGAAATCCAAGATATCCGCCAGCCCTCTCCATCTTCATCTTCCTTAATCTCTCCAGCTTTCTGCTTCTCTCCCATGATATATAATCCCCAGCCGCCTAGATACCATACCTCCACACTTCCATCATCTTCACCCACCAAACGTTCCAGGACTTCAATAGCTTCAGTGTCCATATCTGCCTCCATCAGTAACCTCGCCAAACTAACCCTCGACGGAAAATCTGGCACAATTTCATTCTCCGGCTCCAAATTAACCCATAGCTCTATACTCCTTTTCAACGCACTCCTCGCCTCTTCCATTCTTTGTTGACTGATCCTCACATTCGCCAGTGTCTGTAACGGCTCTGGATATGCAGGTGCAACCATGGTTGCTTCAGTTACCAATGTCTCACATTTTGCTTCAGCATCCGCTTCCCAGCTAAGATCCGTCATGTAGACTTCTACCACACCACAAAGCGCAACAGCAAGTTTTCTTCTTCTTTCTTCGGCTTCTAGTTCCATCCCAGCCGTCCTGCCTTTCGTTTCTTGTAAAGCCTGAATCTGCAACCGTAACCGAGCTGCACCTCGTTGATACCACTGTACACTGTCGGTTCCACCTTGAGCACTGAGCTGCGCTAGCCATAGAAATTTCTCTGCCCCATATGCGAGCCCCTCTCCTCCTGCTTCCGAATCAATTTTCGCAGCTTGCAGGAAGAAATCTCGGGCTTCGTCGATATCGCCAAGCTCGACGTGTATTTCACCCAGTAATTCTAACACTGGTAATGAATCAGGGCCATTGACTTGACTAAGAGCTTGCTGTGCCGGCTCTACAGCTTCCACGGGCTGTCCTGAGTGTAGTAATTGTGTTGCGAGGAGAATGAGGTCTGAGGGGGCAGATTGGGCAGCTGGGGCTGAGGGTTTGTTGGAGCTTGGGGCTACTCGGTTGAGATTCGATTTTTCTCGGTTTGAGACCTTCTTGCTCTTGTTTCCTGGCTTTGTTTTCGCCATTTGAGAGGTTGCGGGGTTGGTAATCGTAATTAATGGTGTTGTTGATAAAAAATGTCTTTTTGGAGGGGCAGAATACTGACACTTTTTTCCCAGGGCGGTGGGGTCTGATCTTGGCATGACGATGCTTTTGTTTTCGCCAATAACATAATAGTTTGACAGATACAACATCATCGCCATATTGCTGCTGGGTCTGCTCTATCTTGCGATATACTTGATATTTACAGCTTTTTCAGTATTAACAACAAATACATACTATGCTTTTCATTTATGATATTCAAATGTTTCAACGACTTAGTTACAGTTATCTTATAGAGTGGTTTTCAACCATTAGGGTAGCAATGTCATGACTGCTTTGAGAGGATATTCTATTGTGAAACTATTTATAGTAAAGAGTATAGTTTCATTAATTGCAATGAGCCTCCTGGCTTAAACATTGGACTACATATTGAAGCACTTCAAGCTGGTTCAAAATGTCATTTGGATTTCGGCCGGCTCCAGAAACTGTTATGCAAATCCTGTAATTTAGCTCAAGCTTGATAGGAATCAACATGCAGATTGTTTGTTAGACTTGTAGTTGAATGAAAATTTCTGGGATGGACTATAACAGAAGTGTCCCGATCATGAGAGGATACTACAAGCATTCCCAGTCAACCTAAATGAATTCTGTGACTCTAGGCGAGTCTGGCAACAGAATCTCATTTGTGGTGATTTAATTTTAACGTAGTACACTATACATCCGGACTTTCTATCAGTTTAATACAGTTCTGTAACAAATCCGCTCCTTCCAGTAATAAGTCCCAAGTGCCCATGCGGAAAATATAACACAAAACCTCAAGCATACCTGCGCAGCCATTAAGACGATGAAATGCCACATCTTCAGGAGACTTTATATGCTCGGTTCTCCCCAAGAATGTGTTCATCTCTTTTATATGATCATCAAGGGTAGTCCCCATTGAGGTCTTTATGTGTGCGGGCCCATCCACAGCGTAACTGTAAGACCATACTACCAGAGCGGCGGAGTATAACACCCAACGATGAACAGGAAGTATTCGAGTACTAGCTGCATAGTTTACGATTAGTTCACGGTCACATCCCGAAATCCCATTTGTCGAATCGTAGAAGACCAGAGACAAAAACCGCAGCGCGTAAAATGTAACCTTCCGAGCCTCGACTGTTGGCGCCCACACCTTTCTAATCCTCCGTTGAACATTTTTGATTTCATGGCTACCAATAATTCGACCTAATACCCGATTTGCCCCCGCAAATATCTGGCATTCAGCTATATCCACGTTCAAGCTGAATTGCGCCAGATAGTAAAGGGTAGACCTGCTGCCGAGAACAGAACTCGGATTCCGCCATAGCCTGAATCTATCATCGGGCATGCCTTCGGCGGTATTGCCATAAGAGTCTCTCCACAGATCAAAGGCTCTGACAATCGACCTCCGCCATTTGGTGCCTCTTTCTCCCCTGTGTGATGTTATGTCAAGGGAACTTATCTGGATGTCTCTTTGGTTCATGTGCCAGCTCACGCTGAGCACGCCACATAATAGAATTGACCGCCCAAAAGCATTGGTATAAATTTCCTGCCCATTAAGAGTTCTCCGGAGACCCTCTATGAAAGGAACAGGGCTGACACCATTTGATCGAAGAACTGCCTCAATTTTTCGTACTTCGCCACCGTTCGTTGCCGACCACAACGTGTCATCACAAGGCAACACTAGCCGCAGTTCGTGGGTGACCATGATCATTGAGTGTCCAAACATTGCTGCATGCATGGAGTCGATCATGAATGCTGCAAATGCAACTCGTCGCGTGGATTCCCGGACAATCCACTCTTCCCACCAATCATCTGCAAGATTCTTTGTTGAATTCTGATATCCCATCTGTTTCTTTTCATGCGAAGTTGGCGTATCTAGTGGGGATCTTCCTGACAAAAAGCTTCCTCTGCGCATCATGGTTATCGTTGTAGCGTGGTGAATGTGTGCTCGCTCATGAAGGCTCCTCGAGGAATATGTTTTTTCATATATCTCAAGAAGTAATAAAGCTTGATAGACCCACAAACTATCTGACTGCATATGCATACTGCTGAAGATTTCCCATCTCAAATACCATGCTAGGACTTTTGAGAATTCCGTTGAGGCACTGGCTATAGCTATGTCATCGGACTTGTCGGCGCAAGACGCACCAATTATGATAATGGAGATTAGGAGAATATTAGGAGTTTGATTTGGAGAAAACGAAGGCTGGTGTACTAATTTGGTCGTGTTACTCCTTTATTATTACAGTTTTTGATCTAAGACTTACAAATCGGGAATTGAGTGTGGAAATGGTCCCAATAACTAGCGATATGGCTCTGCATCATTTTCAGACTCAGAAGATGATGATCATGACTGCGATCTCCTTCGAACATGCCATCACCGTAATTTTCACTGATGAGTTTATCTCGTACAAATTCAAAAATTTCTTGACTCTTTTCGTTCGATAAGAGTGTTGGGGTCGATTCCGTGTCATATGGTGTAAAATTGGAACTGAATTGAGCCTGAGTGGAAAAGTTGTCCGTTAAAACGCCAGGGATAGGATTCTGAGGATGTTGAGTTTCAATATGCGTAGAACTATAGTTGGCAATCAGTCTTGTTTTGTACGACTCCATGTATGAGGAGTATTCTCACTTCAAAAGGCTGCCTGCCTGTGAACTATGATCATTAGCTGCACTGTCAAAATGCTTTTCATTGAAGATAAATTGAATGAAATCATCCGGTATAGCTAATGGTAAGCGAGCAAAGCTGTCTCCGCCGAAGAACGGCATCATAGTCGGGGACTGAATTTCGCCTTTCCACAGTTCAATATCCAGAAGTTGCTGATCGTGAGAGAGAAGGGTATTTTGATTTGCCTGAGTGTGATGAAAAGGTATAGTTTCTTGACCGGGAACGTCTTGAATCTGAAAAGAATTTCTTGCTTCATTATGAGATTCCTGAATCATACTTGGTATAGTATCATGATCCGGTGGAGTTTGAGCCTGACCAGCATGACTCAATGCGCTTTCAGTCACAGAATCCATGAATTCAGGGGATCCTAGAGAACCTCGCTAAAGCAGTTAATAAACTTGCGAGGAATAAGGAGTCTATGGTAAAACTTACACCATGATCAATGTTTTGCGATTTCAAACCTGCCCCTTCTTGCTGTAGATACTCACTCATGTGCCGAGCGTGATGGAGATTGTACAGATCAAGTCGAACGAAGCTGCAACAACAATTGGGAACATCACATTTGTATATTTCTTTTGGCGCATGATTCAATTGATGTCGACTCCTAAATGGTAATGATATTCATTAAAAATAATCTTCAAAGTCCGAAACACAATCTGGACAAGTTTGAAGGTGTAATTACTTACAGGTGTTCAGCTCGAGAATATACTTTCCCACAACTGCCAATTGTGCATTGGTATGTCTTATTAGAGGACCGCCGTGGCCGCCGATCTTTCGCCGTAGTTTGTGTTGTTGACGAGGAGATCCGTGGCATTTTAGTTTGTTTCTCCATTCCTGCTCCTCTACACGAATACCAAATTTCAAATTCAAAAGGATAGACACGAGAGGAAGCGTTATGTTAGCACAAAACTGATCCGCAACGAGTCAAACCTCCCCCGCAATTAAGTTGTCCGCTAGTGAGTCTTGGATCCATCCCGCCGAGATGAAGACCGCGACTCGTTCTCAGCTCCGCTATAGAGTAACCCCCACGAAACTTCGTGTTCTTTATTTTAGTTCCATTTAGCGAGTTTGCTTCCAATGCTAGTGTGCATGGTTCTGCGGAAAAGACTACATGGATAGGTGTGGCCACCATCGTCTACCTATACAGTAACTAACCAGCTTTGGAGATTATTTGAAACATAAACTCGAGCACCGTATTTGATCTAAGTACTGTGTTCCATATGCAAAGAAGGTCTAAATATACTCAGATCACTCTCAAACTAGCTACTAATAACGGGATACTGCCACTGTCATGTAAGGACTAGGAGCAAGCATTGCATGACTATCAGAACGATGACTATATGTTCAATATGATTAACTCATAGTAATTTGCCGTGACATTCTTTATAGTTTTGAGTTCATGCCTGATAAAAATTCTACGAGCCCATAAGCCCCCGGATCAGGGCATCTCTTCCAATCATCTCCCCCAACATACACTGAACGTCCTAGACTTGCTTCCATACCCTTCGTACTATCACATCCTTTCTTAGCTGCAACTGTAGCTTTAGAGAAGTCATGAGTCTCTGCCATGGTCTCTACGAATGGCTGTAGAGAGTCTACAAGTGTACGGTCTCCCGGCTTCGCAGGCGTGTATTTGCCTAGAGACTGGAGGGCGTATTTCAAAGCATCAGCCCACATTTGAGCTGTTACTTGGGTCTGTACAGATGTATCTTGAACAGTAAGTCCGTAAGCCAAGGAATTGAAGAAGATCGCATAGATCGCGCCTGATGTTCCATCCATGTTTGTTTCGACGATGTGGGCGATCCTTTTCACGACTTGGACAGCATCACTCCAATCACCATGACCAAGTTCTTTGAGGACTGCTTCCGCACCACCCTTGAGACAAAGCCCGCAGTCACCATCACCGACCATTGTATCATACTTTGTAAGTTCGGGCTCTGCATTGATTAAGCTATTCAGGCCCGACTTGAGTATAGTTGTAACTTGGCTGGCGTCCACTGGATACATTAGCTCGATCAAGGGTTATTGGACCGAATTAGAGACGCTTACGTTTCAATTTACTTAAGATCCGCTCTGATTCCATTTCGATATCTTCGCTTAAGGCTGAACTTGCTGTATCTTCAAGAACGGTCGTCCATGTGTCTGGCTTTATTTGTGCAGGCCATCCAGTAGCCTCTACTGGTGTATCTAGTAGATCAACCATCGACTGTCCCGAAGGTAAGCCTGTTTCTGCTGCTTTCAGAACCGAGATGCTGAATCCCAAACCGTTCAGGCTAGACATGTAGGTCCCAGATAAGATTCTAACAGGTCGAAGTGAATAGTCAGCGAGCAGCTGAGTGCATACTTCTTCGGTGATAAATCCTATTTCTAAAACACTCACGCCGCCTAAGTTATTAACCAGTAGAATAATAGGGTCAGAAGATTTGATATTGACATATGCTCGGTCGGGGTCACCTGAATCGAGAAGCTGTGCCAGCATTTGTTTGACGAGGCCAGGAAGGTCAGTTTTCAATCGTTTGCAGCCTTCCTCGTTATGGATGCCCATTCCTAACTCGACATCGTCGTCATTTCCAAAGTCTTCTGTTGGTCCACGGCCAGGGACATGTACATGTGAAAGAGAGGCTCCAACTGTCGCTAAATTGGTAGAGACAATATTGGCAACCTTAGAAACCTCATTTAGAGAAGCACTACACATTCTCCAGTTAGTAATTCCCGTTTCCTTTTCAGAGTCGCAAATTTCTTGAGACCATACCCTGCGGCAGCTGCGGCACCAGCAATCTTCTGTACCAAAACTGTACCAGCGATACCCCTCCGCCCAATTCTACCTCCTCGAGCTCTTCCAACCCCTACATCATCACCGACAACCAACATATCAACCTTGATGCCTCTAGCCCTAGCCTTCTCCACTGCCATACCAAAATGCATCACATCCCCAGTATAGTTCATAATGATTACCATGATCCCCTTCGTGGTGTCTACACATCGTAAAAGACATTGTTGAATCTGCTCAGTGGAAGGACTTGCGAAGATAGAACCCGCTATTGTACTACTTAACATACCATGCCCTACAAAAGATGCAAAAGATGGCTCATGTCCACTTCCTCCACCTGATATGACTGAAACTTGAGGTAGCTTGGTTTGCTTGATATAAACGATCTTGTATTTGTCGTCAACCGCTACAGATGGATTTAGTCGCGGTAGAGATCTCAGCGCGCCTGTAACCAGGTGGGTTGGCTCATTGTGGAAATGCTTTGCTAAAATAAGTGAGCAAAATTCAAACTCATGATGGTGATGCTCCTTACAAAACATTATGTATATTTATTTTTCTAGTTATTACACACAGGGCTAATACACATGAAAGTGGCCATGACACGAGAATTATATGAGCTAGAACATTGCAAAGCCAAACTTTGTTTTACCAGTCTCCAAGGAATACTTAGGACTAGCCTCAGTAAATAGAAACGAACTATGAGTCAATTTCCCTTCACGATCTAAGCTCGAGACCGAAATTCCCCAAAACCCCAAAAACCGCTCGCTTCCCCTAGACTCCACGTTGACAGTCCTACATTGACGTTGGTACCCCCATACGTGAGAAAATAGTTCTACATTTCACCTCCTCTTAGTTCGCTATACTACTCGTACTCCGTCCACGATGCTAAACGTAATGTTTTCCCCTTTTTGCGGGGAAATTTACGAGAGTTCCAGAGAAATGCGCTAAATCTGGGGGTGGGGAATTGGTCTTGACGTGCCATGCCGTATGTTTTCATGACCCTATAAGCTATAAGGTTTAAATTTGGGGGTAGGTAGGCTAGACTTCAATCAATATCCTTGAACACAGTAGAGCTGTTTGTCCAATTGACCACTGTAATTTGAAATTCAATTACTCGTGTTACAATTGAACCGAATCTCCTATATAAAAAGCGGAACATAAAATGTGGTCAGCGTGGGGTCCTATCGTCCGGTGAGCTGTCTAACAAGTTCTGATCACGCACCCTAGCCAACTTTGACTAATATAACCCTTTTGTCAGTGGGGTATCTTAATTGGGCAAGCATATACTTAAGCAGCTTAGTATAAGGTTGTTAACCAGGCACGAGCTGTAATGCTAAAGCTCTAGTACTCTAGTAAGCCCGCTCCCATAGGAACTATATCTCTCAATAATCATAATCACCGACCAAACATATCTTTTTCTCAGCCATACAAACCTGCAAGCTTTCAAGTAAGCATTATTCCACAAACTACAAGAATCAAGATGGCACCTTCTGTCAACGAACCTAGAAACGGTGATACGAACGGAAATGGAAACACTGCAACTTATCTCACGCACGGAAATGCCACATTTACTCCAGGATTCTATGTCCCTACTGTCGCTTTCTTCCGGCCTGAAAGTGAAGAAGTAGATGTGGAAACAACTAGAAAACATGCAATCAGGCTTGCAGAGGCTGGAGTCACTGGAATTGTCACACATGGCAGCAATGGAGAAGCCGTTCACCTCTCTCGCGATGAACGCATACTCATAAACAAAACCACTCGAGACAGTCTTGATTCGATTGGCCGCTCAAATATGCCACTGATTGTTGGCTGCGGTTCGCAATCAACCCGAGAAACCATCCAACTTTGCAAAGACGCATCAAGCTCTGGTGGTCAATTCGCGCTGGTCCTACCTCCTAGCTATTATGGCGGCCTCCTAAATACCGATTTGATCCTTCAGTTCTTCAGAGACGTTGCAGATGCATCACCTATTCCTATAATCATATACAACTATCCAGGTGCTTGCAGCGGGCTAGATCTCAACTCAGATGCCATCCTTGCGCTGTCAGAGCATGAGAATATAGTGGGAGTAAAATTAACCTGCGGAAATACCGGTAAACTTACTCGCGTCGTGGCAGATGCGAAAGCTCCCTTCCTGACCTTGGGTGGTTCCGCGGATTTCACGTTACAAACACTCGCAGTGGGAGGTCATGGCATCATAGGAGGATTGGCAAATATTGCACCCAAGACTTGTGTCAAGATCTTGAAACTTCAAAGCACTGGTAAAATCAGCGAAGCACAGCATATGCAGCAAATTATTGCTAGAGGTGACTGGGTTGCCATCAAGGGAGGTTTTGTGGCCGTGAAGATCGCGCTGCAAAAGTATTACGGCTATGGTGGTTTACCAAGGAGACCTTGTGCATTGCCTTCAACGAAAGATCTGGAGAAAACCAACTCGGATTTCGCAGAATTGATGGAGTTGGAAAGGCAGCTATAATTAGATAGGGTATAGCCTTGACTTGAACTAAATCAAAGACACGATTAGACTATCTCATCTTGAAGCAATCCGCTCGTAACATTCCTATCATCCATGTTCCCATATTGGCTAGCCTAGTGAAAGCAATGACATGTCAACGCATTTCCCATAGTCCAAGATAGATCGATGGCAGTAGTTTGAATTCCACATGCATTGGTAAACTGCTGAGACGTTTGCGCTTGAAGTTAAGGAAGCCGTAAATTTCTACACTATCGTCATCAGAACATTTCTATGGTAAATTTACAGCGTTTCTGGTGAAGCTCACACGCAGAGACTGTGGCTTTGGCACACACTGATTGTTGGATCACCAGAATACTCTCTTATCTCAATAATTATCATGTCACCAAATTAACCCCTCTTGATTAGATCAAATTCGTTCCACCATGAGACGAGCGTATGCACCAACATGTCGCCTCTTTGCATTTTGCCAAGCTGCCTTTTGCCGACCGCTACGGCATTGAGTTCGAAGTTGTGTGAGCGGAAACCTTACTTTGTAAACCCGAGCCACCTTGTCTAGCTCGAGGGTTCCGCTAGTGTATTGTACTCGGGTAATGGCTTCAGTGAACTACGAATGGGGTTACTGTTACTTTTGCTGGGACACGCGCCCCAACCCACCCCCACGCTCCAATACTTTAGCACAGTGGATATGCTCTCCATGCCTGACATGATACAAAGCTACTCCGGACTCCACAGAGGATACTCTGGTGAAAATGGGGTAGAATAAGAAATAAATACTTCCTCTGCTTTTGGCTATACTTTGGAACGAGCACCATATTGTTTATTGTCAAAGCTTCCATTTTCCAGGGAAATCTCGTTTCATCTAGTAATTTTCAATTTATCCAATATAATGGCTAAAATCAAGAACATTGAATACTTCAGGGTCAAGCCCCGTTGGTTGATGGTAAAAATCACCGATGAGAAAGGACAATATGGTTGGGGTGAAGGAACCCTCGAAGGTCACGATCTCGCAGTTGAGGGTGCTCTAGACGAGATGATAGTGAGACTTATTGGTCAAGAAGCAGGGTGAGTGGCTTGTACACTTTATCAGCATTAGGAGCACCAAACTTACAATAAGCAGGGATATTGAGCATATTTGGCAAATGTTCTGGAGGCATGGTTTCTACCGTGGCGGTCCAGTTTTTATGTCGGCGCTTTCTGGAATTGACATTGCTTTATGGGATTTGAAAGGTAAACTTTTACACTTACTTAGTTGCTCACGCATCTGAGCCCACAAAGAACTAAGACTAACGAAATTACTCTGTTTTAGGCCGCACCTTGGGAGTACCAGTTTATGAATTACTTGGGGGTAAAGTCAGAACCAAGGTCCAAGTGTATGCCTGGATTGGAGGGGATAGACCTGGAGATGTAGAGGTTGCTGCGTAAGTCACGGAACTCAACCCCACTAATCCTGAACAGTTATTGACGAATAATCTAGCAAGGCACGCATTGCTCAAGGCATCAAATGCATTAAAATGAATGCTACCGAAGACACCAACTGGGTAGATTCGCCGTCCGTCCTCGATGGAACTGTCGAGCGACTTCGAATTGTTAAGTCGCTTGGCCTTGACGCCGGGATCGACTTTCATGGCCGTCTCCACAAGCCAATGGCAAAACAGCTTGCCAAAGCCTTAGAACCCCATCGACCCTTATTTATCGAAGAGCCTCTACTGTGCGAACACCCGGAAGCCATTAAGCAACTTTCGGACTCGACAACTATTCCAATTGCATTTGGCGAGCGTCTATATACTCGCTGGGACATAAAGCGCTTTCTAGAAGATGCATCGGTAGATATTCTGCAACCAGATATCGCACACGCCGGAGGAATATCCGAGACACGGAAGATTGCTATTATGGCCGAAGCCTACGATGTTGCGATTGCACCGCATTGCCCTCTCGGACCAGTTGCATTCGCCGCCTCGTTACAAGTTGCGTTGGCGACGCCTAATTTTGCAATCTTGGAAATGAGTTTGGGCATGCACTATAACACGGAAGCGGGCGATGATATTGATTTGCTTACCTACCTCAAGGATCAAAGCGTATTTGATATTGCAGATGGTTATGTTAAAGCACCTACAGGTGTTGGATTGGGAATTGAAATTGACGAGGAGATGGTGAGAAGAATCAGTAAGGATACAAAACCATGGCAATGTAAAGAGTTTTTTGGTCCCGATGGCAGTATAAGAGAGTGGTAGTCTCGATGGCTTCCGTGTAGTATTAGATTAGTAATGGATTACAACAATAAAAGCTGTTGCTTAACTATCTTGCAACTATGATCCTATGTCGATCTGAGATCGAAATTTTACTCACCAGAAACTATTTTCAGTTGTGATGTGAAAGGCTAGTCACATTGAAAAGACCTCCAGTCTTGTATCTGTCCGAAATATTTTAGCAAGCTATATCACATGCTACGTGATTAAAGCTACCCACCAAATTATATCGCCACAAATAGTCAAGCTGCGTAACACATAATTCCACTCCACTATATACAATATTCGGCTTTGAAGTTCTCATATATTGCTCTAGCTAGTCATACTATTATTAATAACTACCTTTAGCACCAGACGACCCTCATCATCCATGCCCTTACCCGCCATCTTGAATGCATCAGAAATACTATTCAAGCCCGAAAAGCGATGTGTAATCAGCTTCGACAGGTCTGGCAGGCTTCTCCCTGAATCATTGTTTTCGCCAGCAAGTACCGAGATTCCGTATGGGTAGGTATTAGCATAACGGAAAACTCCAATCAAGTCTACCTCTCGTAAAGCAGCTGCAGATATAGGTATGGTTTGAATCGGTGTGCCCATGCCAATCATGACGACTTTTCCTGCTGGTCGACTTGCCTGTGTCAATATTATTTTAATTAGCAAGTGCCACGTAGACTCATCACACAGATGTTCGAGATAAATAATAAAATCAAAGGGCACATACATAGATCGCAGTTTGCATACAAGCTTCAACACCCGTACACTCAAACACGGCATCAAATCCTCCAAAATCAGCTCCCTCGCCAGCTGCTTGTAACGCCGAAGCCGCCGTGTCACGGGCAATTGTTAGCTTCTCCTCGATCGTTGATCCACGTTTCGTCGAGACCACAAAGTGCTTGTCTGCAAACTCATGTGTTGTTGCAAATTCTACACGCTTCGCCTCAATATCACAGATGACGATGTTAGTGGATGCGGCTGCTACTCTTAGCATTGCTGCTGTAAGCAGGCCAACCGCACCTGCGCCTATCACGAGGGTCGTGGAACCAGGAGCAAGGGCTGCTCGGCGGACACCATGGATGGCAACACTGAGTGGCTCGATGAGCGCTCCTAGTTCCGTGGGGACGTTTGAAGGTAACCTGTACAAGTTGCATTGTTAGCAATCATATCTTATACAGCTTCTACCTAGGGAACAATATGTAGTAAGTCTAAAGTTTCTTACAAATGACACCACTTCGCTGGCGCATTGATCGCCTCTTGCAAAGTACCTTGAAAATGTGGAAAGCTCTTCGCACTACTCCGGAAGCTCATTTTTGGGCAGATGTTATATCTTCCTTGTTTACACAGCATACATTCCTCACACGGTACGCCCACCTCTAAAGCCACCCTGTCTCCGATTTTGAACTTTCCTGCAGTCACATCTGATCCAATAGAGGTAACCGTCCCAGAAGACTCATGTCCAAGACTGAGAGGCTCTCTAACGAGTATGTCGCCATTAGCAAAGTGGTTGTAATAGTGCTGGTCGGAACCACAGATCCCCGTACTGTGGACGGCAATTTGGAGCTCGTTAGGTAACGGCGGATTGATAGTACGTTCTTCCTAGACCGTGTTAATTGCGAAAAGAGTAATGTGAGATCAGAACATTGAGCTTGCTTACTATTCTGAGATCTCTGATGCCATACAAGCAGGAAGCCTGGATGGTTCTTGTTTCCGAAGTCATGCCGAATTATTTTAGTTTTCTTCTTGATTTATGATTTTATGTTTAGAAGCCACAGGTTCTGAAGAACTGTTACTTAAAGGATAGCTAGAGCAGAGATACGTATTCTAAATTTCAACAGATATCTAATAAGGTGGGTAGTGTTAGAAATATCTCCAAGTGCCACTAATAAGGTCTTGACGGTTTACTAGTATACTACCAGTACGTACACATCCAATACTATTCGAAGAGCCAACACCGTCGAACATGGCACTATGGATCGGTGACTGAGCCTAGGAGGATGGCGTGGGGGTTTGCTTGCTGGTGGAGCGGAACTGATCATGCTTGGTATTTATTGGAATTAGGTCCAACCATGTCATTAGTGTCAAAGCCAAAGATCCACACTCAGCTCATCAATCCGGTTTTACATACATGTAAAATTTCACGTGGAACCAGAGCAGTGGAGGGGAAGCAAAAGAAGCCTCACTCTAGATGAATCACGATGTAGCTCAAACTGATCGGTTTTTTCAATGTCTTCAAATATATCTAGTTCGGTACTTATTTTTATTGAGATTTCTAGCGTCCCATCCACCCGCCATCCACAGTAAAGATTTCACCAGAAACATAGGCACTTGCACCACTTGCAAGAAATACCACGGGGCCCTTGAAATCATCGGGATTACCCCATCTAGCCATTGGGATTCTTGCCAAAATGCTATCTGCTCTCTCTTTATTGTTTATTAGCGCCTCATTCATGTCGGTAGCAACGTATCCTGGTGCTATTGCATTAACATTGATACCTTTGCTCGCCCACTCGTTCGAGAGAGCTTTAGTAAGCTGTGCAACCCCTCCTTTGGCTGCTGCATATGCTGGTACGGTGAGGCCTCCTTGGAAGGATACTAGAGATGCCACATTGATAATGCTCCCTCTGTGTCCTGCCGCGTTTGGTTTGCGTTCTAACATATGTGCCCCGACATCTCGACACAGAGTAAAAACCGTTGATAAATTCACTTGTAGTACCTATAGTAGATCAGCTCAAGATAATACTACCAGTAAGATTTGCAAATCACGTACTTCATCCCAATCACTCTTAGGAAATAGATGGCTAGGATGGCGTCTTTGAATTCCAGCACAAGTAACCAAAATATCGATGTCGTGACCACCATCAAGCACTTTCTTTGTTAATGCAGAAACGTCTTCATCAATAGCCAGATCTACAGTATAAATGGTTGCTTTTCTCCCGAGAGACTCAATTTTTGATTTGGTAGCAATGTTTGTTGTATCTCTCTGTTACCAAAATTAGCCGATTTCTCGAGGCGCGTCGGTGTTGGAACAAGCTACTTGAATAAGAACAATATCTGCGCCAGCTTCAGCCAACGCAATCGCCATTTCCGCGCCGATACCTCGTGTGCCTCCAGTGATCATGGCGGTCCGGCCAGCCAGAGAAAACATATCCAAAATTGAAGGCGCCATAATGTTTTGCGAATACTCAGGTGCTTTCTTTTGCATAGAAATCGCCAATTAATTGCATGAGGTATTGAGAGTATGCCTAGGTCCGAAATTATAAGTGTCAGGGATACCTTTGGTCTCATGTTACCCCATCTCCGCCATCTTCTCTTCTCAAACTACCCCATCTCATAGTCAAGCTCGTAACGGGGTAGTGTGGGGGAGTGGTGGAAATAGTGAAATCACATGGTTGGGGTAGAGAACCCCCAAAGTTAGTGTAGATTTAGTTAAATCCACTGCACCCCGCAGTCAGACGTAACACTGCTGAGGAATGGCTTGGACCGACTGGGGTAGCTATGTGTGAGTTAAAGGTATTCGCTGAGTACCATGGGGCATTTTCCAGGAGGTTTGTCAGAGTAGAGGCTGAATAAGACACGAATTGATTTCAACCACTATCGACTTAAGCGTGTCACTACAAAATCCAATGTGTACTTACGGTTTTACAATTCTGCTGAATTACCTGCCCTATGAATGTTTATTATATTTTCTAGCTCTACTCTTTGCGCAGTTGTGCTGCATTACTCATATGTAAATTTAATCCGTTCAGAAGAGTGTACAAGGTTTGAATCACAGGTACCTGCATGCCGAATTCTCTTGCCTTTTTGACAGGTGTCCCCAAGATTATCTCAACTTCCATCTGCCGCCCAGCAACCCTGTCGGCATGCATACTGCTGTAGATCCCAGGCAGTTTCAATATCTTTTCTATGAGCTCATCGATTAATGAATAAGACAGCTTCACCTTGCATCGTTGTGCCACGTCGATGACTTCAGTCATGACTTGACGAGTCATGGCCATACCACCCTCAGACTTGAGCCATGAGTGGGTATCCAGGAGGGTTAACGTGGTAATTGAATTCCAAGCGGCATTCCATACGACCTTTTCCCAGCGCTTGACTTGCATGTCTTCTTCAACGTCGAATGGAGTTCCCCCGACCTTCAAAAGACCAAGGAAGCGATCCAAGCAGCTGTCTTCAACTACCTTGTCGACTTTGGGATTAGGGAAAAGGCCGATTTGCGTGTGTTCGGATTTGGTGTGTTTGATCACGCCAGATGAGGTTTGGAGAGCGCCAACCCATGTCTATTATTGTCAGATGCTGTGATCGAAGGTGGGATCTAATGATAACCTACAACGCATGTGATGATGGTAACATTCGGGAATGCGTTTCTAAAAGGTTCCTCATTTCCAACACCATTCTGGATGATCACGAGAGTTGTTTTCTTTTCATCAATTGCCGGGGCTAGCATCGCAGGTACTGCATCTTGACCGATTGCTTTGTGAGCGCATATGATATAGTCGAAGGTTCCTTTGGCTTCGGACGGAGTTCTCACAACTGGGTACATAGTGTCAATACACTATACACCTAGTAACGGGTTACTGGTTGCGACTCACCATTAAATGGTTGATAAGTGTGCGACCCGTAGACCTCACTGTTGATGGTCAAGCCCTTTATGGTGAAGTCAGATTTTTGACTCTAATATAATAAAGGATAAGAGTGCTTACATTAAGCTTGACAGCATCATAATTTGATCTAGCGACTACTGTCAGCCGGACGTTGGTCGACTTGCTGAGTATATACGCGTAGAAGGACCCAATGCTGCAAATCTCTTGTTAGTACTTTTGTTTAAGAATATTTTTACCCAGTTACTGGCAACTCGTTAAAGAGAAGACAATCACGAAGAGAATTACAAAAGGTTGACATACGCTCCCAAGCCAAAGAGTAGTACATCAATCTTGTCGTCGCTCATGTTTGGAGATCTAGAGTAAAATTGAACTGAGGGAAGCTGTAAATTATCTGTTCTTAGAGCATATATAAAATAGACGGGTAAGGTTATTATTGTTGCGGGGAATGTATTCGGTTCCCCCGGATCCTGCGGTAAGTAATGGCCTGTATTTCAAAGTGAGCTCGGTCCAAGCATTACCTAGTTAGCAGTTGTCTAGTGTCTATAGTATGTCTATAGTTTTGAATAGAGAAAGTAACAGTGACAACAGCCAGCTGAACCCCCACACACCCAAACCGCTCCATGTTCATCCCTCTCCATATTCTCCACATATCTGGGGTGGTACCTGACTCGCTACTTTGTAGATCGAGATCTCGGCGAACCCCCAACCAGACCCGAGATTCCACATCCTGGTATTTCTGGTATTCGGGTTGGACGGGTAGCGGCAGTGCCTTGGCAGGACCCTGCATGCAGTAAAGTTTGGTCATTGGACCACGCTAACCTCGCTAGTGCGAAGGGAGTAGTGCCATATTATACTATATACAATAGATTTTGTCCTCACGGTGCGGGGACGATAGAAGCAACTACCATGTATTTTGATACTAAATATGGTAATTTTAAGTAACTTCAGATAGTCTAACACAACCCCATTTACAGTAGTGCTATTAATATCCCCGCAAACCACCCCCATCTCTTCCCTCAGCCAAGTATTTGTATTTTTGCCAATCAGCACTAAATTTGGAGGTCAACATGTCGGCCAACTGCCAATAAACACTAGATAGCACAAGGGCGCCATACCACGATCAATGTCCAGGTGTCCTGATCTCCTGCTGGAACACTAGTTAACATACAAGTGGTGACTTGGGGGCTAGCCTGGCCGAGCAAAGAGCGTTAGGAAGCCAAACATCAAGTAATACTCGCTTGACTTCTCGGTACACTCCATCATACAACTCACCCCCACAACTGGGGCTTTACAGAACTGGACTGGTCTCTATCGAATCGAAGGACATGCTATGATATTTGCAGTGTTAAAACTGACTAATTCAACACATCTGAACCTGAGGAAGCACCGCTGTGGAGTGATCCGGGGAAGCGTGTGAACCTAAACTCCACCCCCAGCTAATCTCTAGGAAGGGAACCTGGGGCATCCCCATTTCCTTGGACAAACCAGCACACAGTATATATACGTGTCGAGCCGCTTCGTCTACAGAACAGAACACAATCTCAAAAATATTACTTTGCTACTTTGGCATTACTTCATCGGCATTGTACCGTCGATCGTTTCTAATCTCTATACTTTCATCAATGGCAACTATTGAAGCCGTGACTCCTAGCCACAGTGAAATGTCGTCTGTTGTCGAAGGCAAGGCGCACGCGGACCATCAAGAAGCCATGCACCCTGAAATCAAAATAGCGCCGCAGGGCGAAGATCGTGTGTTAGTAACGAACGAAGATGTAAGTTTGTCCCTTTTTGCCTACCCTGATTGGAAATATGATGAACTTTCGTCCTGACAAATAATAGAATAAGATAATTCTCCGCAAGACAGACAAGTATGTTCTTACCATCCTTTGCTGGGTATACTTCCTCCAGGTCAGTATTCGGCTTCCAAAGGCAACAATATTCCCTCTAACCTTAGCAGATTCTCGACAAATCCGTCCTGGGTTATGGTTCCCTCTTCGGGCTTCAGACAGATACAGGCCTTGTGGGGACTCAATACTCCTTGGTAGGGTCCATGGCCCCGATTGCTCAGCTCTGTTGGCTGCCCTTCGCTTCTGTTGCAATCGTTAAAGTACCTCATCGTATCTTGATGCCGGTGCTTGTGTTTGGATGGGGTGCTGCACAGACTTGTATGGCGGCATCGAGCAACTATACAGGGCTTCTTATTACGCGTTTCTTCCTCGGTCTTTTCGAGGCTGCATGTTTGCCATTGTTCAGTGTTATAACCAGTCAATGGTATCGCCGCGCTGAACAGCCTCTACGCGTGGCAGCTTGGTACGGAACCAACGGTTTTGCAACAATGTTCGGCTCTGCACGTATGTGACTTCTCTTCTCTGTTTCATATCCTGGAGAACACGAAGAGACTTCTTTAGTTTGGAATAGACACTAACGGCTTATAGTTTCTTATGGTTTAGGTCACATTCCATCTGACACCTTGAAGTCATGGCAAATGTAAGCTTGGTTCATTATCACCTGTTTTCCTCATTCTAGAGATTGACTCGGCAAGAATATCTGCTAATTTCATATCAGTATCTTCCTTTTCGTTGGTCTTGTAACAGTCATCACCGCACCGTTTGTGTACTGGAAGCTCGACAATGATGTGCCCACCGCACGTTTCCTGACCGAACACGAGCGACTACAAGGAATCGAGCGTCTCCGAGCAAATAACACCGGAATCGGATCTCGGGAATTCAAATGGTCACATGTCGTTGAGGTCTTCATTGACCCGAAGACATATCTCTGGTTCTCGATGGCACTTCTTTTGAATGTGGGAGCTGCTGTCTCCAACGTCTTTGGCCCCCTTATCCTCCGCGGTCTCAACTTCGACAAATACACAACCTCACTGCTCAACATTCCTTTCGGTGCCGTCCAGCTTTTGATTATTGTGATTTCCAGTTTCGCTGCACACAAGGCGAAGCTAAAGAGTGTTGTTTTGGCTGTCATCATGGTCCCTGTCGTAATTGGATTGGTGGTATTGTATGTCCTTCCACGAACAAAGGCCAACACTGCTCCCAATCTCATTGCTTACTACCTACTCGCGTTTCTCTTCGGTGGAAACCCTCTTCTCGTTACCTGGCTCGTAGGAAATACCGCTGGAACTACCAAGAAAACCGTCTTGACTGTCGTATACAATATCGGTGTCTCGGCTGGTAACATCATTGGCCCGCTCTTGTTCAACGCCAAAGACGCCCCTACATATCTCCCTGGACTACGCGCCGTGCTGGGAATGTTCTGCGCCTTGATTGCAATCATTTTTGCGCAGTGGCTCTTGCTTGTTGCGTTGAATAAGCGACAGGAAAAGAGACGTGTTGCGAACGGCAAGCCCGCGAAGATTATCGACCGCTCAATGATGAACGAGTACACAGTACAGGACGGTGAGGTGGAGATGAATGGTGATGCTGCATTGCATGATCTGACGGACATGAAGAATGACGAGTTTGTATACATTTACTAAAAGTAGTGTACTGTTGTATTTTTGAATATGTTCAAGCTAGTATAAATAATGAAATTTCAACTGCTATAACCATTACTATGCTAGTGACATCATAACCAGGTCGAATATATATAAGCTTAGGCGTTCATAAGACTTCTTGTACTGTACAAAAAGGCAAGTGAGTATGATCAAGCTGCTCCTTAGAGTTTTGTCATATTATGACCATTCGTGACAGAAGTCATCTTTCCTCATGGTTTCACGCTCGTGAAAACTTGGAGGCATGAGTGACCAGAAATCTACTATTCGGCACCACCCAATTCACTTACGTCCAGGCTCCTTTCATGGAACCGGATCTGCACAAAAGTACAACGATCCCTCACTTATCTTGTGTCCGATTGACTTGATCAAACCAGAATCTACCAATCGTCCTCCCACCCAGACGCTGGGTCCGTCGAGCCGCTCAACCCTGGTGCCGAGATTCGAGGTCCTGTTGATATCTGAAAGATATGATCATGGGTCGCTAAAATTGCCTTGAGCGCCATCAGCCCGTCAGAATCTGTTTTGGTAGCCAGGGCTTTTCCAGTTAAATCGGTGAAATGCTTCGAACCTCCAAGGTCATGACCGAAGGTCGAGTAACTCCACGCATTTACGGTCCGTCTATTCTTCAAATCGATTGTAATCATGTTTCTGTTCGGCCAGTGGAGGTAACCGCAAAGCGAGACGTGCTGCATGTAGTCGAACATTTCCCGGGGCGTCTGCGAAACGCAGGTATCGAAGCCTCTATGTAGGTACGGGAATCAGTGACTCAGTGACAAAATTTGTACCAATAATAAACTTAGACTCACTTTGCACACTGATATCACGCTATCAAAACTTCTGTTCAAAATATGAACAAATAGAGTTTAAGCTTTAGCCTAATCAGAGGTAGTAACTTTACAGCTTAAAAAAAAAGAGCGTGATATACTAACAGACCAAATACATTTGTATTTTTACAAGATTTGTGAGGATATTGAAGCAAGATGAGAAACAATGGTGGATAAAATAATGCAACTGGAAGTTTGCATTTAATTGGTTAAAGCAATTACTGAGAGCTTACCTAGAGACAGCTCATGCAGTCAATTGTACTATCTTTAGAATCTGAATGGAAACATATTTTGTTATGTCTTTATGATATCTTTTCTTCCCTCCCTGACACTACACATCTGTGCGAGCATTGATGAATGTTGATGATGCTTATCTTGTTATGAATATTAAGCAAGATGATTGTTGCATGTCTGGAAGTTTTCAGAATCGCAACTTCCTCAAGCTCCAAAAAAAAAGATACATGTTGCTAATGCACTCTATCACCACCATCGTTGTGATACGATTGTTTAGATGAACTTGAGCCTTTTGAATCCTTAGAACGTACATTTCGACTACTACGTCAAGTTCAACAAATCGAGTAGCACTTCCTCCTCCAGACTATCACAGTTTGTACAACGGATGTAAGGCAGCCTCCAGCACAAATCTTTGTACTTACGTACTTACTACAATTTACCTCTGTGAATAGTATTTATATATTCATTAAAATTACACAAGACTGCATAATCTTGACATATCCCATCATCTTAAAACGCCATTCTAGCGACTGTATAAGGACCAAAGTCCAAAAACCCCTCCAAACTCCTTCAAATGCAAAAACTTCCATAAAATGTCATTGAATGAGCCCCTCATCCTACTCTTTGACGGTTGGAACCTTGCCATCTGCTGTCCCCGGCCTTTTGATGTTACCTAACTCCTCCCCACCACTCATCCCTCTCTTCCTCCCTCCGATATGAAATCGTCCTGCTATACCGCCGCCTGTAGCGCCTGTTCCATTGGAATTTGTCCCAGCAGTGTTGCTGCTATCTCCACCATCTCCAAACTTTGAAAAGAATCCACGCTTCTTAACCTGGTTCTCCTTTTTATCTTCGAGGCCTACGTCTTCAAATCCTTCCTCTGCTTCTGCGGTCGCGGGCTGACGTTCAAAAGGCCGAGACTCGATTGCGGATCGTGGGAACCGGGGAAGACGGGCGCTGTCGAGGGACTGACGAGTGTTATCTGATTGGATTGGGGAGCGTGCTGAGATGTCCTATGATTCCGTTAGCATCTTGCCCCTATATTGGGAATTTATGGACCACATATGACCAAGATTGCTCTGTGTGTCGTTGACAATAGTGTATCTTGAGTCGTATCATGTCAATGGGATTGATAGAACGTACAAAAGACCGCCTGTAAGAATCAAATGATTCACGCGATATGGAAAAGTGCTCTATGTCCTCACTAGGTTTTGTCGCACTCGAGATATTGGACCTGCGAGGCCATAATCCCTTCTTCTCCGGGGGGGACGGCTTTACCAACTTATTAGCATTTTCTCTGCTTCTTCGCAGAAATGACATACCGGAAGATATACGCCGCTGTCATTAACCACTAATTTCCACTCTATTAATTTTTGTGCCCCAATTGCTCCTGCCGCTAGATTGGGATGAAGGCGAAATTGTGCCATTGGGCAGGATTGTGCTCACCCGATAACTTATACTCAGCAGGCTCACTGTGTCCACTCTTGACACTAATTGCACTCGTTCTCGATCCTACTGTATCAACGCGTTCGAAGGCTGGTATCGAACGCTGGGTCTGTGATTGTGGAGGTGTATTTTCATCTGTTTGAATTTGAATATCCGATCTGCGAGCGAACGGGTTACGGATCGGCATGATTCCTGTGTTTACGGAGAGTTCTTTCTCGATGTGCTGCTAGTTCGTGTTGATTTCGTGTAGGGAGCAAAGCTGTGGTAAGAAGTTGATCGAGGACTCGGGATGGATTGCGACAAGACTCGTACTCGAATCCAGGGTCTCAGGGACGGCCGGCGTTAGGGAAGTGGGATTGATTGTGATGGTGACGTTGGTGGGATGACTTCCCCATGCTTGGCTCGCCTAGCACGCTTTGGGTAATAATATTGACGACCACACCTTGACCAGTGTATACACCATACATTCATACTATACACGATATACAAGAAGTGCGAATAGTGCAACCATGGGGAATCATCTGTGATGAGCGATGGTTGTAGCGGTGATAGGTAGGTAGCAGTCTTGAACCAGCTATTAACAATAATACTCAAAACAGGCAAGCCTTACACTATGTAACATCTATCAAAAAGATACTAAACAAGCCATGCTAACGCTACAGACGAAAACAAGATACGATTGTATATATCTGTGATGTCTCAGTCTTTTGAGCTATGTTTGTATGTGTTGCAAGTGGGTTCGGTCACATGATTCACCTCGCTTCACAAAGCTAGTACTCAGGGGCCGAAATAATACCGCTCGCTTCTCCTCTCGGTTAATACCCCTTTAGCTATCTAAGATGTGAACGACATGCGTACAAGTGTTAACGAGTTCTAACAAATGAGAGAAGAAGAGAGGTGCAGGAGAGATCTTATAGCGCGTAATCTTGACCATTAATCCTCTTGCTGCAATGTGTGAGAGCAGGCACAATCTCTTCATAGTTTTAGACGAAGCAAGCCTACAGAAGTTGTCGGATCTCTTTAGGATTTATCTCCCGCTATAACTACTAAAAGCTTAAAGAATGTTGGTCTGTACGTTTTCATGTTAGGTTCAAGTCCTTCAAGATCATCATGACTCTTCGTATACTGTTTATCATTTGTAACATTCGCCACTATCCTGTCCCTGTACTCAAAATGATCTAGTTGCTGACGTGCGAGAGTGCGAAAGTGGAGAGGTAGATTCTTCATCTCATGAAGCGCTTTCTGCTAGTGGTTGGCTATATCATTTGCGTCCCCGTTATCGTAGTTAGACTTTTTGATGTTTACTGCAAATGAATCATTAGCTAGTGATACTTCCAATGGTAAGGAGGTCTTGATAATCGGAAAATATACAGCAGATCTAGAGAAACGCCTTAGTTGAAGCGTAAATCAGTAAACCTGCCGCAGAGCAAAAATTCTGTCCAGGGATGTGTCAAGTAGAGGTTAGCAAAATTGATGAGCAATCTGTTTGAGTAGTATTGGAAATTGCCAGTACCTATTTTTCGGTTATGGTTGGCTCACTAGCGTGTTTTTCTCCACACAAGTTGCTGAGATATCACTCGTCCATCACTCCTGTGCTGCAACATCACAACACCACATCAATCTTTCTCCTCGCAACAAAATCGCTGCACAAGTTTCTTCGTAAGTTCATCCCTTAGATCTACACAGTAACAATAGCTCGGTTAATTGCAATAGCCTCTGCTATTTGATAAAATCGAACTCTCCGAAGTTCTCAACTGATGCGATATAACTAGCGACCAAACTCACATTTTTCTCCACCAAGAACACATTTCAGTTGTAAGTACATTCTGCGGTTCATTACATTAATACAGTGCTATTCTATCTCATTTGGTCAAATATCTGAACTCTCCATAAAGTCTCAGCTAACTTCCAACCACTAGGTCTTAGAAATCGCAACTCTGGCCCCACTACCAGAAGACGAATATCTCAAGCCTGTGCTTGTTTGGTCTCGTAAGTAATATACGATCGTTATGTTCCAACGAAACTCTTCATACCAACGCTGTGGGAGATTGAGTGAGTGACTGAGAGTCACTAAACTGCGGGAGAGTGCTCTTTCCAATCTGCCACCACCGGTCTTGGAAAGCACGCTTTTCTAGTGCATCACCTCTCAATCTCAATCATAGCACAGCTTTTCTCAGACATCACATTACACCCTCATGTCATCTAGGTCGCAAGGCATTCTCAATCTTAATTACATTCTCATGCTAGGAGTTTATAGTTGCCTGAGAACTTTCGTCCTTACGATCTTGAGACAGCGCAATTCATTCTTCAGTCTTTCATCAATTCACTTTACATTGAATCATATCTCCTTTGAGAAAACTGTCTGTCCTCACCTCGTGTTACAAACGTCTAGATCTTTTTTTCTGCACTCATATTGGCACCAGGAATTTAGACTTTAACTCACATCAATGGCAGATCCAGTCAAGCAACCTGATTTCCTCCGCTCAATCATCATTGTAAGTTCTTCTCTAGTGCCTCTTAATATAAGATAAAACAGACACTAAATACTTATAGGGTATTATCGGTGCAATTTTGCTTATAATCATGTGTGGATTTATGAAAAAGTGGCGGAACCGTCGTCGTGACCGTCGGATTAGGTCAGATGTTGAGAGTAGCATTCCATTGAACTCCATCCCAGTTCCTGATGCACCTTTCGGTAGAGAGGCCCTAGAACGGAATGCTCCTGTTGATGGGGTTTCAAATTATTCCAGTAGTGGTACACAAACTGCTTCTCCTATCATCACTCCAGCTATCCACGTAACGTCACCTGGACAAGGCTCTACCACTCGAATAATCAGATGTCAGCATTTGAGAACGTCTGTCGGTGGTCCCTTGTCATCCAATCCTACTTATCCCTTGGCGCCTGGACTTGTTAGAGCTATCGAACGAAGCAAGCGGCACGTTAAGAGACCTGAAGAATCGATGGCAGATTACGAAGCCCGTCTACACAGAGAAATCTCAGCAAGACCTAATGATCAAAATGGCGAAGGCAGCCAACCACAAGCAAACCACAATCAGGTTTATGTTCCCAGAACCAGTGGCAGTAACGAGGGATTTCAGGCAGCTAATTACGGTGATGACTATTCTACGTGTTACGGCGAGCATCGAAACAATCTAGCCGGTCGATTGCCTTCCCAAGCTTACAACTCTGGCGCACCAAGATTTGATTCACAGCTCCTATCAACTACAGTAGATGGGGTTACCGACGATATAGCTTCGTTGAATCTTACAGCGAACTTGGATGGAAATGATTCATCCTCTGTTGACCACTCTGTGTTACTTCCTGGATCAAATTTGGAAAACCTCTCAAGCAGCAACTTGTCATACTCTGTGGGAGATGATGCGGAGAACTTTGTCGTTAGACGCTTGAGCGGTTCAGATCTGGTTTCGGAGATTGGTGGTGGATCAAGCATGCACTCCGCCTTGAATCACCAGTCACATGAGGATACTCATGATGATTCACTATACTCCCGAACATTGGATACTGACAATTGCGATTCTTCCGAACGATATAACTCAGACTTAAGCGCTTTTCAGCAGGCACATCTCGACGAGGAATTTTCGATGGAGGATTACGAGCGAGAAGATTCTGAGGAAGGAAGCTATCTAGACAGTGATAGCATCTCTCTAAAATCAGATACTCAAGTGAGCCTACTAGTTGAAGATCCAACAGCAGGTTATGAAACCAATGAGGACGGCATTGATTCTTTCGAGACAGGCATGCACGAAGCAACCGATTCCAGCGCTAGTCACGCCACTGGAGGTTCGTCTATGGAATACACGGACAACACTCAAGCCAACGCCTGTAGCTCTATGAACAGCATAAGCACAGGTGATTCTGCATTTCATCAAATACTGGCAACTCCTCGAGGCATAGATGACTTCGAGCGAGGAGTACGTGGGGAGAGAATGGTATCTCTAGCAGAGGCCTGTAAATACATCAATGGCTGGTTGGCAACCAAGTATCCTTCTGCTCCTTCGGAGATTCAAGAACTTTCTCATTCTGGGGATCCCGAGAAACGCCTAGAGAGTCTATTAGTCTTCCAATTCGTTTTGAAATATTGCTTGGTCGAACACAGACAGACATCTGACGGCAAAGTCTACACACCAACACCTGATTGCAAGGAGGTAACTGATTCAATTCGACACCGAATTTTCGTAGCTGTTCGAAACATGGAGAATGGTAGCCGATCTTCTGTTTACGATGACCCGATCTGGATGTCCATTGAAAAGAGACTTCGTGAAGTTCATCAGCGATATGGTGAAGCATGGGTCGAAGAGAAACCAGAAATTCTCTCTGAACTATTCCGAGTCGGTTTCTGAACAAATCACAAGTATATTATCTGATGGTACTTTGAGTAAAGTTCCTTTTGGTGCCTGGATGGAATTTACGTTATCTCAGGTTTTCGATACAAAATCTATTTCACCACTCGACAAACGTTCCAAACCCCTGACCTCCAAGGTTCGACTCGCTCGATTCTATCACTGGATAACCTTCGATTCTGCACAACTAGATGTTTTGAATACGCTATTTTAGGAGGATATTACGTGTCTTCTCGTTACCAGTGGTGGTGGTGATGGTTTCGTTTCATACGTGACTAATGGTCTTTTCCACCTCGCCCTTCCTCATGGTTCTATGGGTATCGCCAACTTATGTATTCTGGTGGGCCTGACCTGCTGAGTATAACCATATGATTATTCGAAGGTCCTGGAAACCGCGGGTGCTTACTTGCGAATCCTTTTCTATTGTTCATTATCAAATGCGAAAAATGCCGTAGCCAGATGGAAGTTTCTTTGGGAGTCAATGTTAGAGAGGTGTGCCTCGCGGGGACATTTTATCAACAGATCAACGGTATATGTGTAATGAGTAATACAATCAAATCTTGATGAAGCTAATCTCCCCTCTGAAGTGTGTCAATTGTAGGCCGATATATGATGTGTAGTTTCTAGTGATTAAATACTTCATCTCTTGAAGTTGGAGTGAGATGTAAAGTTTTGGGTCACTTAGACCTATCCTACCTGTAGCTTCTTGCAAAATCATATGGAATTTGAACCCAAAATTCTTTCTTTCCTCGGACTTTATTCGAAGTCTTGGAAGTGGTCATTATTCTGAGAGCGAAGTGGCAATGTCACGTGAGAGCGCGATCCCAGCTTGTTGATCTTTCCTCGCGTCTGACTACGATACCGGTCACCATCTCCGACCCGATTGCAACACCAAATCCAAATAATAACGACCTCTAGTTATTGTGCCTGCCATACCTTTGCACAATTACAACCCGTTAGCTGCAAACAAATCAAAGATGACTTCAGAAGATATCCAGGAGTCGCAAGTTGATGAGAGTGGAATGGGAGGACCAGGGGCACCTACGCCTCTGTCTGCTCTGGAGGTATGTACAATCTATTGCTTCTTTACTCTCCACTACATTCATGTAATAATTACGGTACTTATGCGGGCTCTAACCAATATAGGGAGCATCCGGCCTCACTAAACGCGATATACAACTCGTTGTCGATGGAGGATTTAACACCGTCGAGTCTGTCGCATACACTTCGCGTCGGGTCCTCGAGCAGATCAAGGGTATATCCGAACAGAAAGCCACCAAATTCCTTACCGAAGCTTCTAAACACGTGCCTATGGGTTTTACAACTGCCACTGAAATGCACGCTCGTCGCAGTGAGCTTATTTCAATAACTACCGGCTCCAAGCAGCTCGATACTCTTCTCGCAGGTGGCATTGAGACCGGAAGTGTCACTGAAATATTCGGCGAGTTCAGAACGGGAAAGAGCCAGATATGTCATACGTTGGCGGTAACATGTCAATTGCCGTTCGACATGGGTGGCGGAGAAGGAAAGTGTTTATACATTGACACCGAAGGCACATTTCGACCGGTGCGTCTCCTAGCTGTTGCAAATCGATATGGACTGTCTGGTGAAGAAGTTCTCGACAATGTGGCGTATGCACGAGCCTACAACTCTGATCACCAGCTTCAGCTACTCAACCAAGCTGCAAGCATGATGTGCGAAACCCGCTTCTCCCTCCTCATAGTTGACAGCGCCACCTCGCTTTACCGTACCGATTTTGTAGGTCGTGGTGAGCTCTCCTCTCGGCAAACACATCTTGCGAAATTTATGCGCACATTACAACGTCTCGCCGATGAGTTTGGAATTGCGGTCGTAATCACAAACCAAGTTGTGGCACAGGTAGACGGTGGACCAAGTGCGATGTTTAACCCTGATCCAAAGAAGCCTATTGGCGGTAATATCATTGCGCATGCTAGTACGACTAGATTGAGCTTGAAGAAAGGGAGGGGTGAGACGAGAATTTGTAAGATTTATGATAGTCCATGCCTTCCTGAAAGTGATTGTTTGTTTGCGATTCTTGAGGATGGGATTGGCGACCCCAGTCCAAAGGACTTGGAGAAGGACTAGATAAACTACGCTTGTGATCTCTATTACGGCACCGAAGTATTCTCTGTTGGATTGGTGGATGTTTGGGAAAGAGACGATTGATGGGTTTTCACTTTTTGTTGAGCATTTGCATATATTGGCGTGCTGGTGTTGGCTATTGTCATATATTTTTGCACTATGGATTCAGTCAGAAGACGATTATAACAGGGTCTTGCGATTGAGTACATAGAGATAGACATTTACATAATTGCAGATGGGAAAAGACAGAAATTAATGTCAATTTAGTCTTGCATCTTTACACATATTTGTCACTTCCGTTCCAAATGCTTTTCCATCTTGTAAAGTTCGAACTGCGTTTGGGTCATAGAGTATACTCAGAACATTACATGTTGCCGCTGTTGACTTCATGCATTTTGCTCGTTAGTAACGCGAAGGAATTAGGAAGTTCTCTATTTAGTGTGCTAGGACTGACTTCAGGCTCATATTATAGTTACCCTCCTGATCATATCTCTAGAGATTTTATCGTCCTCTTCCCTGTAGAAGGTTTACACGGAGTCTCTCCTAATGAATGGGAGTAAAAAGCAAAGGGAATAAGATCTATTCTCCGAGCCCAGAAACAGTGATGGCTTGGAAACCAACTACTAGATACGCACCATACACTACGAGAGCAGATACTAGGTCGGTGGCTGTTTATACAACCTTTGCGACGTGACATTTGGAGCTGTGTGGGAGATTGGCAACCCGCCAAATCTGGGATTAGTGCCTTTAAAGAGTGAAATATTGAAAGTGTTTCTATAACACGGAAGGATGCTCATAAATCATTGTGTAAATTGCAATTTCAGCATAGATCTTAGTCATGTGAAATAGTATGAGGTTGACCGTCTCCAACCCTTAAAGCGTCAATAATTGCTTCGCAAACTTTAACCGCTGCCAATCCATCATTACCCGAGCATCTTGGCTCTTCTTCTCTGGCAATCAATTTCCCTAGGTGCTCTGCTTGTCTCTGGAACGGAATTCCATTCCCTACCTCCACTACTTGACGTGTAATGGGCAGGTTCCAGCCAATTTCAGAGGCTCTAAGTTGTGAACTACTGTTTTGATATGTCCACAAAATATTATCTGGAACGGTTATGGTACCTTTCGTACCAAATATTCTATATGAGTCCACAGGTTCTGTAACCTTAGGCAACAATGGATTTTCGCCAGTCGTATGTTCCCAATTATAAGGACTTGTGACATTATCACAGATAATGAACGTTCCAACTACACCACTGGCAAATTGCAGTAATATAGCTGCACCTTCTTCCACCCCATCACCAGCATCCATCGCATCCTGTACCCGTTCTTTATCTGTTTCAATAACCCAAACTCTAGTAATGTTGGAACCCATCAGGTAATGGAGCGCATCAATTTCATGCACCATGTTGATCCAAACTGGTCCTCCTCCTCCAGAGCGTGAGGTTCTCCATTTCGCTGCGTCAAAATAATCATCATTCTTTTTAACAGTCCACAGTCCTGATATTGCTGTGATTTTCCCCAGCCGCCCAGCCGTAATGGTCTCTTTAGCTGCTTCCAGATATGGGTTAAACCGACGATGATGTCCCACCAGAATACTTACGTCCTTCTCCTGGGCAGCCGCGATCAGTTTCGCACCTGAATTAGAATCTGTTGCAAAGGGTTTCTCTACCAAGAGTACTTTAGGTGTAGCTTGGCTTAAGACATCTAAAGCCACAGACACATGTAGTCCAGAGGGCACGCAAATGACATACGCATCTGGTATTGGGCAATTTGAGGAAAGTAGCTCTTGAAGACTCAGGAAGTGTGGTATAGAGAGCTCTTTGGCTAGTTTGAGGCCTGGTGGGAAGGGATCGACAATCGCAACCAGCACACAGGACGTTGAGGTGGTGAGGTATTTGGCATGGAACGGGGCGATGGCACCACCTCCTACTAGAGCAACAGGGTATTTTGTGTCATTATTTCGAACACTCATTTTTATGGAGATTACTAGCGATAGCTAGAGATTGTAAATAGAAATTTTAGGTAGCAGGAGTTTGAGCAGTTTTGAGTCGCATAGAGGACGGTTGAAGTATGTTATGTAGGTTGGCGGGTATATTCTTACCCGGTCTTCCAAGGTAACGAAACTTTAATACAGAAGTGACAACGGGTTGATAGGAACATCTCACTCTCAAGCATCTTAAAACATCAAAAAGGCAGATTCGTGTTTTACTATACTCCACCCACCAGTTTTTATACAGATGAGGTAGATTGAATGATCCTAGTTACTAAATGAATCAATCTCTAGATGAATTGCACTTAGAGTATCAAAAGTTCGGACGAAAGGGTGCTTGTATTGAGACCATATATATTTTATCAACTTCATTTATCTATAAATCCATCGTTCTATATTGTAAGAGAAAAACAATGAGCAAAAGCTGAGGTTCAGCATACAAGTTTTGGAAATTCATATTGAATCTCAAATATCAGCCGACTTATGATCGACGTAGATATTCAATGTGGTAATGATGAAAGCCTTATATAGCTAGATATGATTCCAGTTATATCCGGAGAAGTCTACATATAGCAAAATCATATCCGCTCTTCATCTAAGGCAGAACTGAACTAACCGAAGATCCGCTCAAGTAAATATGGACCGAAGGCATCTTCTCCAGGAGTCCCCACAATTCTACTAATTCTATTTCCTTTTCGAACATCCAACCAGCCTCCGTTATCGCCAGGTGCATCTTCCAGCTCATCGTCTCTAAGATCTCCAATTGACTCTTTCAATCCCATCGCCTCCATCGGATTTGTAATATCCACTGCGCCAGGACTTCTCACCTGCTGCAATACGGGGTCCGCACCCATCTTCTTTCTCTGGCGTCGGTCAATAACATGCATTCCCCTACTCCATTGTCCTGCCGTCTCTATTCTGATATCTTCTGGGGCTTTGGGAGCAGCAATCCATGCTGGTGAGGAACGGGTGAGCATGTACCAAACACAGAGCGGGTCATGAAGTTCCAAGCCAGTATTTTCCTGTGGTCGTGTGAGGGACTCAATTTTATCATACGTTTTGTTGACAAAAGCAGATGTCCATTCTGCGAGGGGACTTCCTGCTTTGATTAGGGGGTCAAGTTTAGCGTTGAGAGGGACACGGTAGAGTTTGTGCGGCGTTGTGACATCGAGGGGAAAGAGCGTTAACTTAAGTGTTCTAGATAACTTCTTAGGATAAGGTGGAAGTGAATGAACGAGGGCAGAAGGAGGCATGGTTGATGCTGGGTTTGGTGATGTGAGTGCGAAGACTCGAGCTGAAGCTACGGCGTCCGCAAAGGTGTTAAATTCGGCAAGAGGAGTAACGTTGCCTTCACAGTCGATAGCACCGCCCATTACGCAAACTTCTTTGACGCGCAAGAATGTCTCTGGATCTTCGGCCGCTGCAAGAGCAAGGTTGGTAAGAGGTCCCACAGCGACAATAGTTATCGTATCACGTGGATTCTCCTTCAAGAGTCGAAGAATCTCTTGGTGGGCTGGCAGAGTTGATGGAATAAAGTATGATGATCCAATGTCTTTTGATGCAGTAATATCCTCGATGGTAGCCCCTTCTTTTGGAGCGTTGAAAAGCGTTTTCCAGGTATCAGCTGGTGATAGATGAGGGTGCTAGATTCTTTAGTTTTGTCGGAAAATGACTATGGAATTTCACCTACGGACTCATGTACACCAGCCAGACCATCAACTCCATCTGTACTATGTCAGAAAGGTACGTATCTATGGACCAGGGATTACATACGAAAATAATCGGCTGCAAGGGTATCATCTTCCAATGGGTGGTCTGGACCCACAGCAATGATAGGTTTATACGATGACATTGTACCAAAACCTTCCATTTGACCACGAGCCTTTCGCCATTCTAGCTCTTTCTCAATGACATGGAATACTGATACAGCATTGCGTAGGCAGCTAGATGTTATATTAGCACACTAGCGAAATAGAAGATGAGGGGAAACACTTACCTCTGGACTGGAACATTACCATAGGTGATAGAGAGTAACAGAACCTCGAGCTCTTCAGGTTTTGCTGCAAGAGCGAGAAGTATAGCAAGAACATCATCCACTCCTATAGAAATGTTAGAGACTGCCGTATATGAGAGATTTTGTCATAATCCTACCTGGGTCTGTATCAATGATGACACGATTGAGGGGTGCCATCTTAAGTGTTGCCGATATAAATGTTTAAAAAATCCCTGTGTATAAAGCTAGATTTTGATTTGAATTCAGTGCTGTAGTGAATTGTTTGAAAGTTGAAGGTTGATGTTGTTGAGTACTGTATATATACAGGTTTAGCTTTATAAGGCGTAGATGGTCAATCTTTTGCCTTTGTGCCTTGTTCAAGCTTGTCAATCCCCCACCATTGTTTTAGTGTATCGGATTTAGCGATAGTGGCGCTATCGGACTTTCCAAAAAGAGTCTCGTCCAACACCGCCTTCTCTATAAGGTTTGGCGCTGGTGATTTGCTCGAAATGGACAAATGGCCCACTAATCCAGCTTCCGGCCAATATATTACCAAATTACCCGACTCCAGATACCTGGCCACATCGTGCTCAACTTCAGTCACCACTTCACAATTTCCATTCACTACCTCTCTTCTTTAATTCATATCCTCTATCAAACAGGTTCTCCGTCACATATCCGCATATTAGGACACGGCAAACCTAATTACCGTATCCCCACCCTACTTTCGAACTCACCAATTGCGAAGCCCCTGTGCAACTCCTGTTCAGAACCATTCAAGATCCTACCAATTCATTACGACTACAGTTTTCCATCCAACACTTCTCCGCCGCCGCTTAGTATATCCCCTATTAAATAGGCGACATGGCCGGCCTTTTGGTCACCGTCGGTGGATATGTCGCTATTGCTGGTGCGGGAGCTCTATTATATTACGCCTCCACCAAGAAGGCCGGAAAACGCGCACCTCTAAGCTCAGCAGAGCTGCGAAAAGAACAGAAAAAGAAGCTTCGGGAGTTAGCAGCCCAGAACAGCGCCGAAAAAGATGCTAGAACAGAAAAAGAGAAGCCTAAGAAGAAGCCAAAGCAGAAGGCCCCTGAGGCAGAACCTGCTTGGTTGAGTAACACTGCTGAGGTGGATACCCAGGAAGAGATTGACAACCGGGCGTTTGCTAGACAGTTATCAAGTGTAAAGGCTGGAACTACACTTAAATCCACTGCCACAGTTGGTGGACGGCAAAAATCAGTGAAGCAATCAAGAGCACAAGAGAAGCCAGTTGTTGAAAGCTCGGATAACACAGCTCCCTCTTCGAACGCAGGCGGTGATGCCGATGATGACCAATCTCCGATCAACTCTCCTGAACTTGGTGCAACTGATAACCATACACCAGTTCGAGGAGGTGTTTCCGATATGCTCGAAGCTCCAGCTGCTGGCCCCAGCGTTTTGAGAGTTACATCGCCAACCAATTCGGCTCCAGCAAAGAAGCCAAAAACCACAGCACCTGTAGTACCTGCCGAAACTAAGAAGCAAAGACAAAATAGAAAAAAGAATGAGGAACAGAGCGCTGCCAAATTAGAGTCTGAGAAGGCACGGAAGGGACTAGAGGAGAAGCAACGACGCACAGCTAGAGAGGCAGAAGGTCGTGCTGCAAAGGATGGTTCGTCATTCTTGGCTGGAAAGGCTCCAGCAAACTCCGCATGGACTCCAGCGTCGACAAACGGAACACCAAAGGCTGAGATTAATCTTCTTGATACCTATGAGCCAGCTCCCAAAAAGCCGGTCACTGCTAGTAAGACAGAGAGCGAGCAAACTGATGAGTGGCAGAACTTACCATCAGAGGAGGAGCAATTTAAGCGTGCAATGGAGGAATCCTCCGACAACTGGCAGACAGTTTCCACGCAAAAGAAGAAGAAGACGACCAAGCCGGTAGCAGGAGAAGAGAACAAAGCTCTACAGGAAAAGTCCAGCTCGGAGGGCGAGAAGGTGTATGAGAAGCCCACGAAGATTGCCCCAACAGGACCAGGCCAGTCTTGGAAGGTCGATCGTGTTCAGCACATTGAAGGGAAAGAGGTCCACTCTACTTCGCGTGTCCAGGATTCGGAGTGGGAGGTCTGAGAGAACATAGATTGGATGATCATTCTATCTTGGTAGAACGTCAGAGGGGTTTGATATGATCCACGGCTCCACGGCAACTCTCCAGCCACTAAACTCTCTTCATTGCATTTCTGGGGGTTGCGGTTTCCTTAGCTGTACATTGCACATCACATTATCCATCTCATTGGGGCTCTCCGGACATGGACAGCTTGCATAAAAGGGGAGCATGACATCATTGTATTTTCGTTTTTATTCACTTTGCGCCGTAAGACACCAGTATACCCACATGAGTGGTGGAGGAGAATGTCTGGTACGGCTCGGCCCAAAAGTTGCTGCTTATTGGGAAGAATCAGGTCACCCTGTTGTTTTGAAGACTTCTTTAACCAAGTCCTGTACTATCATATCCCATTCTGCGAAAGTGAAACTGGCAGAGTTCCCATTATCAATAAAAGAAACAATTACTCAATCAGAAGCACTTCTCAAAATGGTCCTTCACAGCCAAATATTGCTATGTGATGTGGCACCTAATAGGTTTTCTTTGTAGATCGGTCATAGTTGAACGCCGAAGGATTATCTAATCAACATGTAGGTCATGCCAAATTTACACCGACTTACTGAGTGCAGCATCACGACGATCAGGAACAACTTATACACTGACATGGATTAGCGTCTTACAAGCTCGTATCCGATCAAGGGGATTGGCAAGGCGGCTTGACCCCGACACAGCGTGCATCTTTGAATTAGATTGAATGTTACATTGAAGCTTACATACTGTTTCATTTTATCAATTTCACACGGCGCTAATGATAAAATCATGTCGCCTTACACTCCATTATTCTCTTTTAATGACGTCGTACTTCCCTTCAAGTTTCCGTACATGTTGTTTCTCTCTGCTCAATTGTTTCTATAATCAAATGTGGTTATTCAGGTCCGATTCGGCACCAAAATCAGGACAGAGAGATGTCCCAGATCCGTTTCTGTCCAAACTCCACCAACGCTCGCAGATCATAAATTCTCTCAAATTTCTTCTACCTATCAATCTACTTCTATTTGCATGCATCTACTACTTCTATTCGCAAATCTCCCGGCGTTCTCCCCAACCCGATTCGATATTGCAAAATCAAAAATTGATCGACAAGGCTGCGTTCATACAAGATGTAGTGGGATCAGAAATAGATGGGCCACATAACAATGCCCCCCTCACTGCGCTTTGCACCCAAGGAACATGGATAGAAGGCCTCATATTCAAGTGTGCAGCTGCTATTGGTGGTGTAGGAAATGTTCGAAACATATTTCTGAATTGCGTTCGATATGCAATTGAAGCGGGTGGTTTGTCACCTCTTAATAATAAAATTGTTTTCGCCTTGTTGATTCCAGAGTAACAGCAACAGCAATAATTCTTCCCGAGATGGCAGCACGAGGAGACGATATGATGGCTATAAAAGATGGTGACAAACACTTGCCATTCGGATATCTTTTCGACGTCAACTACTTCTCCCAGGCGCTCAAAACTTCGTGTCCTCGCATACGCATCATTACCTCATTAGAAGATATCGATGGGCGAACTACCTCGAATTACACCCATCTTGAACCGAAAACGCTAGCAGCGTCTCTTGCGCGGGATTATTTCCCTATTTGCATTAACCCCAGTGGCTGGGCCACGAACTTCCACTCCTTTCTTGCGGGCTTTACACCCAGTGTGTCAGCACAGAACCCAAGAGTAATTGACCTAGAAGTTCATTACTTCGAATGGCCACTCAGCTTTGACAGCCCAGCTTTTGTAGCAACGTTTGGGCGCATAATACAATTTACTTCAGATATCAAAACTGTTGCTGCTGCAATTTTGTACGGAATCGCTACTAAATACGCGCCATCTATCACCCCTTCGGCAGGTATCCAAAATGGCACGTTCTATGGCGCTCACTTACGCACTGCAAAAGATGCCACGCTCTCTGGGTGGAGAACATACGATGAGCAAAGCTCTGACTACCTTACGGAGGCCTCTTCTCACAATCTTTCTCTCATTTACCTCTCCTCAGGAAATCCAAATGACACGTCGAGATTTATTCAAACTGCGCTAACAAAAAACATCACCGTAATGACTAAAGAGCAAATTCTTGCTCTGCCGGGTTTCGAGACAGAGAAACAAGCTATGGATGCCATGTCATGGGACCAAAAAGCCATGTTAGATTATGAGATTATGTTGCGGGCGAGTATTTTTGGTGGAACTTTTGAGACAAGCTTTGGGTGGAACATCGCGCTGAAAAGACATATTGTTGTTGGAGGTGGAACTTGGGTGGCGGGATCAGACAGACCGGAGGCTGAAGGGGGTGTCAAGTTTGACGATGGGAGGAGCAAGATGTTTGGGCGCAAGGGAAAGATGGACTTTTTCCCGAGGACTTTGTGGCCTTGAGTGGAGGGATCGAAGAGTTGGCGTGCAGGTCCGGCACCTAATATACAAATGAATAAATATCAACGAAGCACAGAAATTGGAGTATTCTAGGCGGTTGGAGAATTATAATGCAGTAAGTTCAAAGCTACAAATCAAAGACGATGCTACACAACGGAGCTTTTTCATAGGGTCATAATTGAGAAGTTCACCAACTCCAAAGTCTTCAATGATGACTATTACTTGCGAAAACTTATGGAAAGGGAATCAGCTAATGCTAGAATTTCTTTCTTTCCATGCGCTATTGCTATCCAACTCTACATTTTATCAATCTATCTGATCTTTTTACCATAAGCTCTCGCTAACAGTTCTAGAACTACTCTCTTTCTACACTACAATATCTCTAGGTACTAGCTACATTACGAGAATAGTGATCATACCCGCGTCATAGATAGTATCTAATCAGGTTGTCCATGTTGCTCAGGGGATCTAGCGAGGTTGGTAAATATCGATTGGTCACGTGAGATTCTTGGATTCGACAGACCCGAGGTAAATCAGCTTGCGTATCAGCTTCACCAAAAGTTGTTTGTGGCAATTTCTCTATTCGTCAATTCTGTTCTTAGACCGTAGCTAGACTATTGATCCAATTGCTGTGCATGACGCAATTATGTAGGATGTTCGAAACAAGCCATCGTGACTATCTCCCGCTTCCCGTTCGATGAAGATGCGAGGTGTTGGTTGCGCTACGCCCCTTTATCGATAGGACTGCGCCCCGATCCCCAAGACCATATCAGTTCCAACATCACCTCCTACAAGCAACGACAGATACGACAAACAACGGCATAACCCTCTTTGCTCTGGGCTCATCGACCTGGTTGCTCTATAGGTCTTTTCTTAGGAAGCCATTGCTAGAAGTATTGGCTGTGTTGGATCTCAGTTGTGATCTGAGCGGAGTAGCTGGAATACCCCTCAGCGGACCAACAAAGGCAATTGACTGCCAACTTAGGATAACGGGATCGCAGAACATTTTGGATATACTGTAGGTCTTACGACTAGCTACAATCTTCGTCTTGGCCAGTACCCATACCAAGTGTGCGCTTCTCTGCGACGCCAAGTTGGAAACGAAACGAGCGAGGGGACAACGTCCAGTCTCCCTCCCATCGAGCAACCTACCCAACCGGCCACCGAGTCAATCTACCTCTATCACTCTTACGGAATCTTCGGCATATGCACAAGTAGCATACACCCTCCAACAGACTTTAACCATCCTTATGCATTCCTAAACACCCCTCCCTCACCAACCCCCCCACCTCTTTCCGCCGGTTTTACAAAAATGTCCCTCCCTGTTGCTATTCAATCAGTACTCTACTACATTCTTTCCTGCAGCACATGCAATAAAGTAATCCACAGGCGAAAGGCCAAGGTCCAAGCCCAAAGAGACCGTGCCGAGAAATCAAAGATTGAAGACGAGCAGCCGGGCCTCTACCGACATCCCTCACCCTTTCGCACAAACCCTTATTGGGACGAAGAGATCGCTCTCGGTCCGAACCCTGCGCGTAAGAAAACCGGCAAAGACTGCAAGACTGAGAGTACAAAAGCACTAAATGGAACAGCCACTGGGAATGGAAGTAGTATAACAAGTAGTGGAGCAATAAGTCTATCGGGAGGAAGTCCAACAAACACTACAACAGAAGGATCAAGGATTAGCGGTGAAGGATGGAACCGGAAGCTATACCAACGGGAGAACGAACCACTATGGGGTTTCGATACCCCTGGCCCCGGACAAAGAATCAAGGATGCAATTGCGCGGGCTGGATCGACAGCTGGCCGGTTGTTTGAAGGGAAATTGACGAGTAAGGACGATAGCGAAGATTCCGAGGATGAGCAGAAACCGGATGTCAGGAATTACTATGTAGGCCGGAATCCTCCAGTAAACGATCTCCATCCACCAGTGGTGACAACAACACCAACAGGTCCCGCAGAGACTAGTTGGATGTTACAGCCTCCCCCATCGGCAAAGGTTATGGAAGGAAAAGAGCGCGTGGGTTCTCTACGGAGCAGAGCAGATAGCAATGGCAGCAGTCGACGAGGTGGCGATGATATTCCGCTTTCACGAAAAGTTACGGAAAAGCTCGCAGCTTCAAAGTTACGAAATGGTGGGCAAGAATTCCCAGAACTACGTCCAAGCTCCTCGCGCCGTTCATCTCGACCAGTCACACAGGCTTCAGTCAAAAAGCAGAGGAGGAGCAGTAGCACCAGCACCGACGAAGAAGATAGCATTGTCTCCCGTCGAAGACAAAAGTCCTTATCTCTTGCGATACCACCTCCAATTATGCCATCAAAAGCTATTCTCAAAGGCTCTGAAATGCGTGAACTTCCATCTCGTCCAACGTTAGGAACTATTCTTAGTTCCTCGACACAAATCCCGCAAACCCAACCACCGTCGAAGGAGAACAAAAAAGTATTAGACCAAACGTCAGAAATCACGCTAGGTTCTCGCTCCGCAAGTCCCGCTGCGAGATTGAGTCCTAGCGCGAACTCAATGCCTGCCACTTTGCCTAGCAAGTCGAAGTTTCCTGGTGCAGATAATTTTGTTTTCCCTAGAAAAGAGAAAGAAAACCAGGAGCCGATGAAGATAGCATGAGCTTTCGATAATACGTCACTCATTATAAAACCAAGCAATATCTTTTACAGTCCGACATATAGTCACACACATGCAACAAACCACAACCTGACCACAGCCTGGCAGTTTTTCCTTTATTTCCTTTAGTTATGTCTTTTTGGGTTGTTGAAAAATTGGAATTGGGATTGGGAGGTGTTCTGGCGCTCAAGGTATGCATCGCTAGGGGACGAAAGCATGGCGTTTTGGTTCTACATTCTTAAACTGGTTGGGCAAACAGACTGTTTCTGTTCGGGTTTTTGTTTTGAAAAGGAAATGGGCATGAGTGCACTCATACAGTGGTGGCTGTTTTTTATGTAAAATACTACAAGTCAAAGTTGCTGTGTAGAAAGTCTAGACACAAATATACTTTATCATGAAGAGACTGATTCAGTGTGGATTGAGGTCTAGTGCATATTCTCATGAGTACGAAACTGCAAAATCGGTAATAATCACTCAGTTGATTCTATTTGCATCGCAACTTCTGAGCTCTAGCCCACTATCCCTGGTGTAAACGAGATGGGTGAGGGAATCGTCGCAATCTCACGCAATATATCGAGAAAAGTTGTGAGCAGCACGGGAACTGATTTGAGAACAGGAAAGAAATTCCCAAAAGAGAAAACAGTACACTGGCAAGGTTATTGCTTGATTGACGCCAAGCTTGGTGAATGCTTGTGGTAGACTTGAATATGGTTCTAGCGCACCTGCACTTCAAGAGCCTTACGAATCTTTGGGGTCAGCATCCTGCGAAAAGAAACTCTCGGAGTGTTGATGTGCAGTGTCTTGTTGCAATGGAATCATGCCGAAGCTAATTTTCAAACCTCCATATCCATTGGAATTTCTAGTCAACTGCATATGCGACATCCCCGGATCTTTCCCGGATGCAACCTTCTTCTATAACTCCCAGTGGCCAGTAAGTGATTGCAATGCCTCCCCTCCGGTAATTGCTTACCATTTCCCCTCCTCACAAATGCATCTCACCAAAAAAGACCTCAATATCTTTCAACGGTGACAAATCTCAGTTACACCTGATGACAAATTGCAAAAACCATTGATGAACCAGGTCTTTTAAGCTTAAAAGGATCTGCATGTATAGATTAATGAAATGCATCCTATATTGCGCAGCCATGGAAGTCGTATATCTCGGTACATAGCTCCGTCATTATGGCCAATCAGAGTGCCATTCGATTATCTCGGACCTGGCTCTGATCTTCTTTCTGCTGTGTAAATGGTCGGTACCATACTCTTGGTATACTGGATCCTATGCAACCAATAGCGTTTTGAGCCTTTGCATTGCTTTGCTACAGGCTAACTTTTGTGCATACGTGCATCACCTGAGTATGTCATAGAGCTGGTAGGAATGAAACCTTTGATCGGTTCGAAATTCATTGGGTATACCTACTGGGACGAGTTAGCTGAGCAATGAATGGTACCACCGCAGGTCACTTGGGGGGGTGATAAGTGAGGGTGGGATTCCAAATACTTGCAAACAATTTAGCACAAGATAATCACCGGTATGTATAGACTCTTTATTAAGACAACAGTGCTTTTCTTATATCTTAGGTTTTCGCTCTTGAGTATTCAATACTGCTAACCTTGATCATAATCATGAAATATCTTTCATTGACGGTTCTATTAGGACTTCCTTTGATTCAAGCAGTTCCATCAACACGCTCTACAGCACAGGACAAATACAATGACTATCGATCGCGAGCGTCTGCAAACCAAATAGCTATCTTACAGTCTCGCGAGACTGGCTGTAACTTGGATACGATTATTGTCCGAAAAGAGTGGTAAGTGTTCCCATTCGGACTTTTCAGGACTGATAGGAACTATAGGAGCACACTTTCATTAGATGAACGCAAAGATTATACAGATTCGGTCATCTGTCTGAGCAATAGCACTTCAATCAAGCCCGAAGATGTTATTGCTCCAGGGATAAGAAATCGATATGATGATTTTCACGCCAATCATATCAATCAAACTGTATTTATTCATTTCTCGGTATGTACTTAGAAGCCCACAGGAAATTACCTGCTAGATCGAGCATAGGCATATTTCTTACCATGGCACCGCTACTTTCTGCACGCTTTCGAAAAAGCTCTTCGAGACGAGTGCAATTACAAAGGCGCCCAACCATATTGGGACTGGTCTGCCGGCGACGTAACACCAGCCTCGAACGCTTTGTTTTCAGGTGGCGAAGGATCTATTGGCGGAAATGGTGAATCAATTCCTCATGAAGGCCCAATAACTATGGTACCGACTACTCCCCCGATCGTCAGTCGAGGAAGTCCTGGTACCGGCGGTGGGTGTGTTCTTGATGGTCCTTTCGTAAATTTGACAAATAATATTGGACCTTATGGGCCGTGAGTCTTTCTTACTTTATCCCACCTACTCCTCTTCTATCTCAATAACTAAATCATGACATAGGCCTCAAGTTTTGACCGCATTCGAATACAACCCACGGTGCATTAAACGAGACTTCCGCCCAAATGGTACGAGAGTCAGCTTGACCTACGAGAAAGTCGTTGCTGTGCTTGATCAAGGCAACCTCGATGGGTTTCAGGCAGTTCTTGAAAGTAGTGTGCATCCGGGGGGTCATGTTGGTATTGGTGGACAGCAGGACGACTTATATTCTGGAAATGGTGATCCTGCATTTTATTTTCATCATGCACAAGTTGATCATTTATGGAACATGTAAGATTTTGACCGGCGTAATCTTAATCTGGTAACTCGTTTCATCATAGGCTGACTATAGTTGCGTTAGATGGCAAGCTCAAGACTTCGCAACTCGTGTTCCCCAAGTATCTGGAACTGTGACAATCCGCAATAGTACGTGCATCGTCCTTTGACAGGTTCGAAAGATAACGGGATACGTTACTAACATCTGCGGCTGGAAACAGCCCCTCCAAGCGAGAATGGCACTCTGGATACAAGTTTGGACTTAGGTTACAATGGACAAACTTATACAATCGGGGACTTGGTGAGCACTATTGATGGTCCTCTCTGTTATATTTATGAGTAGTGATTTATTAAGTTTCTACTTGTTTGCCGCTCTGAAAATGATTAACAAGACTTCATTCATCCCGTCTGCTATCGTTTGAACTTCTAATATATTTATAAAATACACCTTACAGCGAATCTTCTTTTATTGCGCTTGTCTCGGAACCATGGAAATAATAGTCTTGCAGTCTCTATAGGCCTTAATACCCTTTTTTCCGTTCTGAACGACAGCACCGAGCACATTTTCATCACAGTTCAAACCCTTGTATATAAGTCCTCGATATTTCAAATCTCTCTTTTACATGCTTGCTTGATTTAGTCATAGAATCAGCCGAAGATCACGTATCACAATTCAAGCATTGTGGAGGTGCTGATTATCATCAGCCGAGTAGGTTTTCAGAGTACGAAGATGTGATGGGCTGAGTAAGCCCTGTGGGAGAAGAACTATGGTTGAAGATGGTATAAGCGCTCGAAGAGCTGATCTCAGCGGAGTAACTATGGTAGAGCAAACGGTATTGGATTTTACGTGTATCATACAAAGTGATTTGTTGTAAAGGAAAGTATATATAGATTAAAGTAATGAGGCTGGAAAAGGACTTATTAGTGACCACATTACAAATAATCTAGTATAGTCATCTGTTGTTTAGTTACGGAATCTGATTCGCTACGACAAAGTAGAGAAAGTATACAAAATAGCGTTCTTCTTCTCAGACATGGTTTCTGAGTAGGAATAGCACTACCTGCCTCGCACTTAACGGGCTATCAAATCGCATCAGCTTGGTTGAAAGAAGGTTAGCGAGATGAAAAGTTTGGGGGCGTGGGATTAAAAGAAGTACTTCAGCGTCAAGTTTTCTTTCACATTTTTAGCATGAGTGTGTGGTGACCTTATGACTTAGGTATTCGGAAGTCAGCATGTGAATTCAATGTGTAAATGGTCAAATCGACTTAAGGAGGTAGGTCCGATAATGCTCGTACTACCTCGAAATTCATGCTTACTAGGCGCACATACTTTACCAGTGGGCTCGTCATCTGTTGGAAAAAAGTAAGACCTTTATACAGGACCTAAGATTTGGTATTTGCTGTTGTGGCCTGAGGCACACACCCTCATTAGCTAGCATACTTAGACCTCTCCCGTACGGAGAGCTTCCTTCCCTAGACTTTACCAAAACAAGAAACCTTTACACACTTTTTACGCACAGGAACCTCTCCTCCGCTTTCATCGTGAGTCCAGGTCTATGACATTGCACGAGGGCAACTTTTCGTAATCGACCAAAGCTTACATCTTGGCGTCCCCCCCCCCCTTTTCCCGTGACCAGAAACGGTGATACGAGGTATGCGTGAATGAGAGTGCCTTAAGCATAGACTTTACTTCGATTTCCATAGGTGCATGTATTACTACTTATGAGTAATCGAAGTCTCACCGAAGAAGAGGCGATCGAAGCTGCTCAGTTTTGTATCTGTAAAATCTTCTTGGCGAGTACTGCCCAGGATGTGCCACTGGAGAGGAGCGCGTAGATGTGGTTAGATCCTGTCTATTATTACATAACTACGACCGTTAGCAGTCACAAGATGGATTACACCACTTCCTAGGACAAAACAAAAACTGGTTATTTCAAAAAGAATATATAGTTAGTCTCCCAACTTAGCCACAAAGAGTAACCCGAGCCGCAACGTGTTTGACTGGCAGACCATCCAACGAGATTGTGGACTCAGTCGCTTCTCACACTCGTATCTATCAAACTTAGTGAAAGTATCCTCAAGTTCTTAATTCATAAAACGTTTATGTATTTTTTCCAACTTCGTTTAGGTTAATAATGGATTTTTCATCTTACACAACATAAGCTTAGTTAGTTTCTTGATATCACGTAATGCTGTACGAGTATACTTGAAGTCACAATCACAATGAAGATGAAATAGTTCACCACCTGACAGCCTGACATGCTAGCATAGCCAGGCTTCACTGTGATAGAGCTCTCTAGACTCATCTTAATGATGTTATTCTCAAGTAATAGCTAATGACTAACTCGAGAGCTTCTTCGCCAGACATATAGCGCCTCGCCATTTTGAGATAACCATTTGATAGTTTTTCCCGTTGCGAATTTGTGTCCACAACTATGTAAGTCATGCGAGTAAATAAAAGGTGGCTGATTGAGATGGCAGAATTCAATCGAACTCATTTATTGACAGAATCACAGAATCTGCGTTTGTGTGGTATATCCAACATACCTGGTTGTCTGACTTCATGAATTGAGTATTACGAAGCATGGCTTGTTTCTCTGATGTCAATTGCTTACTGCAAGAGCCACGAAATCGGAGACTGAGGAATAGACTTTCCAACAATGCGTATTTTGAGAAATTCTCATAATGAGATCTCACACGGTCAGCAGCCGAGCGGCTGTGTAGAAAACAGATTCTTGATGTCGGGTGACAATACTAAAGACATGCTATTGGCAAAGTTCGAATTGGTGTTGTTATTGGAGCCTGACAATTGATGATGGCTGATAAATTCAAGGAGAGTAGACTTCTTAGAATGTCTATATAAGCTCTAAATTCCTCTCCATAGAATATCAGAAGTGTCACACAACAAACGCATCCTACCAGAATAAATAAGAAACATCACCTAATATAATCACTCAATTAAATCAAAATGTTCACAACAATCAAAAACGCCTCTGTCTTGATTACCGCCCTGCTGGCGGCTGTAGGATATGCTGCTCCCGGTGCCTTAGATACCCGTCAAGCACCCTCAGTCGTTTTAGATTTCACACTCTACAACCCTTTAGAAATCGGAAATGTGAGAGAATGTTTTAATTCACTCGGAGATCGTCACATTGCACCATCTGAACTCACAGTCACTACTTCTGAAGGCGAGCGCGCAACTACCTGCAGAAACGAAACTTTCCGGACTGTGCGACTTGATAACAACCGACATCTTACTCCGCCATGTCGCAGTAAGTCAATTTTAAACAGCCTTCCAAAGGATTTAGGGTGAGGAGCTTACTAACAGTATAACAGTCGAGGTCTGGCAGGACGCCAACTGTCCTGATTTCAGTCTTAATGTTTCGGATAGTTGGACCGATGAAAATGTCTGCCATCATGCTGAGAATACAAACGGGGTGCCTGTTGAGTTGCACTCTTGGAGAGTCGTCTGCCCTGGGGCATAATTCGAAGTTTCAGATAAGGTAGAAGCTTAGGTTGGCAACAGAGAGCGGTGTTCACATATCTTTCTTTTCTTGTGTTTTTTTTTATTAGGATTAGCTGATTCAAGTTCTTGGTTGTCAGTGTTTGCCAAGACTGGGTTTTTGGGGGGACATATATTTTAAAAGAGTTTAAACGAATTCAACATTTGTTACTCTTGACATGAGTAGCGTTTTACGTGATAGAGAGTAAACAGGCTTCCAAGGATGAAACACGTGGCAAATCCAAAATACCCTACGAGTTTCTTCAGTCTCCCATTTTATTCAATACAGCAAGAGCGGAAAGAATTTCATGAGTAGGGACTTGTAGTCTATACTCAAACAGTGTAACATGTAATGCAGTCGAGATGGAATCCGTTTGAAGGTTCTTAATAGCTCAATACATTCTATGTCCTTATCAATTGATTGGTGAATGATATACTGAAATGGAAACGACAACTTGAAAGGGGGTTCACGGCATGGACCCTCAAGTATCCCACATAGACACTATTCAAAATCATTAGCTCATTAAGATTTAGAAAGACATCTGTGAGAAATGTAAATTGATAGTTTCAGTTAGCTGTTTAATTAGCGCTTATAGTTCATGAGTGTCACCTTTGGTAATTCTGTGCTAAACATTGTAAACGTTGCATTCTGTTAACGACCGAGTGCTACATCGTGTCAAACTTTACCAAAAGAGTCCGTCCAAGAAGAAGAATGAGAGAAAAGTAAAATAGAGAATTCAAAGGAAGGTTAGAAAAAGATCCCCCACACGCACTAAAATCATTCGTATAGCCATGTCTGCGACCTAAACCTCAGATGCACTCTCCAAACCACCCAATTTTTCAAGGTCCTTAGCTGCCATCCAGTTCTTCACAAGATTAAATTGCCCCTCAGGAACCTTAACAGAGACACGAGCAGTGCCATTAGAGTAGGATACCACGTCTGGTGCAACACACTCGCCACTTGGAACATCACGCTTTTTGGAGATTCCGTTGAGCCACCATGCTGAATTGACTATGGTAGAAATCAGTGTTACTGTACTCCATTTGAAAGAATCAGAAATGTGAATTGATTTGAATATCTTACTGCTAGGCTTGGTGTAATCGAAGCATTCCTCATCTCTTGGGCCAAAAACAGGGCTCCAAGGACCACGTACACAAGTTTCAGTATCGGAGGCAAATCCGCGACTAATCAGTTAGGTAACTTTCTTATCATCAAAAAGTTGTTTTGGGTGGTAAGATGACTTACGAGCGTCCTGGCAAAGTCCACTTAACGGAAGCAGCGCCAGTAGCGAATTGGCAGCAGACATTTTCAGAGAGACTGGAGCAAGTCCAGGAGGGAGCCAACCAGTTGGATGGGTTGGAGAGACAACCAGTATTGGGATACATGGTGATTTCCGTTGCCTTTATGACAGAGGCAAATGTAACAAGAGTGGCTGCTGTGAGATACATGGTGCTTGATTTTTCGAGCGAACTTGAAGAGAGCTTGATTGCTACTTAGTGATGATTCGATTGAGAATGTATAGACTTTCTTGAGTGCGATAATGATGATTTTTAGAGGAAGATAGCGACGGTTTATATGTTATTTCCTCCCTCGTCTATGAAGCCTGAACTCTTGGACTTTGGTACCAGCATGAAGCTGTCTGCCAGCTCGCATCTCTCAATAACCGCTTCACCGCTGAAGGAGTTACGCTCAGCTCTCCACATTGTATCTTATGTGCGACGACATTGTATGAATAATAAACTCCCAGACTATAATTTAACCAGAATCGGTGTTGTGCCTCTTTGCTCAGCTTCATATTGAACCTCATGATACAGTTGTGGTATTCATAATGTAACCCATCAACTTTGGAAAATAAGCATGATCAATGTTATATACTGCAGCCTGTGCTAGAGTCCCATGCCACTGGACATCATAATTTTCTTCCAAGGCATTTTGGTAGTTTGATAGTGTATAGGGCTGGCTTTCAGCCGCCTTGGAAACAGATGGCTTTTCCTTCCATGTTGTTGGTACTATAAGCTTACATTAGCAGGCAAATGGTTGAAAAGAAACCGGTTAATCAGCTTGTGTGGGGTAGTCTTGGGTTGCATATCCTGGATGATCATTGTAAGATGCCAAGTGCACTGGCCAGATGCAGGTAACACTAGTATATTCTCAGATCTTCACATCTCCGCGGGTGTTTAATATTTAAACATAGCATCACTACTCACCGTCTTATCGCGCTAGAAATTCTCCCGCCTTGGACAAATATACTTGTGGAGGTAGGACTTTGTGTATGCATCCCAGCTGCATTCAAGCCAGCTGAACCACAAACGTGCCAAGGACCCTGTGTAACACTATATAGAGGAATGAAGATATTAACGTATTTTTAAAAGGCTATCGCTTGACTGAAGTCTGGGGTTAGCCTGATACGCGATAGTGTTTGATTATGAGTCCTTGACGAGTGCATCTCATGGCTTGTTTCCGGGAATCACTGCAAAGAAAATTAACATATTTGATGTTACGTACAGTGAGAAGATACAGTCGCCAGGCAAAGCAAGTTTATAGTAACCATGAGTTAGTTTAGGGTCAGAAAAAATGAAGGCTATCTGTTAGGACACTCTGTTTAGGTAGGAGACCCCGTATAAGAGAAGAAGTTTGTGTCACTGTAAGATATGTGCTCGGAACATCAGGAATGTTTATGGATGTCATTGATATCTCCTTTCTTCAAAGTTCAGTTCCCTCTTCTTGTGGGTTCTCCTCGATAAATCCTAGGAAGAAGTAGCTACAGCAACTGCTATGTTCCAGCAAAATTAGACCAAGCTCATGATACGCATGAAGAAAGGCGAACAAATACATGAGTATTACCTGTCTCGCATAGGAATAATTCTTAAGTCAAGAAAATCTCCCATCTATGAACTAGTGCGCAAACGAGGCTTCAGCTGGCATTGCAAGATTAAATCATAATTTCCCGGTCCCAAACGCCGCGTGTGTAAAATTCACGCATGTCCTATGGCATCTCCTCCCATGACCATAGTAGATTCTTCCTCTGCTCCCCTGCTAGTTGTCTTCTCCATATAGCATATCCATCAATGGAGCGCAGCATCTCATCATGAATGCTTAACCCCCCCAATGACAGCTCCACGTACTTGTAACCAATCGATACTGTCGTCCATTTCCTCCTCAACCAGCCCAACCACAACCACGTTATCACCACGTACTAGATAAAGACCGTGTGGAACCTCTGCGCTAGGCTCTGGATCGTCCGGAGGCCGAATTATGCGTTCTACTGTGGATGATAGTACCTATGCAATATATCAATATACAAGTGTCGAGAAAGATAATAGGAGACTTACTAAGTTCGTCATTTGGTCACAACTTAACAGCATACCAACAAGAGTTCTCGAATCGCTAGTTAAGACTAATACCTTCTCTACCCAGCTGTCAGAACGCGTTGTAAGCCTTGCTTTGCCTGCAGACGTGATAATGGCAGGGAGAAAGGAATGCAGAAGGAGGGGGGAAGCTCACTGTTCACATAATGCTGTAGCGACATCGTAGGATAGGCTCAATGCCGGCTTTCCAGCGCGGTTTGGGGCCGGAGAGATATTTTAGTCGGAAATAGACCCCTATATATCTGGCTCACAATTCAAGGGCACGAGAAAGCTGTTCAACCAGGAAAGGGTTCACGTTGTTGAAGATCTTGGACGAGGTTGAAAAACGACGGTGGGGCTGGCATGAGGCTGAAGCCTTGTGAACCTTGGCAACGGTTCATACGACGACGACACGCATGCCGGCCAACAACTCCACGGCTTTCCCATTTCTCCCAATTAATGCCAACAACGGTATAGACACCTCATTAATATCTTGCGTCTTTGTAGATTGGTGGGAGGAGCTCAGCTGTGATGTCGTACTTTTTCAGCACGCCAGTCGATATTGACATCGTCCTCGATGATGGAGACGATAGACAGATGATTGATATGAAGGCAGACAAGGGAAGAAGGGAGAAGGCGCCTCTCTATAAGGATGGCGAGAGTGTAAAGGGTGCTGTTACTATCAGACCAAAAGACGGGAAGAGGTTAGAGCATACGGGAATCAAAGTACAGTTTATTGGAACAATTGGTAATTCGCCCAAACTTTCAGCTAGCACCATGTGGAAGAGAACAACTAACAAGACTCACAGAAATGTTCTTTGATCGTGGAAACCACTATGAATTCCTCTCTTTAGGCCAAGAGTTAGCAGCTCCAGGCGACCTTCAACACCCCCAAGCCTTCGATTTCAACTTCAAAAATGTCGAAAAGCAGTACGAATCTTACACCGGCATCAATGTGCGGCTCCGATACTTTGTGCGCGTAACCTGTTCGCGCCGCATGGCAGACGTAATCCGCGAAAAGGACATTTGGGTATACAGCTACCGCATTCCACCCGAGATGAACAGTAGTATTAAGATGGATGTTGGTATTGAGGATTGTCTACACATCGAGTTTGAATACTCGAAGAGCAAATATCATTTGAAGGACGTGATTGTGGGTCGCATATACTTTTTACTAGTGAGACTGAAGATTAAGCATATGGAGCTGTCGATTATTCGGAGGGAGACAACTGGTACGGCGCCGAATCAGTATAATGAGAGTGAGACATTGGTTCGATTCGAGGTATTTGCCAATATTTCTGGGCACTGTTGATTCAGGGTAAATGAGCTAACTCTATTGCAGATTATGGATGGTTCGCCATCACGTGGGGAAACAATACCTATTAGACTTTTCCTAGGCGGATTTGACTTAACTCCAACCTTCCGAGAGGTCAATAAGAAGTACTCTACACGATACTACTTAAGTCTTGTGCTTATTGATGAGGGTGAGTTTCAATTTCTATTCCTTACCAGGCATCACCCTTTCTGCTTTTTGCGTGATTGATATACTAAGCTAACTACGAAAAGATGCTCGTCGTTATTTCAAACAATCAGAAATCGTTCTTTATCGCCAGCAACCGGAGATCGCTGCAGCAGCTGGCCAACAGACACAAATCACCGGTGCGCCTCCGCCTGAACGTGCTCAAGTTGCCGCGTAGGTGTTAGGCTAAAGTGAAAGTTTGTTCAATCTGTATCATAGCGACCAGTATTTAGATAATGAAATTGAAGCATAATCAATCATAGCTCAAGCCGCAACATCGATGTAGCATTATTTGCTCCTGTGCTTAATTGACAGACGACTAGGTCAAGCCAAGTCGGCCTCTGAGTTGTGAATCACAGCTCTTTCAATATTCATGAGCTGGCCAGTTACAAAACGACACATAGATAGTCCTCTATCAGTGAAAGCGCAAAGTTCTGTAGTCGATTATCCTTGAAATTTTTTGCACCAAGCTCTCTCGTCGGCACTGGTCACTTCAAAATCTCACTGAGAGCTGTGTATGTTATATATACTGGGCTGGTTGTAATATTATCATTGCTTTATTTTCAACTACCCTCTTCTTCGCTGCTTTGCTACGTTAGTCAACGCAAATGAAGCGTATACTGTGAAGTCGCATCTAAGCTTCGAAGCTTGGCATCTTGGATGAACTGTTGCGATTAGTGTAACTTCTGTTAGATACATCACATCTCGTGTAACGTTGTGGAAGTGGGGACAATATTTATCCTAGACTAGTGTACTTAGCGACCACCTGACAGGATCGAACTAAACATTCACTATAATTCTCAACCTTCTCGTTGTAAGTTATTCCCTACACGAAACCGTCTATTGATGTCAAAACATGCCGACCCTGAAGCCGATAAATTCTTTTTCGGTGCTGATGATGCACCGGTATACCTGGTAACGATCAGCCTCGAGCGATCTGAATATTTTTATTACAATACCTCCTCGACAATCTTTCGATTTTGACTTCCAAGAAATGTGAGTTTTCCAAGCATTGGGCTATTCTCGTTCGTGATACGGTCTATGAGCTTGCGCGGGACCACTCTATTTCAAGCTCAGGCGTGAAACTGAGTGCTACGAATTGGCAGGATGATGTTCGGATGAATTTCGACCATCCCATCAAGGTCGGCAAGACCAAATTGAGTGAAGAAGAGATTCTAGAAATAGGTATGTGTAGAGTAATGGACGATAACTCTGGACTTATATGAGCAGCTCAGGCACGGTTTTCAAACTGGCCGAAACATGACTACTCGCTACTCATTGACAACATCGAATTGCAAATGCTTTTGCTATCGGTGTTCCTGGTATATTTGCAAGGATACCAGTTCATACCGTGTATACGGTGTCTCCCGACCCGAGTCGCGGTTATTTAAGCTTATGTCCTGGTACAACAATATCACTAGGCGTTGGATGGGCCATGTGGATGGGGAACATATGGAGGCCTGTCGGATGGGTAGCAAAGCTGGCCAAAGAGCGTACGATAACAGCAATGTACTAGTATCAGTACATGCTAAGCTTTAATTGAAGATACATACCTTAACATCATCACTCTCTTAACCACCGCCAGCCTCTACCGCTCTCATGGCCCTATCTCTCGACATTTCGACCACTCCGCTGATGAATAATAGAATCGCAAAGTTTAGTAACATCACGGGTATTTGCCGTACAACCATCTGGCTCCACCTCACCTTCCAGAATATCGAGCAATCGGCTCTACGATGCTCTTGACCAAGGATAGCACGCAACCGGGGAAGGCAGTCTTCATAGCAACATAGACGGTATAATGTCAGGCTCTGCTGTGAGGCACTGCTAATTGCTGTTACGCCCAGAACTAAGCTCGAGTACCACGCCGCCCTCGTTAACCACGGAGATAGTGTCGTGGAGACATCAGAGGGCCAGGAAATTGCGCTAGTGACGATACTGCTAACGATAGCGCACTAAGGGCATTTAACAGTTGAGATTTGAATGATAGATAAACAGTAAGGTTACCGCCACACCAACGAAAGTGAGCTCGCTTATTTTCTACTCTCTCCATGTTTTTGTTAGGCCATCTTTCTTCGAGTCTACGCTATTTAGGAGGGCGTTCAGTGGTCTATAGTTTGCTCGTCAGGGGACGAAGAGGACTAGGATACTTGTGATTAGGAGACTCAGGAGGAACTCTGGAGCCGCGCTGGCATTGACCGCCAGGGAGGAGAGGGTCAAATCCATCACTTGATATGTGATTATCAGGAATACTCGATAAATTTCAATCAGTATTCGTTTTCAGAGTTGTTTGTGTATTACTCTCATAGAACTGATACTTTCCACTCGACGAAACATGCTTTGGCAAGACGCGACAGTGGCGCCCTAGCTGACGCATCCAAACGCGCCATTTGCTTTGCACGTGAGCTGCATCTTGTAAAATTGGTTCAGCATGTCAATATGAAATCGTCCGTGGGAATCTTGTATATCTCCTGTCTTGTCTCCACGGAGTGGCGAGAGTCTCATCTCGATGGAGGATGGTAGCCTGTCTGCTTTGCGACCTGGCCCTGAGCGCGAAGTTCATATAATCATGGTGCCAATCAAAGGCATTGGATCTACCAGGAAAACATTCGTCAAGCTGTTAATGCAAACGATGGGGTACATAGCTGCAGCAGGTTGGGTCATGCACTGGGCGATCCTAACAGATGATACTTGCTTCGAGTTACAGCGTTACCCTGTGCCGCCTTACACGAGGCTTAAAGCTTCACGATGGGACAGCTCCAGAAATTCAGAGATACTTCATCGCATAAAAATTGGTAAAACGCGGTGGAAGAATGAAGAAATTGAAGATACTGGTTAGTTTCCCTATAGCTGCTTGTAAGCTGAGTAGGCAGGATACTGACTGCACGTAGGCACGAAGTATTTCCAACGCAACGTTAATGTCCCTTATGACTTATACTTCAACAACTGCCAGACATTTGTCAATCACCTTGCTTACGAGATGTGTTCGTTTGACTTCCCAAAGGACAAACTCATGGCCATTCCACTACAGCATGTTCTTTCTTACGCCGCAGCTCGGCTGTACATCGTATTCGCCGTTCCCATGATGCGCTTACGCTACCGTCTTCACGGCGTCAATGAGCGCATCCTGAACGAGTTTGAACACATGAGCGCCTTTTGGGGCTATTCACTGCTCCCTGCTACACTCCAGCAACCTATGATGCTTTTCCCATTGATGATAACCGAGTTGAGGAAACGACTAGAAGAGACTGGCGACGAGAAACAACGGTCCATGCCAATACGGTACGCCGAAGCTATTTTTACTTCCTTCTGGACCTTCGGGTATATTATTTCTCAGTCTGTCCTCATGTTCTGGATATCACAACCTCGCGTCAGTAAATACCCTGATGGACACTGGAGGATGCAATACCGGGTGAACAGAGTGCCTTTGATAGACGCTGGCGGCAGTAGGAGTTTTAAGGAACTAGGCAAGGAAGAGCAACTAAGTGACTCAATGGACTTGATTGATGAGGTTGGAAGGTTACCTGATACACAGAAGCTTGTCATCCCTAACTGGTTTTGGCTGGTCTGGGGCGTTTCTGGATTTGGATTAGCAACGGCGTATTGGTCGTATCGCCTAGGGAGGCGGCTAGTGTATCTGATTTGGGAGTTTCGTACATAGTGATTAAGATAGAAACAGCTTATATCGCGCTAGCTTTCAATCAGCTACGTTTGACACCAGTCGTTGTTATTGCTATCGCTTTCATTTCTTGGATTTTTAATGGTAAAACTTCGATTTGGCATTCAAAGATAACTTGAATCGAAGCAAGAAAGCAGCTGACTTTATCCATCACAGCTGTCTGATTTATGAGACCTTAAACCCCCGATATGTACGCCTTTGAATATCCCTGGGTTAGCTATAGTTATCATTGGTCTGAAGCATAAATTCGAGCTCTTAAGTAAAAGTTTCCTCTCAGGATGAGTGTAGATAGGATTATCCATGCATCAATTAAGATATCTAGTAGGGTGGCAGAGTAGTTCAAGTACAAAAGTAGTAAATATAACATACTTGAAAATTTCGAGAGACTGATCACATGGTAGGTTTACTGTCTGAAGAACGACATTGCGAACAGACCACGGTGACTCCTTAAGAAAGTGTTGCATTCGTACTGTGTGATGCAGACTGAACTGTAAACTTTGAAAATGAAGCAAATAGTTAGCGACATTCAATTTTCTTTTGAGTCCATCTAGCAACCTTACCAAAGAGATAGGAAGGGAATATTTTTCACATTCTTTATTTTACTTTGGCTTTTCTAATTCCTACAATCTTACATGCTCTTACACTTCAAAGAGAAACAAAGGGAAAGATTTATCCCTAAACGCCACCCGCTGAATGCTCCCTACAAGCCCCCAAATTCCCAAGGTCAATTTCCATAATCTCTTGCATGATTGCTTAAAGCATATCAACATCCATATCGTCCCCGGTGAACGGGAATTGATTGTTTTCAATCGCCGCGATGCGATCTAGCTCAGCCTGGTATTCCTTTCTAATATCCTGTAACGTAACCACTTTCCTAACCGAAGTCTTTCCCGTCTTTCCAACAGGCTCCTCAGATAAAATCCAAGCATTTTTCGGATCCACGCAGCCTAGCGCGTTCAGAAGCGCAATATATTGTTCCTCTAAAGCTACATTATCAGGATTTGGTGCACATTGCAGACGTTGGAGACGTTGCAAAGAAACTGCAGCAGCACCTCGGAAATCTGAGTGTGCTATACGCCACGCGTAAAGAATTTTGTGATAGGGGGTGGTGTTAGCAAGATCGACCGTTGCGGCGCATTTTTGTGTAAGAATTGCATCAACAGCTGATTGGAGAGCGAGGAACGGAAGATCGAGAAGATGAGTGGCATGTGATGTCTCGCACATCTTTGTAACGAGGGTTCGAAGTGCGGAGTGCTGTATTGCGGTATCGGTGAAGAGGGTCAAAGAGGAGTGGGCAAGATCCCAACGTGAGGTTTGGACAGCAGCGTTGAAGAGACGACTGTGGAGATCGGTACGTAAATTGGCATCATGATCTGATCCTGGTTTGATGAACTGTAAGGCGAGGCGTGCAAACTCAATTACGTAGGAGTAGATTCGCTCTTTGTCGAAGAGCGCAACTATATGAGAGTAGTATTGAGGAAGGCCAGCATTGAAAAGATTTCGCTCAGTTACATCTAAAAGACCTGCACTACGGAAATCCGCCTCTTTGTGGCGATCTGGTACACCTGTGATAATGTTAGTAGTGTTGCCAAATTGCAGCCATAGAGAGAAGACTTGCCTATGCCATACGCTGCCTTTTTAAAGAGAGTAGAGGCTACCAATGCGTCGTTGAGCGCGAGGTGGACTCGACCTTGGATATAAATATCGAAGGGATGAAGTAGTGTAAACCGAGAAAAGTCCAGAGCCAGATCAGCTCGTCCATGCTTAAGCAAAAAGCACTGCACCAGTGATGGCTGGACCTCATATCTGCTCTCCGGATCACAAATCTGCACGATGACCTCCGTAATGACAGTAACCAAAGACTCTTTACGTTTTGTATCATGGCCAAGGAGATGACGAAGAACACCTTCCAGAATAGTAACGGTTTCTAGAGGGTGGGCTTGTTTTCCTAGGATCAATGACTTATCGGCAGAAGTGCCGGAACGTTCTGTGGGTAAAGGCAAGGTAATCTGTGTGCTCGCAAGCCAGCTGATAAGTTCGAGCCTTTTGAGGTTTATTAGAAGACCCCCAAAAACCTGAGCGGTATCAAACGCTATCCCATCCTCACTGTGATTGATCTCAGATTCAATCAGAACAAGTAAAATCAGCTGATCTAGACATATGTTGCGGTGCAACTCAACCACTTCTTGCACACCCTTGACAATCAGCTTGTTGCCAAAACCAGCCAATGGTAAAAGATGCTGTTGTCTGATAAGCTCTTCTTCGCTGGTCATGAGGGTTAGAAGTGCACCATAAACCTCTGGAGTGACATCTGCGAAAGTACCGCCTAGTGTTTGCTTGAGTTGATCAAATTCATCGTCCCCTATTTGATTCGCAAAGTCACATTTATCATATAGAGCCCTTAACCTCACCGGATCAACAAGGTTTGGTTCCTCATACAGCTCGCCTAGTAAGGCATTTCTGCAATTGTTCAGCATTTGATCTGAAAGAGAGTCTTTCAAATCTGCTGCAGCTTTTACAAGCGGTATAACAAGCTCGGTATCCTTGAACGATGCTGCAGGATTGCCTTTTCCCCCTGAGCTTTGGTTTTGGTTATGCCATATTATTTCTAGATCACTGCAAGCTCGAACTGCAGTGACTCCGTCTGCTAGGACTACCCAGGGGATCCCTTCTACTGGGTCGACAACCATCGACAATGCTTCGCCGCGATGTTTGTCTAGCTCAAGAATAAGTCGATAGAAACGATGCCATTGTTCATCAGTGGCAGTACGGAATTCTTCATACCCCATTTGGCCATTGCTCTTGCGACCTAAATCTACATTCGAAGCTATAATAGAACTCAATCTCTCGGGTAAGGATGCTGACTTGCGGATTGTCTCATTCGAAGCTCCAATACCTTGCTCATAGATCGTGAGGCAGGTCTCGAGTGTTGCCGTTGAGAACTTACCGGGAGTTAGGATAAATTGCAGCCAGCTGCCAGTGACGTCTGTAGAGTCTCCCGGTAGAACTGTTGGGATTGGAGCTTCTCGCAGGGTTTCGGTAGCCATTATCGACCATCCCGAACGCCATTTCTCCCGAATATTTTTGACAGACAGATCAGTGTCAAAGGTTAGACTTTGGATCCGAGAGGAGGTGTTGTTTTTCCACAAGACCCATATCGTATATGAACCGGGATTTTCCACCACCGAAAAGTCAGCCAGCGTCCAAAGATCTGATGTTGGTGTTAAAGGCTCCAGCTTGTTACTCGAGAACATGTCAACTACATTGAGATTATTTTCGTCGACCGCACGAACGCTCCAGAACTTAAACTCGCCCATTCCAAGTGGGGAGTATGTAACGCATAGGGCAGATTCTTCGTTGGTATTGCCGTATACCTTTACCAGTTGTGATGATGCTGATGGGTGTATGACCTGCTTTGGAGCATCTGCGCCTTCCTGTATTTCTTGATTGAGGATATCTCCCATGTATACAATCCTGTTCGTATTAAAGTTCCACACTCGGAGCTTATGATCCAAAGAAACTACGAATGCATAACGTGAGCCATCGAGAAGCGTAGAGGGAGTCGCGATCGAGGTGGCAGCTGTGAACTCAATGTTGCCATTCCCATATTTCATATACGTTGCCGCGCCACCCCATCGTATGATGCTTCGGAAGCTCACGCCGCTCTCACTGTGCTGAGTCGCTGTCCATTCCGACCCATCACTTCCAGATTTACGAACCAGCCTAAGAAGCTCCCCATTGTACTGTGAGATGAGTAGTTCGTCCGTAGTCAAGGCGGCCAACCTGTGCGGAGTCTTCGAGGCGATGCCGAATGCAGAAGCGGAATAAATCTTGCACCAGTCGGTGACGTTATCTTCCGTGCTAGAAACCTTCCGAAAGTACTCTGGGCGCAGGGTGAGAGTGTAGAGGTGATTCGATTCCAGCAGCACAAATACGCTCAACACATCATGTTCAGGTGAGTCTGATAGCGCTACACAGCCCGATCTTACAGGACTAGGGAATACCAATCGAAGCGTAAGGTTTGCATCTGCGGTATTAGTCTGCTTTGAGACATCAACCACATTTATAGACAGCACCTTTGCATCTTCCAATAGGCGCCATAGATAGCTTTTTGGTGAGTCGTGGTGCTGTCGATGGTAGATCGAAGCTGCACTCGCAAGTTGTCTGTACTTAAAGGCATTCTCATCTTCTGCGACGGGAATTTCAACGACCTGAGATCGTCTCGGGGCGGCTTTCGTCCATGTTGTTACAGTATGGCTAGCTGGCAAACGAATCTGAACGGTAGAGCCTTGAACGGCTGGATCGAGGTTTATCCGGGCTTCCTTGTATGCGTAGAACGAAGCCATATTCAACGCTTGGTGTGCTCCCCATCAATCGTATCCCCCTTTATCGTGATATAGCCGTCCGGGTTTGTCGCATTGCCTGGTGTTGAACGCGTCTAATTTTGTAGGTCGCGATCGAAGCTTTCGAAGCGCTAGGTACACTTGCCGAGCTCTCCCCTGCATATCTTGGCAAGGGTACGATGGCCATGTATTAAAACTATGTACTAAATCATGCTTTAAAGATCATTGCTATATCCCAAATCTTATCGATTCATATTCAGGACGCTCGGATTAATTACGTTTTATTATACCATAAGCTAAGCTGTTGTGACAGAATATACATCAGTATACGTAGTGAGATTGAGTCTATGCCAAGTACCAGTTCTTCTGATGTAGCAAGTTCTCTCACTGATAATCTCCATATTGAGTTTCGCTCTAGAGTCATGTTCAAGCTGTGCTTGATTCAAGTGGAGCTTGAGAACGTAGCTTTATATTGAATCCATATCCAATGCCATCTATCCTAACCCAAGTGACTTTGGAAAGCTGATCACCTGAATTATACTTAATTGCAAATAACCGATGAAAGACATACAACAGTTTCGATGACTTTTGGTGATGAATTCATATTTGATTCAGATAATTTCTGAATCAGCGATCCATACTCCCACATATCTTTAAAGTAGTTCTGTGTATACAATTGAATTCCTCCCAAGGGTATCACAACGCCAGCAATGCTCAAATACTTTCCTTTCCCCCCTTCGATCTATGTGCCATCATAGATGCATACCTGCATCATCGTCGTCCTCTGTAGCCAAATCACGCATCCGATCCTCCATGGCCCGCCGCAATGCATCGTCATCCAATCTTCCGCCTGCACCATTGGTAGTGCCAGCTGCAGCAGGAGCACTTGCAGTAACCCCATTAACACCCGTACCATTGATCGTTGGCGCAATATCATCCATCACCACTTCTCCACCCATTAGCCTCCCTGTTGTAAAGGTTCCATCACTCCACGCATTACTCCTCTCTTGACCCTCTGTCGCCTCTGCCACTTCGCCTTCAGTGATCGTAGCATTCCCTTCCCCTTCCCCAGTGACTATTCCCTCAACCCACACCTGGCCTCTTTCTTCGACCTCTTTCTTCAATAACTTAATCCTCTCCTCCATACGTGCAATCACAATCTCATTTTCGCGTATAGCGTCCACACAGTCATCGTCAGGAGCTGAGAGACCTGGTTCCGTACCGAGCGCGAAGGGTCGCAACTGTTCATTTGAGTAGTCGAGGTGGGCAATCGAATTACGGAGTTCAGCGGCTTTAAGATGTAAGGCAGAGAGAGGAAGTTCTTTGAGTGCAGATGCGAATGCTGCAGGAGATATGGGGGTGGTGGTTGAAGACATTTTGAGAGATGGAGGGGTCGTTGATATGTTGAATGCTCTGCAGCGTAGCTCTTATCTAAAGATTATTGCTTTCCCGACCATTAACGCTTCGCAGATTTGAGAAAGTCCAACGGATTATCGAAAGATTTGAATGAATGGGTTCTTCTGTTCTGTTTAATAAGTGTCAAGCGTTGAATAAGGCAACGAGGAGGACGCGATTTTTGGATAAGCTCAAAATATGTCCGTGCCATCCTTGCCACTATCAAGAAGTTCACGATTCATGGCCTGTGATCATTCCACCAAGCACAAACTCAACTTAAGTTCTGAGAGATATAAGGCAAAGAGAAGACCCGTTCTCTCAAGATGCCACGATAACAGGAAGCGGAGGAATTTGGGAATATGAATAGCCTCTGGCCAGCAGCCTCGCGGCTCTCGTGCATACAACCTCGGACCATATCGCAAACCTATCGTACACTCGACAAACTTGCTACGAGGCTTGCTCAACGATCAGTCTGTACATATTCCGCATCTGCGCCATATTCGCGGATACGAAAGACAACATGTTCAGGAAACCCTCTTTTGGGGAGATTAGCTTTGGTCCATCCACTGTCAGCCAATACTGGGGGACGAGGATATGCGACTCGAAGGATTATCACCCAATTCGATGACCTGCCTGAAGATTACGAAGATCACGAGGGTCTGGAGTTTAGGTCTACGCCTCTATCAGATGCGGAGACGTCGAAAATCTTTGGAAAGGGCATAGATGCCAATGCCGCGAACAGGATACTTTCAATACTCCATGGACGAAGAGTGGCAGGTACGCTAGCAGATCCGGAAACGCCGTCTTTCATATCTGCTTATGAGCAAATTGCACAGACGACTGCAATGCAATGGCTGCGGGAGAATGTACCGGTGGACGAGGTACAGAACGCTGGTCTGAGGGCAGAGCAGGAGCTGGCGGAGCTAGAGGATGAGCTTGTTACTAATAGCACAAGGGTTGGTTTGTATAGACCGAACTCGCAAAACTACGATACAGGCAAGGGGATCTTTACTAAAGGGAAACAAAGTATTTACGGCGACAGTGTGTTGGACCGTTTACGGGATGCAAACAAGGCAAGGGATGCTCTCGAAGAAGAGGAGGAGAAGAAAAGAGAAGCTCAAGCTGCAGAGATAGCTCAGAATAGCGGAACACTAGAGCCTGTGGGAGCCACAGGTAAAGTCGAACTTCAAAGTACAGGCCAAAGCCCATGGGTCCAATACTACACCGAACGCGCCAAACTATCAGCCAACGAAGCGCCGCCCGAAATGACCAGATTCCAGCGCCTGTTCCCCTCCTCGATATTCGTCTTAGCTGTACTGGGATTATGCCTCTCCCTTCCTTTCCTCTACACGCCACCAAGAAATAAGGATAGGCTATTTCCTGACCTGCCTCCCGCAGCAGCAACCGTACTGGGCATTGTAGGAGCTAATTTGGTCGTGTATATGTTGTGGCACTTTCCACCCTTTTGGCGGATAGGCAACAAATATTTCATGACGAGTGCGGGGCTCCCAAATGCGCTGAGTTTAGTAGGAAATGTCTTCTCGCATCAGACGTTCAAGCATTTCGGCGGTAATATGCTTGTCCTCTTCATTGTCGGGACACGGCTTCACGACGAAGTTGGACGTGCAAACTTTCTGTCCATATATTTCGGTACTGGAGTGCTAGCATCCATGACCTCGCTCACGTCCTACGTAGTGCGAAATAGTTTTGTGTCATGTACACTTGGAGCGTCTGGTGCCGTCGGAGGTGTGATCGGTGCCTATCTGTGGCTACGACGCGATCAACCAATGCGTATTTTCTTCATGCCAGAAGATAGCAAATTCTACATTCCAGCCTGGTTCCCTTTGTTTATAATCATAGCGATGGAAATGGGAGCATTGTCGAGGTGGAATAAGAAGACAGTGACCATGGATCATTGGGCTCATTTGGGAGGCTACTTCTCCGGGATGGGTGCTGCGGAGGTTCTGAGGATGAGAAGGAATATCAGGCAGCGAGGAGAAGTCGAAAGAAAGAAAAACATGAGCTTTTCGGATAGGATGAAGGAGGGGAGATGATGAATATATGTATGATTTAGAATAGAGTACGAATGGCGTAATATGGCTGTCGACTTTATGCTTTTAGTGTTCCATTGCATAACGGCTTCATTCTCATAGATCAGTATATAGAAAAGATAGCATCGTAAGGATGCAGCAACAGGATAGGGGGTTTAGTGTCAACTCCTCTTTAGATGTATCATAGGTACCTTCTGTAGATTATGCACATCTACTACCACATATCAGTGACCCGAATTCTTGCCTAAGCCAGAAAATACCTTTAACCATGTATTAAAACGTATTACGCATAATCTGCAGCTTTTTGCCGCTGCGTCCTTAAGCTTTTGTCGGATATCAACAATTGTGCAACTCCAGGGTGGTAGCACGTGCTTAGGGATCAGATGTCACCAGTCTTTATATACCAGCTTGGGTTCTCCTTATCTTGCGTTGCTCTTTCCACGAGCTTATTCTCTTTGCCTACGACTGTTTCATCGCCGGTATATCATCCCACTTCGAACATAATTACTGTCATCGGGTTCTGAAATGAAATCCTATAATTCAAGAAGCTTTCAGCAGGTTCGAGATGGGCCAGGGAGAAGCAAGAAGCTGCCGCCAGATGAATCAGAACTTTGCCCGACAACACACTCGGATACAACGCACTCGGATTTGAAATTTGGGCACTTTTAGATGGAGCGAAGCAAAACGCTAGAAGACGTATATTTTCAGCAATTGAGAGGATTTCAGATCACTTCAGGAGAAGCTCTGGATCACATGACCGCATAATCCCCAGCACGGACTCAAAGGAGACACGCACTGCGAATATGGTATTCTCACAACGCGAATGCCGTCCAAGGAAAGGAAAGGCCTTCTTTGAGTGGCAAAGTGGACCCGCCAACTTCTCTCGCGCTCCTGGGCAGTGGAAATGATTCAAAGGCATTGCATTGTCCTTTACCAACAGCACGAGGGAATTCAAGCGGTATGGAAAGACTAGACTTTTGGGATGACCGTTCGTCCGAAACGTCTCGTTGGAACCATGCAAAATGATCTATTGTATCAAGTTGTTTAGAACTTGAGTTACAACAACAAGCTGGGACGAACTGTCGAGTCTAGCCAACTGGTCGAGTAGTCGAGAACCGGCTTTTACTCTGGTTATGACGCACGTGCTGGAGATGAACAGGATGTGTTAGTTATTCATAGTGAAACAATGGGTTCAGAGAAGAATGGATCTCGGCAGATCAAACCTGGAAGCCTTCTCCAACTCTGACAATGCATACGTTCATAGTAGGAACTGCTGGGTTCGTGTTTTGAGCTTATTCGGTCACAGTATATGGTTTCCACTCCAATCATTAACTAACAGCAAACAGTTGAGTAATCTCAACCAGCACACGCGGGAGGATTGAATGCCCTGGCCTTAACAAGGACCTACCGGAATCGAGCATTGGGACACACGCATCACAGTTTGTATTCCCAGGAAAGTTATAGTTTGGTAACGGCCTGGGCTGGAATAAATTGCCAGTGAGCAAATATCGATCATCAATGCATATTATATGGCTTCTAGATGGCTACCCTATCACCAAGCTTCAAAACTGAAGGCTCGCAAGTTTCACCAGATTCTGTCCAAGCTCTGGACATTGACGACTGTGGCAAGAACGCAACAGGAACCAAGTTCACGTCCGGATGACGAAAATGATCTTAAAACGGGTATTATAGCTAGTTCCGGATATGACACTCCGGCAACCCTGCCCTTATAAGCCGGATCGGCATTGGTGACCCTAGGCCCGACTTCACCCCTTGGCATCCCCGCCGTTTAAGGTTACCGGTCGTTGCGGATGAGGCAAAGCAAGATTCGAAAAACTCCTTGATGGTGAAGTGAAATCACGACCCCCTGGCCTTGCGGTATATTCCAACCGAAAGTTGACGTCGACGACCAGGTTCAGATATGACAGCAAGCCACACCCACCGTGTTGGCAGATGTTGCCACGCGAGAGTGAAACAGCAGCCGGTGGCTACTCCGTAACTGGTATGCAAAATCGTTCGGACGACAGGCTATTATCTTCCTGGAAACTGGATTCTGATGTCCGATGCCCTCGCTTAATCTCCCAGTGCTTGAATATCCACTCTCGGTTATCTGCTCAACAAGAGCCCCTGAAATTACTTCATGTCGTTCTACTATAGGCATTGTATTCTAGGCTTATGCTATTTCTGGCTTGGGATCAGCGCATTCGTTCCTTGAATCCCATCTGAACTCAAATTCCATATGCAGGTTGACGCCTACACTGCCTTAAAGCCCTCATAACCGGGGTTTTTCGTAGTTGTTCTCAGAAATGGGAATTCCCCGAATGGCTCTATTTGGCCTTTTCAGTAATATAGCAACAAGGTTTGCCAATCCTGCACAATCTATTGAAGATATGCATCACAACCGAAGAAACTATCGGCTTCATGTGAATGTAAAAATGTTGCAGATCACAGCAAACTTTGCTCATGGACAGATGTAGCTCCTGGGCAATTGTAGCTGCAAAGCAAGAGAAGCGAATATAATCTTTTTTTAAGAAGCGCTGTCCCACAAGTATTAACTGCTTGCCACGAATGTCAATGTGAGTCCTAGACGCTATATGCTATATTTCAATTTCCATCCACATCTCTTAACCTATGGTATGTGACTCTGTACCTCCGTCGTATGTGTCTCTAAGCGAGGTACCTATGACGCTGGTCCACTACCCATTCATGCATTTCGTTTATCCCAGAAAAGCTGAGCCCTGCAGAAACGTTGTGGCGATAGCCTGCAACCTGTTGCCGGGAAACTGCAGGAACCATCGAATCATTGGCATGTATAGATGCTTGCCCCCTAAACGAAGCTCTCCCCTGTTGATATCTCGTTCGCATAACTTGAAAACCGATTTGATCGTCATCGAATTTGACTAAAGTCGATTTGCCTGTGTCTCCTTCTCTTGTAAGCGGGATATGGCTCAACCTGTGTCGAGTGGAAAGACGACGATCAGAGGCTACTAAAGCTGAGATATTCAAGGAAAGAGCCTTCAATCTTAAGCTCCAGACTAGTCAAGCCGGCACGGCACCAGCCTTCCAACGCCCAGCTGACATAACTCTGGGGAACATATTGATATATTATAGATTTTTAGAAGTTTCTCCAGAAGGTGTTGTATTGAGTGAATGCTGAATAGAGAACGTCGGTAGCGAATGCTATGGCATATCGACTACAGTATGAATTGAGATACTTCTACGTACCAGATAACAAAGTACAAATGTAGATCAACTTTCAACTATTTTAAAATCGGAGTAGGGATTGTACTTCGGCGGCAGGGTTGGGGTGGGGTAGCACAAGCTCATGCGTAGGGGTATAGTCGTATCTCCCACAATTTAGAGCGCTCGGATCGACATCATCACCACAAAGCTATGACGATCAAGAAGTCCATAGTAGACAAACACTCTAGCCAGGGAAGACATATTCCAGATTTCTATAAAGCCATCCTGAATTCCCTTCAACTTCCATTCCTCATCAACATCCAGCTTCATCTTTCTCATCAATCAACCTTCATCCAACACTTCCAACTCACTCACCTCAAAACCAACCAACAAACCCCCAACCGCAAATATGAGAACCTCATTCATGACCATCGTCGCACTTGCTGCCACTGCTATCGCATTCCCAGCTGCTCTTGACCAGCGCCAGGCACTCATCTGCTCCTCCGGTACCCAACAGTGCTGTGATGTCAACGTCCTCGGCATTGCTGATCTCAACTGCGAGACCCGTACGTTCTCACTCCTTGGATCATTTGGAATTCGAGAACCAAGAACTAACGTTTAATAGCACCAACTGTCCCAACCAGCATTGAGGACTTCAACAACATCTGTGCCACCGTTGGCAAGATTGACATGTGCTGCTTGATCCCAATCGTATGCTTCCTCCTTTCCAAATACACCACCTCCGTCGATGAAACTAACATATTACTCCACAGCTTGACCAAGGTCTCCTCTGCTCTTCCCCATCACCAAACTAGATCATTACATGATCTAGACTCCTGCCTCAGGGTGGGATGTATATTCACCTGTATATCTAAACTGCGACTCAAAATCGTTTTCTCTATGTATTTTTGGATTTAATTGCAATGGTGAAGGGAGCTGGATCTGGGAAGGATATAGGCAACATAAATAAGAAGTTTATACATTACTGATTCTCTTGGTCTCTCTGTTGTGATCGTGACCATTTTTTAAAAAAAAAAAAAAGAAGCCTGGTAAAAAAGCAGGCTTCTTAGCCAGCATTGTCTAATCGCTACACTAAACCACGTTAGTATATTGTGACAGATTAGAATCTGGTGTCTTTAGCTATTGACTTTACTGGAATTTACGACGATGATAGAGACAATAATGTATTGGCCCTTGCTGAACATTTGACCCATAAATAGACTTAGATTTTAGGAGATAAATAGTCTTAGTCCCATGATCTAGGTTAGAGTAGAGCTAGTATCCAGCGTCTGACTGTCCATGCTAAACTTGTTGCTACCTGTTTTCAAGTTTTAATTGAACCGCAGAGTTCAAAATAACTTAATACTCGATACAAATAGAATGTTTCTCAGCTTGTACTTGAATTTTAAGTAGCCAGATCTCTTATCAAAGAAGCAATTCCCAATCACTCCTGATATCGTTTCATACTCAAAATGGGTTTACTGAGTTTTCAACAAAGTGGTCCTGCTATTTTCAAAGTTTCTTTACTAAATAATAGAAGGGGAGGGCATTTACACACTAGATTCCTTTTTAACATCTCACAATTATTCTTTCGTATGTCTATATATTGCACCCCCCCGGGGGAAAAAAAATTAAATGTGGTTTAAACAATTTCCTTCACGATTTGTCGTTAATCATTTCTTATCCAAAAGAAGATTGAAGCTCCTTCTGATTGTTTAATATACTAAAAAAAGCTGAAAGAGTAAACGGTGTGCTTCATACGCAGACGGACTTAGAATGTGTACCTAATCGATACGAAACGGATCTTCTTCCGGGTTTACCATGCGTGGTTTAAAGACTTTGTCAAGAATCGAAAGGTGAAATAATGACGTAGTCAATCACGATGTTATCTTAATGGTTTAGCATAGATAACATAGAGAGTATTTGGAGACGATTAGTTTAGAAAGGAAAGAAAATTTGGAGTACTAAATGATAGGCTTTAATAACTTAAGAATATGACTTAGAATCTCCAAAAAAGCTACTTATTGATATTTGTCTACATCAACCACACTATGAACTATATTACCACCTTTTCTCCCTAGCTAGCTCCTCCAACGCCTGTGGTTTCCCCGTAGTGGCGCACCGATCTATATACCTCACAATTGGCTCCTCGGTATACATTTTTTGTCCGTCCGATCTTCGAAAAAAATTATACAGCTCCTCACTAAGACGCTAATTACGCACGTCAAAAGTCGGTGTTCGTCTCCATGTGCTTTATGGCGGATAAGAGAGGTCTGACGGATGTTATGTTCGACCAAAGTCGCGGCGTGGGGCTAAAAAGTCTGTTACCCAGTCCGCGTTGTGATAACATGCCACGCCCCTAAACTTCAATTGCTCACACTGTGTTGTCATCAGGCACGCCCTTTTTAGCGACGGGATTTGGATACAAGCTCTGGCAAAATCCTTAAGCAGCGGAACTAGAAGCTGCTCATCGGGTAAGTGTTATAGAGTGGGGACCCACCAGCTTGTTCTTAATTATCGCGGTCGCTGTATTGTAACGCTGCAGAAAAGTCTTCCCCCTCGCTACAACCGCAATCTGGTGGCATATGTGTCTCCAAGGTAGAGGTGACGAAAGGAGAGGAATATGCATACGCCATATCTTTACCTTTGATCTACCACTCTCCTAAAGGAGTTGTGAGGTCAAAAGTAAATTATATGTTTTGTAGATGTTTCCAGAATGGCCGAGCAACCGATTCTGGGGGCCAGAACAACAAAGGACCTACTATACCCTAGGTATGAAGACTGATTAGATTTGGATAACCTGCTGCTATTCTCCCAGGTGCGTTTCTTAGCTGGCGATGTTCTACGCCAGGATTCAACAGGCATATATATCGCCTATCTGATAGGAGCGCCGGCCAAATCCATAAGGAAATATATATATCTTCAATACGAACTTTGAGCGGGTATGGGCTGCCCGAGTCGCTTGTACTTCCCCAAGACTGTATAATCCGTAAAAGCCTACCTATTACAGTAGTAATAGCCACATTATTCAACTGCCTATGTGCCTCACGTTTGAACTGTGAACAAACGTCTACTGTATAATCCGTCAGAATATTTGTGTATCGAAGCCACTTAATAAAGCGCCGAACATGGACTGTGACTATCTATACAGAGGCTTCTAGGTTAGTGCTCGTTAAGAAGATATAGCTGAAGCTTTGTCTCTCGATCGCCCACTGCCATTTTTCGTGATATAGTAGCTAAGCGAGGTCGGTTGAATAGAAGATCAGCATACGATATAAGCTGATAATCCTTTACTTAATCTTCAAAATGAATATCAGAATTGCAGTCGACGATCTCTTGTGGAATAGAGTTCATTGCGATGGATTATCTGAAATGGATGAGAATATATGACGAATGTTATAAACTCATATCTGACTTAGGCTGTAACCATGGGGCTGTGATGTTGGTATTGTGTACATGCCCTCTATCGGTGTAACTTCCTAACCCAAATGTGCTTCAATTTTGCATCCCTTATTGGCTATATGGCCAGCTAACAAACACATAGACACGCCCCAATACCAAATACATTATCACGTGCCGTGGAGGAAGGATTTGTTGGTAAGAGCACGTGATCAACAGTGTTTGAAAGGAAGTTGTTGGAATCTAGAATCAGCTGACTTGTATATTGCCAGTCATTCACTAACCAGCAGTATCATTGGATTCAGCCTAAGGGTATAGTATTATCATTTTTATTTTGTTATTATGGACGTGCAGAAACTTCGGCCTGGTGTTGCATACTAAACTTAGCACCACGTAGCAAAATTGTAGGAACACCCTTCTGAATCACAATTGAGAAAATTCAAACTAAGCAACCGATAAATTTCGATGGGACTCTTGGCCCCGAGGAGTCTTGGAAGAATATGCGAATCAAATTCCATGATTTTCAAGCATCAGTGAGCCCGTTGGTCGTAGGTATGTGATCACTCCACTTACCGAAACCAAGGCCATGAGAACAAATTGACATCGACCTCGACACCTGGAATCACACTCATGGATTTGTTAAGTCTTACTTGTCGTACCACCACAGAAACAACTTTGTTGTCTGCTTCAGGAACAGCCACTGGACCGGACCATAAGACGATCAGATGTTAGTACCTAGCGTGACGAACAAGAGGGGTTCAGATGGAAAAGGTTGTAGAGAACCAAGTAAGATGTCCTGTAGAGAATGCTATGGTCCTTTGCCATGCGTTGATTTAATTTAATCGGAGGGAATGATGGACTCCCATGTGCTGAACGACCAGGACATAAGCGACGATTGTTTTTTTTTTTGGAAATTGTTTTAATTACACAACAACAACAAATATCCAGAAGCATCAAAGCGTCCTTCCGACCTGCCAATTTGGCCACATATTGGCTGTTAGCCTGGGACCTACTCCAGAGGAGTGGAGTTTTCCTGCCGTAATTTAACAGAATCAGCGCGAAGTGCGAAGACTGGCGATCACGGCAGAGACGGAAGAGATTTGTGAGCTGACGCCAGAGATGGAGCATTTGCCAAACTAAAAATAAACGTCGAGAGTGGTGTGGCCAGAGTAGGTCCAAGTTGACGCTCGAGTCATTAGATCGTAGAATCGGAAGCTCAGGGGCCGCCAGAAGAAGCTTGTGTAGTATGAAAGCCCAGAATGACGCGAAATGAGGGGATCTTTTCCCGAAAATCCAGGGGCGGCGAAGACGAACATAGCGCTTTAGAGCCGACAATTGGGTGTACGGTTGAAGGGGAAGAGTTCGATGCTGATGATTTCCATCCAAGTCCATACTAGAGGGGAAGTGAAGAGCCAACTTCTCCTTACGTAGGTGTGATGGAATGTTATGTCATCACGGGATCCGACATACTACTTGAGACTTTAGCTTCAATCGATTTTTTTCTCCTACCTCCCTTCAGAGGCTTCGTAGGCAGCTTCGTAGGCATGCTGCCTGAAGTTGGCCTCTCCTTTGTTGCCACCAGGTCATTTCCAATCGATGCAGACGCTTTTGCTGTAAGATTAGCCCAACGATGCTCGACATGGGAGAGTTGGCGACCACTTCCACACGTGACTGCGGATGTGTTTCCCGAGTGCGTGGAAGTAATAAGGTTGATCGCCGTGTTGACAGATAATGACAGCAGTCTGACAGCTCGACTATGCGACAACTCATTATTGGCATGGCGAGTCCGTAATAATATTCTACGGTACGGTGCCGAGGGTGGATATCGCAGGTGTCACTACTGAGTTTGAACTGGGGCAAAACCCAACGGGCCAAAAAACAATGGGGATGGCGCCGGAGTGAAGCCGTTATAGGTCTGGGAACTTTTTGGAGGGGACTGACTTTTCCCTAGGCGCAAGTCCCGTTCTACCTGCGTTGCTCCCTTTCAACGTGTTTATAGATAAGATGGGTTGAGAGAAGTATCAGAGATGATCTGGCAGGCGTGAAGTGTCTTTGTCCCAGCTGTCTAACCTGCTGGCTCGCCCGTTTTCTTACATCTCTCCAGCATCAAACTCACCACGGGTCAGTGTATGCCTTTGCATTGTTCCTGGATCTGGGGCGGCTGAAACCCACTCTCGACCCCAATGTTATTGACCCCGTAAATACGAACCTGGCTAAGCAAACGACAATATCAGAGAATAATGCTCTAGGCAACGTGAGTAGTCCAAGCACGGCCTTAGAAAGACGGCCATGACATGGCAATAATAGCGTGCAACCGGTCCTCTCGGTCAACTATACCTAGAGTTCTCCCCCTCTTTACATCCTTCCTCCTCTTCTTTTTTCCTTACCCATCTCATTCCTATCTCTCTTTACACACCCACACTCGTTTTCAAACACTTGTATATCTGTAATCATGGTTTCCTCATCTGCTCTACTTTTGGCCTCTGCCATCTCGGCATCAGCACTCGCCTACCCTGAATCCCACCTGGCTGCACGTCAATCGGCCTGTGCCGGTACACACATTTTCCTTGCGCCTGGTAACAACGAGATCCTTCCTGGCCGACAGGCAAATCTTGTCAATGTTATCTGCGAGGGAAACGACAGCTGTGACTGGGAAGGCATTGAGTACGCCCACATGGCCGGCGACGAGTACTGCGGATCGGTCACACAGGGTGCTGCTAACGGCCAGGCTCAAATCGCTGCCTACAACCAGCGCTGCCCAGACTCCAACATCGTTGTCAGTGGTTACTCCCAGGGTGCCCACGTCGTAGGAGACATCATCGGGGGTGGTGGTGGAACCTTCTTCAACAACTGCGTTCAGAAGGCAAACGCCGGAATCGACCCTAACTCCGCCGCAGGAAGAAAGAGTATGTGATCCCCTAGGTTAAAGCTTACGAAGAATGAATATTCGCTAACATCGTGACATAGTTGCCGCTGTTCTCACCGTTGGTGATACCCGCCACACTGCTTTCCAGCCATACAATGTCCTCACCGGCGCTGGCAAGAATGGTATCTTCCCACGTCCTGCCAACCAGCTTGCTGGACTTAACGCTTACGCCTCGGTCTACCACGACTACTGTGTCTCTACCGATCCAGTCTGTGCTGGAGGTGATGTTATCGAGACCCATCTCAACTACTTCGATATCTACTCCGGCGAGGCTGGCGCATTCGTCAAGTCTCTCCTAGCTGCTGGCCCACGACCAACTGTCCCATCAGTCAGCTCGTCCACCAGCGCCCTCGTTTCCGTCAGCACCAGCATCCCAGTCAACTCCAACGGCTCCGTTGCCTTGTACCCAACCTACACCTTGGCACCAACCACCATCCCATTGGTCACCTATGTCCCAGCAACCATGACTTCAACCATGGACAACGGAGATGTCACCATGGCAACCTTGATCCCAGAGGCTTCTAAGTACACTGACGTTCCCGCCATTCCTTCGCCAACATCTGGCGCGGTCGTCACCGTCTCTGAGGTTGAAGCCCCAGCTGATGTGCTCACCAGCGTCACCTACACCGTTAAGCCTTCAGGTGCCGCCTCCGGTTCAGGAGTTGGCCCATCTGCATCTGCTTACCCAACCAATATCTCAGCTAACGGCGGCATGTCTGTCTCTGTTGGATCTGGTTCAGCTGTTGTTGCATTGATGGTTGGAGCTTTCATGGCTATGATGTAAATTATTCCGTCAATCGGACTTACCTTGTAATTGTCATCATCTGTAAATAACGTATGTATGACAATGAGATTAATAATACTATTTTAATATAATAGAATAATGAAAAGTTTTTATCTTCTAAAGTGTGTCTGGAGTTATACGTGCTCATGGTTGAGGGTGACTTCGAACATTTCATGGAACGGACGTTCCATAAAATGCATGACTTGGCGCGTGTTCTCGTATGCTGTTATTGTACTAGATTCGCAGGACGGACACTTCACAGCCGACCTCTCCAGTCTATATATCATAAATCCACGAGGGACACGACTTCAACTGAACAAAATCGCATGCCGATGTGTTATCGCCGCCGAAAGGAGCTTTGTTACTCATTGATAAATGCAAGGTCGCCGCCTCCGATTTTAGATATTTGGATCATTAATTAGTTCTTCCGGCCGCTATCCTCCAACTTATCTCGAAATCTCATGCGTGATATGGTAAGTCGCCTGATGAACTAGATAATGTGAGTAGACTCATCATAGTCAATTAGAGGAAACTTACCTTGGATGCTGTGTTCTCTCTTTATACCAGCTTTATTTCAGCCACCTATATCTTCTAGATGATACAAAGAAGTCATGAACCAGAGGTTAGTATTATAGCTGCCAGTTGTGTCACTTAAACCTCTTCCGTTTCCCGTCCTTCATAGTTCTCTAATTTTGTTATTTTTCATGTTCTTGTCAAGTTACTACTGTCACATTCTAGGTGAAAAGAATAACAATTACCAGTTAATTCGAAGAGTACTAAATAATTAAAATGGATCATTTTGAGTATGCCCCTCTCTAGCCGATTCGTCTACGTTTTCAAATTCCAAAGCTTTTCTTACTATGCTATATAACTAGATAATACTATTCTTAAGACTGGTCGTTTACTTAGGTCCAGGAAGAAATTGAAAAGCTCTTACTAGCCTTTTAATTAAGGTATTGGATATCTCGTCCATGAAACAGCACCACCATCGAACAGGCCTTGTAGCGATTTATCGGCTTCCAATTTCCAGAGAAAGATGTTCGGAAGATATCTCACCTACAGGACAAGGGCTGATAGTACCAGGAGAGCACACATTATACCACCCATGGATAGCGTCAAAGCCTTTGGCGATCCGGCCTGTAGGATATCGGTAGGTGAAGTTAACCCATAAGGATTACTTCCATTCCCGTAACTGCCGCCAGTTGGTGACAACGACGTGGTAGTGGCGTTCGCAGATACGCTCCAACTAGCCCTGGGGGCTATGGAAGTCGGCGAAATCGACGAAATCGACGAAATAGAAGAAATAGACGAAGTCGTGTGTGTCGCCGGAGGCGTGTACCCCAAAGGAGGCGCTGGCTGATCGTATGACGATGGATATGGTTCCTTTGCGGTAAGGACTGGTGACTGGTCAGCCCTTTGACAAGCTGCTCCCCACGTAGAGTCGGTGGCTTCTTGAACACAAGCAAGCCAAGCTGAAAACTGCGATTCCTCGACTCCGCAGTAGTTCCAACACTGGTATCCTTTAACGGGAGTTGTACAGCATTTTTTGATGGCGTTGGAAAACCTGTTGTTCCCAGAGTCCGAGTCTGACCGAAGAGAGCAGACAGAGAAAGATTCGTAGCTGGAAGAGTCAGCATAGGATATTGTGACGTTGACGAAATTGACCGCCTACATTTCGGGGGCTGGCAAATTTGGCCTATGACACTGATTGGCCGTCATGGTTTGGGAATTACGTTTATGGCAGGTGGAAAAACAATTACGTTTCAGCTTTTTCAATAGTTTTGCAAAGTCGTGGTTTTCCTCTTGCTGAAATTCCTTCGCAGCACAGCTATTTAAATGTTTGGATATATATAGCCATGTCGCTCAAGATATAGAGATCTTACCGGGTAATCGAACGCGATTGAATCACGAGAGGCCAGCATATTAACCTTGTGATTAGCCTAGATTTGCTGTTAACGATTGGGCTGAGAGCTACGCGAGCAGCCGCAGCATGCTGACGCCTTAGATTCCAATATATATATGCATGCAAAGGACTCGAAGGGCCGAGAAACCAATATTTCATTCGGATTCGAATTTAAACGATAGTACATGTAGTACGTAAAGAAATCACACTGATTAGGAACATTGAACATCACAAGACATGGTACTTTAAACGAAGGATCACTATCAAGGCTTAAAGGTGTCACTTCCTAGCTTGAATTCTGCAAAGGAAAACCGATTTCAAAAACGACTGTATACAGATATAATATAAAAGGCATGAGTTTAAAACCCGCCCAATGAGGCAATCTAAGCGATGCTAACTATGGAGAATCACGATTCAGATTCTCATAAGGTAAATTGTGTCTGAAGTTGAAAGGCTACGGATGTGCTAGCTAATGTAAATGCTCATGCGAAGGCACGTGTGAAGGCACGTGAGGCGTCACACCAACCCCTGTCGTGCTTTACTACACGCGCGCGTTGGAAATCTAACATCTAGCTTAACTTACCTAGAGAACAGTTAGCAAACATCTCTGGCCTTTTGATTTATTAATATAACACGCCAGAGAGAGTAGCCAACGGGAAGGTTGCTTATGAATCAGAGGCTTGACTTTCTTTCTCTTAGGAGATACATTTGTCGAAACACTCTTTGTATGCTCATCCAACAAGAGTAAGAGTTTCTTCGTCCTAATTGATAAAGATGAGTTTAACAAAGCTAAACCCGAACCAGCGAAAAGGGTGGTTACCCATTTCAAATCGACCCAAAGTTAGATTAGTAAAAAGCACATCTTCACCAATAGTGTAAATAATACCCTACACCAGTCACCAGCTCCCACCCAGTCAGCTCATCAATCCCGCAAATGCAAATTGAAGTTCTGAGCACACCAACGCATCTTCACCAATACATACTCTCTCATTACAAATTTGAATATGGGTTCTCCTATTATCATTCCTCCTAGCTCACCACATACGCACACAGTCGTCTTTCTACATGGGCGAGGCGATACCGCAAACAGCTTTATTAGATCACTGCCTTACTCAACAGACTCAAGCAATCGCGCTCTTCCTGCAATATTTCCCTCTTTCCGATGGGTATTCCCGCAGGCTGAGATGAGCGCATGCGCTGCGTTCCCCAGCGAAAAACAGTCGCAATGGTTTGACATCTGGAACGTGACCAATTTCTCAGAGCGCGAAGAGCTGCAGGCCGTAGGTTTGAAAGAGAGCGTTAAGATGATGCGGAGTATCCTTGCGAGTGAGATTACTCTCCTTAATGGACGGTCGGATCGTCTTGTGCTCGCTGGAATCAGTCAAGGCGCTGCGACCAGCGTGCATACATTACTGAATCTGAGTCTGTCGCCGGCTACGTATGGTGAAGAGGTGCCGCCACGGCTCGGTGCCTTTCTTGGCTTTTCGTGTAGGTTGCCGTTTCCTGGGAGATCACTTGCCGAGACGAGGAAAGTCCTCGATCTAGAGGGCGTTCCTGATACCGACGAAATCTTGCGGAATACGCCGGTGTTACTTGAGCATTGTGTCGATGATCCGCTTGTTCTAGTTGGAAATGGGCGAAACTTACGAGACACCTTGAGGAGATTTGGTGCGCAGGTCACCTGGAAGGAGTATCCTAATGGAGGACACTGGTTCAATTCACCAGCTGGAATGGATGATGCTGTGGAGTTTCTGAAAATTTACGTTCTTAAGGATTCAAGTGCTAGAGAAAGCCCATCAACCCAGTTTGACAAGCTATCCGATTCGATGGACCTATCTTAGAGAGAAAGGCTTGTGGTCTGTGCAAGATAATCTAAATGTTAGAACAAAGAAAAATATAGTGCTACTAGACTGAATACTACACGCGTATCCTTCATTGTTCTTCACTTGCCTTTCTAACTGCAATTGTTTGGTAGCTTCCTCCAAAACAGAGCCTGCATGTGACTATAATAGTGTTTACGGGCGATAAGTTGCAGATATGTAGTAGGCCAGCGAGGCAATCAAAGAGTGAATGAATAATAAGTATGATAGTAGGTTAGGTAAAGTAGGAACACAAATGAACCAGGAAGATGAGGAGAACTGGGAGCCGAAATCAGCAATATGGTAATCTATGAAGTGATAATTTTAAACGGAAGAAATCCAGAATTTATATGTACAATGAAATGAATTAGATTTTCTCGTAGGTAGTTCTAAAAAAAAACTAAACCTGTACGAGGATATTCTTAGCCAAAATAGAGTACTTTACGTAGTTCTCCATATTTAGGCGAAAAGGACTAGTAGGCTATTCCCGGTACGATAATTTAGTTAACAGTTCATTGAATATCCAGCTCGCCGATAACAAAGAGGTAGCTAGATGATACTAAATTATACAGTTATATGACACAAACTCATTGTGAGCAAAAGGCTCTTCACCTCTTTCCATCCTCCATCGATTAGTCGCCTCTAATATGCCTGGCAGGCCTTCGACTAACCACCCCCACTTCCTTAGAAATCCTTGCGACATCTCCCACCCTGTGATATCCCAGCTCGGCGACCATGCGATCATTCCGCGTCGCTCAACCTCATCGTCGGGAAAGCCTTCGTAAAGACCCCCGACGCAGTCGGTCCATAGGTCGTCTTCGTCGAAAGTGCCGGCGGCGCGGATTAAGCGGTCTCGTGCTTCCGGGCATGGAAACATGTCGATCCAGTCGCTATGTGGCACTGTTTGTTGAATAATAGTAGGCATGAGTGTTAAAGGGAGCAATTCAGGCTTGATAGAGCTGGGAATCACGTGGAAACCTCCTTTATCACAATCGAGCGGCGTCACAAGCACACCTGATATTAAAGAGCGGTTGGCGGCCATGGCGCGGATGGCATTGAATTGGAGGAGAGTGATAAGGTGGTCTGTGCTGAGAGGGAAGATAATGCTGACCTGCTTTTTCTCATGTTCGTCCGACAGCAAGGGACTTCTCGCATTGTACAGGTGCTTGATGCGAGATGCGGGGAGGACGGAGATAGATTGCTGCTTCACATCCCAGAATTGCATGAGCTCTCCAGATTTACTCGGTGTCACAGTTGTCACAGGGCTGGATCTTTCGGCTTTTTTTGCTAAAGCTTTGCGTTTTCCTGCTGGAATCTTAGTTTCGCTATTATATACCCTGATCCAGTGATCCTGCTGGTCCCAACTCCTGATTTGGACGAGAGATCAATACTTACGGTAAGCCCTTGTGTTGAGCCTAGTCTGTGCCCGTCTGCGTGCTGCTGCATTTTCAGTCCCGGTCCAGTCATCGTCCCTACTGGTCGCCTGTACCAGGTGAGCATGTCATATTATGTCGTCTTGGTGACTCGTGAGAAGGCGGCTGGGCACGTACCTCCGCCAATTGTGGCATCAACGCAAGTTCAAACATCCTAAATGTTCGGTGGTAATGGAATACTAATGCGACAGCCTTCTTCGCAGCGGATGAGAAGATTCTGTAGCTTGCTCACAGAGCAACGCGTCTGACTTCGAGAAGCAGAGGAATCAAGTAAGCATGCAAATAAAGAGTGAGTAGAATGACATAAGATGATTGGTCGGTATTAGCGAGTTCGACTTGAAGGGGTCTAGCGTTATGCAACCTGCTCACATTCACGTGTCTGATACTCGAGCTCAGGCAGGACAGCAAAGTTTCAACAGTACAATTCTAGAGTCATGCACCTTGCTCACAAAGATAAAAGCGTTAATCCATGCAACCTGCTCACAAAAGCAAAGGAATTAAGCCATGCACCCTGCTAACAAAATGTTTAAATACGCCATGGGGTTAATATGCCCACCACTGTACTGTGAATTGCATTTTCCACTTCTGAGGCGGACAAACAATTGAATCTCAGACTATGTTCAATAAGAGCACACAAGTCTGATAGGCGCAGCACCAACCTACCCTAATTTTGTATCGTCAAAATCATAAGCCAACGGACACCTAGAAACACAAACTTTCACACATCAACTCAGATACTTGCTGTTAAGATGACTTTCCATCCCGACAATCTGCCTGATCTCAAGAGCAAAGTATTCATTGTCACTGGGGGAAATTCTGGCATGTAAGGCTCTACATCTCCTCTTACTACAATGTCCGAATTGCTAACTTTACCTTGCTATAGAGGCTACTTTACCGTAGCCCACCTAGCGGAACATGGCGCCCACGTTTATATGTGCGCCAGATCTCTAGAGAAAGGCACAGCTGCTGTAGCCAATATTAAGAAAATGTGCCCTTTAGCCAATATCGACCTTCTACAAATAGATCTTATGGATCTCACTAGTGTCGTCGCGGCTGCCAAGCACTTCCTCTCTCTCGAGACTGCTCTACACGGCTTAGTTAATAATGCTGGCATTATGGCAACGCCTTTCGAAATGACCAAAGATAGGCACGAAGCTCAATGGCAGACCAACTATCTTGCACACTGGGTTTTAACGGAGCATCTACTTCCTATAATGCTGCAAACCGCCAAGATGCTCCCTTCAGGCAGCGTACGCATTGTCAACCTCACTTCGGCAGGTCACCTAAGCGCACCCAAGTGCGGTATTAATTTCCCGGACCTGTCGCTTAAGGATGCCGATCTGATGGCGCGGTATGGACAAAGCAAGCTCGCCAACATCCTGCATACTAAGACTCTACACAAAAAGTATGGCCCCGGCTCTGCCAGTGCGCAAAGCGGTGAGGGTGAGATCTGGGCTTCATGCGTGCATCCGGGCATAGTAGAGACGAACCTTGCCACGGCTGCTGTAGGGGATGAGGCATCGGGCATAAAGCGTGTAATGTCTGTCTTTCGCCTGTTTGGAATGTTAATATCTGCCGATAAGGGCTCATACACAAGTTTATTTCTTATAGCAAGTCAGGATATGAAGCCGGAGCAAAGTGGCACCTACTGTGAAATCCATAAGAGGTTGATTGAGCCGAAGTGGCAGAGCAGTGCCGCAAAAGATGCAAACCTGGCAGAAAGATTAGAGGAATGGACTAAGAAGGAAATGAAGAATGAAGGTTGGGTTTGAGCATAGTGTCTTGGTGGTTCATCGGTTTCAGTGCTTATTCTCGTTGATGCTGGTGACCTTTTGGAAGCTATCAGCTCTGGTAATTACCCTAAAACTGCCGTTATCTACTAGATCTCGCTACATAAACCAACTAGTTGTGGAATCTACTATTTCAAAAACAACCCAATTCACATATTCCAGTAAGTTTTTAATAGGATGTAAGAAGTTCATTTTCGAGCGGTAGAGTTTATGCTAGGATAGTACTAGAGCATCCATGTTTAGTGATTACCCCGAATTTTGTATTTAATCACTACCTGAAGCTCGTAAAACGAATTAGGACAAATAGACCTCTTGCTATCTAAATATGACAGCGATAATTCAGGTCCGCTTGTTCTAAATACTCAAGCAAGTCACTAGTTCCACCTAAAACCCCGTAATAGGGGAAGCGACTGCCAAGCTCTATGTTAAGCGAGTTCCACTCCAGGCCTTATGACACCGATCATGATGTAACCGCCTAGCACCTGTAGCCGATGCCGAGCCACAGCACCTCTATTATGTAGCTTCGAGTGCATATTCTGAGTAGTTTCCTATTTCTCTGTCTACTTCAATTCAACCCAAAAAGAAAACAATTTCCCAGAACATCAACATGTCTTTCCTACGCACATTCACAAGCTTAAGCCGCAGCACCGCTCCAAGACGCGTGCAGCAACCAATTGCAAGCGTCGGATTTCGTACGTTTTCTACGACGGGCTCGAGATTCGCGGATCCTGAAGATGCATCTGCGCAATCAGGTGGCTCGAGATCAAAAGAAGCCAAGGAGACTGGGTGAGTTTATCTGCTCAATTTCCTTTGAAAACAGGTTGCGAGAGCTGTGAGCCATCCAAGCTCTACAACTTTCGTTAACTGTGTTTCATCTACTCGCAATCTTTGTCCTGTTGCATTGGATCGCTAACATTTGGGCAGCTCGAGTCCAACCGGTGGTCAAGTAGGCAACAGCAGCGTCGACAGTACCAAACCATCCGCGAAGATCCAGGATAGTCCCAGCGCAGATAAAAGCAGTGAGGAATATAAGCAAGAAGTCAAGGAGCATAACGAGGAGTTCAAGGAGGGACACGACAGGGCAAATGCAGCTGGGGAGGATAAGGTCGATAAGAAATTCTGGGAAGGTGAGTGTCAATTGTTCCCGGGAAGGTGAGTGGGATTACTGTGCTGACTATGTGTGTTCAGGTCAGAAGAGCGACGAGAAGACGGAGGGAACGTGAAGAATTTGTATAATCGAATTGGACTGAATGGAATGAAGGAAACGCTTGAACTTCCAAGGTATACCAGCGAAATTGTACTTGTAGAAAGTGGATGATTGTGATACAAGGGACATGGCGGAAAGAGCCAGAATTGCGTCGTACTTCGTTACTATAATGGCATCATCAATTTTATGTACTCTCAAGCTTGTGAAATTGCTAGGCCCTCGACGTGTCATCATTTCCTTCCCATAGAAAAAGAGCAACGAAAAAGTCTTGTCCAGGAAGAATAGCAATGTTGACTTTCTCTAGTTGTCTTTTCGACGAAGTAGTATTTAGTGACACAAACGCACGATTTCCCGAAACCCATGAACGGAATGGTCTAGACCCAGTCATATACGTACAGAGAGACATACCTCATCTCGTGATGAGTATTATACATTCATGATATATGCATTCATAATATATGTATTTATTTTACCATGGTAATGAATGGATCTAAGGACTTTGATTGACACAAACTAGTTGTTACGTATGTTCATGACAGAAATCTTGTAAATTGAACGTCTGCCGTCAACATCGACCTTAACATCGACCTTAACATCGACCGTTGATGATACAACGGCTGCTTCGGGTACTGGTTGAATCCCATCGGCTATGGTCATTATCCGATAGCCGATGTGCTCGCCACAGCGGCCCCGCACGATATTCACTGCGAAGTGTGGCTCAACCATGACGTAGTGCAAAACATAAACAAACGCCATTCAGTTATGACGAGACGCCATGGGATTCCTGGTTGCCTGGATGCTGGAAATGGGAAAGTAGCTTTTCCGCATTCTCTTAGTGTTATGCTGACGCCTCTTCGCAGCCAATCATTCTCGTTGCCCCGGAGGAGCATCACAACAGAGGAGGTTACGTCAGAGGTTTTGGAAAGCTCTAGCTTTAGCGAGACCGAACAAACCCATCCATCACCACTTCACAAACAAAAACCTCTCCTTTCCCATCAAAATACAATCCGCTCTACTCAAACTCTTTCTCATCTCGAGAGTTACTTTGGTGTTGAACACATTCCCATCCGACTAATACCACACTTCTCTACAATCCTCCAAATATGAGGTTCTTTTCCCAGCTGTTTCTGCTGGGTCTCGCTGCTGAGGCAACGGTAGCAAGCACCTGGTTCAGCAAAGCCGGTATGTTACAACCTCAATTTTCCCCAGAAAGATTTACTGCTAGCCGCTTGTATCGTGGAGCTTTTGATCGGCTTCGAGAGGGCCTGTCGCTGGAATAATAACAGCACAAGGTCATCCCTTGCTACACGCTCCACTATAGTGGCACAGCTTCAAGAGAACATTGAACTCCCATTCCCGACCAAAAGCTGACCAAATACATTAGTCTACAACAAATGGCACGAAACTGAGCTAGAGAGATGGCTGTCTGATCACAGCATCCCATATCCTACACCCGCCGACCGCAAAGACCTTGAGAATCTCGTCAAGGACAATTGGCAGACCAAGGTCGCCACGCCTTACCACGACTGGGATACCGCCCAGCTCGGAAACTTCCTAACAGAAAAGGGAGTTGAGACCAAGGATACCGCGGCTGCAACAAAAGACAGCTTGATTTCTCAGGTGAAGACCTACTGGTATGAGACTGAGGACAAGGCCGAGGGCGCTTGGAGCAGCGTGAAGGACTGGATCTTTGACAGGTAATATCACCGATATATCTACAATTGGAGACGATACTAATTTCGTACAGCTGGACCGAGTCTCAACTCAAGGCTTTCGCTGATAAACATAACATCCCTGTCCCACAACCCCGCAAGCGTGACACTCTTCTTTCCAGTGTTCGCTCTGGATATGAGACTGTCGCCACAAAGGCTGGTGAGACCACCAGCTACCCAGGTAACTGGTTGTACTCTACATGGTCCGAATCTGGTATGTTCGCACCTATATATTTATCTGATTTTGAAGTATTAACTTTTTATCAGATTTGAAGGCATGGCTTGATGAACGTGGAATTCCCGTGCCCCAGCCATCATCGCGAGACAAGCTCATCGCCTCTGTCCGCCGCAACTCCCGTATTGCTAGCTTGAAATACGCTGCAGCACAAGCTTCTGCTTCCAAATCTGCCGCCAACGCTGCTCAGACTTTGAGCGACAAACTCCTGGATTCCTGGTCTGATTCTCGTAAGCCACATTCTCTGGGTCACATACGTGAATAGAAGCTAACCCTCTCCTAGAAATTAAGCAGTGGGCCGATGAGAACGGCATCAAGGTTCCACAAGGTAGCAAGCGCAACGAGCTCATTGCCATCGCGCGTAAACACCGCTCTGCATTCACCCAATCAGCCGCCTCCGCTTATGGTGCTGCAACCAGCTCCGCCGGTAACGCATATGCTGCCGCCACTGATGATGCTTCACTCAAGGCTGAAGACGCTTTCAACTCTGCAGCTGCTACCTGGAGTGAGTCTCGCCTCAAGGCATACCTCGACTCACGTGGTGTTCCCGTCCCACAATCTGGCAAGAAAGACGAGCTCCTTGCCGCTGTCCGTCTCAACAGACACAAGGCTGCTACTGGATGGACCGCATGGACATTTGATACCTGGACTGTCGAGAACCTCAAGAAATACCTCGCCGCATCCGGAAACAAAGCCGCTGAGAAGGCTGCTGCACAAAAGGACGCTACCCGTGAGCAACTCGTCGAGGCTGCTCAAGCTGCATACACAACGGCATCTAAGAGTGGTGGAGTTGCTTACGCATCTGTCACCTCATACCTAGCTGTTCAGACCGACGCTGCTAAGGATTCAGTTTTCGACAGCTGGTCCGAGTCCGAGCTGAAGAACTACCTTGACTCATACGGCTTCAACGTGCCCCAGGGATCTACCAAGAACCAATTGATCGCCTACGCACGCAATCAACGCAACTGGTTCCAATATGGTACCACCACCCCACAAGGTACGCTCTGGGCTAAGCTTCAGAACGGTGCATCTTGGGTCTGGCAACAACTTGGTCTCGGCGCTGCTGAGGGTAAGAAGCAAGCTGAGAAGGGTGCCGACTCCTTGAAGGAGGGAGCTACATATGCCAAGAACCGCGCTGGAGAACAGGCGCAAAAGGCTGGCGATAAGATCAAGGAGGAGCTATAGATTTAGCCCTTAGCTAATTAATGCCGAGGAGCGAGAGAGAGGAGGCGACGCAAAAGTTGACGCATGATTAGGTTGTAAACATAGGAATTGATCTATTAGCGAGTGCTCTTTTTAGTTGGGGTATGGTTTCCATATGGTTGACCCTCTTCTTTTATGCTTTTTACGAATGGGTTACAATGGAGTATCCAAATTAGTCAATGACAACACACTAAATGATTTCCCCCTATTCAATGACTTGTTCAGCTTTGTAATGCGGTACATTTTTGTCGGTGCCTAACTGTTGAATAACCTTTCAGCCTAAATCCAGATTCTCGAGGGATATATAGTTCTCAAAGAACTATTTCATACATAACGTTGAAGGTGAAGTTCTCACTCAACAAACGATTTACACACTCCCAAAATAGAAGTAATCATACAATGAAATGTGATTTGTACACTCCTCCCTCCACGAACACGGCTGCATTCGACTAGCAACCAACCCCAGAGCCAGATCTCGGTAACGACATACTTTCACAAGTTTCATATTTCCAAAATGTCAAAATTAGAAAAGAATCTCACGCCAGCTTTTGAGTGATAAATTTATATTCATTTATCACCTAACCTACACTCCCAACCCCCGCCTTTGCAATCCTTCTGAATATCCGCACATTCATATCTTTGAACATTGCCCCAAATAGTGAACGTACGTGTCTCCCCCAATCCCCCGTTCCTTTTCAAAAGAGTGAATACACAATCAAATTTCCACATCTCGATCTCGACCTCCGCGTCAACGCCAAAACCAGCCCATCCTACCACACATCTCCAAACAACGCAAAAAGTGAGAAATAGACCAGAGGTTGAAGGCGATCTGATATCAAGCATCCATCAGGTCGTTTTTTTTGCGAGGGGGTTTTGAAGATGAAGAGATGGAACGAGTGGGATTTGGTGACGAAAGGAGGTTTAGTGCTATGGGTTGTTAGTTTTGTTCGACCTCACATGATCTTGTATACCAAAAGTTGGAGAAAGACAAAAGAGAGGAAAGCTGGAGAGGAGGAGACAAAAGAAGGCATACCTTGCAGCAGGAACAGCTGCTGTCACAGCTATGACCAGAGGTGGTGCTGCAGCTTGTGCATGAACAGTCTCCCATGATGACTTCTTTCGCGGGTGTTCTTCTTCGTTTCCTTAAGAGCTCTTGCACGGTTTTAAATCTTTGGTTTCTTGGTTCTTGATGCTTGCTCGGCGTGTGCTTGATCTAAGGAAAGCAAGCTGGATGAAGGGAAACATGTTGGGTTTTATAGACACCCAACAAGCCACTCCCCCCCCCCCTTTCAGGCTTGGATGTGCTCTCCCCCCTTCCTCACCCCTCATCTAAGCGAAGGAATGTCTCGAGGAGGATACCAAGCGTTCGGTCGGCACCCACAATAGTGTGCTTTTTTTATGATCGCCGCATAGCTGGATGCTAACCGCCAGTGCTTCACCCCACGATTACCCTGTAGCTTTGACACAACACCTGATCGATCGTCAAGTTGTTGCCGTTTGGTCCAACCTTCCTCCCAGTCCCACGCTCTCTCCAGATGCAGCAAGCATACGCGACGAGACGAATCGCACAGCTGCGCATGGTGAGACCACAGGAGAGGGCGGATGTCATGACATTACGAGCTGGCATGATTTGGTTTCCCGCCCGGCCTGGTTGAAAAGAGCATGCAGGGGATTGGGCAGGTTCTTCCGAAGTCTTCTGGGGAGGAGGGAAGGGGGATGGGGTTCGTGGTCTCGGGGTTTGGTATGCGCATGCAGAGTTAGCCTG
>Ga0247810_10000220_pt1 | contig 85225 bp, 83 predicted proteins | sample UWRJL119311C1_FD_179918 | JGI IMG/M metagenome (GOLD analysis project Ga0247810, IMG submission 179918) | Plant litter microbial communities from Arlington Agricultural Research Station in Wisconsin, United States - UWRJ-L119-311C-1 | ecosystem: Environmental > Terrestrial > Plant litter >...
ACATGAGCCCTCAAGCTTCCTAGCATCGAGTAACTCCAGATCTTCGTCTGGTATCTCACTTACACCGAGATACTCCTGGAGAGCCGAACGTTCAGCACGCAATTGATCACGTTTTCGAGCTGTAACTAAAAATTGTTAGTCCTTTCTTTCAGTTATACATGCCAAGGAAAAAACCCCTACTTTGCTGAAAGGAACTTTTGATTAAATTAACAAGCGAATTTCTTAAACTAATATAGTTCGGATCTAGATTCGATTCAAACTTGCAGATACTACGGTGTGTTGCATAGAGTAAAGCGTTTCTTTCATTAGAATAGCCTAAGATTGCTGAATCCTTATTGACAATGAGAGATGATGTTACCCCTAAACTTGTTTTGAGAGTTTCATAGAACGAGAATAATTGAAGATTATGGGCGTAATGTCGAAATTCTTCATTGATCGAGGATATGGCAATCGAATTTCGCTCCAGGTCTGTCACGAATGGCTTCTCTCCATAAAGTACAGAAGCTTTCAGCATGTTGCTGAGAATAGATGCAATATCTGCACCCCGATGTGGGGTGGCTAGAAAAACCATACTATGGATTCGATCTGCCATTGGTTTAGCAGACGGATCTCGCGTAGCAAAAATGTATGCCTGTGACGATGTATCAGCCATGGAAATGGGGTTGCAGCTGATCAAAAATGTGGAAGCAGGCATACCTGTTTTATAACGAGACCACCCATGCTATGCCCGATGAAGATAATCGGAGTCTGCATCAGTCAGGGCCAAAAGAAATATGATTGCGGTGTTGGGAGAAAGTTTAGACTGACATCGCCCCGTTCCTTGACATCTGGAGAGTTCATCATTTCCGACAGAAGATATTTGCCAAAGTCTTGAAGGCCCAGCAGGCTATCCTTCCTCTCTCCCCAATTAGAATTATATCCAAAGCTGTAGATTCTAGCATTCTCAAATTCAGGGTCCTTTGGAAGCCATTCCTTAGGCCAGTAAGAAAAAGGATCGCTTGAATGACTCCATGTCTTCCGCGACCCGCCACGAAGACCATGTACGAAAATCAGCTCGACAAGTGGAACTGGGGGACTGTATAGAAGGTTGAGCCCGTAAGGTCCAATCACATTGTTACTGGAGTCATTACTTTGACCTGCCGATTTGCCACGACGCAACCGAGTCAAGCTGCGCTCCAAAATACTCGAGTTAGACTTGCTAGACTGTGCAGACTGCTGTCTGTGAGACGAAAACTAGATGACGGTACATAAATTAGTGATCTTGATCTAGTGGCATCGATATTGGTCGCTAACCATAGCGTTGCAATCTGTTCATCATCCAACACATAACGGAGGCATTCCGAAAGCCTTCTTGGTATCAAGTTTTCCAGAATAGACATAAGGAGTAGAAACGACCGGCCGCAACTATAACAAGTAACAGTAGGTGCTTGGCGGAAAGTAGACTGGATGCAGCAAACGCTCATCTTTCTGTGAAACAATTCCAGGTGTGGTTATCGCTCGGAGCCCTACCGATTAATACGCCGCGAGCCTGCATGACCACAAACTCCATAATAGAACCCATGCTGTTGTATTCGTGGGGCTCACATTTCATACTGTAGTAACATTGGCTCAAATTCTATGTGGCGAAACCTGCATGCATATAGCCGCCGCCTCCAGGTCGGTGATCCTCTGATCAATGCAATGGGTTCTTAGTATTAATATAGATATATAACATAGCATACCTTGCAATTAAATATCTCTATTGTTTCTAACAACTAAGCTGCCGAGATCAAAAAGTACTTTGACATGAATTAACAACATTAGTCACTGTTAGCATCATGGCCATTGGAACGGCTGATTTTGAAAAGGAACCTAACTCTTGGGGGAGTCAGCCTCATTGACCATTTGCCCTAACTATTTCCACGAAAGCAGAGCGTTTGTGTCTGATCTAAATGCAAGGAAGAATCAACCCTCCATTATGTAGCCCTGTATAATTGAACCCTAGCTAACAACCCTTGACTCACTGAGAAGACTTGGAAACTTGTGGAAATGTTTCCATGTGTCAAAGGATCAAAATTTCACTGCTTCATTGGGATACCATATTGTTGGGATGACACGCCAAACACACTTCACTTGCAAATTGCTACCTCAATATGTGGTTCCCTTACTATTGAAAACTTCATATAACATATTCTAAAGAGTACAGAATGCTTACGTTAGATTTCTACATCTGGTGGCCGGTCACAATGATTTCTTTCTTCTCCAACACTATCTTTTAAAATACTTACTCATGAGCAAGGCGCGCTTCAAACCAAAATCTAGGTAGCCCGTGGACAGTCTTAGCAAGTTTCTTGAAAAGTTTGAGCAATTACAACTTTTCATCCGGCTTGTCTACTCTCACCCAAAGACCCTCGGCTCTTGCGAGAGCAACCCCGCCACTATCCTCTAGGGTTGCCAGAACGAACAATTTACGCCCTTTGATTTCTTTGATCTTAGCACTCACCAGTATCGTCGACGGCGTCGTGACAGGTTTGATATATGTAACATTCAGGTTTGCAGTAACAGTCATACCAGTATCTGGAACTGCAGCTCGCCCTTTGTTAACCGACAGTAGAATTCCCATGACCTCATCGAGCAGCGTAGCGACTAAGCCACCGTGAGCAACGTGAGGAAATCCGTTGACTGCAAATCCCAAACTAATCAGTGTATTGATTTTGTTGATAGGAGCCGAATCAGAGCTGGGCTTTTCGTAGAAACTCAAGCACCCACTGATCGTGTCTGGCGTCTTCAATGTCTGGGCAAACAGTGCATCTTCAGTGCTCTCCTTGAGCTCTCGAGATGCAGTGGGCAGTATTACAATATTAGGACCCGAAAGAAGCTCAGCACACCAGGGAATTGACCGGATCGCAGTTTCGTCGGCTTCCATGGCTGCCGAGATTGCAAGAATGGAGGGCTGATTCGTGTGCTCTGGACAGGATCGGCCGACGCAAATTGGGGGTGGGAAAAGATTATGAAGGGAAACGGAATAAAGAGAGCTCGAAAAAGGTATTCAAGTTGGATGCAATTCTTAAATTTCCTCTATAATAATTCAGTCCCGGAAATTCAACATTGGAATATGGGGTTTTGCAGCCACGACACGGAATGCACTAGCTCACCGGACCCCTCTCTTAGCGCCTGTATCGGCTACATCTAGCAAAAAGAGACAGGTGGTAATACAAATCATTGACTCATGTTCAAATTGTCGGTTCGGATAGTTTTTATTTCAATATGTGAAATGGATTCTGGCCCCATATATAGTTGGTAGGAGAAGATGATCCACCTATCCTGTAATTTTGAATCCTTTTCGGTTTATAGATTCAGGATACTTTCAATAAAAGATTTCATCAGGAGCTACCCAGCATAATAATAAACTATCCTACTTGACGTCTATACGTTCTTTTCGGATGGATAATTTCAAAATAGGGATATATTAGGTATGAGTGATGCATCATCAAGCAGCGTATATACAAGTCTTCTGTTGCAGTCGCCTACTAGACATGGATTTGAGCTCTGGCTGACTTCAACAAACACCAAAGATCTTAATTGCCACAATCGTCACTTTTCTCATATCCATTATCAAGTCTTCATCTCTTCCATCTGTGATTGCTGCAGCTGAAAAGTCACAGCATCGAATGCCATGCAAATATCACAATTCTTGTCACGAAGCTCGCTCATATTGACAAATCCAGATCTCCACGGCGTATCACGTGGAAGTTGATGGGTGCAAGCATTGAGTGAACAGGATGCAAAAGGTAGAGGGTATATCGTGGGTGTCGTCTTGTGAGGCATATGATACTTGGGACGAATGAATTCGAAATCATTCTTGAATCAGTGTTTGGTTGCTGTTGAAACAGTAGACTCTTTAGACAAGGAGCATTTAACACCGTTCGAATACAGCCGTGTGGATTCGATAGGCTTGCAACTACTGGTGGTGGTATGTCTTTTTTCAAAGTTCTAGCCAGCTCCGACACGCCATTGCTCTTCGAAATCCCAACATGACTCGAAAGCATGGTCTCAAAATCCTCAGTTTGGCAGTTTACACCAAGACACTACGGATTATCTTCCATAGCTGGGCTGAGCCCACATTTCTACGGGACCGGTCAATGGATATTTTTCATGGTGGTTTGGTGCCTCAACCAAAGGAACTGGAGATGATTGAGGTAAAGGCATCGATTGAGGCGATAGCAATAATTGTGGATCATAGGGTTCATAACGTTCATATGAGTGTGGTTGGTTGTTATCTGCTGGAAGTTCTGCCCGAAGCATTTTCTTCGCACGTCTTCGCTTGAGAAAAAAATATGCAGCTATTAAAGCACTTATCGCGACTACTAGAAACGCTGCCGCAATCGAAACGCCAATGGTTGCACCGCTACTCAATCCTGATTTTCCCTTAGAGGCAGTATCAGCTAGAGCTGGGCCGGTGTTTACTGGTAACGCAGCTGAAGACGGGATACGAAGTGGCGTTGTGGGATTCGATGATGGAACATCCGTTGAGCTGCTTGAGCCGATTCCGCTCAAAGATGTTGTGGATGAGCTACTCGTCGTTGTGACTAAAGCTGAAGCCGGGGATATCGGTGAGCTGGTAGAAGATTCTTCTCGAAAGATGAAGCCGTTAATGTGAATCCCAATCACCTGAAATGGACTTGTTATTGTAGCAGTGGTAGCACTCCATACCAAGTCGGCATCTAGAGATTCGGTAAGCGCGGTGAGCGCTGAGCCTATGCTCACATCCGATGCACACTGGCCTGCTGATGGTGCGGGTAGCAGAGTTCCCTGATACGAGTAGCCCCTTAAGAACTATTTAGCAACTAGTTTAGAGCATAGAAAGCATGGAGCTTACAAAGGGCAACAACCAACAGCAGTAGTCTGGGAGTTGACAACACTAGTATCAACAGTCGTGTAGCCAGCCGGACAGTTGAATGGCCCCAAATTGATACTTGTCGTTTGACTATCACTGTGTTGATCCCACCACGCAGTGTGTTCTGCAGCTAGACATTTAATCGCTGTATTGATCCAGTGTCCATAGTACGGATCGAATGCTAATATGTAAGAAGCCTCACCAGGCATGTAATATAGCGCCTGGGAGCATTCTAGTAACGCAGCAGGATTTCCTGGTGTCGTAAATGGAATCCAGTTGGTGAGAACTCCATCCACAACTTCTGGCCCTCTGGTCGTTGTCATTCCGCTCAGCAAGCATATAGTAGGGAAAGGGACCAGCCGATCACTGTATTAAAGTAATTGAATGCTTAGGTATTATAAACAGTGCTGAAGGTAAACGAGTGTGAGGTGATGTTGGATCAAGCTGCCTGCGAAGAAAAGATGTTAGCTCCATAAACTATGTCTCAAGCGTGATTTAACCAACACAACCCGGAGGATCTGCAGGTCACCAGAAAACAAGTAAGCCATAATAATGGACTCCAATCTTGCTGAGCAGTGAAACCAAAGTCTATGGCTTAGCCACGGTTTCGGATTAGATACGACGTCACCATCTTAACATACGGTAAAGTACCCAATACAAAGAAAGGAACATGCCCTCGCAGATTTTCAGGGACAAGTTACGATAGAAAGCAAAGGGTCAAAAGAGTATGAATTAGGTAATCCCTGGAACAGTTATATTAGGGACTTGGCTATGGGCGTTGTAGAAGATAGTTGACCAACCATTTGGGGTTTGCCAAGTAGGAGACTTGAAACGCCAACAACTTCCGAGCTGAATGAGATCGTAGGCTCGCTACACTCCTTTTCTAAGCGAAACTCCGCTTCGTTACTAGGTAAATTGATCACCGTGTTAGACGTGGAGCTGTGGCTCGCATTCTAGAGAACTCGAGCTTTTGATGTCACTGCGACTTATCTAGACATGAATAGAAAAGCACAGAGTCTGTTTTACCAACTTCAGTTAGTTAGAACATATTTACATGATATACATTAGATAGCTAGACAGCCCAATTTGATACAGCTTATCACCTACTAGTGAGAAACAGTACGAGAACGATTATTCTTTGGGTCGCGGTGCATAGATTTTGTTAAAAGCTGTCCAAAAAAAAGAGCTCATCTGTAGTGGTTCGAACTTCATAGACAGACAAAGAACCAAAGTGGCGGTGAACAGACACGAGCTGACTAGTGAAGGGGAGTAAGACGTAATATCTGTAGAGAAGGTCATTGATTAAGGCTGGAATGCGTCTTTTGGAAACTATAATCAGAAAATAGCACGCATTTATCAATTCTAGAATGTTGGACATATCACGAGTAGGATGGTTGAGTAAGGCTAAAGGAAAGCTAGTGGGGGCAGGATTAGGCACGCATACCATATGCGTTGTGTCACCCGGGCGTGGCTGGCAGTGTTGATAACGACAAAAAAAAAGACTGTAAATTCAATTCCAACCAATCAATATTACTACCTCCCACTGGTCGCAGCTGCCTTTCAACTTCGTGAGATCTTCAAGCAAATAAACGTTTCAGGAAAAGCGATGGCGGGGGTTCAGAAATCCTCACCCACTCTCGCCACAATCGTGAATGCGCCATCACCACACTCACCAAAACCCAACGAGAAATCCGTCTTCCTCGCCGGGACTATTGACTACGAAGCGGTAAAAGCGGGCCGGCCGATATGGCAAGAAAACATGATCACGTCGCTTTCGCATCTGCCCGTTACGATCTACAACCCGTATCGCTCAGACTGGGACAATAACTGGAAGGAAGATGTCGAGGAGCCAAAATTCCTGGAGCAAACGACCTGGGAACTTGACATGATGGAGCGGGCTAGCGTTATAGCCTTGTGTATCCATGACTCCAAAGCAAGAGCACCCGTAAGCTTGCTAGAGCTAGGCCTCGGTGCCCGCTCTGGAAAAATGGTTGTGGTATGCCCGGAGGGTTTTTGGAAGAGAGGTAATATGCAGGCTGTATGTCGGAGGTTTGGGATTGAGATGCTAGGTAGCGAGTTTGATTTGGCGAGTGCTATCGAGGAGAAATTAAGGGAATGAAGGTCTATACCCCTCCTTTCATAAGTATAAATCTTTAGTTGATATATTTCTGGCAAGTCTAAACGGAAGAACCATATTTACGAAAGGATTGAATTCAATAGCTTCCCTACATAAGAATTGTCAATACGTATACTGTCGCAATTCAAAGCGAGAGTGGCTAAGTATCTAAGATGTTGTAAATTCAATTGGATATTCCCATATTCTATATTGTAGTCAACCTAAACGCCTTTTAGTCTACTAAACACAGGTTTCCACCCGTCGGAAGGTCTCTATATTTCTCAACTGTGATCCTTGAAGGTTTTCGCCGTACACATCCGGTACTCCGGGCACCACTCATACACTTCTGATAAATGGTCCTCCTGCCACCTACTGGCTTGGTGGAAGCCTAGTGGCTTCTCGTACCATATCGTTTCCACTGCAAACTTAAGGGCCACATCTGTCAGTGGCAAGTTTGCACCTGGGCTCCCATCATCCCGAGGAGCCAACTCTTTCATCTTCAGCCAGAACCACTGATCCTCAAAATCTATGTTTGCCTCCGAATGATCACCACTCTTCTCCTCCTCCCAATTGTGCGTTTGGGAGATATTCAAAGATAAAGGTACACTTCTTATGCTCAACCCTCCATTGTAACCGTTCCCCAAACCCCTTGCGTTGTCTATTGGGGCACCGATGAAATCATACTGCAAAAAATCCTCTGCCCGCTGAGGAGCATTCGAGCATAGAATGCTATCAGCTTGGAAAATTAAAACATGCTCGAAAGGTATCAAACTCTCCCAGAACCAAGATCTAGTGAAGAATGTGGAAACGCTTGGGTGTGTATTTAAGTTTACGCTATCCGGGAGAGGAACCACTAAAAACTGGCCGGACTCAATCTTTTCGCGGAATGCAACAGATACGTTAAATCCTCCCATATTTGCTTTGCTGGTATATATACGTATTGGCCATTCGGGGCCAAGCACCGATGAGAAGTGCAGTATTATCGGGATAAGGCTGCTCAGCGGTCGATTTTCCACAATCGCGGCAACCTTGGTCGTCGATAGGCGGGGTCCTCCATGCTCCTCCGGAACAAAAAGTAATGGACTTCCTCGGAATCCCGTTATGTATTCCTTGCTTATCAACGAGCGAGATGACAGGTATATTCCAACCATGGCTATCAAGGTGAATGCCACTATCCACAATTTCCGGCTCGCTATATTCGATCCTCTGCGGGGGAAGGGGAGGTCGTAAACTCTCGACCTGTGCCCGCGTATGGTTAGCTTGAAAATAAGAAATGCTGACTTGGCTACGTACGAATATGCGGACTCAAGTGAATCGAATTCAAAAGCTTCGGCGGGAGAAAGTTCATCAGCGCGTGCCATTTCGCTCTCACAATTTAGAGCTTCGTTAAGGCGTGTATATTGGTGCAATACCATAGTTGAAATATCTGGCAACAGAGCAGGTTAAGACTTCATGGAGGATTGAGGCTGACGTATGAAACAGCCCCGGCCTTGCCGCAAACATCATCGTATGGGATTTCAGCAAATGTCCTGATATGATGAAATCCCACCTCAGCTTTGCCGCAGAGGGTTGCAGGGGCCATATCTATTGATAACGTATCCCATCTCTTTGGGGCCTCGACATTTAATGACGCAGGCATGGGTTTGGTGCACCGCCGTAGATAGCAAAACTTAGACCATCAGTTCATGGGGAGCGAAGTGCACAGAGATATTCGACGCCCAGAACTGAAATATCTAGATGGGCGGCAAAGCTTGTTCGACGAGGGTCGAGGCTAAATGGAATAGGGCTGAGTAAATTGGATGTGTGCAAGACGCGCCAGCTCCAGGCGCGACGCCTACCTGCACACAAACACAGCCTCGCGCCAAACGGCTATCAATGTATTTTTATTCATCCAACGAGCCAACACCTTCACACCCAGTTGCATCCTCGGCTTCATGATTGCGAAATTTAGTCTATGGCGAGTAGGAACAACTCTTCCTTGGTCAATCATTATTGGGGTGTTTATTAGGCCTTTAAACCCTTTTCTGGGTATGAGTGATTTTCAGATATGATGATACTGCAAGATGGCTACCAAATTCAATAAGCTAGTCGTCTTTGTGCGCATCTCTGCCATCGACGCCGTCAAGTCTGCCGTTTTTCCAGCTGGAGGAGGTGGCTATTCTGGCCCAGGAAACTACCCTGAATGTGCCTGGCAGACTAATGGGTTTGGGGCAGTTCCGTCCAGGAGATGTGGCCAACCCGAATATTAGAAAGGTCGGCACGTTGGAGCATGTCGAGGAAGTCAGGTTTGAGAAGTTTGTGGTGGGTGAAGAGGTTACAAAGAAGCCAGTCGCCGCTTTGAAAAGGTAAGAAGGTCGGTATTTGCCAAGTTATAACGAACTCGTCCACCCCTTACGAAGAGAGGGGTTATGGTGTGTACCATATCGAGGGGGTTTAACCAAAATCAAAGTCGAACATCGTAAGCTTCACAAATGACGATGTCTTGAGAGACTCGCGTGTCCAATCTGCATGCAACAACAGGCTAAACACACATCTCACTAGCATCTCAGTAGCGACCAGAAGCGAAGATCCTATTTGAGGGTTTTGGGAATCTCAATCCTGCTATTAATTTACCATTTTTAGTTGTCGGATTAAAATCACCATCGACCTGATTGTCCTTCAGGACTGCATGACAATATAAGCTCTACCATTGGCCACTGCGTTAGAAGCGCTCCCCGAGTAAATGAGATGTACCCAGACCGTTAGCGATGGTAGCAAGTGCTGGTTATGGAGGTGCGCTTATAGACGCAGAGCGTACTACCATACCAAGCTAGGTAAAGCTTGCTGGTCAAGAACGACTTTAAAACCACTCTGTTTTTTTACAAGTTCCACTTTGATCATACTGCTTGCATACCGTTCTCCATGCTATTTGGTCCATAGGCTACACTAGTATGTCTCTAAACCTCCCATTCTGTACTATTTCCCTATCTTTTCCATGGAAACAGCTGCTCGACAGATACTTACGAAATGGGTAGTGCCCCACAATATACCAAATAAGCGAGCTCTGTGTTGCCATCATGTATATCAATGCCAAGATCGCTCTTCACTCCACTATAGAGTGCCAGGACGTTTGCCAAGATATAGCATTGCTTCTTATTCGCCATGGAACCCAAAGAGCTTCATTCTACGTCCGCTCTGGGTCACAGTTCAGCTGTGCAAGGTATCTGTAAGAGACACCCTGGTCAAATCTTTCTTGGACCTCAGGATTGTGAGGAATTTTGAGAGTGGAGGAGCGAAATTTTGATATCATGTGAGCAAAGTCAACGGTACACCAGGTGCAAATAATTATTAGATCACCAAAGTCCCGACTCATCGGATTGCCTGGACTTTGAGAGGCACCTGTACTGGATGTTTTCCGAAATGAAATAGATTCAAAACTACTGCTATTTGGAGTATTGGCTCAAGTACGCTTATGGCAATTGCGAATGCATAGTAAAACTGAAGACCTAAGAAAGACCTGGGAACCATTCATGTACTAATCCGATCCGTAAGCTTCTTCATAAGCCTCCTCATATTCTTTCCGTGCCTCCTCCAGATCCTCTTTATCACTACTGCTAACGGAGCTTCCTGAGCGTGTCTCGTCTGGGAAGTCTCCTTGAGGAGGATAGCTTTGCTGAGGAGCATAGCTTTGCTGTGGAGCATAGCTTTGTTGAGCGTACCCACCTCCATGTCCACCCCCGTGATTATCGTCGTCTATACCAGTGTTAGCTTTTGATTCATCGCAAGACCAGAAAGCACATACCCATAGCATTTGCCAGCAATACACCTCCCACTGCTCCCACTGCCAAACCACCTGCAGCGCCCATCATCATGCCGTTTTTATCGCCCTTTGACTTGTCTTTCTTGTCTTTTGACTTATCTTTATCTCCTGACTTGTCCTTCTCGCCAAATCCCTTTTCGCCGTGTCCACCATATGGATCAGACCCGTGTGCACCGTATGGGTCAGTTCCATGAGCATCTAACCCGCGACTTCCATCTCCGCCATGAGCATCTGGGTGCGAAGGATAAGTAGGCACGGTCCAGATGACTTTGCTATTTGCATCCAGATATGCCCAGCGCTGTCCAGCAGGATCCCAGAGCGCAGTCCAGCCAGCCGGTAGGGACGGTGAATATGGCACATTCTGAGGCGGAGGGCTGAATTGTTGTGGAGGAGCTTGGCCTCCATATTGAGGGTTTTGTCCATATTGTCCTGGTGGTGCTCCATATTGGGGCTGTCCTCCATACTGAGGATTCTGTCCATACTGCCCCGGAGGTGCTCCATATTGCTGTTGTCCATATTGCTGTGGTGGGCATCCTTGTGGTGGTTGTTGGTATGCTACAATGAGAAGCTTAGAGGAAATTCACCATGAAAGCTATCTATGCTCAAGAAAATTCGTGGGGGTTTACCTTGCTCGACCGGCTTGTCGGTTTTCTCCTTCTTCTCATCCTTTTTATCCCCTATCAGGTTATCGAACTCCTTGGTCATCTTGGCAAAGAACGACATATTTGCTGTATATTCTTGTTATCAAGGGGTGTTTAAGTTGTAGATGCAGTACAGTCTTGAAATGAAGAGAAGTAAGGGAAAGAAATAGTTTTAACTATCTCTCCAACGACCCCTCCAAACATTCTCCGCTCCGGACCGTTCCATATCGACCCCTCCATAAAGTTGCTCCACTATTCGCTGTTTGTGATACAGCTGTTGCTGCATCCTGCATTTCGAAGTCCCAGGATAGCACTTCGAGGGAATGCTCGGTCGCCAAGTGTGGATATCTGATGCAGCAAACCCTTGGCAATATGAAGATCTCAAAATAGTCCTCTACTCAAATCTGATCCTAAATAGACGCACATCTACGAGTATCATTGTCATTGTTACTGTTCTCTCCTTCAAATTAGTTGATTCTCGATACGCAAGTGCAAATGAACGGTAGGACTTTCTGTGGCGCCGCAGCATATAACAGTAGCTGTGTGGAGGCTTTTCCCAGAATGAAAAGAGCATCTGCCTTGGCTACGGATATCGGCACCGGAACATGACTCCTTATAGCGCTATCAGGCTATACTTTGCATTATATTTACGGTACTTCGTATTATAAAGCTCTCACACTCCTGTAATTCGTAATACATTTTGATTTTCCCAATTTGACCGAAGTAGCGAAATCTGACAATCACTGTCTCAGCACAATTGAGGATAGTAGACTAGTCTTCGCCTAACCTTACATATTTTATGTCCCCTGTTACATTATCCCCTTCTACTAATCTAACTACAAAGAAACAAATTTGAGTGCTGCTTTCCATATCTGCCCCATCCTTGTGATAGAGCTTCCATCTTCCTGGAATGAAATTGATATAACGCACAACTCTCACTACACATGCCTCAGGCATCAACAAACCAAACTCCTTTCTTTTAACCGAGTGTCACGAGAGCCTAGATTATTGGTCCTGGTGTGGATCAGATGAGTTTTAGCTACTTCGGGTTTTTAAATACAATACAAGCGCCTTCTATACTTTGATCTTGTTACTGACTTTTCTCCCTTGTCGAACAACTCCTGGTATACTTCATGTCTCATTTGTTTCGTCAGAATGCTGCCTCGTCCCGATGAAAAAGACAAGTCTAGTATGAACGTGCACTCGCAGCGGGAGAGCAAGCTAATGTCCGTGCCTACGAAGATTCTACAAAAAATCTACGGCTATGTTATCCCCAGCCATGCTCACGTCTTTTTGTCACGGGGCAGAATCCACCTATCTGCCTGTCGTCAACCCAGCTTGGGAGATGACCATCATGGCAGCAACGAGCGTCGAACAACCGCTTGTGTGTCTTCGGATGCACCCAGGCATAGCAGAATCAAACACTCACTTTATTGAAGACAGTCCCCCACTGTCGTTCGCCATTGAGCGACGATAACGTCAACGCTATCATTGCACAGAGAGTAGTAGTGGAAATTATACCGTGAGATACGAAGCTGACTTCCCCATTACGCACGAGCGTGCAGCGTTCAGTAAGGAATACAACCCCGACTGGCCGAACGAGCCGGATGTGTCTGTGCAGGAACGTGAAGAGTTGGAAGATAATGAGAGAAGGCTCTGGGATAGAGGTGTTGATGTTAACCATCTTATGTCAGAAATGAAGGATTTTTCACACCAGACTATGTAAATATTTAACAACAGTGGAGGTAGGATAATAGGGAGATTTCATGATGTAGTGCTCAACAGTATTGATACTTGGGATAGGAACAGATGTTGTAATCTTGTCAATTAATAGCCAATATTTAGAACTGGTTTTGTTTCAGAAGTTTTTGCTAATTTTTATATGCACGTTGGATACATCATAGAAGGAACCAATCATGACGAAACTTAGTACAAGCGAAGGGGTGAAGATTGCGTACTTTTTTTGCTTTCTCTCCTGCTCTCAGTCTTGATTTTGCTATATTCATTCTCACTTCTCCTGCTTATGGCACGCCTATGCCTAGTAGGCAGTGATGGGTCTGATCGCTAACTAAGACAAGATAACGGTACCAGCTTTGGATACAAGAGTGAAAGTCGCGTGAATTACACAGTGTTGGTTTACCATTCTTTGTGATTCTTTTTCAGTGAGTGCTTTATTCTTTGAGACTATTTACAGCTTTTGAAGCTTCTCTGACACCCACTATCGTCTACAAATTAGCGATATGTAGATTTTGGGTGCAGCTCCAGCTATCAGTCTCTAGATTCTCTATCCTAATGTAGCATAAGACCCCGTTTGCAGAAACAACACTCTTTGTACATGTTTTCGGTACATTCAATGTATGTCATCCATCCTAGGTCACGCGTTACTCTTTACTTTACTTCGTAGTCATTAAGGACGTATATATCCTACAGTTCATATCAAGATTCTCTGGTCGACCCATGCTGCAGAGTCGCATTTTACCTCTTCCGCAAATACAAAAGCGTTTGATGAATTCTGTGTGGTGAATCCAAAGCATTGGCCGGGGAAGTCATCATTGTCCAGGCTGTTCCGCCAACATACGGCATTGCAAACAAAGCTCTGGGCGGTTGCAATTTCGGTCGCGTTCTTTACGTTGTAGGAGGCACAGAGGTCGATGCAGCCGTTAAGGCTTGACGTGGGCTCGTTGACAGTGGCGCCCCGATTGTCTCCTAAGGCCTGGAGGGTATTGAGGTAGCCCATACTACATACCTTACGAAAATTCATGTTGACTGAGCCAACTTTCGCGTCGTAGATTGTATTGTTAGATGACGGGCAGTCGCGTTGAAGAGTGTAATCGGGACCGATGATTTGTGTGGTAGTCACAGGCACTGTACTCGTTCGAGTGGGTGTGGTTACGTCTGACGATCTTTGGCTGGTTATGGAGGACGTCGAGTCTGTCAATTGCTGCCCGCTTGTAGAAGATACTGTTGGCTTTGCCGTCCGTCCGCTGGACGCGGGAGAAGTCGAGTCTGAAGATTTTCCCTCGCTTGTAGTAGAGGAAATTGAACCTGGTATAGTGTTTCCCGAATCAGAGGGAGCACTCTCCACACCACTCTTTTTTTTTGACGCCATAACTGTCCCAACACCAACACCGATTGCTGCACCAACGACCATCAAGATTCCAATAATCGTAATTATCCAGAAGACTTTAATCGGTAGCCCACAAACTCGACGGGGCTGCGGTGCCTCTGAGCTATACGTTTCCTTGTACGAGTCCAGATGGGACTGAGTCGGATTGGGTTTTCTCGCGTCATGTTCCAGCCCTGCGTGGTAGTAGGTCGTAAAATGCTCAAGATCAGAATATTGGGGAGCCACTTCAAGATCTGAGAACTTAGGTGCCACCTCAAGAGTAGAGAAAGGAGCAGCCATAGCTCCTACGGAAGAAGTTGCATGGGTTTGGTATCGAAACGATTATGTGCTATGAAATAAACAAACAAGAGGATTATAGGAAGGTTTTGTTCAGATTCAGTGATTATGATTTTTTCTTGAGTGAGAGCCAAGAATGAAGAAGGTGGGCGGCTAGCAAAACGACCTAGCCGTGGGCCATGGTTCAAGAGAGTGAGAAGGTGTGTTGAATGTAGCCCGCCAGCGCTTAAGCTGGCCCAGCTTCGACGTTACCAATCTGTCGGGTTAAGGCAGTCAAGGATTTCTGCGCGCCTGCGCTAAGTGGGAGAGTCGCAATTGGCGGCCCAAGACTTTTGCCATCGTGTCTGATGGGAGAGTCGAGATGGAAGCGCCGGGTATCCACTAAATGTGGTAAGGTACAGTGAATCTGAAACTGTTGGAATAAAGATAAGCGAAGGACTAAAAGAAGAAGATTTCGACCCGCGTCTACATTTAAGCAAAGAAGCAAATGCTAGGAAATCCTATATCAAGTAATCACTATGAATCTGCCAAGCGCACAGTTCCAAAGACGTCGTACAAATAAAGCTCGTAACTCGGTTAATCTTCAAGTCGCCAAGACGCGGAGTCGGCTTGACCAAAGGCACGAGTATACGAGTATGTGGCTTCGTACTGTATATGTAAATCTATAGGGTGGCAGCTTGGTTGTATCGCCCACTAATGTATTATATGATGAAGTTGTTATGCTGATATACAATTCACATATTGAGCTGAATTCAATTCAAAAAAAAAGAAGACATTATACCCCGATACACGCTCAAAAAACGTCACCAAGAAATATATTTGCTATGAAGTCTTCCACCCTATGTCTCTATGACATCCCATACTATTTAGATAACGTCCCTGCCCAAACTATGCACCTCACAGCCCTCTAAATTGCCTCCCACTCCAACCGGGCGGTGGCTGAAGACCGTGTACGGCATACGTGGCAGGCATCCAATAGAACCCGAGCTGAGGTTCCGGTTGTAGCCAATAGAGCCTAACTAAGGTTGCGGTCACAACCAATAGAATCCGGATTGAGGTTCTGGTCGTCGCCAATAGCGGCCTTGTAGATCATGCACCACATGAAAGGTCAACTGCGTGCTTGGAATCTTATAATAACGCGACCTACCTCTGGTGATATCGGCGTTTTTGGTGCAGGTCTGCGCTACGCTTTGCCTCGTTGTTTTATCTAGAGAATATTTTGCCTTCATTACCGCAAAAATGCCTCGCGACTGGGAGCCTCATAAAGGCCATATTCGAGATATGTTCTTGACCCAAGGCATGCAACTCTCAGGGGTGATGGAGGCGATGGAAACAAGACATGGGTTTTGTGCCAGGTAAGAACTTCCTTTCATCAAAGCGGAGATGTTGTTCATTATATTGTTCATGAGATCTACAAATACACTTTATCTAAGACTGGATGCTAACATGATGAGAACTATAGCAAGTCAGCGTATGAGGCTAAACTCCGAAAGTGGAATATCCGCAAGAAAATGAAGCAGAAGGATTGGGAGCTTGTATCGCATCGTATAAAAAAGCTTAAAGCCCCAGAACAAGCGAGCGAAGTCTTTTTCAATGGATGTCTCATTCCGTCCCACAAATTGAAGAAAGAGCTGTCACGACACATAAGTCTAAGCTCAGCCTATGAGCCTACTAGATGTATCTAACCTTCCCCGATAACTTTTGCTTCTGAAGCTGATTTGTGTTTCAGCTCCCAGCCCCGCCGCTGACTGCGACATCAGGGTGTGTCCTCTAACAGACTCAGTTTACAAACAGATAGATGAGAAGCTACCTTGGTTCAAATATCGAGAGATTGTTGCTTTAGCGAGTGAGTATTGAGTTGACATAATTTGTTACCTTACCTTACAAATGACGCTGTTTCCTAATGGAATGTAGTTATGAAGAACTCATTAAACATAACCAACCAGTTCTGGAGTAGCAGCAGAACCGAGGCTGTTCTAAGCACATGTAACCCGACCAGTATCGAAGAAAATAATCCGACTGCTGGTCCCTTAGTCTTGAACTGGTCATCAGATGGACTACAATGGGTACACCAAGAAAGCTACGAGCACCCACATTTGTATGATTCTGGTTATACTGTCGAATTCCCCCATGAGTTTGACAGAAGTGGCCAGGTTTTCGAATATCCCCTTGAGTATAGTGTGAGCACTCCTCGCATCTCAGAAGTCGACGACACGGTTCTTGAAATCTGTGCATCAGCCTCGACATTAACGAACGTGCTCAGACCGCGTGTCACGCCGGTATTGACCCTAGCTTTCCAAGGATTACTTCAAGGAGATCAGTCCAAGTTTTCGGCAGAGATTCAAAATATCATCTCTGATTACCAGGATCGGATTCCTGAACGTTACGATGGAGAGCTCGAGCGAGACATCGTGCAGCTTCGCGACAGCTCGAAAAATGAGGCATTTGTATCGTTCCTTGGCTACGTCGTTTACCTTTCGACCAATAACTTCATCCGGAATGATCAGATCGATAGTCTACTTGAATGGTTGATGGATGACGAACATTTACCGATATTGAGTTCATTTCTGAACACGAAGACAGCCACCACTGAAGCCTTTTCACATATGCTGTTCCGTGCTGCACTCGCAAGCTGTAATAGAAAAGCTGCGGAAGCCCTGCTTGAGGGTTGTTTTGATTTGAGAGAATTTATGTACGAATGTGGAAGGGAAGTAGAATTAGCCGTAAAGCGGGATGGTATTGAACTCGTGGCACTGCTCTTGAAGCATGGAATGGACGTCAACATATCTATCCTGTCTCGTCTTGATTATAATTATTGCTCATCCCATCCTCCGCAGGTACTTCATGCAGCGACTAGCATTGAGATGATTCAGCTTCTCGTTGTTGAAGGAGGTGCTGATATTAATTATAGTGACTGTCTTGGCCATGGGATGAGGAATAGGCTTCAAGAAGCATCATCTGCGGGACGAACGGATTTGGTAGACAAATTGATTGAATTAGGCGCAGATATCGATCGTGCAGCTCTGTCATGCAAATCCTGTGGCACCACTGGTACTACTGCACTCATGGCAGCAGTTGAGGGAGGGCATGTTGAAACCGGTCGCTTGTTACTTGAAAAGGGAGCTGATCCCAACCAATACTCCTCATTTAGCACACGCACAGCGTTTCGGTTGCCAAGGTTTCCAAACAGAATGGGACCCAACGAATTCTGGCACACCGAGAGTTGTCCCCTGCAGATTGCAGCTCGTAATGGGAATCTTGAACTGGTGAAACTTATACTCGACCATCACGCTGACGTTAATGCTTTGAACATTTGGCGGCTCACGTCGAAAAGTGGAATCTTGACGAAACTCTCGCACGACCCCATCCAGTCTCCAGGGCTCTACACAACTCCACTTGTTGAAGCTGTTGAAAGTGGACGTCTAGATGTGGTGCAGGTTCTCTTAGACGCAGGTGCAGATGTTAACAAACCTGTGTTTGGAAAATTTGGGGTGAGAGCCATAAATGCAGCACGAGGACAACCAACGCTCCTGCAGGCTTTATGCGAATCCGGTCCAGTCGAGGTCCCGCACTTTGATGAACTTGATTTGCAGCTGGCGGTGTGGAGGGGTGATCTCGAGCTGGTGCATGAACTGTTGCAGTTGGGGTTTAATGTCAACATGGCAAGCCTACATCCTTCAGTTGGGAACATTCTTGGTATGGCAGTCGAGCAGCAGAAGATTGCACTTGTTCAGATTATTTTAGAACACGGAGCCGATGTCAACGGCAAAGGCTGCGGTTTAGGGTCCAATGGCAAACTACTTCTGCCAGATATCACCCCACTTCAATCAGCACTTTCACTATCAAACTCGAACTATGTCATTGTCCGGATTCTTTGTGAAGCAGGGGCTGATGTGAATGCTCGAGGAACTTGTGAAAGGTACTTTCCTCTCCAGTTATCATTAAGATACTACCCCGACCCTAAGTGGAGCGAGCGCAAGAAGATAGGATGCGCTGAAAAGTGCATCTCATTGGCCAATCTGTTATTGTCCTATGGAGCACAGGTCAATCCTAATCTCAACGCAGATAATTATCGGTATCTCCCGTCTGATTATGGAACCCCTTTGCAACTAGCGATACATCCTTCTGCCAAATTAGGAAGTTACGACTTACCGCTGAAGATGCTCCAACTGGGCGCGGATGTTAATGCAATTGGGAACAATGGAGAAACTGCACTTTCCACGGCGGTTCGATGTGCAAATGTATCTGACGATTTCAATTTTGTGCGTCTGCTTCTCCGGGATTGGAATGCAGATGTCAACAAAACTCGGGGCCTGACTACCCCCCTTGAATGTGCCATTCAGCGGGTAGCGAGGGATATAACTGGTGGGAAACAATACATCGGGCTGGTCCAACTTCTCCTGGACCATGGAGCACATGTCAACACTCGTCTCGGGACAGCGCTTTCATCAGCGGTGGGAAGTTCACTAAATCTAGATCTCATAGGCCTACTTCTAGACAGAGGTGCTGATGTCAATGCACCATATTCACAAACAAGGGGCGAATCCGTGTTACAGGAATTAGTGTCGAGTCCTAAATGTAGTGTCGCCCTTGTGCAAAGACTACTAGGTGCAGGAGCGGATATCAATGCACCACCCGCAAAAGAACGGGGAAGAACCGTGTTGCAAGCAGCAACGTCGCAGTCTTGGTGTAGGGTTGGCCTTGTTCAAATACTGCTAGAGAAAGGAGCTGATGTTAATTCACCCGCATGTCCATACGCAGGATTGACCGCCCTTCAAGGAGCAGCAATCCAAGGCAACTTTAAAATTGTACAGCTTCTTCTTGACCATGAAGCAGACGTCAATGCCCCAGGTTCGGAGGTGGAGGGCCGAACAGCTCTCGAAGGTGCTTCGGAGCATGGTCGTCTAGATATGGTCCAGTTTCTGCTTAATGCCGGTGCTGATTCACACTTACCCCTAGGTGAACGATACAAAAGCAGCATTAAATATGCGGAGAAGGAAGGACACATTGCTGTTGCGAATCTTCTCTTATCCTACAGTGTTTGAATATGTAGCGTAGCCTGAAGAATTTGAAGAGTTGGGTTGTTTGACTGGGGAAGGGCTAGAGATCAAGAAACAAACTATCAGTGAAATGATCCCTCCCAGTTATCATTAGTTCTAAAGGCGGAGATGGAGGCATGACGAAAAAGGATATATATCTGCCGATATGAAAGATGGGGCAATAGCAAGAAAGACATGGTGACCTGTATCGTATGGCGCTTTTGACGTTTCTCACAGTTTTGGAGTGAAGCTAAAAAATATCACCAATGTAAATTCGCTCGTCTCATATTTCACACCTTAGAATATCTTGAAGAATGCAATGCTAAAAGCCTTGATTCTAAAAAGGAATGTCATTAAGAGATAGAAATATAGAAATTACAATAGGTATAGGAAACGATCAAAATGTTAAGCACTGTTAAATCTATTATTTCAAAAGAGAACGCCGTTCAGACATGGCTGAGCTGCGAACCGCGAATAAACGCAAAGTTTCCGTCACTCTATTTTGACTAGGCTGGTAGATGGCGGCAACACATGCACCTCGACCATGTCTTCTTTCTCTTCCAGATCTGCTCAACGCCTCTCCATGACTTCTCTGTAGATGCCCATAAAATGTAGGATTTAACCAAAAACTCGAATTATTATTCCTTGTCATGTCTCGTCCTTAGCGTCTTGAGTGTTCCTGAAATCTCGCTCCTGATTACCAGTGCCTAACTCAGAAGCCTTCGAAGAGGTGATTCTGCCTACAAGACTATCATATCAATACGCCATTCGTGCCAGGAAGGTGAACAAGAAGTCGAGAACAAGATTGTGAGCTACTTGCTCAGCATAGGCGCATTCACCCCGTAGGTCGCGACCTCCGTCGTGTCCAATGATCGTCTGGTCATCACTGAGCGTGTAGAAATAACTGGGATCTTGGAATGTTCCTAAATTGTCAGCAAGAATGGGTGCTTGATCATCGAAGTAAATGGAGTAATCATGTTCTGGGCTGAGCTTTGAATATACCTCCGAATTCGGGTCTAACAAAGCTGATTCGAGAGTATCGGATGCTATTTGCCCATCCAAAGCTTTTGGATGGGGAAAAGCTGATATTGACGTGGGGATCTCTATGAGCTTCGTTGGGTAACTTCCAGCTTTGTACATGATTACGACACCATGCGTCGATACACTTGAAACCCTATTCCAACCTCGGTCTTTACGTTCTGGCTTTGGAATGACCGAATCCCGATAGTGCCAAAACCCATTATTAGCAGCAAAGTCGGATATATCCACAATTAGAGCTTCTACCGAGTCTTGACCAGCGGGATCCTGTATCGTGCCCTTGAGAAGTAGCAAATGAAAATTGTCGGAGTAGATGTGCTTGCTGAGATTGCTACTCCAAAATAATTGCTGAATCGTGGCGCAGCGCATACTACATTTCACCTATGGGCTCTGAGAAGCGAACAGCCTGTCCTGTACAAACAGTGCCCCAAGAAAGGCAGATACCATACTAAATGCCCAGTTCATAATACTAAGAATTATATGATACAATTACTTTTGGTATGATGAAATCCGACAGTAGTCGGTTGAAGCTGGGCATGCTTGAGTGGAGATTAATGACTCTATATAAATAGACAGTACTATCTTCACGAGAACTACTGTAAAACTAGCGTATACGACAATATTTTACTTGGCCTATGCAACAACAGTGCAGCCATATGGTTGAGCCTGATGTTCTTCTCCATCAGATCAGAAGCACCTTGCGAATCCCGATATAAGGTTATTCATGACCCTAAGCAAACACATCAGAGAGCGACATTATCACCCTCTCATTCATGCTAGTCATTCGGGGAATGAAACAGCTGTACTAGGAAGAAAATTGGCTTGAGATATTCAAAATCGACCTGGGAATAACACTTTTGGGGATCAACGCAGGAACTAGTTTCTTCGCATTTATTATCTACCCCCAAAAAAATCTACTCCCCATTTCCAGTTTATACCCTTGAAAGACGCAAATCCAAGCCATCAGATCAAATGATCAACCATCCCAAGCTCTGACTTACACCATGACGACGACTAACGCGTGTACTACGTTCCCATTCAGTCTTTTCCAGCACGATAAGAAAAAGAGAGGTAGAGTGTGTCACCACACTCGACACTCAAGAGCCAGAATTCACAGGATCTAAATCCGCAGTTGGTTAGAGCACAAGTACTTGATGCGCAATGAGGGGGCATGGAGATGTCGTTGAAAGGCTAGAGAGATAGCTTGTCACGTGGTTGATTTAGTCAAGCAACAATCTTATTTCGACAACCTTCCATGCTGTTAAATTACGAGCGGAGGGTCTTCAGAGGCATCGCTTGATAACACCAGTAGTGCGATTCTGAATCAGAGTGAGCCACAAGGCACATGATTAAAACACCATGCGACGTAACGGAGTTCATCACATTATATCAGAGATAGAAAAACGAGTCCAGGATATAAACGCTTTTTTCATTCAAGAAACTGATGCATATGCAATGCGTATAACTATGCAAGTGTGTGTAACCATCCCACCATGCTATCCCATGCAATGCCTTTATTCCTACAGGCAGATAATTTGATCTTCTCGTTTGGCGTTATGGTTCCGTTTTTATGCTCCCACGCAATGCAGATGAAAGGGAAGCCGTTCCGCAAAACAGAATGCCGAAAAAGAGAAGGTAAGACGTTAATTCAAAGGAGACATGGATTAATCTTCGCGAAGATCACCGTATTCCCACACTTTGGCATAATTAGTAATCTGTCTGTAATGGAAAGACAATAGGAATGTGAATACTCACTGCCAAGATGTGCCTCGGAGGCGGCGGTCTCCTTCTTCTTAAGATCCGCAAGGACATCGTTGTAAGCACGCTCCCAAGGCTTTAGCTTTGTTGGAACCTGGAGATGACTTGTAAGTGAATATTCCTGGCTATCAATTATGCAGTACAAGATCAGAAGACTTACCATCGCATGACCTTCAGATACAACCTCAGCGTTAATAGTGTCGAAAGGCGTCTTGCTCAATTTAGGATCCATCAAAGAGACATATAAAGTCCCGTCTTTAGGATCCGTGTAATCGACGTTTGCAACGAGTTGCTTGTCAGCCGTGACTTCGGTAATGAAGTGGATGGCGTCGCTTAGATAATCCTTGTTTGGTGGAAACTGGAGGAACGATAATATGGCATTAACGGCTTGTGGCTTGAGTTGCTGCGTTGTGAATTGTGGTTGAGATAGTGGGCGCAGCTTGGACCAAGGAACCTTTTCGGAGTTACCATAATCAATGAAGACAATATCGGATTCCTTAGCAGCGCGGTCGTTACCACGTATGCGTGCACGATACCATTGGCCGTCTGCTGAGAATTTAGCTGCAACGTATTCGCCGGTCTTTGGAGGACCTGGTAGCGGACTGTTGTTCGATGGGTTCAAATGGAATGATTTGAAAGCATTCATCATGGTATCCAGGGCCGAGGTTCCGGTACCAATAATTTGAATAGATAATTTTCCATTTTCAGGATCGATTTCCGTCACTACTATGTCCTTGTAGTTCTTTTCGCGCTTTGCTGGAGCTGCATCACCGTTGGAGCCGTTGGTATGCTCTGGCTCATCGGTTGCAACATCCAAACTTGGGTCCCAATCAGCCCACATATTCCTCCGGGCTTCCTTGGCACGCTGTTCAGCAGCTAATAATTCTGTCGCATTTCCTGACTTTTCCGCGGAATATTGATGAACGGTAGCAAGACCCTCTTCCACCAAAATCTTGGCAAAGGACTGACCACCAACGAAAAGCTCACCAATGAAGCCTCCAGTCTTGTCAATATCCTGTACGTTGATTTCCACATCGCGTTGATTTAATCGAGCATTTGCGAGCTCATGTGCCTCTTTTCCAAAAGGCTCTCCCTTGTCTGTTGCATTTCTCGCCGACTTAGGGGCTCTAATACCGCCAAGGACAAATGTAAGCTTGATGTTTTCACGAGGTACCAGAATCACAAATCTTCCACCACCCTTGACGAAATCAACAATAGCAGGAATCTTCTTTTGGCGTTGCAGACCGGCAATCTGCATCTTAGCCTTTGGTAAACTCTCGGAAGCATCGGCGTATTGCTTTGCCTTGGCGGGCTTGCCAGACCACATTCCCTTCTTTTCCTCTTTCGCCTTTTCTTGCGCAAGTAATAATTCATCATAGTTGGGTGCACGATCGGTGTCTTCTCTCTTGTGTCGGATTACCGAGCACCACCCCTCCTGAACTAGCTGAAGTCCAATGTTCTTATCCGCAACAGTAACAGTGGCAACCTCCTTTGCGTCATACTCGGCATTTGCAGGCCTAGAGCCATCAATGCTTAACCGGACTTGTTTGCCAATCAACCGCTTTCGGAGGAATTCCTTGGCCTCGTCACGGAAAGGTACCTCTGCAGCCTCGTTTTGTCGTGGGCCACGAACACTGCTTAAGTTGATACGCTTTTCGACACCGGCACGATTCTTGACAAAGATTACATCTGCACTGAATATCTTCGTGACCTGAGCTTCGAGGGTTCCGGCGGAACCTCCTGACTTGGCAACATGGTCTTTATGGAGACCAAGCTTTCCTTTTTGAGCGGTTTGCTCAGCAGCTCGGAGTTGTGCCATGTCCTTGCCTAACAGAGTCGAGTGGAAGTCGGTACATCTCGCAAGGCCAGCTTCAAGGAGGAAAATAGCGATCGATCCTCGAGGATGCTTAACGGTTGCAACCAGTTGCTTTTGTGGGCTAAGGCCAAGGATATCAACCTTGACATTTCGTTGTAATAGTCTGGTTTCAACAAATCGTCTAGCTTCGTCTCCGTGAGGCTCGGCAGGCTGCACTTGTTGATTTGAAGGGTTCACTCGTTCAGTAGCAGGGGCACGGATGCCAGCAACGAGTGTCATGACCTGTATGTGTTTCGTAGGCCCGATCAGTAGACGCAGCAGCATTCGGTCTCCGCTCAAAACACGTTCAACCAGACCATCAACAGTCTGTCCCTTCCATGACTCCAAGAAAGTATCAGGGTCGCCCATGTCGTGATCAACAGTAATCTGTCCGCCTGAGGACTGCCAAATTCCTTTGTGCTCGCTACGTGCCTCCTTTTCAGAGACCCGGAGTGATTCGAGTAATTCGAGAGCGTCTGCACTGTCGTCTTTGCGTCCAGCATCCTCTCGCAACTTTGTCCAGCCTTCCTTGATCACTTCTTGAGGAAGTTGTCTTCCATCATTCAGATAGACAATTCCGTATTCGCGCTTCGTGTTGGGAATTTGGTAGAGAACGGTAAATTGCACATTCTTGCCTACAACAAGTTTGCGCAGTGCGTCACGAGAGTCGTAAGCCCATTGTTCATCACCCTCCTTCTTAAGATGAGGCGAGGTACAGAATGCGAGGGATAGTGTTCGTTCGCGATCAGGATTCTCAATGGATGATAGCTGTGGGAGAAAAGTTAGCCCTTAGAAACTGTATCCTGATCTGATAGCATAAGAAGCATCAGGGAATAATGCTCCCTTCTCTGAAACCATAGAGTGTAGGTACAAATTATTGGGTGCGCGCAACTTCTAAACTTACGATAATCGTATCTCCGCTCAAGACGGACTTGACTTTTGCTTGTTGGAGCTTCATAATGCTGTCGTATGAGATTCTAGACGTATGTCAAATCGTAATGTCGCAATAGCACCTGCAAAAATGTTAATAGGTCTATATTCCAATGCTTTGCTTTTCGGTTTCCCATATGTTCGTGCTTCGAGATTTGCAGTACAAGTGTTTAACCAATTGCCAATGCTTCCACCTGCACAAGCAAATCCATATCTGCTAACAGCGCCTTCCTTCTGGACAGGACGGTGAGAGATCTGAGCCCGAATAACTTACAGAATGCAACTTGTTTTTGTGTACAGTTTCGGATATAGAGGTTTGAAGAGGAAAGATGTATGCAAGAGGCAAGTATTGAGGCAAATTGGCAGATTGAGAGGTTCAAAGTATGTTGTGAAAGTATGTTGTTGACACACGACTTATGTTAAAGTGTCCACAGCCTTGAAGAAACGTCAGGGTTCATGGTGGGGTAGCTCGGTCGGGATGGTTATTGGGTAGGAACCGAGATCACGAGGGTGTGGGGTGAAAATCAGACAGGGGGCGGTGAATATTAACTCAAGAGAGCACACGACAGTGGATAGAACATCTTCCCATGTCAGCTTTGCAACAGTCTTTCATGCTCAATGTTGAACAAGTAAAGCCTAAGGGGTGGTCGCTCGCTGACAAGGAAGTCTTTCAATTTTCAGCTCATTTAGCATATCAAGTCAGAATGCCAAATTGCCAAACAGGCTGATCATTTGCGTGACTTATGCATATGTTCACATATGCAAATGGTTCAGGCTATTTCTTATTCTTAAGCATACTGTAAAAGAAAGCGGTAGATTCCAAAATAAAGAAACTCATACTAGAACACGAAACAGGCAACAACTACTTCAAATATCACTTGAGCGTATTTCAAAGTGATAGGTAGAAAAAGTAGATTTTTTATCTTAACCAAACTACCAGAGTATCGTTTTAAATTTTAGGCCTAAAATTAGTCATCATCCTGTGCAGGAGCAATTTATTGGGGCTTGATCTATGCGGCAATTCCGATAACACCTAGTACTCAAGTCAGCAAGAATGCTTCGTATTTCGTTGGGATACATACCACAGGCTGGTCGAGTGCCAGCATTTCCAGTCTTCTTGGACTCCTCGTTTCCACCTTGACCGAGATCATCAGTGCCGGAGTGTACAACGACAGTGCGCTATATCATGTCAGTACGGTGCCCTTGGTGACAATACATTGGATCAACATACACCAATAACGCTCTCTGGGCCGATCAACTTAATCAGCTTGTCGGTCTTGGTGCCTTTGCCATTGCCTTGACCATCGGTTTCGAAGTTTCCAAGATCGCCTACATGGCGAACTTCATCACCTGGAGCACCGTGGGTCTTTCCGTGTGGGTTGACTATTCATATCTCCATCAGCTCTATCCTATCTCAAATTGTACCCTAGCACTCCGATAGTTCCGGGAAAGGCTTACAGTGAGGACCAGCGGAAGTGCAGCCGTTGGTGTTGTCTCCGAACTGATGGATGTGGAAACCGCGCTTTGCGTTGGCATCATTGCCAGTGAAGTCCCAGGTAACGGTGGTTGGTGCGGATTCCGAAGCTTGCTCGAAGGTGATGGTTCCGGCGACCTTTGAGTCTCCACGGACGGTTGCAACTGTAGCAGGGGAACACAAGATTAGTAAGGGATCTCTCGAGAACTGAGTAGAGGGAGCTTTATGGATAGAAAGGGTTTAGGGGGCCATCCGGGTTGCTCTCCACGTGGGAAAAACATGCTCATCACCCCGCGATTGCATTGGCGGATGAGCTATCAAACCAATAGCGGGGTCGGAAGCTGATGGAGGTGCTATATGCTATGTGGGAAGCACGACATACCAGCCTTGACCATAGTGATGGATATAATGGTATTGAGTGGAAAGTTGTTAGGTGGTTTTTGGATGGAATGGATTTGCTGTTGGGTTGTGAAATGGGAAGAGAGGTGAAGTCAAAAGAAGCGGCCGGAGAAGAGAAGAGTGGAGAGCTTGAAGAGGGGTTCCGCCGGTCGGCTCCCGTAAAGTCACGGGTATTGCATCATCGATGCGATGTGATGCGATGAACGATATATCACGATTATTAAGACAATGTGCGCGGGCTCGTGTTCAGGTAACTTACAGATGAACCTGCGGCGGACAACAATTTATTGATTGGAGGTTGATTTCCCAAGATCTGTATCTACACTTCACCTTTACCAGGATCCAACATCCATAAAAGCATGCCGGGGCCAGGTGGTTAGTTAAGCAGGTAAGTGATCCAAAGTAAACCAAGCACCCACAAAATAGCCAACCTTTACCCAATGTGCGAAACTGGGCAGGCAATACATATGTATTGAGCTACGGAGTGTTGCAAAAATGCGTCTCCCAGTTTCCGGCTACCAAAGCTGAAAGGAGTGTAAGCGACTGACTACATAGCTGATAACCTTATGTGCTGGCTCGCATGGGTTGTAGCCATCCATACTTGTATATGAGCAGGGGTAATCGACCTGTTAACGATAAATTAGCTGGCTGATATTCAGCTGTCATCGCTGAGCAGCTCTGAAGGACTTGAAAGAAGGTCAAATCGTCAAGAAGAGTATTTCATAGCATCAGATATCTCGAACCATTAGTGTGAGGGGCATCATGTATGCCAAGTGGCACAATCTATGTAAACATAAGAACCACGCTGATAAAAAGGGCAACACGTTGTGATTTGGTCCCAGATTCACTCTATCTTCAAGTGATGTCATGAAAACTGAATGGCCTATGGCAAGAATGGCAGTTGAGCTGGTAGGCTGGCTAGGTTCATCTGTTGGTCGTGGTGGATTTCGAGTGTTTGTTTGTTGCGGAGGTGAATTCAACCTAACAGTGGTTGTATACAAAGTTTGACAGATCAGCCACCAACCCAACCAAAGACAATGGAATAATACTGCTGCTATTCAAGGTAAAGAAAGACAATTTTCCCTCGAAAATCTGAAATAAGTCCGAGACATCCCAACGGACTTGTGAAAAATGACAGACTCGACATACCCAAGACTTTACGTACATTGAAGCAGCCAATAAGCAGGTCCCCGCCAGCGACGAGAAGCTCAACTCCACGTTTCGTGTAGCCATTTCTCAAGATACTGAGCCTCTCCCGACAGAAAGACCAACACAACCACAAATCACCACGTTAATCTCTTGTTCTCGCCCTCAATCACGCCCACCACCACAACCTACTGCTCTTGTTTTTCCACAGTGTTTGAGAGCACACGCGCCTCCACCTCCCCCACCTCAGCCTCCTGAGGCGCAAAATACGGCCCCATCAACCCTGTCTGGACCCGAACGATAGTCAGCGAACAACCACCATCTCGCGCAGACTATCGCGCATCACTGCATACACGTTCGCCTGTATCATCGATCCAGGTATAATATAATTGATATCGACAATTTGGGCGAGCGGATGGAGTGGTAGTCGAACTCGAAGCCTTGCGCACCGCGCCGTCTAGCGTTGCACTTTGCGTCTTCCCTCGACGATATTTCGCTGCGGCCTTCTTCTGCAGGGTTGAATCAAATCTTCGAACTTGGTCCATCACAGCGGTGCTATTCCCGGTGGACTTGGTCAGCGCCGATATTTTACTGCTGCAACGATGTCTTTCCCCGGAAATGGCAGCCAACGGCGGTATGGGCATGTGCCACCAGCGCAATATGGACCTCCCGGAGCACAAGATCCAAACAATGCGAACCCAGGTCTACAGAGACAGTCAAGTTTTGACAATGGCGACGATGCGGCCTTTTTTGATCGAAATAACAGCAAATACCAAGCCGGTCCAACTGGGAGACCTGCGCACAATGCCCACGAGGAGCTCTTCATGACGAATACCGGTCCTGCATCTCCCAGTCGACCTTCTTATGCTGGTTCAACCAGCCCAGCTTTGTCCGGGTACCAGCACCAATATCAGCCATTTCCTACTGGACCGCAATCCCCTCAACAACCAGCTTACAATCCTCAGAACTTTGTTAGAACACAGTCCACAGCACAGGCACCTCAATACCGTCAGAGTACGTATGGGAATACCAACGCGTATGCTGCAGCTCCGGCTCCAGCTCCAGCTCCAGCTCCATACAATCCGGCACATTATCAGGGATCGCCACCCTCCGCTCACCCATCACGTCAATCTACAGTTTCTGGATACAGCAATTATACACCATCATACAGTTCGCCACAGATACCTCAAACACCCACATACTGGAACGGCCAGCAACAGCAGTATACTCAGCAATCACCACATCAACAATCCATCAGCAGTCCAACATATGCACACACAGGCTCAATGTCTCTTCCTCCGCGGCAGAATATGTACAGTTCGCCAACTAGTTCCGCACCGTATCCAATCAATGGGGAAACCTCCTTCTTCGATGATCATCGAACACCAATAGCTTCACATATGCCGAGTCCAAATTTCCCAATTCAAGGGTCGCGTTTTGAGGATGATCCCAACCCATATTCGAACCGGACGAAAAGATCATCCACACTGTCGACCACTCAAGCTCCTCCAATTTCTATGCCTAGCGGCCCTCATTCTGCTGGCCCAGACGGGCCCAGACTTGAGCGGCATCCAACACTGCGACCTTTGCCAAAAGAACCAATAGAGACCGGCTCCGGAACTAGTGACGATTGGGGACTTGGACTTCAAAATACGGAAGAGTCAATGACACAGGATAAACTTTTTGCGGATATTATAGGAATGTCATCGACAAGCCATGGCCAGCGCAACGGGGATCTCCTTGATGGTGAGCTTGGAGATATCCATAGATATAACTCGAGAGCTACAACTCTTGGTGCTACTGGTGGAGTGGAAAGATATGACTCGAAAGCGTCCACGCTACACACAAATACACAGGATAATTCCGACGACTATGATAGTGATGCCGAGGCTGCTGCTGGCGTTGAGGCGATGCGCCTGGCCGAGGAGCAAGACGCACAGCTGGGGGGGTTTGGAACATTTGGGGGTCCAACATCGGCTTCTCTTCAGCCTACAGCTACACATGCAGATAGCAGTGACGAAAGTGATATCAATAACATGGACCTGTCACTCGTCGGGGGTGGCTATGATGCTCATATGTCTTATGGCAATGACTTGGGTGGTTTAGATACGGATCACAGTAGTGAAATGGAGGATCAAAGCCGTCCCCTACCAACGCCATATGACCTCAATAGAGCGGATAGCTATAGCCACACACCACCAGCTGGACTTGGTGGCATGACGGACTACTCTATTCCGGGTGAAGGTAACATCCATCCATTTCCGGCTTTTGAAGCTGTGCGTGTGGATAATGGCGGCACTGGTGGGCTTCAACGGCCGTCTTCGCATCCTCAACATCGGATGAGCTTCGATGAAGGCGATGAAATATCTTTGCGATCTCGGATGTCAGAATCACGGCAGAGTGAAAGGTCTGGAAGTGAAAGCCCTGTGCGAGATGAAATGCCAGAGTTATTTTACCATCCAGGAATGGGTGCATCATCGTACAGTCTAAGTCGACCTCTTCCTGCTGTTCCAGCCCCAATGTCTGAGAACAGAACCCCTCAACTACTTGCAGCCGGCGCGTATAGGAATCACGGTTACTCTAACTCATATGGGGCAATTGAGGGCACTCAGCCTCCCTATATTCCAACAGGTCCCGATGGCTACCCACCACAAAATATGTTGAGTCCAGGGAACCAGTATGTTCCAAGGTCTAGCTCTTTATCAAGTCATAGTAGTACCCCACAGACGGTCCCACCTACGCGGTCGAAAACTGATGCAGAAGAACGGGCACGTGCCCAGAGAGCTCAAAACTCTAGAAACGTTAGCGGCCGGTCTGGGACTGGCATTGATGGCTATGATGCTGTTGGATCTACCCCACAATCAACAATCACTCTCGACCTCCCGGCTCTCCCTGCAGGCAGAAGAAAGAAGTTCTCACCTTCAAGGTTATCGACAGCCGACTTCAGAAAATGCGGAGAACCATGGGCTATGAGCGGCATAGCAATGTGGATCAGAGAAATGGCTGGGGGTGAGACTGGTGAAGGCGAATCAGACTTGAGACGAAGAACAATAGAGGATGGTCTTGTAGCACTCTTTACTCACAAAGTGCCAACCATGAACACAGCGGATGCAGAAACTCTCAGCCAAAAAGTTGTCAAGTCATTCCTTGATGCCGGCATTTTGATGGAGGACGAGGAATGGGTCAAATTTGGCCATGGCTCAGTATCTGGTGTACTCTGGCAATTGACCGGATCTGGATGCTACGCGCCAAAGGTCCATGAACAAGAAATCTCAGGCCGCTGTTACTCTCATCACTGCACACGTACATTGAAGAAAATAAATCTTCAAACACAGAAGCTAGAGCCTCATAGAAAGTCAGAAGATTGGGCTACATTTTTCAAACTCACAAAGGAGCTGATAGAAGGGGCAGCGCCTAAAGAGATCGAACGACAAAACGTTTTACACGAAATTGTCCAATCTGAGGATACATACATGGATCAACTAAATGTCTTGCGGATACTGTACAGGGATGATCTCCAAACATGGCAACCTCCAATCATTGGTAAAAATAAAATCGCCAAGTTCATCCAAAACGTATTTGGTAAAGTTGAAGCCATCAAGGAAGTAAATGAAAACTTCTTATTGGCGCAGTTAAAGTACCGGCAAAAGGAACAGGGACCTTGGATCATTGGATTTAGCGACATTTTCAGGGAGTGGATACGGAAAGCAAAAGCTGCCTACGTTGAGTATTCAGCAGGCTTCCCGTACGCTGTTTATCTCGTACGAAGAGAAGCAGAGAGAAATGTCTTATTTAATCAGTTTTTAAACCAAGCTCGAGAAAACAAGCTTTCAGAGCGTTTAGACTGGAACACTTATCTCAAGGCACCTATTACCCGTCTCCAGCGATACTCACTGCTTCTAGACACAGTGTTGAAGAAAACGAAGACGGATACCGAGGAGAAAGCCAATCTTATCGCCGCGATCGAAGAAATCAAGGAAGTTACCATGAAGTGCGACGACAAGGTCAAAGAGCAAACTGACAAGGTCGAAATGATTGAACTCCAGTCCAAACTCTTCCTTAGACCTGGTATGGAGCGAGTTGAACTCAATCTTGACCATCTTGGACGCGAACTCCTGCATAAAGGAGACCTCCAGCGTGCTGGTGCTAATCGCTTTACCTGGCTTGACACCCATGCAATCTTGTTTGACCACTACTTGGTACTAGCGAAAACTGTTGTTCAACGCGATCAGCAAGGCAACAAGAACAAAGAGGTGTACGATGTGTCCAAACTGGTGAGTATTTATTTTTATACTATTAACATGTTGCTAATTATCATAGCCAATCCCCATGCAGCTCCTTGTATTGGAAAGCACCAATGATGATGCAGTTCAAAAGTCATCTGTTAAAGGTATCGGCGCCGTAACAACCATTGCGAAAACTGCGCCTGGAAGTGCTGCAGAAGCCAGACTATTGCAGCGGACTTCGACGAATGCCACAGAGAAGTCGAACTATCTTCAGCATACCGACTCGGCCGACTCCATAAACACGATCAACTCATCGACTGGGCTGAAGCTCGCGGGTGAGAGCGACCTCGGGGTCAAGGCGATGTATCCATTCCGAGTTAAACATCTTGGCAAAACCGAAACATACATACTTTATGCTCCTTCCGCTCAGGCACGGCAAGTCTGGTGCGACATGATATTAAAGGCTAAGACTCGCTATGCGGCAGCTCTCTTTGCACAGAATGCCGAGCCATTCCGCCTCCGTGTAATGGCAGACAGCGCATTTGCGTACGATGTTATGACAGCTGGTCAGCAAAGAAGCGTGGTATCTATTCCGGGAACTCCACTTGAGAGATCGATTCGGGAAATGGAGAGAGTGTATGGATCAGGACCTCGTCCTGGACCAGTATGCCGAGCACAAGTCAATTGTGCTACAGCATTCAATTGCTATGGTAAATCGATGATCGCCATTGGAACCGAATATGGTGTGTACACAGCAGAGGCATCGAATCCACGAGGATGGACAAGGGTAAGTGTTTCATTTTCATAAGACGCGATCGAAGCTAACATTAAAATGCAGTCTATACAAATGTCTCGAGTCAGTCAGATCGCAGTCTTGGAAGAGTTCTCATTGTGTCTCATCATCGCCGACAAGTCTTTGATCGCCTACCACCTGGATGTGATAGTGCCTGTCTCGAGTTTTCCTGCACCTCAACATGATTCTGCTCGTCGGGCACCACAAAAACTCTCCGGGACCCGAGATGTATCATTCTTTGCCACTGCACGTATGAAAGACCGGACGTTGGTATTCTATAAGAAACGTGAAGGCTTACACTCTACTTTCAAGGTGTTGGAGCCTGTTTTCCAAAAGTCATCCGAGAAGAAATCGCGTCTTTTTGGAAAGAAATTTGGTGCAGGAACTACCGAATTCTTCAGAGAATTTGATGAATTCTATATTCCCACTGAATGTTTCACGATCAACCTCTTCCACAGCTACATTGCGATATCCACTCAAAAGGGATTCGAGCTTATGACGCTAGATAAGAAGGTACCGATGAGTATTCCCGACTTAAAAAATCCAGCGATAGGCAATATCGCAACCAGAATTTCGGGACAAAGACCTTTGGGCATGTTCAGGCTGGGAGATGCGGAATTCTTATTATGTTATGAAGAATGCGGTGTCTATGTCGATAAGCACGGAGATGTTTCACGGTCAGTCATCATGGAGTTTGTAGGTAAAGCGAAGTCGGCAGCCATGTATGGCGCTTTTCTTGTACTTTTTGACACAGACTTTGTGGAAATTCGCAATGCGGAAAACGGCCGACTACGACAAATTATAGCTGGAAGAGACGTGAGATGTCTAGATTATGGAGTGAACCCGCTGGGGGTAGGAGGCGCAAACAGCCATATGGGTTCTAACGGCTTCGGCAATGGCGCCGAAAAGCGGACTTTGAAGCTGGCGATGGCGCATCCAGAAGTAGCTGGCAGCCAGATCGTATTAGAGATGGTGCTCAACGAAAATCATCAAGAGTAATGAGCCAATCACGCAAGCAACCAAATAGCACAGATAGAAGTCTAAGCTGTTGATAATTAGGGGCAATGCCTGAGGAGAAGGAATATGATAATGAGGACAGGGATCGAACTAGATCACGATATCATGAGCGTTCGTATAATTTTGCTGGCATTCCCGCCGCATGTCAGTGTAGGATATGGACATGTTTGCTTTTTCATAAGCGGCTGCGGCATTGATTATATGAATTTTGGAGGCGAGGCGTTGGCTGCTTCTGTTGACCATGGTCCTGGCGCGGAGTTGGGGATGTGTTTTTAAGGCCGACTAATGACATATTTGTTTTCTATATAGAACAATACGACTAAAGCCCTCTGTTCTTGCATATTCCTCACTATCTCCATGCAGATTGCGTGTATACTTCACTTACCAAGCAAGCTAATTCAAGATACCGGGGGCAAAACTCGTTCACGAGTGAGCCTGAAGGTTACAAGCTGTCATCGAAATCGCACGACGAGCGTGCTCTACGTTCTTGTGTTATTAACCTCCCTCTTCCCCCTCTGAACAATCTGTCATCTTGGTTGAGCGCGGCGTCAATCTTGTTGTGGGTTGAAAGTCAAGCGATAAAGTAAATGTCAAAAACGTTTACATAGGTATAACATGAAGTCCATTTCCTTTGATTACTTTCTGATGAAATTGACTTTGACATCTATTAAAAGCTACCCTCAGCCGCGCCTTACAAGGGGAGAACTTGTGATCCGTCTGTTGGAATTAGGTCAAAACGACGTTGCGTGATTGGACCTGTCGGGTCGCTTGCGGCAAGGAACGTGCTTTTTATTATGAGGAGAAGAGAAGACGGGGCTAGCAATGCCTCTCGTGAACAGAAACACCAACATCAACACGGCCAAATTAATGAGGGACCATATGGTCACACTCCACGCATCCGCCGACCCCAAGGCTCAGCAAAATGGGCAAGGGTGTTCATGTGGCGCTTAAACGTTGAGAGGTTGTGGGGTTTGCCGCGAGATACGTTGTGCTCTGTCATGTATACGAAGAGATTATTTCTTGATCAAGGCTTAGGAAATCTTCTTTAACAGTGTTTGGGGCTATCCACTTATCATTTGCTCTGGTCTTTCCGTCTGGTTCGAGCTACAAATCGGGTAACTTATGTTTAACAGATTTGTTGATCGGTTCGGGTCGGATTCGGGTCGGGTCGGGCTTAACCTATTATTGGTATCTACAGGCGGCTAATGCCACTATATCTTTCCGAAATCTATCTGCAGGGACGAGTTATAGACAAAGCACTAACACTGGCAATATCGCTTCTCGTATATCGGTTCTTCTGAAGCAAGCTTTGTGTGTGACTCGATGGCTGAGCATGCCACCAATCCATTTAGGGGGGCTATAGATTCAATCTGCTACTGGTCCAATGGGCGTTAAGAAGCATCATTACCAACGCAAACATAAGGCGCAGTTGTACCTTGCTTATGGTTATTCCTTTGGCACGGTATATGTTTGAAGAATCCTTCTGGTCGTTTGGTCAGCCTATCCATATGTACATCCCCCTGCCAAGTTGTCTTGGCCAGTTGGTTTTCTGTTGGTTCTTTCTTCAGCACCTGTCAGCTTTCAAAGCAGCAATAGACTTTTTGTTGGCTGGTAGCCCCTTTGAAGAATTGCTAAGACACGCTAGGTCGGGGTAATGAAATCCTTTCTATTGGCAAGAATCTACTGGCTCTAATTCGAACCTTGAGTGGTTTTCCAACAAAATTACATAAAAGTCATGCTTTAGTAAAGCGAGTACTAAAGCAAAGTCGAGCCCTCTTCATATCCATATCCTGGAATCATACAAACTGTTATTCATTTTGCTTCTCTTGTCCTCTAGTTGGACTAATTTTTCTACCCTTTCTCGTACACCACACTTCGCAAAGGAAAATGAAGCTCCAAGATCTGCTTTTTCTCGGTTCGCTAGCATCTGCTACCGCAAGTGCTCTAATATACCCTCGGAATTCTTCTGACACCGGTGTCATTGATTTTAAACCATTCCCAGCTTCTTCAAACCTAACATGGCAACCTTGTGGCTCCTATCAGTGCGCCGTTTTTGAGGTACCTCTCGATTACACCCAACTACAAGGCGATAAAGCACACATACCTCTCTTAAAACTACCAGCTGCGTCTCAACCAAGCAAAGGCATGTTGCTGCTGAATTTCGGTGGACCGGGAATGGGCGGTGCTGAAGGACTGCAGGGTTTGGCGCCAGTTCTCCAGCTGCAGAGTGGTGGCCAGTTCGATCTAGTTTCTTGGGAGCCTCGAGGTCTAGGTGCAAGCACTCCTTCCGCCGTTTGCAGTGCACCGACAACACCCAAACGGGCCAGTGAAACACCTGCAGGAAGTAATGCGGGAGGGTTCATAGATAGTGTGTTCGCGGATGCAAAGTCAGTCGGCGAGACATGCAAGAGTACTATCGGAGGTCCTACCGGTGCTGGAGCCCACATGACTACCAAAGTAGTTGTTCAGGATATGGTTAGTCTCCTCGATGCCTACGCTGCCAGCGAGGAAGGGCAGTTAGTAGAAGATCCTTCACTTCTGAATTACTGGGGTTTCAGTTATGGAACTGTAGTTGGCCAAACTTTTGCTTCCATGTTCCCAGATCGCGTTAATAAACTTGTTTTGGACGGTGTCGTGGATGCTAGTGAATATGTTGTTGGGAATCTGGAAAAGTGGCTTATATATCAAGACGATGTATTTTCGTCATTTTTTGTCTATTGTTATCTTGCTGGCCCAACAAAATGTTCTTATTACACCGGAAACAGCGCTGGTGATATTTTCGGACGCTTCGAGCAGACCATGGCACGATTGGATATAAGAACAGCAAAGCAGCAAAAGTGGGACAACGCAACGCTTATTGAGAAGGCAGTTGCGGCATTCAAGGTCACAGTTTTCAAACTCGATTATAACCCTCTAGGTGGTGGTTTCGATCTCACAACAAAATTGCTTGCTAGTCTAGAAAAGGCAAGCCAGGGCTTGACATCAGAGTCACTTACAGGCTTTCAGCAGGCAATAGATTCTGCACTGCCGAAGAGCGATGTGCCCCAAGTCTCAATTTCCTGTTCAGACAATGGGAATATTTACTATAACAAGTCGCTGGCGGAGATGATGCCACTCGTTGATAACCTCAGAAACTCTAGTTGGATTGGAGGCGATCCGCTTAGCAAGAATGTAGTGGCCTGTACAGGCTGGGGAATTAACGGGGTTGAGAGATTTGCAGGACCATTTGGTGGAAATACCAAGAATCCGATTTTGATTGTATCAACTACTCGAGATCCCGTAACGCCCGACATCAAGTAAGTCACCGGTTCTCGATTGCCAGCATAAATTCTAACATCTGGCTAGTGGACAACGGGCGACGGAGTTATTTTCAGGCTCTCAGCATTTAACAATAGATGGCTCTGGAGTAAGTATCCCTCTCCAAAACTCTCTCCAAAACTCTCTCCAAAATTAGCCACTAATTCAAGAATAGCATACCTCCCCTGCAGTATCAAACCCCTGCGCCATTGAAAAGATCCAGGCGTATTTCAACAACGGAACTATGCCAGGAAGTAATAATTACTGCGAGCAATCAGTCGGACCTTGGGGCGTCGAAATTCCAGGAGGACTGAAGAAGAGAGACGACTGGGCGGGAATACAGGAACGAATGAAGGCAATCAGACTGGCGTCGGCAGGGGAACATGATGTGAAGATAGCTGGATCTCACCGCTTGGTGAAGCCATCTAGCTACGTTATTTTCTCCCTGTCTATACTTGCTGTCTTTGACTTGTAGATATAATTAATTAAGCAGCTTTAGAGCTTTATCAATCAATGGCTGCTCTAATAGGAGTCGAAGCTTGACACCGTGAAACTCAGAAAGCCAGCTACATGACTTTTACCCAGTAATGTATGGGCTGCTTGGTCTTGTTTCGCCAACCTAATGATGATAAGTCATCAGTGATGAATGGTGGCAGTGCACCTCTTTTCACCATATGTCTCAAATGACGTCAGCTATCACGTGTTTGCCCTCGCTCCATCTTATATTGTTCATTTGTTCTCTGCTCCTTTCTGCATAATACATCCTAATATATCCAAATTAATACTCTAACCTACTATTCTAAACTTCTATTCTACAGATCCTTCACCTTCACTTCAACAAGAATATTCAAGAATGGCATCGCCATTTCCCCCCATCGATGGCGGGGTTGTAAACGCCCCTCCCTCAGACCCAAACCAACCTCAAAGCCCCACCGGCATCTCTCCTCCCTTGGGAACAGCAGCGCGCTCCCAAGCAACTGGTACTCCTGTTCCCTCAGAGCCCATTCAACACTCTAACCAGAGAGCCAACACCCATATTGAGTCTTTACGAGGCGCTGAAGACCCGATCACCGGCCGAAGAGGTGACCTCGCTCGCTCAGGCGAACCCCTCGCTAGCACTACTCGTGATGCCGTAAGTGACAAGCATGGAAGCGAGAGTCAAAGGACGACAGGTGAGAGCTTTAGAACACCAGAGCGGGATGATGTGACGGCCGATGATATTCCTTTTCCACAAGTCCCTGCTCCACCTTCTGATGAAATAGAACGGAAACGACATGAAGAAGAGGAAATAGAAGCAGAAGCCCATCTCCATCGTATAACATCCAAGGGACCTGTTTCTTCACATTCACATATCGAGACATGTACCGAGACGCACCCAACAGGAGAGAGAAGTACTGGTGAAAAGGTGAAAGAGTCAGCGAGCGGCGCCAAGGGGCTGGTAGCTGCGGTCCATGGCGTTGGGGAGAAGATCAGAGGAGGATTTAATGCGGGAGTGGACCGGGCTTTTAATGATGTATGTGAGCCCCCTGAGGAATTGTTCCCGCATCTCGGGGTATTGCAGGAGTTCAAATGTGATGAGGATGGTGAGGGGACGGTGTGGAGGGAGGAGTCAAAGGGGAGGAATAAAGATGAGAATTGAGATGTTGATGAATCAGAGATCGGCGAGAAGAAGTTGGTTTTAAAATTGAAAGAGGGTGGATGATGCTAACGTGTACAGAACGAGAGCAAAAAAGAACATCGGAACATAGCGAGCGATGGAGCACAGGAGATTGAGAGCGGAAAATTCAGCGAGGGAACTAAAGTTAGGGAAGGCGTTCTCCCTCCAGCACATATGGGTGCAAAGGGTGGCAAAAGGATTGATTGAATGTTCACTTGTATGACCTTGCGAATGAGAGACGGCCGAGCTTCTGTTTTGTATGATTTTGTATGATTATAATAATGAAAGCGTGGAATATTCTAAGGGATGCCTAGATTGCAGAACATCATTAGTATGCACCAACTTCACAGATCCCCTCCAATGTGAAAAGCTTGCTTTAAGATATGGCCAAGCTTTTTCAAACTCTCAATAGGCGTCTGCTTTATAATATAAACCTCCGACATACAATCTAACATTATATAATCTAATTCAAATAATTTAAACATATATAGACCAAGTAAGTATGATTTGAAGGGCAAGAGAAGAAGGATAAAAGGGATGCGATAATCCAAGAAAATCCAGCCAGAACCGATTATTGTACTGTATTAGAGGAGCCGCTAATACCAATTTCAGACTAAGCTCCAAAGTAATAGACTGTGACTATCTTCGAATGACTATTTGTTGAAACAGACGGAAAATCCACTCTTGAAATCTTGGAATCTTGGAATCTTGGCGGCCATTACAAATCTCCAGTTTCTGACTTACGATCGAACTTTCATGCATCTTTTTCCTATTCTGTCAACAAGATGCCTCTGACTTCCACTCAAAATGTTGAAGAGAGGGGAGCATTCGAGATAGAAAATACATTCGATGCTTATCCTGAAGGGGGCTGGAAAGCCTATTCTGTTCTGTTTGGCGCTTGGTGTGCCCTCCTACCAGCATCTGGCTTTCTGAATTCAATTGGATCTTTACAAGTATACTTGCATCTCAACCAATTAAAAGACTACTCGGAGTCCGAAATAGGTTGGATCTTCAGCGTGTTCGCATTTCTGTTCTTCTTTGGAGGCCTTCAAGCGGGTATGTCGCTTTCATCCTGACGAAACGTGCCATCTAACAGTGACAGGTCCTATATTCGACGCCCATGGGTTGAAGGTTCTTCTTGTGCCAGGACTAATTGGTTTTGCTGCTTCGATCATGCTACTAGCCAACTGTCAAGGTCAGTTCGAAGCCGCTAGCTTATTATCATTCTGCGTTCGATTGTCTGTATCCCTGGTCCACATGTGAACTATCATGTGATCCTTTGTAATATGACATTTACGTCCTGGAATTCTCGTATCTAGAGACCAATGAGATGGCTGCTCACCATAACATGCATACATCCTCTGCACTGCTGCAGTGCTGCAGTGACACTTTACTAATTCTAGAACGCAGAATACTACCAGTTCATGCTAGGGTTTTCAGTTCTGGGCGGCCTATCGTCATCGCTGATCTGGACCTCCACGATCGCAACCATTGGCCATTGGTTCTCCGCTCGTCGTGGACTTGCTACTGGAATAGCAACGACTGCTGGTGCAATCGGAGGTATTATTTTTCCTCTAATGATTCAGGCCTTGATTCCACGCGTTGGTTTTGCGTGGACCATGCGCATCCTAGGCTTTGTCTCTATTGGATTCAACGGAGTCGCATTTGCACTGATGTCAACGAGGATACCCCCAAGTGTGGTCAAAAAGCCGCGATTTGACTTCCAAGGATTCAAGGACAACAGATTTACCCTGACCATTGCCGCAATCTTTGTGATTGACTTAGCGGTGGTAGTGCCGCCATACTTTATCACGACGTACGCACTTGCGCATCAAGTTGACCCAAGCTACTCATATCAGCTTCTTGCAATATTGAATGCTGCTTCAGTCATAGGGCGCGGGCTCCCCGGCATGATTGCGGACCGCTGGGGAAGATTCAACGTCATGATCATCAGCAGTTTGAGTTGTACATTCCTGATCTTGCTATTATGGATGTTTGCTGGGAATAGTACTGTGGCGATCACAATGTTTTCCATTCTGTTTGGAATATTTAGTGGGACTGCCTATAGTCTCACGCCAGTTTGTGTTTCGCAATTATGCCGAACAGAAGAGTATGGCACGAGATATGGGACCGCATATGGTCTGGTCTCTTTTGCAACTCTGGCTGGTGTCCCTGTCTCAGGTTTGATCTTGGCTACCGGTGGTGGAGGAAATTACAAAGCCCTGATGTGGTTCTGTGGTGCATTGTATGCGCTAGCTACAGGATTGTTTTCCCTGGCTAGGGGTTTAGGGTCCGGTTGGAAATTGTCGATGGTGTTCTAGAGCGTAAGGCGGAGGTTTTGGTTATATCTGCTATGAGATTATGTCATGTTATATGCCTGATATTCGACGTGTACCAGCTCACCCTGAAAGGCATAAGTCAAAGAAGAAAGTCTCATGGCTTAAATATATCAACTGCCTTTAACCATCTATAATGCGACGTAATATGCTAACTCAATAACTATGCCCTGTTCCAACTCATTCGAGAAGGCTGAGAAGTAAGTAGCGTTAATACTGTGGAGGCTATCATTAACGGACTCTCCGAGAGATTCTTCATCCAAGACAAGAGAACATAACGTAGAAGAAGTGAGCGAAAACATATCTATTATTTCTCAAAAAAGATCTTTATGAATTTAGATGTGAATGTATTTTCTGATTACTATAAACAGTAAACCTTGTTCAGTAACTATGTATCCACTTACTGCATGACAGCAGCCATCTTGTTTATGGCGAGTGGTTTTTCTATACACGGATTGGTGTACTGCATAGCCAGCTTTCGTAAGGTTGGCAGGTGAAGAACCCGACATGGGGAATCTTTGTATCCTTACCATGCGGGTTTGAAGGCGCGCTTGGCTGTATTAATTCTGATCTACCATAAATTCGTAGTGCTAACCAACATAGTCGGGACGATATGCATCTCCGTGCAATGTTATTTAATAATCAGTACACTCGGAAGGCTTGTCCCGGCGTGCGGGAGTTTTAATTCTGGTATCGGACGTCTATCGTCGAGAGAAGTTTCTTTGAGATGCCGCAGCTTTCTTTATCTGGCAGTTCTGTCACTAGCCTCTTGAATGTAAGACGGTAACGATCTCTTCAATCACTTCTCATCATGTATACCACGATCCCAAGTAACCTTAGCGAAACTTGTCTTCCTAGTGTTCTGTGGCCGTTGAATCTGCTCCGTCTCTGGGACTGTGGGTCCCTCAATTCCCGCCTCTATATCCTGTACCTCTGTTGAAGAGTCGTGGTCGCTGCCCCACGTCAAAGTTGTACCCCCTAAGCCCGGCGACGCTCGAATATGAGGACCACTGCGGCTGAACCGCCGAACAACTTCATCTTTGCGTGCCATGAGACGCCGACGGAATGCATAGAGGGTTGGTGCGTTAGCCACGAAGCTTGCCGCGAGGAATTCGCCCGTTGTCCAAGTGATGCGGTGGGTTTCTGAGGAGGCATTTGAGTAGGTGCGAGGCAAGCGTACGGCAGTCACTGCGATGATTACAAGACCAACAGAGAAGAGAAACCCAAGTTGTGCCTTTCTACGAAACGATTAATTGATATTATAGTCTTGGGCGATGATAGGACGTACTTTTGCCAGGTCAGGCGGACGTTAAGAAGAACAGGAACGGGTAGAATGATTAACAAGATATCGGTAAAAAGATTCAATCCACCTGTTTCGTCAGCGCGTGCGTAACTGCATTCCCGCAACTAACTCACCGACAACGAAAAGCTGAATGATAGCTTCGGCACATTCATCTGTAAGTCTCCTTTAGTTGCCTTCTTAGCGTTGGGTAATCATGCACATACCTGTTATGGCAAGCACTTTCCAATAGTGATCGAATGGCCGACATTCCGTGAATGTCGAGGTGATTGTGGCAATAAACGTAATCCCAAGAATGGCCCATATAACCCTGACGCTCCGCCGTCCCCACGGCAAGTCTTTCACCAAGCCCTCGTAAAAGGAGAGTAGCACACTCTTTTGTAACCAAAGACTGCATTATATCAGCACCGAGTCATCTGAGTAACGAGACTAGACTTGGACATCAGACTGACAGTAGGATATATAGACACCTCGCAACCAGCGTCAGTTTACTGCCAATCTCCCGCTGATAAATCTGTCGCTCACTCAGCACCGACAAGCTCCCAAGATCGGGCGATATGTTGTTTGTTTTCCACAACACGATAACATGCGTACATGCGATTCTGATGAACGAGAAGAAGATTGCGGCGGCCGTCAGCGCATCAGCGAGCGCGAACTTCTTATGAAATATCCTCCCAAGGAGCAGCCTCGTGCCCATAATCAGGATACTGAGAATGCAACACACCCAGACGACCGCCAAAGTTCTCTTTTCCACATCTTCAATAGCCATGATTACAACTCGGAAGAGAGTGAAGAAAGTGTGGAACTCACAGAGAACATCGCACTAGCGACGAAGGTGTGGTCAAACCCTGGGGGATATAAGATCTCGGCTAATGCGATATCCCCGTCAGAATGTGTGCTGATGAGTAAGGGCTTGGCATATAATGCCGTCACGTCATGCTAGCACAGAGCAATGCTCACAAGTAAAAGCAAGGTGCAGTATGAATGGGGTTTCTTGGCCGCAGGGCTGGAAGGATGGGGAATCCCGAGATTTGTGCGGTGTGTGGTGAGAGCGGAGCGGGAAGGCTTCCTCTCGACTTCTCGGACGCCCGTGACAAGGGCGGAAGACTCACCGCCACCAGCTGCAGGCGTCTTTGGCGTGCTTTCAATACGGTATACTCTTGTCAAGCGCGCTAGTTCACAATTGAGGTATGTGTTTGTGGGACAAAAAAGGAAAGTTACACATGCTTCCGATTTCTTATCTGGAACTGGCGATCTTCCCTACAACTGGGACTTCACCATGTTCGCCGACAGAAGGAAGGACAACGATGTTACGCATTGAGTGAATTATGCTGACCGTACGTGTATTGATGTCATTCTTGCTTACCTTGCTGCTGTTCGAGCGAGCAAATACTTGACAGTTGGTAGAATATGATCACATTAGAGGTATTCGTATTGCATATTGGCACAGATTGAATTTGATTGGTGTATCATTCTTTGTAATCTTCTCAGAAGCATCTCATTGGAGACATCTCCCCTCGAACTTGTGGTACCCCAAATTTGACTCCAAAAACGCCATGCGCCGAGGATCTCCAGCCAAGTCTATTGAACGATCCCAGTCACGAAAACACAAACTCCCTTATGCATCTGCAAGTCTCGAACCATACAGCCAACAGCCAACAGTCCTCGAGCCAGTCATTATTATACTAGACGAGCGGACGACTCGTATTGCTGTCAGTAAGTATACTGCATATTCGTCTCCTCCATTCCCCAAGTTTCCTCCACAGGAAATGGTGGATTCATCACGCTATCCAACACACTCAACGGGCACCAGTCTTGCTGGCCGGTCTGCTCTGCAGCCAGGGGCTTGGGTGTGAATTGGCTAAACATGTCGGTTGCTGACGCATTCAGCGTCTCCCACACTTGGTAAGGAAAGTTGAGGCCCATATCTGCATCCATGCTTAGTATGTCTCCCTCGAACTCTGGAAGTGCCGGCATATCGTAAAGGGTAGGAGACTCTAATGTTGCGGTAGATGGGGAGCCGAATATGCTGTTGTCGAGGTGTGAAGATTGGATTGAGGATGTACTCCAGTCATTCTGCGTTGTTTGCTTTTTTGCTTGGGGAATAGGCATTTCCGGGATGGTTGGATGCTCCTCGGCACTGTAGTGTTCCCCAAGAAGACCAAGACGGTCCAGTATGTCATGTACCAGGGGAACATCGTCGGATTCAGTGCTGGGAATTGTGATGCTGTCAGGTTGAATACTCAATCGGCGATTAGCGTATAAAAGCCTCATCGCAGTCTTATATTTGTCATTTTGCTCTAGGAGACGCTGGACATAGCTGTTTCTGTGTTAGAATGTGGAAAGTCAAATGCGATAACCGAGTACTTACTCCTGGGAGTATTCTTTGCTCTCCTTTTTAGAACACTTCATGTATTCGCACACATCATCGGCTTCCGTGCATCGAGTGCAAGGTTTTCCTCCATCGCACTAGTCGCCGTTAGCAGAGGTACACTCATTCGAATGCTGAAGGCTCACCTTTGTCTTCCGAAGACGACATCGCATACAAGCTCTTACTATCCGACGTCTGGAGCTTTTCATATCTTTTCTTGACCGGGTCTTTTCTGTGGTATCTGAGGCAGATGACTTGATGCTTTTGGTAGCTAGGGATTTAACATCCCAACAAACTGGAGAGAATGGAGAGAAGGCCGAACTAGTTGGGGAGGCTTCTGAGTACATGATTGCAAGGCGGTAAATTTTTAACTTGATGTTGTCTATGGGGAAAGGATCGAAGACTGGTTGGATGCTCTGGAATTGTTAGGACGATGCCGTGCCTCTAGATATATGTCTTTCCTGTAGTGGCCGTATGTAGCATATCCAGGGTCTAATTCCGATGCTTCCAGGCTTGACCAATCTAGTCCTCGCTAAACCAGAGGTGTGACTGTCTATCCTGCATGCAAGAGAAATGACGCAGGTAAGCATCGGTTGTACACGAGTGAAGCTAGGGTCAGAAACGTGTTGAAGCTATTCGCATGAATACACCAACCAACCTTCGGCATTCGGTATCTCTTAGAACAGCGTGGCGGGAAACGCAATTCAACCACGTCACAGAAGAGGCAGTCTTCTGGAAGCGCTAGAAGGCTGCACGATGGCCTTCCGTGCATCAAGCTGATATCAGTTCCCAACCGTCTCGTCGCTGACTGGTTACAAGATAGCCTGTTTGGTAGTTAGCGCTTATCTTGCAGGTATTAAGCTGAATAATCTCCATGCGACACTTATATATCCTTGCCAGCCATGTGTCGTCCCTGCTAAGCGTCCGGGTTTGAGAGGACGGCCAAAGATTTAACTTTCGGCCTACGCGATACCTTATAATTGGTACGACTCTTGGGCTTAATCTTGCATATTACCACGGCTAACTCGCCCGACATCCCACTGGTAACCTATTTCTGCCTTCTTGGTATCCAAGGAAAGTGAGGATGCTTCCTTCCGTTAACGTCCTCAGTGTTTTACTCTGACTGGGAGTGAGTGTAAATATGGTCGCGTACGACGTCATTCGAGGCTCCTAGGGGAGTTGTATCACCTTCGCCGTAAGGAATCTAGGCTTGAGGCTCTTCTTCCCAGAGATCACACATATATCGATGGATAACAGAAGTTAGCAAGGAGATCAACACTATCTTCGGTGTCAGCAGAAAAATGTCATCTACAATTGAATACATAGAACGAGGATTGGCCGGGTGTCACATCGTATACTTTCTTTTCTCGGATTTTTATCCGACATTGCGGAGCCTTGTCCAGTGTGTACTGCTAAAGATTGATATGATCGCTCACAGTTTCATGGATATCGTTCATTGTCTTTAAAAAGACTAGTGGAAATCAGCAGATTACATAAGATTCGAGTGACATGGTTGCTCGTTATCAACCCGCACTCCCCTTCTTTTGATATGGATTCTTTTATCCTATTGCTATTTTTTCCATAAGTTCCGCATCTTTCTTGCAAATCGACCACTCGTCACTACATTCCTGTCTAGTTTGCGCTTATCTGAATACGACGGCTTCACAAATGACTCTTTTTCGCTTCATCCTAATATCCATTTCAGGTTCCGTCATAGCTTACATCTCATGGGCTTAATGTGGTATAGCGTGATATTCCAATGTTGTATGTGTTATTGAGCAGACTAGAATACCTTTGACTTTTCTCATGTAACAGGATGAGACAGAGAACATACTCAAATGGTCTCCAATTAAGTTTCCCTCAGTTGATGCATGACAACAACTGGACGTTTAGATATTTGACGCTTGCCATTATCCCTGTTTGTCTGTTTCGGTTCAGGTTCCAGACGCTTCATAAATCAGTACTTCGTGCAGCTAGGCTACAGTAGCTCTGATATCTGAAGATGTGGATTGTGCTGAGTTAGAATCGCTTTTGAGATGTCAAAAACTGCATCAAGACCAGAATCTGTAGTCGACAATCATCAGCTACATTTAGGTATAATCAATCTCAAAACTTCTGCTGCCGGAAGAAACTAATTCGTTGCCCGTAATTGAATGACAACTCCCCTGTCGGCACCAATGAAAGCATATTAGTGGAATATTTGAGTAATTTTGATGAGGACTGATGCATCGTGATGGAATCCGCACCAAGAGGCAAGAGGTTCCAAGAGAGTCTATTCGCTCAAATTATGACTTTGGCAACTAATCCCTGCTTTTGTATGAGAACTTTGAAGTCGTCGACCATAATCTGCTGACTACTTATCTAACATCGTTATGTAGGTCCTCTTTTCATGTATATCGAATATAATATCCTCGATTGCAAGAAAAAAGACATCTCTGCTGGTTGGTAGCAGGTGAAATATTGCTTGGCTCTGATGGCGACACGACTTCTTGGTAAATCTATGATTTCAAATCCCGCGGCTGAAATTATTGTGGCTCACTCACTAGCAAACCCAGAGCATACCAAGGTGAACCCGGATTTAACCTCTAAATCAAGACGGAAGGAAAAGGATGTACATGAAAAAAACATAAGACTCTGACAAGCCTTTAATCTTGTCTAGATAATAAGGTGATATTTGTTCAGTATCTCTGCTTGCTTTGTTGAGTTTATGTAAGTGCCTGCAGCAAGTCCCATTACTTTTGTTCTTTGATCAGGGTATGATACCAAGCACAACCAAGAAAGTGCAAATTTGCACTTCATTTAGGCTCGAGGGCGGAGCGAGTTTGATCGCGGTTCTCACCTGATGAGTATTTAATTGAAAGACGCCACAAGCATTGCGTAAAGCAACACAATCTTAATCATGATTGACCCGAGCCGAGGAGATTGCCTGATATAGAATTCCACTCTCAAGAATTTTGCGATTACACGTGTGTAAAATAATCAGCATGAACTAGTAGGACTATACGAAGGAAGCAGTCTCACGCGGCCTTTAGAGAGATTTGAATCCAGTTTGACTATGATCAATAGAGAAGTGAAGGTTGTTGACATCATATTATTATTATACAATCTTGTCAAGTCGCGTGACTAGCCACTAGCGCCCGTTTTGGTTATTCGGGGTTGTTATTTATGGGTCGCCGGGTAGCATTGGAGTTCACCCGCATTCGGCTCTTTTCCTTTCCTGTCATCATTAATAAAAACAATAGAAGATAGGCGAGAATAAGAGAAAGAAAAGTGGCTTGGTATTGATGCTGCCTTTTGCCAGTCTTGTTGACTTTGCCTTTTCCTCACTATTGCCAGCATAATCTCTCAACTAGCTATCTCATCTCTAGATTTACTCGCTCGGCAGATGAGTTTGCAATCGTTCCATCTCATTGCTGCCAGAGCGCCGAGGTTTCTGGGCGATCGATGTTCATCTTATTAGCAGTTGATCCGGCGCCATAGAGACTCTCCCCGCATTCGCCGGAACGGAGAAATACCCCGGCAGCAGGAGATACTTTTATCCTATTCGTGCGCATCGGGTATATACTTGTTCCGGGGATTTGGGGTTAAATATTATTCAATTACCCAGCTTGTAGTTCAAAAAAATCAAGACCAGGAGTCGAAAATGATGTACAGATACCCTAATTCTGCCGGCTAAAGTCCTACTTACAACACTCGATGTTTAGTATGGATCTCGTATGTGCCTTATATGGATCTCGCATGGATCTCGTATGGCCAATTGCTCGCGGGGAACTGGGATATGGGAGTGGATGAAGTCATGAAAGCAGGTGTTGACGAAGAGGGGTTCAAATGATGGCGAGATCATTTTGAATAAGCGAACGTATAAAATGTATATAGTTACCGGCTGAGTTCAAATTCCCTTTTTTTCGATCACAGACCTCAAGATGTTTTCAATACTGAAGTTTAGTCTTTTGATTCGGGTTGCAAGTGCTATAAGCCTCCAGGTGGCGAGCAGTGGTGGCAATGCGTCCTCTCCTTTGGCGTACGGGCTGATGTTCGAGGACATCAATCACTCTGGTGATGGTGGAATTTACGCAGAACTGATACAGAACCGAGCGTTCCAAGGGAGCGCAGTACATCCTCCTACGCTTGATCCATGGACTCCAGTTGGCGAAGCCACACTTAGTCTCTACAATGCGACAACTCCTCTCTCATCGGCGTTGCCAACGTCCGTAAAGGTCACACCTAAAGGTTCAGGAGTTGTCGGTCTGTCGAATCCTGGCTGGTGGGGAATTGATGTTCAGGCTCAGACATATACTGGTAGCTTTTGGGTTTTAGGAGCATTCAGTGGTGAATTCACTGTCAAGCTTCAATCAAACACAACGTCAGACGTCTTTGCAGAGACGTCGGTGGCTTCACTTTCCAAGTCTTCTGAATGGAGTGAGCACAAATTTACTCTTGCTCCTAAGAAGGCAGCACCGAATAGCAACAACGAATTCGTGATTGAGTACGAATGCGGTGAATCAACCTTGAACTTCAACTTGATCAGCTTGTTTCCTCCCACATATAAGAATCGGAAGAATGGAAACCGAATTGAGCTCATGGAAGCATTGAAAGGGCTGAACCCAAGCTTCTTGCGAATGCCAGGTGGAAACAATCTGTAAGTACTTCTTACTCTTCTCAACTATATGTTCCTGACGAATGTGCCACCAGCGAAGGAGAATCATCATCCCATCAACAATGGAAGTGGAACGAAACCATCGGACCATTGACCGAACGCCCCGGCCGTCTAGGTGATTGGGGATATCAGAACACTGATGGTATTGGTCTCATTGAATACTTCCAGTGGTGTGATGATCTCGAGGTCGAGCCTATCCTCGCGGTTTGGGCAGGATTATATCTCAATGCCTACCAAACACCAGCTGATGTCATACCTGAATCTGAAATCGGGTTTTACGTCCAAGACGCTCTCAACGAAATAGAATTTGTTACAGGCTCAGTGGATACCACCTATGGCGCGCTCCGTGCTTCCTTAGGCTACCCCGAGCCCTGGAAGCTCAAGTACGTTGAAATTGGAAACGAGGACCACCTTGGAGATGCACCTAGCTCCTATGTCGGATACCGATACCCAGCTTTTGCAACTGCGATCAACGAGAAATATCCGAACATCACTGTTATGTCTTCCACCGGGGATTTCACCGCTGTGTCGCCAGGCTCAGCTACAGACTTCCACGAATACGCAAGACCAGATCAAATGGCTGGTCAATTCGGATACTTTGACAACCGCGTATTTGCTGAACATCCTACGTTGATTGGAGAATATGTAAGTGCTTCTCATCTTACTCATACCACATGAAATCACTGAGCGACAATACTAATTTACGAATTAGGCGGTCATTCAAGGAAATGGACCAGACCCAACCTCAAGCGTAGACTGGGACGCACCAAAAATGGCATACCCTTCCTGGATTGGTGCAGTGGCAGAAGCGATCTTCTCACTTGGAGCTGAGCGTAACAGCTACGGCATCATTGGTGCTACCTATGCTCCTGGTTTTCAGAATCTGAATAGCTTCCAATGGAGTGTACGTGTGAGATCTTCCCACTTCTAACCCTTACTAACACTGTATACAGCCAGACCTGGTATCCTTCAACGCCGACCCCTCGAAAACAATTCTATCCACCAGTTACTATGTGATAGAACTTCTATCGAATAATCGTTACTCATCTGTCGTTCCTGTCACGTCTGATACCGACTTTGGGCCAGCCTATTGGGTGGCCGGCACTTCAGGGGAGGGCAAATATACATTCAAGACAGCAGTATACAACACAACTGAGACCCAGAATTTCAGCGTCGCCTTCGACGGAGTGACCGAGGGCGCTAAAGGTACCCTCACCATATTGACGGCACCCGAAGGACTTTCGAGCAACGTTCCTGGTGGTCCGCAAGTGGTGAATTGGGATTCATCAGAGGTTGTGGCCGGCGTGAATGGAACATTCCAGTTTGCGTTGGAACAACTAACTGTTGCCGTGCTCACTACGTAGGATAGTCTCAACTGCGGCAGGGATATCTGAATGTAACAATTAATCAGATAGCTTAAGTCTGATAAAAAAAAAACTATAATGTATCATCTACTCTATATACAAATGACTATTACCATTGCCACCATACCATCTTCGTGCCATTGACTCATGTAGTCCTATAGGAGGCAATTTATGCTCAATTGAGTACTTATAGATTCTGTTTCATATGTAGTAAATTGCGTGAATGCAAGAGTAATTACGCCCAATCATTGATCAATCCAATAAGTAACACTGCATTCAAACTCTCTCCCTAATGCTGTGCCCCTTAATCGAACTTCGCTTAATATCTGAACGCTTCTTACCCAGCCATACAGATCGTATGACGGGGTAATCTGCATGAAAAAAGCAAGATAAACTTGATACAGCAAGTCTCAAGCTATGCTTGATCCGATTCTTCGCCTTGCCTTTGGGACACACTAATTACCACCCTCGTAAAAGGCAGCTGGCACATTATTAAACAACGCTCTGAACCTACATCAAGGCGACTACGCATGTGAAAGGATCTCAGATGTTGCTGCCACTTCCCGCCACCCATCCCTTCAAAGCAAAACTACTAGATCGGTTCGCTCGCTGGCATTACTCATCATAAGCCCAACAAGCGACTACAGGAGAACAATGCAAAGTTGAACAAGGAAAAAAAGAAAAAGTGATTTGGAGCTGGCGCGAATCGAACCCGCATCTCACATCTACACAAGAACAAACCACGTCATGCCACGTCTATTCATGATGAGCTTCTTTCTTGCGAAAGATCTGAGCCCATCACAGATAATACATCTGCCCTGAGGTCTCAGATGGACATGGCAATGTGGACTGATAGGAAGATGCAGGTTTGAATATGATCATCGATGCGCATTTTACCATTAGACCACAACCCCTTTATTGTTTGTTCTTTGCACCTACGTTATAGGACTTATGTAGCATAGGGTGATGCATGTGTTGCAGGAGTGAGTATACGGGGCGGTTTTGGAAGATACAAACGGAGGCTTGGCGCTGTGAAACCTTTCTGATGAGGATAGGCAGTGTGCTGCAATGAGAAAAGCCGTGTTGTTAAAATTTCTAGAAAACAATATCATCATACTCATGAACGTGCTCGGCCAGTCATGTCTCCTTTGCTAAGTCAATCTATGAATAAACACACATTCCAACCGCACAGAGGGTCTTAGTGAATCTCATTTTCACATGTGACGATTGTTCCATTGCTTTTTTAGGCACAAAGAAGTCGACACAGTGACCTTATTAAAAATCAATTTGTACCCGTAGCCATGATATGTTTGAATGGGATACTAACCTACATTGCGAATAGTTACAAATGAACTGTCCAGCAGGTAGATATCATTGGCTACGAAAATCCTTTTAAATCACAATTCTACAAATAGCTAGTCTTAGGAAATGTATATTAGCTTCAGTTTTGCGACTTTGTCTACTTCTCACAGCGTTCTGGAGCCATTTTGCTGATTGAACAGCACCAATTCAATCAAACCGGCCAAGAGAAACAATACTACTTCTATCCCGTTCTGTTCCTCGCCATATCATGGATTCAAATCTACATTCCTACTGCCACCTCAGCACTCACCATCCATCCTTGACCTGTATAAAAGAACTAGCAAAGACCAAAAATCCATCTCAGCCCCTGAATCCCCCTTTCTGTTTTTTTTCCTGAAATTCAATCAACTTCAATTGAAAGCTATCCTCCTATTACACCCCTCAACAGCGTATACATATATACCTCGCTCCTCCAACTGATCACTTTTCCTCGTCCCCACCTACCTTCAATCGCGGCGATACGTCACCCAATTTCCCCAGCTGCCCCGCGAACCCGCACTTGTAAAACAATGGATTGCGGAGGCAGCGCCGATCTCCGATGAGATTGAGGGCGAAAGGGCACGGGTGGTGAAGTGGATTCTCTTTAGTATAAAGACGGGTGGTTGATGGCGAGGACGACTTCAGGATGATTATTTACCAAAAGGAGAAGGCAAATTTTAGTTAATGCCAATACTACCATGCTGCTACTGTTGTCTCCTATACAAAGCTTAATAAAAGAGTGGTCCAAATGCTCTAGAAGCTCTTTTGTCGCGACCCCCGTAATTGGTCGAGCTACCCTGTAATGAATTAATCGCTAGACTTTTAGGGGGACGTTAGTATAGTATACCAGGCTGCCATGATATTAAGTGGACCTGGGGATGGTCTAAAATGGCAGCTAGTTCTGTCATCTGACAACGATTTTAGGACGGCAGAAAAAAATAGTCAAATGCTCAACCCTAATTAATTCCTAGCTTGGTTTTCAAAACACTAGGGGCAAGTGTGTTATCATAGGCTTCATACTAACGTTCTACATTCATGCCTTGAAGCTGTGTATCAGAAGAAAGTTTTTGTTAATATTCACTGTCCTTAGGTTTCTTACATGAAGCTTATTGCCTTAAACAAACTTTAGTAACGTTCATCTCTAGATAGCCGCATATTATGGCTCTCACTTGCCCATCTCAATGGGAGATAATTAAATCTGACCTATGTTCTGACTTCTCTACCTTCTTCTTCAGTCTCGAGCTCGATCTTGTCAACCGTGGGAGCAAATTTACTCTTCACTCTAATCTATGTAATATTACTTCGTATCCTTACCACTGCACAAACGTATCCCAAAACCATCTTGGTGACAGAAGAAGACATACCTGTTCCCCTTTCAGATAGAACCAAATCGGTATCGGCACCATCAACGTCGCCAAACTGGCCAATAGAGTGATTCCCCAATTAATCCCCAAGCGATGGAAGAGGTAGGATGCAAACATCGGACATGAAGATGCTACTGTGGAGCGCAGAATCGTGCTTGCTGCTACAGCAGATGCCGCACTTCCTCGCATTAGCAATCAGGTGATATCTTCCATGATTTTAGAGATCTTATAGGGAAACGAGAAACAAACGAACAATATGATATATGAATCAATCAAATAATTCAACAGATGCAAAAATATTGTCAACACCCCAAAGCCAGTCAACAGCCCTGAGAGAGTAGGGACAATCCAATGCACACTCTTCCAGTGACCTGCCCAGCCAAACCAGAACAGACCAATTGCAAAGGATGTCCCGCCAAATATGACAGGCGGCATCCTCCATTCCGGAACTGGAATACCGTTGTTTTCCTTAAGTTTCTTGGAATAGGCAGGATGCATCATTATCGCCACAAAACAACCTAACAATACTCCTCCAAGTAGTCCGAAGTATGCAAGCCCTCCCACTCCTGCGCTCATACCATGAATTTCTTGAAATACGATGTCATACGCTGTGAGAAAGGTGTAAACGAGACCATACACAGCAGAGTTGTAAAGAGACACACAGAAGACAATCGGTTCGGTAAATAAAAAACGCAAGGGGCGAGAGAAGTTTTTGATGATCAGGGAAGGAAAGTCGATTTCAACTTCTTCTTGTTTGGCATGAATTCCCCAATTCTTTGTTTTCCTCCTTAGTTCAGCGGCTTTACTCACCAATATCATTGGCGGATACGTTTCGGGAAGGAAGCAAAAGGTAAATATGAAACTGAAGCCACCAACAATTGAAGTAAGGTATTCGGTCCACCGCCAACCAAGATAGCTGGAAGAGATGAAGCCGCCGATAATGGTGCCATGAGTGTCCCAAAATATATCATACATATGAAGATAGCAATGGCAAGACCGCGGGTCTGAGTGCTGAATACATCCGCAAATATGGCAGGGGAAACAGAAATTTGACATGCGCCGCTAAAGCCAGCGAAGAAACGACATATAAGCACAGTTTGTGGATCGTTAGCAGTTGCGATAGCAAGGCAAAAGGTGACGAAGAGGAAGGAAGAGAGGAGCATAGGAAGACGACGGCCAGTGAGTTCGGATAAAGGAGCCCAGAGAATAGGTCCGGACGCGAATCCGAGGACATAAAGGGAGATACCTAAGGTGGTAGCTTCCGTGGATATTTTGAAGTGGGAAGAAATGAATGGAATGGCGGGGGCGTAGACCGAGGAGGATAGGGTTACGGTCCAGGTTGCAAAGGCGAGGAGGAGAGCGACCATCATTCTGTCCTCGTTAGCACTACCTACCAAGAAATATGGCACATGTACTTCTTTCCAGTTGGCCAATTCACACCGTGTAAAGGATCATCTTTGCCCTCAAACTCCACAACATATAATTCTCTTCCCGGTAGATCAGGAGGATATGTCTTCCCAGCGCCAAAAGGTGGCAGAACTATGAGTTCCAAACTACCTTGAGGCGTTTCTATCGACGGAAAAGCAGAATTTCCCACAGTTACTTGGTGCTGAAATTTGTGTGTTGTGACGCGGTGAACGAATTCGGGACGTTTTGCTGCGGCTGGATCGTGTGGAATTGTGCTTGAAATGGAGATTCGAGGATGTCCAGATGATTGGTATGAGCGATTTGTATGTTGACGACTGTTGAGTTGTGGTCGTAGATTTGACACTCTGTCTGGCGTGCCATTTTCGAGATCTTTGTCAGTTGTATTCATTTTCTAGTCACTGCTTTCTCATCTAGAGAGAGGCGTTGACTTCAGAAAACTTAACATAGAGCTGCTGTTCGCAATAGCTTCGAACTACGGATTAAGAAACGGAAAAGACTTAAGGAAACTCAACTTTCGACCGACCGGTTTTGAAGTAGCAATAACAGGGGGCTCTATAAGCACTGTGCTTCTGATCGTACTAGAAAAAATCAAAATTGTAAGAATTTCTATACTTTCGTACATGTCGGGTAGGACTTGAGGGAACTTTGAAATTTGTGAACCCCGAGTCATACGTGTAAAACATTATGATGAATGAAATAGGAGCATTGAGCTCATTTGAGGACACCAGGAAGGACTGTGCGGAGGACAAATTTAGTACATTTAAAGATCGACAACCCACATGTAAGATGGAATACCATCATGCCCATATCTTCCATCGAAATCTGTTCGCGTGACTACAAGGCCGGATACAATTTGAGTTTGACAGGCACTTGTTTAGCTTCTTTGAGCGATTCCTTGGGATCTCCGGTGCCTTACGAAGAGGTTACACATTGTGATGTGTCGATATCGCAATATGCAACTGCAGACAAGAGTACTGGGATTCCCGATGATTGGTTCACCGTCTAGGTTAAGTTGTCGTGTGGTCCCACCAAGAATATGTGACGGCTTGATGTTGCCACACTTGGCGCATACCTTGCATCGCTTGGTTCGCTGCTCCCTTCAGCATTGATCACTTGGTGGTTGATGCTTTCCGGGACAACGCCGGCGTATCAGCAAATTATTCGGTACATGACTTGGCCTTGAATTGGAGGTGACCTTCGGCAGCTGTTTGTTCCTTCACTTCCCGAACTGCATTGAATTCGCATGTTCACTGAGCAGAGATGGTATGCATCTCATCCTCACCACAATTTCAAACCGGCCTGAAATGAGTTATTTTCCCTTCGTCGCCAGCCGTTGCGCTCACACCTGTGGACCCAGAGGACAAGCCGGCGTAGTTTGGCACAAAAGTAAAGCCGACATCAAGCTCACTAGTTTCCGCTAGATAGCTCTCAGCGTGGGACATTTCCGGGGTCGAGGGGAATTGGGGAAGAGACTAACAGTTCTGAGGAAATGACATGCTACGTAGCGGGGTTTCTGCTTTGGTAGTGGCCTGAGACTAAGGTTGGAGTGGCCAAAGTATGGAGTTGAGGGGTTGAAGGCTGACCATGAACATCCACCCCTCATTCCATCCAGCATCCCTCGTGAGTGGTGAAATCTCTCCAAAGTCAATCCACTGTCACGCCTAGAACAGGTCGTTTCCCCTTCAACCCATGAGGCCCACGAATCGCGTGCATCAAGTGTCGTTCAGTGGTGGTGTCTGTCTCTCCCCAGATAGAACGATGCAGCGGCTCAAACTCAATTCCCTTCTCGGCCCTTCTCGTTGGCTCGGCCTTTGAACGACTCGCCCAGCACTGCTCACCCTCGCAGCGGCGCGCGACGGCCAGTCCGTACAGCATAAATCGTTGAGAGGCAGGCCCTTGCCTAGATGCCTGAAGATGTCAGGAACGGGAGTCCCATTGGATACCAGAGGATCGGCCACAGCGAAATGTGTGTACTTTTCTAATTCCTGGATGTCAAAGAATCATGGTTCCGTATCGCGCATTCGATGAGGCCATAAAATGGTTGAGTCTGGGGAGTGGAGGAGTGGAGGAGCGGAGGAAGCGGTGGAGAGGCAGGGGAAACACGCACTCGCTAGCTCTTTTAGCTAGCGGAGGGCAACCCTCGCCTGTGATGACTTCTAACCTTCGCCAAGATAGCTAGCGTCACCAGTTTTCAAGTATATATGAACATCACTTCCTCTCGTTTTTGCAGATCATCTCAGGTCAATTCCATTCAATCCTCTTCTGACGATCGAGGCTCTGCCCACCATCTTTCGGGAACTATTATTGCCCCATCAACTTGAGGAATTTGAAAACTACAGAACTTCGGTTTCTGTTCTCTCTCATTATATATCTTTGACGCATACAATATCAAGAAAGCCTCAACATGTTCGGCAGAAAAGAAGAGCCAGAAGTGGCCGAGGTGTTACAGCAACGCCGACCATCTACTGCTGATGCCGTACAAAATCAACACAGACAGTCAGTCTCTAATAGACGGCTCACTGGTGCTGCTGCCCTGACTGTTCGCCAATCGATCTGGCCCATTACCTTGGTTACACTCCTCTTCTTCCTATGGGGTAAGTGACAGTCACTTGGATCTGATATCAACCGTGTTTAACAAACAACAGGATTTGCATATGGTCTTCTTGATGTCCTCAATGCCAAGTTTCAGACTGCTCTTGGTATTACTGCTGCGAAAGCAGGTGGTCTCCAAGGTGCCTACTTCGGAGCTTACCTAGTTGGCCCTCCTACTTACTCTGGCTGGATTGCACGACGTTTCGGGTATGTTTCTCAAGTCTGTATTGCTATAGCCCTGGCTAACGTCTTTTTCTAGTTATCGCTGGACCTTCATCATTGGACTTTGCATTTACGGTGTCGGCGCCCTTATGTTCTGGCCATCCGCTGTCTACCGATCTTTCGGTGGATTCTGTGGCTCGCTCTTCATCGTTGGATCTGGACTTTCTACCCTCGAGACCAGCGCAAACCCTTTCATTGCCACATGCGGTCCCCCACGTCTCTCTGAGTTCCGTCTCGAGCTCTCGCAATCTTTCCAAGCCGTTGGCTCGGTGATGGCACCGCTCCTTGCTTCCCGTGTCTTCTTTGACCACACTACTCCTAATGATCTCTCCAAGGTCCAATGGACCTACCTCGGTCTTGCCGCCTTCGTCTTCTTGCTTGCAGTTGTCTTCTACTTCTCTCCTCTCCCAGAAGTTACAGATGCGGATATGGCTCTCCAGGCTGAAGAGTGTGCTGGCCTTACTGGATATGTCGACAAACCAATGAGGAAACAATATAAACTCATGTTTGGTGTTGCAGCTCAATTCTGCTACGTTGGTGCACAAGTCGGTGTTGCCGCCAACTTCATTCGTTACGCTCAGGAATCAGCAGGAATCAGCGAGGCAGCTGCCTCAGATCGCTATGCTATCGGTCAAGGTCTCTTCGCCATTGGACGTTTCGCTGCGGCAGGATTCATGATGTTCACCAAACCTCGTTGGGTGCTCTTATTGTTCATGACTATGATTATGGTCTTCATCGCACTGGCTATTGGTATCAAGGGCGAGGGCGGAGTTGCTATGCTTTCTCTCGTGCTCTTCTTCGAATCTTGTATCTTTCCGACCATTTTCACACTCGCCATCCGCGGTCTGGGACGACACACCAAGCGTGGCTCTTCATGGGTCGTCGCATCCGTCTCCGGTGGTGCCCTCTTCCCAGCTCTTACCGGCCAACTCGCTGATCACAAGGGCTACCACATTTCCATGTGTGTCCCACTTATCGGTTTCTTCGTTGCTTTCTCATACCCCATCTACCTCAACCTCTTCTGCGCAAAGGAACTCGACGGTTTCCGTGAGACCAAGATCGGTTACGTGGATGAGACTGGAGGTGTGATTGGTGATGGAGAGAAGAGAATTGCCACTGTAGCACACGAGGAGGAGGGTGTCAATGCTAGCTCAAAGGAGTCCGATGAGCGGGTTGAGAAGCTTTGAGGAATAATAAATATAGTCGCTTTATGATTAAATAAATGAATGGATAGATAGAATGTACATAGAGTTTGAATATAAGCATACATACCCACATACTACAAGAGCTACAAACGCTATATCAGTCCTTTTTGAGTACCATCATTCAGCTTTTTATAACAGAGTTCATATCTGTTTCATTTCTTAACATTACTATACTATGTCCTGTTTTGGCCCCAGATTTTAAAAGGCTTATAGGACTAACTTTGGTCAACTGCACAAGCAAATCTCATAAATACTTAAACTGATGCTCAAGATCTTGGGTATTAAGCGACGCTCATGTTTGAGAACAATGAACATCGGAAAGGCTCCTGGTGCAGGTGGAGCAGAGGAGAATAGCTGGCTCTGCAAGAAGGATAGGCTGGATGGTCAGATCCGATGTATAAATATGAGCTTTTCGCTGTTCAAATAAATCTTGCTTGGGTTTAAAACTCAGACGCAGGAACCTACACTGGGCAAAGCACTCTTTAGCTTGCATCAAGTCCCTGCCATAGTAAGATATTTAAATGCTGAGATCACTTTTATTGCTTCTATCGAGTTCCTTAGTAGCTTAGGCTTTATAATCTTTGTGAACACGTTGTGAGGTCTCAGGTTGCTTTTGCCTCATCTAAAAGTCACTAATAGATATATAGATAGATATATATATTAGTAAATTCATACCTATATAGCCTTTTTTATTAGATATATTTGATTTATTCTATTAAGTGCTAATATCATGATTAGATATAATCTGAACGAGGATAATCAACTTCTGGTATATCTCTCTCTCGTAAAAACCTCTCCATGGACGAGTAGTTTCCTTGTGGTTCAGATGCAAGTGTAGTATTTTCCGCAGGCGGCAGTAACGTTTGCAATTCAATTTCATATATTAGCCCTCCCCTTTGGTAGTCAATTTGATCTCCATAATCTGCAAATGGTTTGTGTAAATCCTCCCACAATGCTTTCAGTCGACCAAAAGGCATCCAACCATTTAGATGCCGGCATATTTGAAGACCAATCAGCAAATTTTCCTCGAAATCCTCAACGTCTAACCTTCCACGGTAATCGATCATTGAACAGATTTTCGCTGCGCGGCTGAAGATATCATCCATGCTAGACCAGTCATGAAAAGCGCTCGTGTTGATTCCATCATCATAATTCAAACGGGTTACAGTGCGTTGTATTCTGACCAGCCAATCTTGCAAAGTGAGATCATCCGCAATGCTTGGGAATCCTCCTCCATCCAATTGAAACACTTTGGGGTCTGTGGAAAGGTCTCGAGAACTGTACTTCGTACGGAAGAGCTTATTTACATTGTAAAAGTCAAAGCATGCAACTCTGCAGTTCGCCTGGATGATTTCAGCAAAGCGCGCTTGTAAAAAAGGCATGGTTGCTTGCACATTTGCTTCGAAGTCTTGGGAAGGCATCATCACACGCGGCTTCAGCCAACTTGGAGACATTACCGCCGTCTTGTTCTGCTCTGCTGGCAGAGCTCTAGCGGTGGGTATCTCGGGATCTGATATATATTAACATCCTCAATAATAATTGAACGACGGCTGGGTTTTCCTCCAACGGCCGCGAAAACAACTAACGCAATTCTCAAATGAACGAGATAATGGCACTCACCTTTTGCTGTCTTGTGAATCTCATCACGGAGCCGTTTAAACGCCTTTTTCTCCCTTTCGCCATATAATAGTGGCATGTGTATATCGAATAAGCCCATAAGAGAATATGCCTTGTCTTCTTTACGCCTAGTATCCCGATTTTCTGCCCATGAGATTCGCTCATCGACAGAGAAACGAGACAGAGGACCCCTTCGAAGAGCATTAGCAGGAACCCCTGTAGCCTCGCAAAGTTGTCTCTCAAGTGACTTTTTGTCACCTAAATGTGTTCCCTCCCTGGAAAAGAAACTGACTGATGCCGGGGCAATAAGCTCCTGGAGGGTCCAACCTCGAGTGAACCATCTGCTTCTCCGAAAAGCAGGTTCCCACATAGACTTAGAGGCAGGATCTTGTCCATCGGAGTTATGTGTCAAAACATCCGACATGTACACATAACATCTAGCTGCTTCAGAATATCAGCGAAACATAGAATTGATAGCCTCTGATAGCTCGCTATTATTTGATTTGTCGATACAACAGGTGTCAACCCAGAAATATCGGAGACCATCGCGAGCAGCCTGCTCTGCACAAAACTGGATCTTTTGGTAACCTGCCTTGGATTGTCCAGAGCCTGCTACGAAATCTTTAAAATTGACCTCTTGACTATCAGCTCCCCAAGTATGGGACAATATCGCATAGACAGGGATGTGGTCGATAAATTCTTCGGTAAGACGGATTTCTCCACTATCTTTATGCTCTAACAAACGCATGTTTAAGTGCCGCCGCTGGTGGGGTTTTAAGGGTCTCCAGTCACAGTAAGAGGATGGCGCCTCAAAATGAAGAACGCGGTCTTGTATGTAGCCTAGCCTGGAGAAGTAAGAATTTCGTGATGTGAAGATATCTATGTATCGTAGTAAGCGGGGGATGGTGCCTGAGGCATGAGGCCACACAATGGAGGCTCTTGTAGGTAGTTGTCGGGTGGAGATTTCTGAATTGAGACGTATAGGACGTAGCAAATAAATATCACAGATGTGGGGTGCTGAGATTCTGCACAGAAGTTGATGCGAACATATAGAGCTAAAGCTGCCTGCCATTACTTAAAGCAATACTCTACTGCACGTGCAACTAGCCTAATACACTAGGTAACAGTTACTAGCTACAATAATATTGGTGCATATGGTGCCAAAAGAACTTACACGGACCTGACACCGAATTTAGTTTCTACTGACAGTATTATATTAGTGCAGCACCAAGACGTCCCATCTCCAAATCCCAAGCACAGGCCTAAACAGCAGATCACATGTCTGTGTTGGATGAACGAGCTGCTTGAGAAAACCTTCTAATGCTGGCGGAAGCTCTTTTCGCCCGTAGTTTTGGGTAAACCTCTCTCACACTAGACAGAAAATCGATTCCTTGCCCACATTGGCAGTTTTCCAAGCCTATCACGGATTGCACGTTCTGATGTTGGACCGTAAAGAACTTGCAGGAGAGCTGGGCTGCAGTCTGGAGTCAATGCGAGACTAAGGGTATTTATTTCCTGCTCTTCCAGAGAAAGAAGTGAACAGTTTGACTTTTCATTACCTCACTACTAGTACCCGGCCAGTGTAAGCAAAGAATACGCATATCAACAGCCTACAGTGTAAGAATGCTTGATGTGCCAATCAAGTAGCTAGCATTTACAACTGGATTCAAGACAACTAGACGCGCTGTAGATTATTGTACCGAGCTAGAGCACACCTCAATAAGCTACGCCGAAAACCAACCACAGCCCAAATAGAATGCACCGCAACACCACTGTAAAAACGTCGAGTTAAAGTGGACGAGGAGGATAGGTCTTGGTACGGCCGCAGCCTACGGCAAATCAGTTGATGAATTAGTGTCATTGTAGAATTGGTTTCTTGTCGTATGCTTCAAGAATTCGGAAAGTGATTCGTTTCGTTGAATTCTCTATAATTGCTCCGTAGAGCGATGTTATCGAACAGACAGGAGAAAATGTGGCGCATAGGGCTGAAGAATCTAGATCAAGCGAGGCAAGCTCGGAGCACCTGTTTCCAAAATGGCGATTATTACTTCTCAATAGCAGGTGTTTCAACAACCTCAAATACTATTTTACACTCTAAAATTACTAATTCATCTTCCGCCAAGTCTATGCATTGGACTTCTCATGTCCTTGCTTGATAGCTCCATAATTTCGACAGTTGTTGTTACCATCGGAGAGGATTTTCAAGCCCTTTCCAGCATCAACTGGACTGCTCTCGCCTACACTCTATCGAATGTCAGGTGTGCAGTTCGGTTCACTAGTATTGGTGTTATTTCTGGTTGGAAAACTGCATACATCGTTGTATGTATCATATTTTACTCGTTCTCTGTAGGCTGTGGGTTTACGCAGTCGCTCAATCAGTTGATTGCGTTCAGGGCCCTGGGACCAAAGAATTATATTCCATTTTATTACGTCTTGTTACATATATAGTTTGAATATACACCGCCGCCCTAGTAGGTAATGTTGGCCGGAAATCTTATAATAGGGCAGGCAAGCACCGGATTTGAGTCGGACCAATGTTTAAAGAGGCAGTTAACAGTCGGGATAGCTAGCAAGTTGTTAGCTTCCGTGGCAGTAATAGAATTTGTCATTAAAAGGAGATAACTTCCAAAAAGGGTTCTAGGTATAGAGCCTAGGATAGACGTTAGCCACAAGAGTAAAAAGGTAGAGAAAGAGAAATGATAATAGGAGGAAGAAACACGGTAAACTTTGTAACGGTCCCCAGTTCCCCAAAGGTCGGAGCGGATGTTATTCAGGGAAACGCCGCTTACAAATTGTTGTCTTATTAATAAGCAACCAGGACTAGGAACAGGTGAAGTGTATAACTTTGCGAAAGGATGCCCGGAGTTCGATGGATTGGGGATGACATCAAATTTTGGTTTGTCTATCCTGGATTAAGATAGCGGGGGGCAATGGGAGGTGGGTTGCCTGGTGGATGGGTACATGAAGGGTTGATTGGATGTGTCGGAAATGGGAAACTGGAAATGGAATATAAGTGGTCGCCCCGGAATACAACATACAATATTAAGTATGTGTGGGGTAACCTAGACAAGGACAACAGGGCAGTTGTTACATTGATCTCCATCCTGTCCTATACTTAGCTCTGTACTGTACGCAGAGTAATCGCCCTAGCTGAAACTTTCGTTTCTTCTTTTCTGCAATATTTCGAGTAAGGAGCGTTTGTGTTCACTATATATATCTTATCACATTGTCAACTTATATGTTTGTAAACATGCCTACAGCTGCCAACTACAAGCTCTCTGACTTCAGTGTATGTCTATACCAATTCCGCAATAACTTCCAGCGTTTTCTAATTTTGGCCCAGACATTCTACAATGTGATTGACAATCAGCTTACAACCACAGCGAAAACTCGGCGAGCAGTTAACCCTAGCACTGAACAGGTGCTTGCCGACGTGCCGATATCGACCCAGGAAGATGTTGACCGCGCTGTTGCAGCAGCCCAAGCGGCCTTACCGTCATGGCGTGATCTCTCTCAAGACGATCGCGGTGTTTATCTGAATAAACTCGTGGACTCAATTGACTCTCATCAGCAAGAGTTTGCTAAGCTGCTGGGCGAAGAGACTGGCAAGCCCCCCCAAGCCGTTGGCCTTGAGCTATTCCTGCTCAGCCACCAAATTCGACAAACCCTCAATTTTCGATTGGCCGAGGAACAGATTGAAGATACCGAAGATGTATGTTCTTAACTGCATGGCTCTCTCCTATGGCACACGAATCTTCTCCTGTGGTTTCTTCTAAAGCTCCTGCTGACGCGTTCGTGACTTGTAGCGAAGTATCGTGCTGCGCTATGTCCCTATTGGTGTAGGTGTTGGTATCGTTCCTTGGAACTTTCCTATGCTGCTCGGAATCGTTAAGCTTGTCTCCGCTCTGCTCGTAGGAAATACGTTCATTTGGAAAGCATCCCCATACAGTCCCTACACTTCTCTTAAACTGGGAGAGTTGTGTGCTTTGATCTTTCCGAAAGGAGTCGTTAACGTCCTTAGTGGCGAAGAAGACTTAGGCCCAATGCTTACAGCTCACCCTGGCGTCGCGAAGATCAGCTTCACAGGGTCGGTGGCTACCGGAAAGAAGGTAATGGCGGCATGTGCTAATACCCTAAAGCGTGTAACACTCGAACTTGGAGGTAACGATGTCGCTATCATTTTGCCAGATGCTGACCTTGCAACAACTGTACCCAAAGTATGCCTAGTCTCCATAGTAAGGAAATTCGAGAATACGCTAATTTACCATGTAAAAATAGGTAGCAACGATGGCTTTTATACTCTCTGGTCAGGTCTGCTTATGCATTAAGCGAATCTACGTGCACGAAGAAATCTACGACATGTTTCTCGCAGCCTTTGTTGATTTCGTCAAGAGTCTCAAGAGCGGAGGCCCTGCAGATGCCGAGGCTGCAATTGGACCGGTCCAAAACAGTATGCAATACGCGAAGTTATTGGATATGTATAGTCAAGTCTCTTCTCAGGGATGGAAGGTCGCGCACAGCGGCGAGCTGCCACCCTCCGAGGCAAGGCGTGGCTTTTTCCTCCAGCCAACTGTGATTGATAACCCACCGGAGGACTCACGTCTTGTTGTCGAGGAGCAGTTTGGACCCATTGTGCCCCTTCTCAGGTGGTCTGACGAGGAGGACGTCGTGCGGCGTGCTAATTCGTCTTTGATGGGCTTGGGTGGCTCGGTCTGGAGTAAAGACGTAAAGCGCGCTGAGCGCTTGGCGCGGCGGCTGGAAGCTGGTACGGTTTGGGTAAATTCCCATTTCGAGGTCGGCCCACAGGTTGGATTTGGAGGCCACAAAACCAGTGGCATTGGTGTCGAATCCGGTTTGGACGGGCTTAAAGGGTGGTGCAATCCCCAGGCGGTTTGGGTTAGAAAATAGAGGATGTTAACGATTACTCTGCTGTAGGCTGAGGGCTCAATTTATAGTTGGGTAACCCGATATTTGCACAACAACTCCTTCTTTCTATGGTTTTAGCTTTGAGAACGGGGAGGAGAAGGTTTTGTGTAATTCAGACTTTTGGCTAATCAGATCAAGGAAATTTGAAGTGGTGCTTTGTGCGCGAAAAAAAGGCTTCCTGTTTTGAGTTTGGATGCTTGGAAAGATTGGATCTCTGTCAGTATCAAATGACTTGCTTATTATTACATAATACAAGCAACGTGATCGATTACTGATTTCATGGAGGACAATTTGAAAGAGGCTAAGCGTGAGATCCGTGAATATTATTCACATCTATGCCTCTAGAGGAATAGAGACTGAGCCTCTATGAGTAAATTAGTATGAAGACTTAGAGATAGAATGTTTTAAGTGGCTAATGGCTTTTTTTGATTCATGTTGAAGGTGAACGAACCGTGATCAACTCGAGGACTTTCACGTTTATTTGAGTTTGTATTAACTTCTTTTAGTTGTGCTAGCTTATCATTAACCATATAACGAAAACTAATAGTCCTGCTTCATCATCGTCGTTTTTTTTCCTCCGCTTATCTACTCTTGGCTGGTTTTTCTGATGTTTGAGATACAAAGCAAATAGCTGACGTATAAGTGTATGAACTCGGCACTAGGAAGCAACTCATTTTTTATGTACGTAGTCGCAGAGTTCTTCCCATTCTTAAACTTCGTCAGTGACTGTCTGGATTTGTCTTTTAACATGTGATTGCTCCATTTGTGTTGAGGAGGGTTCGATCTGGGTCATATTGATATCTTTCATCGTATGAGGATTCGAATTTAGGTAACTGGATAAGGAAGCTTCATCAGAATGTGATGTATCGATAACCTCATCAAGGTCGATAAACCTATAAGCCCAAAAGGAACAGTATACAAACATTGCTCCAGCGAAGCCGGAAACCACAAGATAGAATATGGAAGTCTGAGGACAATTTAGCATACTCTCGAAAAACAGAATTTAAACCCCACCTTTGCCCCAGCGGTGGAGCGCTCCCCGTTGAACAATGGCGTACAAACGTATAACGTTAGGCCGATCAAGAAAAACACGACCGCATACGCCATCAACATCATGGATGATTGCCACACAAAAACCATCTTCCACCGTGGCGTACACTCCTGATATACTCCTATACTATTTTGCTGTTCAATCTTCACAGCATCTCTGATTATCAAGGCAAGGTATTTCCAGTAGTAGCCGCTGGACTTGCGATCAGATGAGGGTGGTGCTAAACCATTGAAGATAAATGCTTGGGAAGACGACAGCAGAATCGCAAAGATGGAAAGTACTAAACTACAATACCACACTGCAGGACCAATCCAATGTCCATTGTCAACGGGGGCCCATGAAAAGCAGCCTATTACTGCTGCCGCCAGGATTGTGCTCTATCTTTTAGTCAATAGTGTATCACCACTGAACAGTTCACAGATCGAGCAGTACTCACTGCGATCTGAATATAATGTAACTCGTATAGTTTTCGTTTTCGCCATCTAGATAGCAAAATGACAAGTTTAGACCGTTGTCCATTATGTTTTACACATTCCGTGATATGCAAAATAGGTGAAAGCGTATTTTGGTAAAAAAACCTATAATATGGAAGCGTTCCCAAGGTGACAGTTATTCGGATTATCCAGGTCGCGAAAGCTCGGTACAGGGTCTTCGTTGAAACCAAGTCATATTAGTATAGGGTGAATACTTAGAGTGATACAGATGCCCAGCGGCGAGTTACGCACCCTGATAATCCCTATCCTTTTGATGTCCTGAGCCATTACTTTTATAAGTTAGGAAGAAGCATAGATCTTTACTCTCGGGTTACTGCCACGGGCTACTAGCCTTTTGAATCTCGAACAGATTTGAACATGAGGGTGTGTAAAGAGTCTCGTAAGGCTGACATGACGTGGTGTTGTGACAATGAGGCTGAAAGCGCCATGTCTCGTACGATACACTCAGGCTTTCAATAGTCTGTTTAAGTGTACCATTTAGTCAGCCTTGAGACCTCGGAACTTTGCACCTTAATCTTCAGGCAATGTTTATTATGAAAAGGCTAGATTTGCTACTCACTTTGTCCGCCCTCTAGATATGTTTACAAACTGAAGAAAACTATAATGAGCGTCTCTGGAAAATTAGTCAATATATGTAGGTTCTTTTAGGTCTACGGCAGTGTTAATATATAAGTAAGCTTCCTATGAGGCTGGAGCAAACAGTGACAGACATGGAGTGTAAGATCCCCCCTAAATGTTCGACTACTTAACATGCTCGCTCATCCTCAAAATTGATATAAAACAATTCTATTATACATCTATGCATTGATATGAGGCATTGTATGCTCTTTACAAGTGATTCTAATGCTAATGATGTGATGGTGGTTTATAATCTCGTATTATCCTGTGTCTTTCGATCTCTTCTCTCTGCTCTGCTTCATCATAGATGGCATGATGTTGCATCAAGTGACTAACATACTCATTCCTGTTTTCCCATCGCTTGGTCGCTGCCTGATAACAGTCACAATCGTACGAGGATTCCAAGGCATACCTTTCCCAGCGGGACTCATCCAAAGATCGCAATCGTCGCCGGCGAACGAGCTCGGTAGCCAAGCGTTGAATTTCCGAACTCCTCGTGTTTTCTACCCAGCAATTGAATGCACTAGTAATCTTTTTTTTGGTCTTTTCTCCTGTAGCTTTAGGCTTCCACTCGTCAAAATCAAGGCCATGCAGTCCACCTGGCTCGTTGAGTCGAAAGTAGCTAAATTCATGAGCCTCCCGTTCTGATTCTCGTTTTACTGCTTGGTGGGCAGGATCTGGGTCGCCTGCAACATCAAACCCAGCTCTTATTACATCTATAGTTCTTCGCTTGTGTCGATTGGGTAGATCTCTTCCAGTTCCAATACTCACAAAAGTTCCAATCTTCTCATTGGATGAGTTGACTTCGTGGAACGCTTCCTCAGATGGGTTGTTGACTCGTCCAAAACCGCCATCAATGAAAGTTACCTTATCATTCACATTCCCTGACATCTGGCTGTTATTTATGCTTTGGGTTTGGGCATGGCGTTTGACTAGCACTTCCATCGGCGCAAAGTACAATGGAGCTGCAGTTGCAGCCATGGCAACCTTCCATGTTGGGAATTTTGTCGCGGCTCCCGGATTTCTTGGATAGCTATCAGCGAGTGGCCCTTCAATTCTTCCATTTGTTTCCAGACCTCGATCGGTACCTAGCAGATAATGGTTATATGAGCGCATAATGTAGGGGCTGTCTATGGTAGCAACAGAGTTGCCTTCCTTTCTATATGCAAAAACAAACCTATCGAACATTAGGAATTGCCTAAACAGTACGAAGCAGATGTATGGTTCTCACACTTTGCAGGTGTCTCTCGCTGTCTTGAATTTGCTTTCTTCGTCAGTGTGAGCAGAACTTTCACCCCGTCGTCTTCGTCCAATTACATCTTGGATGACACTTTCCAATCTGCGATTGTTGTACTTTGGGCGTCTTAGGAAAAGCATTGGGAGTCGTGTTTGGTGAAAGATTCGAGGTTTGCCAAATACGACTCCAGCCATGTTCATATACTCAGCTATGCAATCGTCAACGGTCATACGATACCGTCCTAGCATTATCGCTATAAGACTTTTAAGAGTTAGCTGCTACTTCCTCGCTCAATGACTATCATATCAGAAAGTATACCTTCCAGTGCTCGTTCCGCATATATAGTCGAAGTAGTGGCAAGGAAGAAAATGTCCCTCATTTGAGGACGCAGAATGACTGCCATTTTGCGAATTTGGAAGCCGTTGATGTGAGACATGTAATGGTTCTGGACAGGGAAAGAAACTGGAGGGTGCTTCATTTCTTTCCCCTGTACCATCGGTAAAATTCAGCTCTAATTGTCTTATCTGTGACATTAGATTTTGGAGGATAAAAAGACTGTAGAGTCCTTTAACGCCACCGCCGTCCAATGAAGTAGTTAGCTATTGGTACTTGGAGATAAGGAATCAATTTACCAAAACTAAGAATATTTTTAGTGTCCCAGGGTTGGTCTTCACTTAGAAATATGCTGCTGTTACTGGGTTTCGGGACCGCTTGATAGAGGCGATGCCGTGGAATTGGCTTTGATTCTTCTTTCCCCTTGCTTCTTGACGAGGGACTGGTGTATCCTGAGACAAGGGACCCGTTAGAGGTTACGCCTGACTGGCTTCTGCTGTGTTCCAGCAAAATTGAAGACCCATTTCTGATGATGAAGATGCCTTCGTGGCTCGAATGAGAGGAAGCTTCGGAATGCATGGGGAGTGGCTGGGCCAACGAAGTAGACAAATGAGATATTGCAAAGATTGTTCAAGATAGAGCATTTTTGAATGCTGAAGAAATGTATGAAATATTATAGTCTGGCGTTTGCACTTCATTTTTGCAACCTGACTGGAACCTTCGAGCCTGATTGTCTTCCCGGTCACCGAGGCCAGAGGCGGTAGTGCGTGTTATCAAAAGAAGAGAGGACTAGCGATAGCAAGGGCTGAAAAGAACCGAAGGCTGGTGATCACCGCCCCAATATCCGTAGTTACGTTGGCCAACATTGCTCGAAGTAGCACATGAGGCGTTTAAAAAGGGTGACAGTCTGACTATACACATCCGTGAGACATAATCTCAGCCAGAGTAGAAATCAGGCCTACGGAGTATGTTTAGGGGGTGCCATGTTGACAATGCCACAGAAGGCTTTCTTCGAGAAAGAAAAGGAAATTAGTTCAATGGAACCACTTCGAGTTTTATGACAATCTTTGATGACTTAAGAGCTAATGGAAAGTCTCTATGAGCTTGAATAAGCGTACTGAGCATTCCTTTAATCATGAGCAGGTCATGCCCACGGATAGAAAATATATATATGAAAAGGCGGTGCGGTTACACGAGCCTCTCCAATACGCCCACTTTGTAGTTCACTCCATATTGAGAAAGCCAAGGCGGGATAAACGCCCAGCTTCGCGAAATGTGGTGAAACAGTATGCAGCCGTTGGCGTATTTGCAGACTATGGTTCAGCTCGAAACTTCATGCGTGCTCCTCAATTCAGAAGAATAATACATCAAAGGAGATTCGCTGTTAGCATAAACTTTATCCAGGGGTTCAGTATTCTATATGTACGGCTGGATCATCTAAACCTATTTTCAGGCTTCCCAGATAGAAGGGAGTTTGGATGCTTCTCTCATCCCCAAAAACCTGTCATCTTTCCTATAAAAGGCTGATTCCTCCACCTATATTCCCTGGCTCTCATGATAGCCCTTCCTCCTCCATACATCAGTACCGTTCAATACTTAACCCTACATGGCACGTTATAATACTGCTTCCAAGCCATCCCCTGCTCAGTTCACAGCTCGTCGTGGGAAAACTCGAAGCTGGCAAGGCTGGGAACGGGGCCTTGTTTACAATCCTGACAAACAATCCTTCAGGATACGAAAGATCGCCAAAATCGAGAAAGGTACGCGTGGTGCAATTGCTTACACTAATTCGATTGACAAACCCGTAGATCCCGCAGTACGGTACCTTAATTGCAAATTACCATTACGACAAAAGTCGGTCGAGTTATTTCGAGAGGGAGATCAGGTGACCACGGCTTCTGGACAGAAGGAAGGGAAGATATTCATTGGTGCCCTAGATTTAAGAAGGTTGTCATTTATGGATCAAGTTTCGCGCTTTGTTGGCCAACTTAGGACTTTGTATATTGTTAACTCCCCAAGTTCTGAGACAAGTTTGCGTTCAGAGCCTCGTGCAAGTAGCCTCATCTAAACAGTCCACTTGCTGCACATTGCTGCAACACTTCAGCAGACAGGCTTGCTAGGACCAAAAGCATGCATTAATTCTGACTTACTTGTTGGGGATAATTTAAGTGTTAATCGGACTACTATGTCAAGGTTTGGAGAAGATAAATCTACCAGGGAGGCATTACATGGTAACCTACAATTTATAAAGTATATGAATGTCAAACATGAATCTACTTAAACTGAGCAGTTTATTTCATATGATCATGCTAGTTAATGGGAAAATTAAAGCTGTGCGAAAATATGGCACAATCACGTAGTTTAGATCATTCCGTATGGAGACATTGTGAAAGGTTTGACGAAAGTGCAAATGCATAAATGCATGAATGCCGGAGTATTCATTTCGCAGACTTCACGAGAGTAGGCTACTGCATAGCAAATGGTGGAGTAATATATGGATAACGGAAGACAAAGAAAACTCCTCCAATTCTAAAGCTGCCCACTAAATAGTAAAAATATTACATCTCGGGATATATTTGTACCTCGAATTAGACATCCTCCCGGATGTTCATATTGCCGAGGAAGCACGAGAGAGTGGTAGTATCGCTATTTTCGATCTTATCAGGGGCAAGGCGATCATGTACTCAGTCATGAATGACTATGTTCGATCAATCGACTCAGACAACCCAGTACAAGCCACTCTGAACGGAGACACTGCTGCAAGGTCGATGCTTGATATCTAGCACAAGTTTACCTTTGTTGAGAAGCCGGGATTGTCTTACTTCCCCAGTAACGGTTTTAAGTAGAGTAAGGTCTTCAATATCACGGAAGACTGGAACATTGATGAGTACCGGTCAGAAAAATGAGTCGCGGTACGATATCATGCATCTTCTCTCAGAGCTCTTGCCATTAAATCTTCCGACTGTAGAAAAAGACTTGCTTATTCTAATGGCGGCTTATTACGGCAATATCGAGCGTTATGTCAAGCTGCGGCGACCTACCATGATTCTCTGGGAGTTGAACTGCTGCGTACATGGAATTTATCACAATACGATGTTTGCTATATGGTGGTCTAAACAGGAGCCGGCCAATCATGATCAGGCTATTGAACAGGCTATCAAAGCAGGCTTTGTGATGAATGATGTTTTAGCTCCAATAACCGAGAAGATGATGCTAACTCCCTTCTTACTCTTATATCACATCCCAAAGTAGCAACAGAGGCGACCTACCATGCGCTAGCAAAGTACAAGCCTGCAATGGTGCCATACATGCTTGAGGCGTGCATAATGGGACGCATGTACGGACTTTTTTACAGAACTTCTAAAGAATGCGAACGAACCAGACTTAGCGAATCTCGTCAAGCAAAAAATCACGGATCCATGGTTTCTCGATGCAATGAACAGACGCATGAAGCAATTCAACGGTACGCCGGACGTGTCTAGCTCAAGTAATATCTCGGAAAACCTGCCGTGGCGCAATGCTGCCCTTCCACGATATATGCATGCATGTCTAGTGCCCATAATAATCATTTTCCAACATCTTAGGATGACAGGTTGTATATCGATGTATCATCCGTGGAGCTGTTGGCCTGCCTGCCAAAAGAGTGGATACCTCCGAGAAGTGCAGAAGGTCTCATAGAGCTTGATTACTCGGAATGGCCGCCTTACTAAAAAGTCTAGAGCTTTGGCATCCGAAGCATCAGCATGTTTGGGTTTGTTCCAGATGTTAACAGTGTTTATCAATCATAGTTTTCAACTTGAATAGTTGAGCATGATAAATTTACAGGCTCCAGTAAGTCTTAGTTTGATTTGAAACAATCTTACTTGTGCAGTAAAGTTCCTCTAAATAAAAAACACCCTGACTCTTCTAACTCCATTTACATACCATGTCCTCAGGCCCTATTTTTCTTTTACACGTTTTGTTTGCCAAGTCATATGAAGTCACTGCATTGACCCAACATTTATCAAGGAATTGCAGGAGGGAGAATAAGACGGCTAAATAGCGAAATTATTCACAACCAGCGATAATGTCTAGGGTTTGGTTTGAGCCACAATTTCTGTCCAAAACTTGAGATTGATTGTCTAGCTGATGGGAGAGCATCTGAATTACGTGCTATGGTTCGTTTATTATCTTGCTTTTTACTCCTCTGGAGAGCGTGCGCATCTGTTGAAAAGAGCATTACACTATTACGGTACGATTATGTTCTTCTGTAAAGGTCAGATTATAATAATAACGATATATCTTCACAACGTTTTGGCACATCTACTACTCCCAATATTTCCGAGTTAATTAAACCCTGTTCATTGCTGCATTCCTCACACATTCACCGGCGTTCCCAAAGTAAGCACCACCGGTGTCCCTGTTAGTCTGACCCAAATCGTCAATGGGTCATTACCAATTTTTTCACCTCTAAAACCCTGTTGGTCAACCACAGTACCAGGTACCGTGACAGGTATTGGTACAGTACAGGTATTGTCAGCAGCTGTAACAGTAACCGCGGTGATAGTTTGGGCCGTTGTATCGCGAGCCCATGCGAGAACATAATTGCACTGATCCCTTGCCATGCGAGAAGCAAATGTGCTTGCAAGGTCGTCATGCTTCAGGGAGATTAATGGCCATGTGACTCTTTTTACATGTATTAGTCTGATTGATGAACTAGTGACACACTCAGGATGGACTTACATCCGAGTGAGTTCTGTAGTCACAGTTTCAACCCACATCTGCAAGAGAGAATATCTCCCAGAAACTCCATTAACGACGGTAGTATCTACATCAGTTTGTCGCATATTTGCTTGATGGAACATGAATGGATCATGGCGGAGAGCAAGGAGATGTTGAAGGTTCGTTTGTTTTTCCAAGGCGAGTAAATCGGTTATCGTGCCTGTGTTATCGTATATATCATTCCACTCCTTGACATCACACGCCGTAGTGTCACACTTCCCAAATGTCAGCGAGGTTTTACATAGAAATACAGGATACCCACGTTGAAGTATATATTCGACGCCCAACGAGGTGTTACCTGAATCCCAGCGAATCCATCTGTTTGCATGGTAGTGATGAGTGGCCAGTGCTCATTATCAGTATTTGACAGTTTAGGTCGAGTGTTATCCCCTACAGCATTCACAATACCATAGTCGCTCCAGGCTCGCAAAGCATCACCATTGTGTAAGCCTGTTATAGCTGGAGGAATGATGCCTCTGGGACTGAAATACTTTGCACTTGCAAGTCCAGTCTGAGCAAACCAGGCTTGATTCCAAGAGATTTCTCTGGCAACATCGAAATAAGTAGCATTATTCTCGTTCTCATGAGTAAACGTATGAGAAACGTGACAAAATGCATCTCGATTTGAAGTCGTCGAGAAGAAGGTTTCAAGAGAATCAGCTTTGGCACAATTTAGAGAATAAGGATAGCCCCCTGTGGATGACGATGCTGGCCAAAGATTAATACCCGTTCCCAACGGCTTCCTGAACTCAAGCTCCGTGGCAGACTGTGCGGCATAGCTTATCGGTCCATTTGGACAAGTCGAGCTACTAAGTGCGTACGCAGTCTTTAAATCTTAGCCTAATTCCTATTCTGATAGTTAGTGGGACTCACTCCTATATTTCCATTCCCATTATGCCCAAGCTCTATGGTATAATTGCTTCCTTTTGGAAGCTTGGCATTCACAGTAGACATCCATGATATATGAGCTGTCAAATCAGCTGAACGAATTCGAAATGTTGATCCACTTGGTGAGTATAATGCTGATGTGAGGAAAACATCATCCACTTAGTTGGTTAGCCAGTTGTTTAGCAATCGGTTTCAAACTTGTACCTTGGGTGTTGAAATATATTCTCCGAAACCCCGCATCTTCAAGTATTAGCCATATCTCTACACCATACCAGTACATACTTACAGAGTCCACGAGTTGCCCAATGAATCCAAGCATGCTGTAGCACAACTGATGTTGAACTCCACTCAGTTGCAAACTCAATGAAAAATACCATCTTGAAATAAACATCAGTACGCGTGTCTCGGACCGGAGCCTTTACATACTTGTTGTCTCCCCGATATGTTGTTTATGACACCCCCAACTGATCCTGCAGATGAGAACCCAGAGGCAACACCGAACTGCAAAAACGCTGTCGCTATCTTCGAATTTGTTATGCCTGCTGGGTAGTGGTAGAGACCAACTGTAGTCAAGGTGGCTCCCCTAATTCGCATTAGAATGTGCTTATCAAAGGACATGCGACCCACTTTACTAGACCGCTGGTAGGAAATGCTGAGGTATCGTTGATTGAGATTGTTTGTTCTTGGCCTTGGCTACAGCATGAACCAAGTTGCTTCGTTCCTGTGGCACTCGAAGGAGCTCCGTTTAGTCGCACTAGTCGAACTCCAAATGCAGTTTGGTAGTCGTATAAGGTGTTCCATTGTGCGGTATTTAAACCAATATCAGAAAAGACGACAATTCCGCCATAGTTTCCGTCCGTTGCGGTGGCATTGAGCATGGGCAGAGTAAAGACAGCTCCCTCTGCAGTCAGCACTTCGTATGGAATCCCATAGTTATTCAAGCCCGAGTAGGCGGAATACGATGATGCCTCCGAATCAGCAATTACCAAAAATGTACTTCGCACGGTCGACGATACATCTCGTTCTTCAATAGAGCCAACTTTGTTCCTATCCGAAAGAGCTTGGGCGATTCCCAGGAGTGCAAACAAAACCCATGAACGTTGCCCGGGGAAGAGTCTGGCAATCATAGTTACAAAATCCTGTAAAACTTCATGACAGAGTCAAAAGTGACATGATGTACTATAAAGCAAAAACAATAAACCAAAATAGAATAGTCAGTGGCGTGCCGGATAAATGGCTGGTTGACATTGCATGCAGAAGGAGGAAAGGAACTTTGCTCCGCGATTGGATTATCGCTGACAGTGATCAGAAGAGGTGACGAATTCGTGGAAGGCTTGGCTAATCGGGTATATTGAGAATCCGTGTATGATCTGGTATAATGCTGGTCCAGTAAAATCAAGCTTTTTGTAAATTAATTGAATGTAGCAATAAAAGAAGCAGCAGTCTGTTTTGAGTCAAAAATTTCAGCTCTGAGCCATTCTTAACTCCTTGGCTGGGAACAATTACGTTCCGTACGAATTTGAGTTTGGATGAGTTGTTTGGTATCCACTGAAAACCAATGTGCCCAAGGAACAGATGCAAGAAAATGATAATTCTGTCGTGGAACTGTGATGTCCGTAATGTTTGCGGGCGAGTGGCAACAAGGTAACGACCCCTAAAATGCTCGGGATTATCCGACCCCAGAAATCATGGCTGTCCTGCATGAAAAATTTCCCCCAGCTCATATATGTGGTACCGGGTCGGAGAGGACCCATTCTAAGACGTAATCCTCCGAGATCGCATATTAGCTAAACTTATATGTTAAGATGAGATGTGTTTGAAACAAGACTGAAGCTGCTATACGAATTATCATGCTCCATCTGAGTGAAATTCAGAAATAAAGAGACGTTAAATATAATAACTACATTGTTCTGATCAACGTCCTTCGGTTTGTCAGTCTCAAGGTCCGGTGCCGAAGTAAATACAGCTGAACACGTAGATAGGATTAATTCCATGACAGTCTTTTAAGGAGTCTGGCTCATCAGGTCCATTCCACCAAGTCTAGGATGCCAAGTTACAAATGTTGCCGAACAGGTCGATTCACACGGCCGCCCACTCGTTGGTATAGACAGTTGGTAAATTGTTTTCCCGCGAACACGTACACATCGCCTGCTTGCTCTCGCAATGTGAAAATTATAGAAAACCATCGAGCTGTATATACAAATTTATAATAAATATCTACATGAAGTATCCACAGGTATTGCGATTTTGATCTTCGAGTCTCACTGTGTAAAAGTGACATTCACAGCGTTACCCCCAACACTTCTCGGGAAAAACTCAACCAAAAGGGTAACAGTTTGGCCCGTAGCTTGAAGTGTACTCAATCCACTGGCAAATATCACCAAGCCTTTGTTGTCATAGCCCCATCCTCCACCCCAGGTCCAACGGGCCTGCTGCAAGGGGCCCAGATATACAGTCCAATCATCAGCTAGATAGGTTCCATCGGCCTTAATTGCTTTGACAGCTGCAATCTTTGAAAGGCCTTTGTATGCAATTGGTACTGAGAGATCAGACGTGGTACCGGTGGCTGAGATTTTATAGCTTGTGGTAGGTATGGTGGGAGTATCATATTGAACGATTTGAAGCGTGAGAGATGTACCAGCGGAGAAAGTGAGTGTCAGGGTATCTTTTACACCAGCTGCAGAAGTTGAGCTATAGAGAGTGCTTAGATAAGTAGGGGTAAAAGTTACGACACCTGTCGAGGAGATGCTATATCTAGGAGCAAATCAGTAACTGGCATTCACGTCAAAAAAGAGAACTGAGAACAAGCAGACTTACTGTGAGCTGGTAAGTACAGTACCTGCAGAATTTTTGATTGCGGTGAGAGTGTTTCCGTTCAACAGATAGCTAACTGATTCTGCAAGGACAGGGTTCCCGACTTTGTGGAATAGTGTAGCACCCGAGCTTTGCGATGTAGCAGAAGCATCTGTTGTGCTATCGGCTAACGAGTTTGAGGTTCCGGCCACCGCTGACATTAGGGTAGAGATGGAAACCTCATCACTCCATGTATTGGCGGCGCGATTGTAGTGATCATTACCATTATCCCAAAGGATAGTAGAGTACTTGAACTTGTTGGCGGTGCGAATAAAGTAATCGAAATACTTCCATCTTGCTGCTGGCTCAGTATTGGCAGGAGAAGCATCCCATTCTCCAACAAATGCAGGAATGCTACTAAAATTCCCGTTGAAGAGTGTAAAATCGGTCAGCATCGAGGATTTATCGGCATCTGAGCCCCAGATCGTCTTTCCCCACGCAGAAAAGATGAAATCATAGGGTGAGTAGTAATGGAACTGCAATCCCCATGGCTGATTGGGGAACGTTGTTCCTCGAACAAACCATTGGCTAGTCTTGATGGAGTCCTGACCAAGCCCGCTCAGCGAGACGACTCTTTGGGGGTTGAATCCACCGGCTTTGTTGACTTGCGCCAAGAATATATCGTTCAGCTTATTCAGTTCTGTAGCATGTGCCTGCGTATCTCCTACTGGCTCGTTGATAGCCTCAAAAATAAGTTTGGAGGACTTGCAAGCAAACCTAGTACCGATTTGATACCAAAGTCTCGTGAAGCGTTCCTCAATTGCCGTAATATTCGCCCCAGCGACTGTGACATCCGCCCAGATCCAGGAGTCATGGTGGACGTTCAAAACGACATAGAATCCTGCAGCAAGAGCTTGATCCACTACTGTCTCTACGCGATCCATCCATGTTGGGTCAACATTCCACGTTGGGGACTCAGTGGTAAAATGATACGCCCAAGTCACTAATTTTAGTCAGCCTTATAATTTTGAAAGCATGGGAGGCCATACCAGGGATTCGAACGCTCTTAAACTTCTTTGCTGCGATAGCTGTGAATGTCGATGCTTGAACTGGAGCATTATTCCACGAATCTTCATTTGGAACCGAATCAAGCCCATTGCCCAAATTCCATCCTGGATTCAATGCAGCAAATGCTGCTGAAGCAGTAACCGGTGTAAAAGCGGCTGTGCATGATTGTATCGCTGTTGAAGTGGCAATGCTAGACGTTTTTGAAGTGGATACTCCAGAGCTGGTCACCGTACTGAGAGTTGTGGCTGTGGGAGATCGAGTGGATGTTGGCGTCGCACTTGGAGCAGTACCAGGAATGCATTGAGAATACCCTATAAGTTGTAAGCGTTTTCCCTTCGGCTTGAGATCTTTATGTACAACTTACAAGTATTTGAGAAGCTACAGTAAAATCCTGAAACACAGGTTGTCTCTCCAGCATATCCACTTCCACCACCTACAACTATTTAGCGCTTCTCTTCAGAAAGGTTCGTAAGTCCTACATTGTCCGTAAGCGGCTATTGCAGCATAACTCTGGTTTAGTGATGCGAGCAATGTCAACAACAGTGAGGTGCGCATAATGAAACCGACAAGAGAGACAGTGGTCTGTGAAACAAAAATGCCGAGAGCACTCTCTTATAGATTTAAATCTCGAAAGTCGTCAAGCTAATCCATGTTAGCAACCTTGATTCTCACTCTCCAATAGCTCTACAATCCACAAATCGCGATATTCGAAGTTAATCCCGGCCATGAGTTTTTCCGTCTAGACACCACTCCTAGTGTATATATGTTTGGGAATTGTCTTTCAAAATGCCATGAGGTTGATCAGATGCGGCCACTATACTCAAAACAGATGAGGCCAGGTACCCGGAGCAAGACATGCCGAAGTTTGATGGGACTACCCCGCGGTTTATTCCCGGTCCGAAGGCACGTTGATTGATTACACTGCCCACATATTATATAGTGGCTAATATTCTCGGCGGTACGGTCCGATATGAATTTGTGCAAAGATGAGGATTCATTGGTGGGAGGTTCATTGGTGGCATCTATCCTCGGATGTCTAGGCTTAACAAGAATTGAACACAAGAGAAATCTGATCAATGGTAACCTGCTTTGAAATTTAACCGACAGGGAAATTATGCTTTGGTCACCAAAATGATAATGATATAAATAAATTGCAGCAGTAACATATAATAAAAATTTGCAGTAAGTGAGCATTTTCAATTTTGAAAGTCTAGAAGGCCATGTCAAGCTAGAAGTCATTAACGTTTACGCTAGCCACTTTGAGGTAAACAAACGAGAATCAGAGGCTCATTTCATATCAAAAGTAGGTCTCATTAATAACTTTATCATCTGTGAGGGTAGTTACAGAGTCACTAATCACATTATATACTGATTTCAACATAAAAACACAAAGACTGAGAGAGGCATCTACTGAGCATCCAAAACATAAGTCATACAATCCGCGCCATGTCTAAGGAAACTCTCGTCCTTAAACGTGACAAAACTAAGTCTGAATAGAGGGCAATTGGAACCTTTCTCGGGGAATTTAAAGCCTATATCATTTTATTAAAGAAACTCCTTTAGGATGTCGATTACCGATGTAATGTTTACACACCGTGCTCAGAATGTCTCAAATTTTCAAACAACAACTAGTACCATACGCCGGCCAATGGTCTGTGTGAGAAGTTTTGTTACTGTATTTGAAGAAGAAAACAAAGAGTCAAAAACAACAGATGTTTGGACATGCTTCATCGCCTGACAGACTATAACAATTCTAGGACTTCACCCAATTGCTACTTTATATAGTCGCCTGCTCCCATCAAACGCTACATCACGCTAAAACTTCTCAGATTCTCACAATCTATCTTAAGCCCACCTTTCAGGTCCCATTATAAAGTATCGATCTCCTCACAAGCAGCTTATGTTATCTGCCTGATATTTATACCACATTCCCCATCAGCCATGCTACCACGGCAAGACTTTCCAGGATCGCAGTCTGATCACCGAACTACGATAGAGATGTCAGGTTCCGGAATTCCAGCTAATAAGGAGCGCAAAGTGAAGCTTGAGTTGCAGCGTTGGAAAGCGGAGCGGAGTGAGAATAATCAAGAGGTTCGGCGACTGATGGCAGAGAATTATTCTCTTAAGTTGAAAATTCGCATATTATTGCGCCGAACAGTCCAAACAAGTCAAGAAGATGATATGACGGAGTTGCGACAATAGTGGAGTCGCTGAACTGGTTTGAAAGAGCCAAGGTCACAACAATCATGCAAGAACAGGCGAATCTTCTTGGATGTTATGCAGGCTTTAGGTGATATGCTTTGGTGGTGATAGGACATAAAATTTCAAATAGAACAGCAAGTGTGGTCTTTAATTCTAGGCCACTTTTAATGTGTCTTTCACTCACTGGTGATGGTTGTGAGTAATTTGAATGATAGTGCAGCTTAGTGCCACCCATTGGGTTCTGTACCTTTCTTAGATTTACACATTCTCAACAATTGTAGATGTCCTGAATGTATTTGGCACCATCACTCAAATGCAAAAACTCTAGTATCATGGCCTACATTTCAAAGAGACTAATGACTACATGGCTTCTTTGACAAGTTAGTATTGTATAAAGTTTGACAGAAATCATATCTGAGACTTGCCGTGTAATTTTGCCAAGGACAAATCTTTTGCTTTGTTCTAGATTATTTCAGAATTTGACGAGTTTGGTAGCAAAGAAAGTGACTCATATATGCTGCACATTTGGAATATAATGAGAGGCTCGGAATTTCATCCAATCCAATCAAAGTAACCATTTTGTCTCATACAATTCAACTAATACATTTGAGAACAATATCTTTCTTTCATCTTCACGTTGCAACTCAACGTTACATTGTTTTCCTGTGATTCACATCTCAATTCATTTTGAACGCAAGAGTCATAGAACAATCCTTCTGAAACTATCCTGCCTTTGTTCCCATGTTTTGCTATTCCCATACCGTAAATCCATCCGCTTCAAGTATCAAGCACCTACCATCTCTATGATTCACATCCAAAATCACATTCATAAACAATGGCAATGACTTTTAAGAAGGTCCTCTCATGCCACATTTTCATGCCTCACAACACTTCACAAATCAGACCCACGCTGTTATAGCAAATAGACACAGTCCTACTAAGCGACAAGTACACCGGAGTTACACATAGAAAGCTACTCAAAAGTAAAGATGGACACCGATAGAGCTGGTACGTATATCCGTCTCAAAATATATGTACATAACATAGCGACGAGTTTTTAAATCTCTAACTTTTTTCAACAGAAGCAGCAGCACCGGAGGATGGCACTATGGACTTGTCAAACGCACTCCACGATGGGCCCCCAAACGAGAACTCTTCTGCTCAACCCCCCGACGAGGCTTCCGGTACATCAACCCAGCCAGTAACAACCATCACGATCCAAGCCGCACCTATCGACAAGAAGTCATTGCTTCGGACCCAGTTTCTTGCTGAGGCTTCGTCTGAAGAAGCAAAAGTGCAAATGCAAGATGCGTTTCAAGAGCAGGACCGGGCAGAGAGGCGCGATAAGAAAAGTCAACTGTAGGCATTTGTAGTGAGGAAGGAGTTGCAGCCAATGCAGGGAAAGGGAAGAGGTATAAGATGGAGCACAGGGAAAAGCGAAGTAGGTGGTGAATGTTGTCTCTGGCAGCCAAAAGTTTAGAGAGTAAAGGTTTCTCTTTGGTCTCTTGGGTTCAATCTTGAGGATCTTGACAATTTTCGCTTAGGTGTGAATTATTGTCCCTCAAGTTAGAAGAGTCTCAATTGAAGATCGTAAGGCATTGAATCATAAACTCGAAAGGGATCCCATTGGATGAACGGCACAGGAGCGTGAGAAAGTCCGCTGACGATTGAAACATGAATTCGTAACTGCATACCAAAAAAAGAAACACCTTCCCCATCCAATGTAGCATATTCCCATTATCCCAATATTCCAGCCCTACACCTATAGCATTTTCATCCGCTATGGATCGCAAAAGAAATCAAATTCCGCGTTACTACTCGTCAACACAGGAAAGCTCGTCTGCGTAACGCTTCCTAGCCCGCTTACGCAATCCTCCCTCTGCTTATCACAGTCATTCACCTTCAAGCCACTCGATTTTCCCTCGGGCCCATTCGCTACATCTGCACAATCGTTTTTCTGGTCGTCGCAACTACGTTGGTAGGCAGTTTTGAAGTCTGGGAAGGTGTCGCCGCCGACTTGGAACGGGCGTTTGGCGTCTGAGCTTTGTGTTATGGGGGGAGCGGGGGCAGAGCCCAAGGCCGAGGCGAAAGTCTGGGAAGAGTGTTAGGTGGCTTTATTTGGGGAGCTGAGATATTTTCCAGGGCAGAATTTGAGTCAGAGAGACAACATGGAGTTGAGCTTAGAAAAGGAGGCAAACGGGAGAGATACCTGTAGGTTTGTAGCGCTTGCTCGTGGGATGATCCCAAGGTCGCGTGCCAGGTGCATTTCCATGCCCATTTCGGCAAAATCAGCTGCGTTGGCTATCGAAGCCATTGCTCCTACAATCGCGTAGAGTATTGTTGAGCGCATTGTTGCTATGGTGCTGCGCTATGGTTTGCTAGGTACTTTATGTGCTTCCGGTATGTTGAATAGCTTTTGTCTCGTAGCAATTTCCAACTGGTATAGTTTTGTCGCTTGTGCAAATATTCCCTTGATTGTAATTTTCGAAAAGAGAGGTATTGAAGTTGGGTCAAGATGGTTGCTGATGTAGGCGATGTTGAAACCTGGGGTCGCGATGAAACACCTCTGTGACAGTAAGGCGATCAATGCGGAGGAGACTACCACCTCATAGGATTCTTTGAAGATGACGACACATATTGTTGGTTGGAGCAAAGGAAGGGAAATTAATTGTCGCATGAAGAGAAGAAGGAAGCCATACCAGAGGTGGGGAATCAACTTCTCACATTGTAGATAATAGACTCGACCATAACAAATTAGACCTAAAAATAAAGATTCCAGAAACAGGAGATTCTATATCGTACCTCCGTAGTCTGTAAATATCAGGAAAGCACTGTTCTAAATTACAATAGGGCTGCAGTCGCGAGTGGTATCGTGCTGGCTAATCGCAAGGAAAAAATTGGCCAGATAGACCACAATATAACACCATTTTTCTAATGCAAACTCCTTCCAGTTTCCCATCGCAACCCCAGGAAGATACAGCAGTTGTTATTGCTCCTTCATATGACATTAGAATAAAACCTGAAGCACATATCAACTCCTTCCCTAAGAACAATCCGAGTATGACGGGAAAGCAGATCAAAAGTTGCTCGACACGTTTGTCTTCGCGTTGGGGTTGTGGTATTGATCTAGAGTTGTCTTGAATGGACTCGGCATGCTTCCAACATCGCTCGTCTTCTCCTGCCCGTGAGAGCTTGCCCCTCGACCAAATGGGCTCAATGTATCGTCGTCATCCTCATCGTCATTCTTTCGGCGGCCCCAGATACGCCATGCCAAAAAGAACAGTGCTCCCATCACAACTGCACCAATTATTCCAACGACCACACCAATGACTGTCCTTTTCGTGGCCGCAGACATGCCTTTGCCGGAGGATTCGGACCCCTTTTGTTGGGTAACGGTGGTAGCCACAGGTACTGATGAAGTTACGGTAGATTCGGTCTCTTTAGGAACGCCATCGATGGTCACGGTGGTTTTCATAATAATTACAGTTGGAGTGCTTTTGATTACTGTCGTATCTTTATCCCCACTATCCTCTGTTGGTGTTGGCTTCAAAGTCGGAGAGGGGGTATTGGTAGGTTTCTTGGTATCGGCATTG